>Ga0209691_1000421_pt1 | contig 30299 bp, 27 predicted proteins | sample YNPMSBMetaG_FD_187120 | JGI IMG/M metagenome (GOLD analysis project Ga0209691, IMG submission 187120) | Anoxygenic and chlorotrophic microbial mat microbial communities from Yellowstone National Park, USA - YNP MS-B MetaG (SPAdes) (version 2) ... | reverse complement strand
ATTGTTTGAAAAAGAGGTGAGTCTTAATGCCCTGACGGGCATTCGATGATTCTGACTCTCTTCGAAAAACTTAAAAAATCTCTTTATCGCGTCTTAATGCCCTGACGGGCATTCGATGATTCTGACTGCACTTGTTATAAAATTCACAAGACCCACTTTTCCCTTCGCAGCAGGGCCTTTTCCGCTGCTTGCGCCCCACTTTGATCCGTTATTTGCCCTTTTCACGAGCATTTTCTCCCACTTTTTAACGTGCTACCCATTTTTGCGTACCCCCCTCTCGATTCAACCCATTTTTGCCCGTTTTTTAAGGGGGGGTGCGCAAATACTATTCTAGCCTACATTATACCCTTTTTGCTGGATTTGACAAGAGGGAAGAGGGATGCGAAGATTTTTTAGAGAATCACCACTCCAGGCGGGGCAGTCGGTTTGCCAATGCCCACGCAGCGGATTTTTGTGCGGCAGGCCTGACACAGGCTGTAGATGCGCAACGAGTCCTCTTCCATCTCCATCACCCGCTCCACTTTTCTTAGCAGTTTCTGCAGCTCTGACTGGCTGAGATAGGCTTCAAAGACCGAATCCTGAACTCGCTCGCCGATGGATTCCATCAGCTTTGCCACCCTGACTAACCGTTTAGGGTTGGCAATGTCATAAGCTAGAAGGTAAAAGCTGCGCTCGCTCATGGTGGTTAGAGAGAGGCGAAAAATTAACGGAAACCCATCGGGGTATAGATGGGGTTTCCTTCCTGAATACAATGGGCAATCTGGCGTGCCTGTTCGATCAGACACTGGCGCAGTGGCAACTGCATCTGCCGAATGGGGTGTGTGAAATGAGTCTCTAGGCGCTGTTCGTAGGCTTGCAAAAAGCGCCGTTGCCCTTCTGGCTTGAGAACCACCGGACGTTGCGGCGGTCCGACTTCAAAGTCCTCTGGGCTGATGGCACCGCTATTCAAACACCACAGCACGACCCCATCTACTACTGGGCGAAACTCTTCCATCAAGTCCAGACCCAGAGCCGGGCGATTATAGGCAACTTCGTGCAAAAAGCCAGCATATGGGTCTAATCCCACTGTCTGAACAGCACTAGCGGCTGCTTCGGCCAGCAGGGTGTAGCCAAAAGAGAGCAAGACGTTGACCGGATCGCGCGGCGGGCGGCGATTGCGCTCTTCAAAACGCCAGCGGGGGTCGATCAGGTGTCGAAAACCGCGGAAATAGGTTTGCGTGGCAGAGCCTTCCAAACCCAACAAGGAGGATAGGGCAGTTTTTTGAGCAATCGTCTGGCAGGCTTGTTGCAGTTGAGCGCAAATCCCTTCTAACTCTGCGATCTGGTGCTGGCGGTGATGGCGCAGCAGCAGGGTGCGCTGATGCTCTAACTTGGCAAGGACGAACTGCTTTGCCATTTTCAGCACAAATTCGTTATCGTTGAGGCGGGTGTATTGCTGACGGCGCAAGGGGACATGCGGCGTTAGCGAGCCTACCAGCCGACCGCGATATTCACCGCGCACCGTAAGGAAGATTACTTCACTGCCCTGCTCCAGAAAGGCGTTGATGGCGGGAGTGGTTAAGCCGATATTCCCGAAAAGGATCACCTGCTCCACCTGAGCGAGGGGGATACTAACCAGCGTTTGCGGCTCATCGCCACTTTCATCTTCCACGACCACACGTCGATTGCGGATGCGAATTTTGGTGTTTTGTTGAATCAGGTATAAAGGCGGCATGATAACCCTCCTCAGAAAAAAACTATTGGATTGTTAAGGTACGGATCGGCGAACCGCTTCAGGCTGCTTGCTCGATCAGACGACATTGACCCAGCCCGTGCGAGACGCCTGCGCCAACGCCGCTAAAGAACGCAAAACGCCCCAAAGCATTGATCAGGCTCATCCAGTAGCGGTCGTAGTTCAAAGTGCTGAACTCTGCCCAGCCGACCATGCCGATGCGCAAGCCGCTATCTTTGGCTGGGACGGGTTTGGTTTTCAGGTCATAGCGGCTGATCAGGAGGCATTCTTCGCTGTAGCGCCGAGTTTCTGGCGGAAAGGCGAGGGGGGCAAAGGCGTTCCAGCGTTCGAGCAGGCTGTTGAAGACCAAACGCGGCAGGGGGAGGGGCAGGTGGCGTCCATCGCTTTTGAAGGTAGTTGGGCTGGCAAACTGCAAGCAGAGGTGGCGGGAGGGCGGTTGGGAAGCCAGCAGGTAGGGAGAGGCAAGCTCGGCATAGCTGGTTTGAGCAGCCCACTCGCTGAAGTTGGGCGGCAGTTCGGCAGCCGGGCGCACCTCAAAGAGCTGGTAATCCAGTTCGACCCGGCTGCCTTCGCTCAGCATTCCGCCAGGCTGACAGGCAGATAACAAGGCCTGGCAGACATCGGGGCGATAGGCGGTCAGGCGCAGGGCATAGACCTGCTCAGCCTGCAACTCACCGCCGGGTGCAAAGCGCCCCAACAGGTTGGAGACGCTGAAGGGGCGTAAGGCGCTGGCATCGTGCAGCTCAGTTGCCAGCTCGGAGTTGCTTTGCGCCACGGCGCGCAGGAGCAGGGCATGGGCGGCGCGGCCCCACCAGGCGACCGGGTTGGCGGCACCGGCCGGCAGGGGTTTGAGGGCAAGCACCAGCGAGAGCAGTTCGATCACGGGGTTTCTCCGTAGCGTTGCTTGCGCGCTGTATCGCGCACCGCTTGCAAATTGAGAATTTCAGCCACTTCGTAGCGCGGCGGCAGACTGTTTGCTACCGGGCGCAGGCGAAGGATCGGCGGAAAGTATCCCATGCGCCCGTGCAATTCTGCCAGCAATAAGGCGGTGATATAGTTCAATGATGGAGGGTTGACCAGGATGCGCTTTAACTGCATTTCCTGGGCGGTGAGCGGGATTTTGCCGACCAGCTCCTGCAATTGGGACAGGAAGGGCTGGTCGTTATCGAAGTGCACTGCAAAATCGATTTGCTGTTCGATATCCTCGCCGCTTAGGGAGCGGATGCTCTCAAGCTGCTCGGCGCTTAGCGGGTGCGAAAAATTTAACAAGATCATCGGGTTACCTCGTTTTGAACAGGATGCTCTTCCAAGATGGCGTGTTCAGCAAACCTTTGCGAGAGAGAAGATTGGCGGAGGCTATCCGCCGACAGCATGGAGGACATGATCGTGAAGTTGTTCAATTTCGCCTCCATAGACGAGCCTGACGCCGGATTCGCGGGCGCGGTCTCGAATCGATTGGGGTAAATCGACCTGGTTGCTGACCAGGACTTTGCCGCAGTAGATGCCGGCGGCTTCGCGGCGCGAGATTGCTGAAAGTTCGTAAATGGCGCGGCGGTAAGACTCGCGCCCGTTCTGGCTTTCAACGTTGCTGGTGCGGCAGGAAATCACTGCCAGCCGTCCGTTGCGCGTGACCACTACATCCAGTTCGTTTTGAACGAGCAATCTGTCCTTTGTCTTGCGAATGATCAGGTTGCGGCGCACATCGTCAAACAGGTTGCTCTGCTTGAGATGATTAAAGACGGTTTCTTCCAGTTCATCGCCTTCCTTTGGCGGCCGATTGGCGGCTGAAGCCGAGAAGGGCTCAACCTGCAAACCATGGGCGACCAAGTACTGTTCGACGCTGATCTTGACGCAAATTGGTTCGCGCCGTTGTTCGCTGCCATCCGAAGCCAGCCAGATCATCTGCTTTTCTTCAGTGGAAACGTACATCAAGGTTGCGCCGGAACCGTAGGCGGCTTGCAGGGCCGCCAGACTCATCAGCTTGGTGCCGCCGGTCAGGTTGAGATGGACGGTTTTGCCCTGCGCCTGATGCCTGACTAGGGCGTTGGCGATCTGGGCGCGGGCGTTGCCAATCTCATAAGCGCCCACTTCGATGGTTTTGAGCGCCTTCAGGTGGCTTAAGGCGGGGTCTTGCTGCAAGACAGCCTTGAGCTGTCTGGCGATCTGGCGCGTGGTGGGCGAAGCGACGAATTGCACCTCGTCATACGTGGTGAATTGCCACAGAGGAAGCAGGTTAGGGATAGGCTGTTCACCGACCAGAGAGAGGAGGAGCAAGGTTGACCTCCACATATCAATCAATCAATCAATCAATTGTGTGTGAGAGTTCCATTGTGGATAGAGGGAAACTGAGGCGAATTGACTTTCACCCCAAGAGCCTCTAAACCTTGGCGCAGGAATTCCAAAGTTTGCTCATGCATAGCGGAATAAACCGCTTTATTGCAGGGTGTAATACCATGGGCGAGAATGGAGTCATTGCGTTTTTTGAGAATATCCAGTATTTTACCGCGCCATTCGGCAAAAGTTTTCCCTATCGGATCTTCCAGATCGGCTAAAAGTTCGTAATCCTGAACCAATCCCAATTTGATTTTTTCAGCTTGGTTTGCATACTTGCTGCGGATCGAATCAGGCAGTAAATCGAGCTTGAGATCACTGGGATCAAGCGCAGGGATACGTTGGCGCAGGCGAATTTGGGCGAACATTTCTAAGGCGCGGTAAAGGCGGGCTACAGCGTCATCGAAGCGATTACGCTTGGCGCGGCGCTCTGCGTTATTGATAAGATCGAACACTGCTTCATATCCTGTCCCTTTTGTTTGCTCGATGATCATCTTTAAGAACACCCATTGGGGGACGATGTCTGCTTGATAAGGTTCAAGGATCCTATAGGCACGCTGGTGATCAAAACGGTCCCAGGCATCAAAGCCACGAGAAAGCGTTACAAGACGCTGAATTTTGTGTTGTAACTCAGAGCTGAGAGGCGCCGCCCTGGGAAAGCTTTCTGCCAGCTGCGCAGCAGAAGCGTAAGCAAATTGATTGAACAAGGCTTCAGCTTGAGTTAATTGCTGGCGAGCTCGCACTTCTGGTGTGTTTACTAGGGTAGCCATCTCAGTTCCTTCAAGTACTTTCTGCAGGTCGGTTCGATTTCCCTTTACCACCGAAACCTCCCACCCCAGCTCTAACGCTACCAGGACAAGAGCTGCTGTCATTGTTTTCGTTCCACCAGTATAATCGGCAATTTTTCGCCAGCCTGCGCGTTGGCTCATTTGCTCTTTTAAGCCTTCATAAATCCTGATAAAACAAACATCTAGAGCGTCTGGTTCATCAAGTTCAATCAAGGTGTATTTGTCATCTGTCAAGCTGGTTTGTTCAACGATACTGGGCAGGGGAATTTTGTCTTCTGCCATGCAGGGCTTGTTCGCTCCATCTACCATTGATCGACTCCCTCGCGTTCCGGTAGAAACGATAAAGATAACAAAGTGTGGAGCATGTTCTCGAATTGCTGTTACAACCGGTGCACAAGAGCCACCCACAGTTATAGCCAGAACAGTTTTCATAGTCATCTCCAACATCGGGAATTAATCTAATTCACACTGAACTCGCCAATAGGATTTACTCTCTTCTATAATAGCCGTAACTTTGCAAGGCACACGGCTTCCATAAGCTGCCCTGAGCCAGTTGGAAACACTGGATCGTGCAATGACAGCATAGGCAGTCTGGTCAGGGTCAAGGTCTGGGATTTCAAGCAATATTTCTCTCGAGTTGGCATCAAAAACAACTCCTTCAAAACGGTCACCAATTTTTGGCAGGGTCTTGAAGGATCTGATGAGAGGCTGCTTTTCTGTAGTAATTGTCTGCTTTTTCCCATTTTGGTCTTGCGCTGGAGTGTTTGGACGATGGTTTCCCTGAATCGGTGGTGAGATTTGGACAAGCGATGGCTGTTTGCTTGCCAGACGAGCGCGCTCAGTAGAAAGCCAATCGGTGTCTTGTTGATCGGGAGCAATAATTCTTGCTTCCACCCAGCCCAAAGGCTCAAGGGTTTGGTCTGGATAAACTACCACCTTACGAGATTTTGGGGAATCCGAAATACCCAGCCAGGTGGCATTCCTGTTACGACCGGGCTTACCCAGCCCCCATGTATTTTTATAGGTATCAACAACAATCTGATATGTCTCTTCGCCAAGCAAATCGGTGATGGTTTTGGCATCGTAACCCGTTCCCCAACCTAGCGGCAGAATGAAAGAAGTGGCGTCCATTTTGGCAAGTTTGCTTAAGGCGTTTTCATACCATTTGGTCAGTTCAGGCTCTCGATGGCGGCGATAGAAATTGTGTTCTTGCTCGAGCAGGTTTTGTGAGGTAAGGTGACAGTATTCGGCAAGGAACACCATAGTGTCTTCTATTTTGGCAAAATCTAGTTTAGATGCCTGTTGGTTTAGTAGATGGGTTTGCCAGACAATTTGATGTTGCCAGACTTGATTCTTTGGAATGGCTTCAATATATAGTGAGATTGGCACAGGTGAAAAATTTTTTTGTTTCCAGGTCAGGCTGCCATTGCGATCGACAGACAAGAACTGAACTTTCATGACCTCTACCTTGATTTGAGCAGTAGTATCGCGAACGGTTAGCAAACGATTGAGGTCGTAGTTAGACCGCTTGCGCGCTTCTACGTTGGCAGCAACAAACACTTTTGCTTCAATGAGATCGCTATTGGTTTTTGATATTTCCTGTTTTGCGCCACTTCTAATTGCATCAGCAGCTAGCTTTTGTAGCTCAGCATCTGATATCGTTTTGCCCCGCAAAACGGCGCTGCGCAAAGCACCTTTTATGGACGATCCAGGAATGTAGGGGTGATGGCTTTCGGTGCGAATAAAAGAGAGAATCTCGCGGGGACTTCCTTGAGAGGGGACGGTATAGGCGATAATCTCATTAAGGTTATTAGGGAAATTTTGGTTTATAAAGGGCTTAAGTTGTCCTTGTTTGATGGTATCAGCCAACATGAGAGAAAGTTTTTCTGAATTGGGTTGAGAAGCAATCCATTCAAATAACTTTGTATCGTCAATGACACAAACATTCTGATTTTTCAGCACGAAATCTATTGTCCCTAATTTCTTGCCACTGCCAATATGAACTGGGCTGAGCGTACGGATTTCTAATCGGTAGGGTTTCAAGAAGGACTGGCTCATGTAAGTCTCCTCACAAGGTAACCATAATAGCCGCTCCGCTCTGGTAGATCGGCGTATCGTCAGGGGGTGTTAGACGTGCCAGTTGTCCGTAGATATTCTTCTCCCGTTGCAGCGCAAAAACCGAGCCGGGTTCAAAAACTTGAACAGCCAGCTTGTAGATCGGAGAAGTAGTCTGCTCCGTCAGACCTGAAGGCAGGTATTTTTGCTCGCGCTTGGGACGTAATACCTTCAGGGTGTAAGCCAGAGGTTGGGCTTGCAGGTTTATCTCCTCTGGCAATGGCAGATAATGGGATAAGGTCATCATGCTTGTCTTATGAGCTGTTTTAAGAGGCAATGAAAATTCTTCACAATGAATTGCAAACTGCCCCTTGCCAACGGTGCGATCCGCCCCAAAGCCGGTGTCAGCAAGGTAATGTAAGGCAGGTTGGAGGTAACGCTTCATGTCCTCTTCTTCAGCGGCTAAAATTGCCCACAGTCCACCTCCTTTGGCGAAGAAAGTTTCTTCACGGTAAAACAACATGCCTTCAACCGTAGCCCCAGCCAGACGATCGATCTGATTGTGCTGCATAGCCTCACTGGCAAAGATGATGTTGGGCAACAAGTGATTTTCTGTCGCAGTGCACAATAATTGACCTTTAATCGAAAATGTGTTTTGTTTGAGCAAAAGGTTTTGCAAGATATTGCCTGCCTTCAATCCTGTGGTTGTGATATCGCTAAGTATTCTCTCAGAGATAAAGCTAACATTCTTGAGCCGCTTGGCAACTGAAACCACTTCGACTTTAGCTGATTTGAGGGTGATCTTTGCTCGGGCTCGCAAGCTAGAAGCGAGATCGTCAAAGTCCCTATCGGCGAGGCGAAATGTAGCCGGACGAGGGTAAAAGCGTATGGGTTCCTGGCTTTGAAACCAAACCGGGAAGGCATGACTAAAGGCAAAAGGTGGATTCATGCGATGGTTTTCCAGCCAGTCGGCTAATTCTTTGTCACTCATCAAGCCTAGCCAGCGAATGCCCCAACAAACTGAGCCAAACAGGGTGTCCGATGCCAGGGGCCAGGTTGCCAGCGAGCCGCAGGGGGTGAAATAGACAGCATAGGTTTTCATGGCACTCTCATTAACTCGTTTATGAAGGCCAGTTGATCTGGTCAAAAGCTCGCAAGATTTCTGGGATGGTTTTTGCAGGTAGATTTATCTTGGTGCCGCTCTTGCCTTGTCGATAGTCGGCGGTTGAACGCCAGCGGATTTCGATGTCTGTAAACTGAATTTGACCGCTACCTCGCGACCCTCCGCCTCCCAGCGAGCTTTGTTCTAAAAGGGACATAGCAGTAAACAAATGCTTTAACAGTTCCGAGTCATCGGTATCGTATTTGTCAACGATTAGCGAAAGGTCAAATATGCTGCCGGCAGGCACGCGTTCAACAGGACGGGGGTTAGCTTCGGAGGTAACCCGATCCAAGGCATTTTCGGTCTTGACCTCGGTATAGGTGCCTCGTCCCAAGGCCTTTTCGAGCTGGGCTTTTGAATCGGTATTAAGAAATGCATCGCGCACAATTAGACGAGTAGGTCCGGCGATTGACCGCACCTGCTTATCATCGGTGGCAGGTCCGTACAAACGGGCTACGATCAGGGCGTTTTTCCAACGCGGAGCTTGCTCAGGTGATAGCTTTGGCTCAGTCACCTTCAGGATTTCACATGAGTAAGCCTGACAGCCATCATGCTTAGGATGTTTTTCGATTAAGCCAAACGACCATTCGGTCAGAGATCGTAACTTTCCTTTGATGGAAGAACCGGGAATAATGGGTTCATCAGTAATGGGATCTTTGATAACGGGATTGTCAATACCACCGATTTCCATTCCGACAGTTGTCCCACCAATGTGTAAACCGGTGACCAGAACAACCTTGCCTTCAATTATGAATTTACCTAAAAAAGCGGGTGACATTTTTGCCTCCTTGATTTGGGATTCTATATTACTGCTTTATTCCTTGGGATGATGGTATTTGTGGTAGGCCATAATCGCCTCGAGGAAATTGACCGCTGCTTCAAAGTCCGCGATCGATTTACATTTTTGGGCGCCAAAGCATAAGACGAGGAGATTGTAAAAGTTTTCAGGAATATGGCCGCGTCCTTTAGCGTAGGCAAGAGCAGGCATGACCAAGGCAACCTTAGCGCGGTTGAAATTTTGATCCGAGCGGTCAAATTCGCGCTTGAGGGCTTTGATGTAGTGAAAGATCTTGCGCATTTGGGTTGGTTTTACATTCCCTTCTTTAGCAACGATGTCGGCATATCCATCTAGTTCAGCATAGTCCTCGGGCTTTAGTGAGGCCATTGAAGGTAAGTTTTTGATAATCTGGTATACATCTTGAATAGATTGTGCTGGTGTCATATCACATTCTCCTTTCTCGAATTAATAAACTGGTCACAGAGATGGGGAAGAGAATTTTTCTGGTACTGATAGCACGCAACATTCCTTCTTGGTACTTTTGACGACTTTGCTTGTTCAGACGTCTGGCGAAAGAGTAATATAGACGGGGAGTCCAAAGTGGGCGCAGACTGCCGGCTGAGTCCGAGTGTTGACGGAACAGACCACCTAGGTCGTATATCAAGCCGCTAGGAATTTCCCCGTTTTGAACGGCTTTCGACCAGCTATGGGCTAACTCAAGCAACTGATCAAAATGATCCCAATCCATGGTCGTGCCAAAGGCATGAATTTGATTGCGTTGCTGTTTTGCCACTTGTTCGGCTTGATCGACCAGTTCGGCGAACTTCTGCACCGGATAGCGAGGCTTTACCTGAACATACCCGGCCGAAATGGTCAGGTTGGGGTTATTAGCCGAGAAGGCGTTAAATTCCTTCCTGACCCGCTCAGCAAGCTGCAATACCTCCTCCCACGGTCCCACAATAAACAAATCATCTCCGCCTGAGTAGAGGATATAAAAAATGCCGTCAGTTAAGGTAGCTTTTTGGGGATTATCCTTTGCCCATTCGTCAGATACCTCTTGACAGATGCGATTGAGTTGGCCCGAGAAGAACAAATCCAGCATGCGACTCAGGGATGCCATTCTTGAAAGCGTGGGACGTAAACAGAGAGTTGGCGCTTTGCCAGAATCTTCTTCACTTAATCCTTCACTCATGATCAGTCCAAAACGGTCTACATCAGCCTTTAGAATCCCCAATCGTTCTGCTCCTCTGCTAAGCTTGGCAATCGCTTCAAAGTGCAAAATATCTCCTTGCTGAATTGATTCCTCGGCTTCGCCTTTATAGTCTTTTAGCGCTCTGGGTGCGCTATTGGCTAGAAAGCGAAACGAACTTGCGTAATCGGCGAAAATGAAATCTTCTGTTTCGTTGATCGAAAAGACTTTTGAGCCGGGCGGCAGGTCTTTTATCTCGATTTTTTCTCGGAGTAGGACTACTGAGATATTAAAGGGGGCATTTTTGAAGCTGATGATCTTCTCTTTGTCAATTGCACTGGCGAGTTTATAACAGTAAGCTAAGTAGTGGAGATAGGGCAATTCTTTGCCGATTTGGGCATGTATCTGGCACAGGTCGCAAACCAGTCCTGAATCAGGCATTGGCGTAAGCTGACAAACTTTACACACATGGTATTGGGGAATGCCAGGTACCGCCATTTGCTGGGGTGAAAGTAGGGTCACCCATTTGCTCAGCTTTGCTTCTTCTAATTTTCTATCTAGCTCTCTGAAAATTTTGCGACTATCGGCTAGGTCACCAGCATTAGCAGGTGCACTGGCCATAAGGAGTGCCAGTTCCCCTTGAAATTGATGATATAGCCAGTGCGAAAGTTTGGCATAGAGGTCTTCAACCTTCTTTTCAGATTTGGTGGGCAAAAGTAGATCAAAGCGTCCACCGCCGATAAAAATGGCACAGCTATCAGGTAACCCGATTTCGTTCAAAATCCACTCAACAACTAGTTCGCTCAACAATTGCACATAGAAAGAACGACCACGCAATCGCTTGGCTACGTGCGCAGTTTCTGCGTCCGGTCGACTCAACCTATAGATGAACCTCTGAATGCCTGAGAGATCGCCTCGAACAAGTAAAGCTACATCTTCGTCCGGTTCTGGCAGATGGTCATCATAAGCCAGACAAGCTGCAATCGCTGAGGTGAGCCGATTATGATCGTAAAGCGATACATCCGGCCATGAGCGCAATGGTTTGTCCTTTTCATCTTTTTTCCAGGGTGTAGCAGAAGGTACACACCAGAGATACTTTTGGAATACGGCTAGCAGAGTGGTGAAAAATGCTTTGATGGGTTGGTTATCCCATGTTGCCCCCCTTTTTTTCTTCCACTCATCTAGCTCTTGCTTCATCTGTTGCCAAAGTTGGGAATAATCCCCTTGGTTAAGTTGGCTCTCAACCGGGTATGCAGATTTATCCTTGATGGTGAGTGGGCGTAAGGAATGCTCATAATGTATTGTCGGTTTTGGGGCTAATAGTTCAACATTGGCCAGGATTGGAATCAAGCGAGCTTCTCTCGGGTCGGCTTGAATTTCGCTACCACCCCAACGCTCTCCGGCTGCGAGTTGGTCAGCGATACGAATGCGTTTGATGACTGGTGAGGCGATGTCATTGCGATGATGATATAGCACTCCGCTCAACCCTTCTCGTAGCGATTGAGGAATGTATTGTTCGATGAATTGTTGACTGTAGCGAGCATGCGTTCCAGAACTGCCTGCATCTTCGTTAGTAAATTGAGTGCTCAGTTTTTCCCCAGCTCGCTGCGTAAATTTGCCAATGTCATGCAGCAAGCCCGCCAGGGCTGCTTTCCAGACCTCTTCACGATGGTTCATTTCACCTCCTTAAGTTTTCGATGGACGTTTTCCTGAGGTGCTTTCCCCCTGCCCCCTGCCTCGCTCAGGAAGAACCGTCCAGTTTCTATTTTCGCTTGAAATTGAGCTCTTGTCTTGCGGATTTCTCCCTAATTTCCCGCGCTTCACCTCCCTTCTGCTTCTGTTTGTTCGAGGGTGTAATAGATTTTCAGCAAAGCGATCAAATGCACTCGACCGACCTCGCTGATCTCAAAATAGTCTTCGGCTTTACGGTAGGCGGAGCGCAACTGCTGTTCCACCGTACGCCTGGATTTGATCAGGCGCTGAGCGATTTCCTCATCGCTGGCCATCTCGCGCACCAGCAACCCCACCGCTTGGCGCTCATTAGGAGTCAGTTTGCGTTCCAGAAACTCTTTAGCGCGTTGATATTCCTGACGTAACTTGCTGGCGCGCTGCCGTTCGTAAGCTTCGAAGGGGTCTTCGATCTGCGCTAAATCCAGCAAAACGGGAGAAACCGAAGACCATAAGGCGACCGGAATGCGTAACAGGTGAACAGCATCGCCGGGCTGGGGATGCAGTCGCTTGCTAGTCAGGAAATCGCCACTCGAATACAGGTGCCACAGGCAGTCGCTCTCTTCGAAGAGCAACTGCGCCACTGCCATGCCAAATATGGAAGTCACCTTGCGCCCGCCGGCGATGCACAGATGAACCTGCTCCTGGTTCAGTTTTGCCTGGCGCACCAGATGGAAGAGCAGGCTGAAGGCAGCCCGGCTGGCAGCTTCGCTTTCCACATCATCAAAAGGCTGCCCGTTGGCGGCTGCAATCGGGTGAAAGGCAAAAAGGAGCGACCCATAGTGCGCCTGGGATGCCACTTCCTGCAATACCTGCACGGCTTGCTGAATGGCTGTGTTGCTTGGCGACACGGTGTGAACAACATGGACGGAGCAGATGTTTTCGTTTTGACGCAAGAGCAGATCGAGCGTCGCAGTCACCACTTGTGGCTCGGTGCCCAGGGTGGCGATAAGAGTGCTTAGTGGAGGGTTGCCTTTCGGCTTGTTTATCCCCATCATCAATGGCTAAATTTTACCAGAAAATGCGGCTCTGTTTACTTGATAGCTAATAAACCGAGCTTGCAGGATTGAAAGGTTTAGGGATGTGGGGGAGACAATCTCCCCTCTCCCGCCCTGGGAGAGGGGCTGGGGGTGAGGGTATCTCCCCTCTCCCGCTCTGGGAGATGGGCTGGGGGTGAGGGTATCTCTCCTCTCCCGCTCTGGGAGATGGGCTGGGGGTGAGAGCTTCTCCCCTCGCCCGTCCTGGGAGAGGGGGCTGGGGGTGAGGGCTGCTCCCCTCGCCCGTTCTGGTAGAGGGGCCGGAGGTGAGGGCTATGACTCGCCTGGTTGATTTTGCTCCAGCCAGATGGCGGTGTGTAAGCCGTGCCAGAGATAGGTGGCGTATTCGTCAACGTCTACCGCTTTGTTCAAGATATCGAGAACCGTCCAGTTCAGCACATACAAATTGGCCGCTTCAATGAATTGCCACAGCATCTCTTGCTCTACTTCATTAAGCGGATGTCCGTCTTCTTGATTTTGCATGGTTTGCTGGTATGCAGCCAGAAAGGTGTCACCTTCCTTCAGGCGCAGCTTGCCATCAGCTTCTGCTTGCCATTCGGCGGTGAAATAAAACAAGGCCAAAGCCACATCCAGAACCCGCCAGTCCAGTTTTGCCCAGTCGAAGTCGAACAGACCGACGATTTCATCCCCGGCAAAGCGCAAATTGCCCGGATGATAATCGTGGTGAACGATCAGGCGCGGTAACTGAGCAGCTTTGGGGGAGGAAAACGCTCGCTGAAGTTGGGCAATTTTTTCTTGTAGAAAGGTTGAATACTCCCGGATAGGATTTTGATGTTCAGCCGGTAAGGGTCTTTGCAGGCAGGCGCGCAAATTGGCGGAGATGATGGGTAACAAGCCTCGGATGTCGGGCTCTTCGCGCTTGCCCTGGGGTTGAAAATTCCACACGGCTTGATGATAGCGGGCTAAGAGTGCGGCGGCGTTGCGCAATTCCACCTCGCTACAGTGAGGATTGACCCAGGTATAGCGATCTTCGCCGCTTAAGAAGTCGAAAATGGCAAAAAACGTCGGGGATGAAGTGCAATTCTGACAGGGTTCGATCAGATAGGTTTTGCCTTCTCTGGTGACCTCCAGCTTTGCCACCGGCAGCTCTGGAAATTGGGCGAGGTGCTGGATCAGGGAGTGTTCGAAGAGAATTTCCACTTCGCGGATAGTGGCTTTGTAGCGCCGTAAGAAGTGCCAGGTTGGCGTGTCGCCATCCAGGGTTTGGATGGCGAAACTGGTGTTGCAGTAGCCGCGTAAATTTTGCTCGCAGCACAGCAGTTTGCCAAGCGAATAGTGACTGAGGACATGTTCGATAGAAAAATGATCGTTTTCGCTCATGGGCAATTTCAGGTTTTTAGATTTTGCGGTTGTCTTGCTCTCCTTGCGCTGATTATAAAACAGATTAAAAAATGTGTGCTATTGGCTGGCGTTAGAGACCTGTTCCAAGATCGCCATGGGTCATTCAAACACGAGATTGATGGATTCAAGACCGGGCTGCCTGGCTTTCCAGCCGCTTAGCAGTTGACCTTTCTCTGGGTGCGTAAAATCTCCTAACAAACTTGCAAGGTTTTCAATGGCGTTGCAGGAATTGCAACAGAGGTCTTGTATAATGTCATCAATCGTTGAATTGTTACAATACTTGTCACAAGGGTTTCAGGTTTTAGAACGAGGGAGGCATGAACTCGATTCAGAAAAAAGCCGAGCGCATGTTGCAAATTGAGCAACTCTTGTTCGCGCACCCCAAAGGGTTGACTGCCACCGAGATCGCCCGCCGGTTAGGGGTGCATCGCTCGACCATCAGCCGTTATCAATTTGATATGCCCAAGCATATTTATGTGGATGACGAGGATGGTCATCGCTGGAAGATCGACCGCACGGCTTATTTGTTGCATGTGCGTTTGTCTCTCAACGAAGCCATGGCAGTGCATCTAGCCACGCGTTTGCTGGCAACCCGCTTGGAGCGCCAAAACCCGCACGCCGCCTCGGCATTGCGCAAATTAGCCACCGCTTTAGATCGCCTGGCGCCGCGCATTAGCGCTCATCTCTGCCTTTCGGCGGATGAAATGGACGATTGCCGCCGCCATCAAGACCCGAATTTTATTCGCTCGCTGGAGGTCTTAACCCTTGCCTGGGCAGAACAGCGCAAGGTGCAAATCTGGTATCGCAAGGAGGGGGATCAGATTGGCGAGTATCTCTTTGCCCCCTATTACATCGAACCCTACGCCGTGGGCCAGGCCGTGCATACCATTGGCTATCGCGAGCCGCCGGGCGCCTTGCGTACCTTCAAGGTGGAACGTATCGAACGGATTGAATTAACCCATCAGAGCTATGCGATTCCGGCTGATTTCGATGTGCGCGAATTGTTGAAATTTGCGTGGGGAATCTGGTACACCGATGAAGCGCCGGAGGAAGTTCTCTTGAGATTTCAGCCGCGCGTGGCGCGCCGCGTAGGGGAAACGCGCTGGCATCGCACTGAGCAGGTTTCCGTCTTGGAGGACGGAAGCCTGCTCTGGCGAGCGCAGATCGCCGAACCCACCGAAATGCTGCCCTGGATTCGGGGCTGGGGCGCAGATTGCGAGGTGTTGGCGCCGCCATGGTTGCGCCAGCGGGTCAAGGAGGAGGTTGAAAGGATGTACAATTTATATCAAACCGAATGAAGGAGGTGAGCATGTTGAAATTCTGTGGGCATCCCTTTGTGGATATCGGTGTGGCGACCATTACGGCTTTTGCCCAAAAAGAAACCCCCGAGGATTTAGCCTTAGAAGACCTGGAGCGAATGGCAAATTATCTCGAAGAGATATATTTGCATCCCTCTCTGGTTAGTTTCCTTTCGATCATCTTTACAATGAATGCCGGCTACACTCAACCGGGATTCAGTAAGTCGCCTGAGAAACGGAAATTATACGCCACAAAAGTCCTGAAGGCTTTTTCGCCTGATTTGCCGCGCCTGGAAGAGAAGGACATGTTTCTGGGGTTTCCGGTGGCGGCTATCTCGTTTGACGCCGAAGAAGGAGGCAAATTACCGCCCGGACGAACGTATCGCCAACATTTTCCTCTGACCACCGGAGAAGCGGTAATCAACTTCTTCCCTTATGGAGATGCCGGCTTTTCCGTCTCTGGCGAGACCTTACTTGCCCTTCAAGCCTTTCCGCTGGGGAGTTTGAAAATTTCTGGCAAACTGCTGGCGGTTCATTCGGATAATCCCGAGATCACCCTATATTTCGCCAGAGATTTTTTTGAACAAAATCGTCAGGGCATTAATCTGGCAATGCAAAGCGGGCAAAAGTTTTCCCTCGAAATGCCGCGCATTCCCCGCACGCTCCTGGTTGAAAAATTGCTGCAAGCAACCACGATTCGCTCAGACGCTCGCCAATCTGAGCAACCATTTTCGGTTACAGCTTATTACTTCAGTAACAGTGGCCAGGGCTCATCGCTGGAAATCTTCCATTTGCCCCTCCAAACGGTGAGCTTTTTGCAGCACATGTACCGTGCTGAATATCACCACCAATGGATGCAAATTGTACAAAGAGCCTGGCAACTGGCACCTAAAAAAACGAAAGGAGAGAGCCCATCAGAGTACGTTCCTGCCAAAAATTACCTGTATGAAGATTTGTTCAACTTACCCGACAATGCTGCTTTCTTTATTCGCAACTATTTTCTGCGCATTCCTTTCCCATCCAGAGACCCTACCGATCCACGCCGGGCATACTCGGTTCGGCAAGAAGTCGATATCGTTTCCTGGAAAATCACCCATCAATTCTTGAGGAGGATTCTGAATATGGACAAAGAGCGCATCGAGCAAATTCGCCAGATGGCCGATACGCTGGCCGAATACATTCGTTCTGAGAATGACACTCGTTTCTTTCGCGAGTTCTTTACCCAGAACCGTTATGAATACTTTCGCCTCTTGCTTCTCAAAGCGAATTTGGGGCAAGTTCGACGGGGCAAGCCACCCATCCTGCAATTTGACTCCTATCTTCAGGTTTTTGAAGAAGGAGAAGAGCTTCCCACAAGCGATTGGCGTTTAGCCAGAGATCTGGTCTTGATCCGCATGACCGAACGCCTTTATCAACTTGGATGGTTTAAGGAGCACGAGAGTGCTCTTGAAGAAATTCCTATAGAAGGCGAAAATCCATAATCAGTAAAGGAGGTAAACTATGTCTTTTGTAACCGGATTGTTTCTCATCGATGCGCCTGCCTCAGCTTTGAACAACTTAGGGAGTATCCCAGGCGAGAGAACCGATAACACCAGTGGTGTGAAGGTGATCAAAGCCAGAGATGGCGCATATCCCTATGTTTCGGCTCAAGCTTTTCGCTACTGGCTAAGGACAACCCTAGAGAGATCGAACCTGGGATGGAAAGCCGCCCCGGTCTATCGCGAAGAAAAGGTTGCCTACACGGATGCCAACCCCATTGAGTACTGGGATGATGATCTCTTTGGCTACATGCGGGCGCCCTCAACGCGCGAATCGGCCAGAGCAGCTAGAGAATCCGATCCGAGCCGCGCCAATGAAACGCCAACTTCGGATACAGTCACTCGCGCTTCGCCGTTTCGGGTGAGTACGCTGGTCTCAATTGCTCCTGTGCCGCTCACCCAGGATTTTGGCGTCATGGCGCGTCAAGAAGGAAATCCTGTCCCATTTGAACACCAGTTTTATCGCACCACCCTAAAGGGCTTATTTTCCCTCAATCTGCAGGCTTGCGGCACCTTCAGCTATGTGGAGAAAACCGGTTATCGCAACCTCGATGAGGAGCGAAAGCGACGCGCTGAAGAAAAGGGCTTGATCCATCTTGAAGATAAAAAGTGCTATCGCTTACCCAAAGAGGAACGACTGCGTCGGATTCAAACGCTGTTTGAAGGGCTGGCAATGCTGGAGGGAGGCGCCAAACAAACCCTGCACTATACGGATGTCATGCCGGTGATGGTGTTTTTGGCTGTAACCAAAGGCGGCAATCACATTTTCAGCCAGATCATTCAGGCAAACAGCAAAGCGCAGCCACAAGTTAACCTGGAAGCCCTGTCTGAAGTTCTGGAGGTTTTCAAAGATGAAATCCTGTCCCCGATTTACGTTGGCTGGACACGGGGATACCTGGATGAAGAGCGGCAGAAATTCGAAGCCTATTGCCAGAATCAAAAGTTCTCGATTGCTCATCCGCGCCAGATTTTTCAGACCTTTATCCAGGATCTCGGGCAAAATGATTACTGGCTAGAGTAGGAGGGGCTCATGCAGGTCCTAAAAGTGGTGGCGGAAGGGATGACAACTTCCTTTCGCTATCCTCATTTCATGTGGCAAGTTCATCCAACCTATGAGATGCCGCCGCCAGCGACCATCTACGGGCATATCGCTTCTGCTCTGGGAAGGTGGTTTGATCCAGCAGAAGTTCACTTTGCCTACCATTTCAGCTATGCTGCTAAAGTGGATGATCTGGAACATATCATCTTGCTAACCCCCTCTTCGGGTAAGTTGAAAGGCTCTTCTTATCCCAAAGTTTTGGAGGGGCAGGTTAATCCTTTTCAGCGCACGATTCTTTTTCAACCGCGGCTGATTCTGTATCTCGACCGACCCGATTGGATGCCTTATTTCCGAAGTCCGCAATACCCGGTGGTTCTGGGACGCTCACAGGATTTGTTCACCTATACCAGCCTTGCTCTCGTCGAGCTACAATTTGCTACAGAAGCCTATTTCGAACACACCTTGTTGCCCTACAGTACCAATCGGTATACCAATCGCGGTTATGCTGTACAGATGCCGCGTTGGATCGATTATCAACAGAAGCGTAAGCCAACCTTCGAGCGCTATTTTATCGTCCACGAGCGCATTCAATATCCGCAGGATTTCCTCTGGTTTGGAGAAGTTCAACAGACAGGTGTCTGGGTCGATCCAACGTCACCGGTGGTCAATGGCAGGCATTTGGGCTTAATCTTTCATGCTTTTGTAGGTGAGGATGGAGAACGCAAATCCCTTTCCTGAGGGGTTAGAGCACCTGTGGGCGAAAAGCCCTGAAAAGGGTGAAGGCGGCGAAGCGGAAAGCCTTGTGCTGCACACCTGGCACGTGCTCAAGCGCTTTGCTGATCTGGTCCGCCTTCGCCCGAGTTTACCGGCCGAGGTGGGAAAAGAGGATCTATGGCATTTGCTCTATTGGGCAACCTTTTTGCACGATTTTGGCAAAGCTCATCCCGATTTTCAAGGTGTCCTGCGTAAAGAGAGGGCGGCCAAGGAGCGATGGGCAGCCCATCGGCATGAGGTATTCTCCTTGCCCTTTCTCGCCTGGTTTGGCGAGAGCCTGGGTGCAGACCAACGGCAGTGGATCATTGCTGCAATCGTCTCCCATCATCGTGAGCCAGGTGAGTTGCACAAGCTATACCCATTTCTGGATGACGAAGAGGATGACAGCCTGAGCGAACTCGTACAACAGATGCCAGCCGAGACGCTGCAGGGCTTATGGCAGTGGCTGAGGGTGTGTGGGGTGGGGTGGATCGAGAGTCTCGGTTTGAACTCGGCCGGTGTTCACCCCTTAGCGCTTGTGGATCAGGAGCAAGCTGTAAGGCAATTTCGCCAACACGGCACTAAGCTGATCTGCGATTATCTATCCCAATATCATCGTCTGGTTTCGTCTTTTGACAAACCCAAAGCCTCCGCCGCGTATAAGACGCTTGGTATCCTTTTGCGGGGTTACATGATCCAGTCCGATCATACCGCTTCGGCTCATGTGGAGCAATTGCCCTTCTTGAGCCTGAGCCGGGAAGACATTATCTACAAGCGAGGCATCCGGCTCAATGACCTGTACACTCATCAATTGCAGGCCGCCCGGGTGCAAGGTTCGCTGATTCTAACTGCGCCAACCGGCAGTGGCAAAACCGAAGCCGCCCTGTTTTGGGCCGCCAATCAAAGACAGGCGGCACGCTTGTTTTACACCCTGCCCTATCAAGCCAGCATGAACGCCATGAAATTGCGTCTGAATGCCTTGTTTGGTGAATTTTCGGTCGGTTTGCAACATGGCCGAGGTTTGCTGGCTTTGTATCGACAATTGATGGAGAGGGACTATGAAGCCGAACGGGCAGCTCGGACAGCCCGGTGGTTGAAAAACCTGGCTGAATTGAACGTGCCTCCCATTCGGGTGTTTAGCCCCTATCAGATGCTGAAGGGGATGTATCGCCTCAAGGGCTATGAAGCTCAACTGGCGGATTATTATCGGGGGCTGTTTATCTTTGATGAGATTCATGCCTATGAGGTCTCCCGTCTGGCGATGATCCTGTCCACCCTGAAGCACCTCAAGCGCCACTATTGCGCTCGCTTCCTGATCATGTCGGCAACCTTGCCAACCTTGATCCGCAACTGGATTCAAGAAGCCTTGGGCGATGTTCCGTTCCTCACCGCCGATTCGGCGCTATACGCACGCTTTCAGCGCCATACTCTGCGGGTGGTAGAGGGAGACCTGATTGAACAGCTTTCGCTGATCGCTCAAGAAGCTCAGGCTGGCAAATCCGTCCTGGTGGTCTGCAATACAGTTGGGCGCTCGCAAGAGGTCTATCGGCGCTTATCTGCCCTTCTCCCTCCAGCAGCCAAGGTTCTTCTGTTGCATGGTCGCTTTCATCAGCGCGACCGCATGGCAAAAGAGCGCTCCATCCAACAATTGTTTGGGCGACAAAAATCCTCCCCGGTGCCTGTGATCTTGGTTTCAACCCAGGTGGTCGAGGTCAGCCTGGATATCGATTTAGATACCCTCTTCAGCGACCCGGCGCCGTTAGAGGCGCTCATTCAGCGTTGTGGACGAGTCAATCGCTCTGGCCGTCTGGGAGCAACTGCGCAAGTGCATATCTTCACCGAACCCGCTGACGGCCTACGAATTTATTCACCCGAGCTGATTCAAAGCACCTTGTCCATCTTGCGGTCTCACCAGGGAAAAGCAATTGATGAAAACCAGGTCAATCACTGGCTTGATGAAATTTATTCTGGTAAAATCGCTGCTGAATGGGAGAGTGAATTTCGCAAGGGAGTTAGTGAATTTGAAGCCGCTTGTCTCGACACACTGCGTCCGTTTTCTCCGCTTAGCCATCTTGAAAACCAATTTTATCGCCTGTTCGATGGCATTGAAGTGCTGCCAGAAGCGCTCTACCCAGAGTACGAGCGTAATTTAGAGAACGAATCGATTACTGCGGAGGAGTACCTGGTGCCTTTGAGATGGGGGCAATATCACCTGTTAGCCAATCGGGGATTGATCCTTCCCGGTAATGATCGCATTCCTCCCATTGTCCGAACGGAATATAGTTCGGAATTAGGACTTTCCTTCGATCAACCGGTGATCGAAGACGAATGGGATTGAGCGATGGAGAGATAGCTGACTTTGATATCAACAGCAACCATGACGGGAGAATGATTTTTGAGAGAGGCAGCGCCATGATTGAGCTGAGTTTCATGCATCTTCGCTTTAAAGCCCGCGCAAGGCAACCAATTCGTTTGGGAAAATACCAGGGGGCAGAGCGGCTGCGCGACGCTCTTGCCCAGGTGATGTTGCGCGCCGTCTGTCCGCAAACTTATCGCAGCCAGAAACCTACCCCGGAACATGCAGCCGAATGTCCGGCTTGCTGGTTACTGGCGGCCGAAACTGACCCTGGCACCGTTCGCCGCGTCTACAGCCTGGTTGGCCCTCAGCCCCCGCTGGATTTCCTCGAACCCGGGCAGCAGTTCCAGTTCACCATCACCCTGTTTGGGCAGGGTTATCGTTTTTTACCCTACTTTGTCCTGGCTGCCGAGGCAATGGGTGAAGTAGGCATTGGTCCCGGACGGGGCAAGTTTACCATCTGTTCCATTCAGGCTGTTCACCCGCTGCGCGGTGTCTCAGAGATGGTGCTGGCAGAGACAGAACGGGTCGTCCGCGTTCCTGATCTGACAATTGACTGGAAAGATGCCTACCAGAAGGCTGAGCAGCTCGGCTCGCCTAGCGAAATTCGCCTGCATTTTCTTTCTCCCACCCGCTTAATTGAAGCCAATGCTTTGGTGAAAGCCCCTGATTTCGGCGTTTTCTTTCGCCGTTTGTTGGAGCGGATGGATGATCTTGCCCGCCAGCACAATGGCGGCCAGCGGCGGCCAGAGCAGGAATGTAACCAGCTTTATGCTCTTGCCGACCAGGTGCGCCTGATCGAACATTCAACTCGCTGGGTTGACCTCTGGGCGCCTTCTTCCCGCAGGGGGCAAAGCGCCCCAATGGGCGGCTTTGTCGGCTGGGCTGTCTATCGTGCCCGAGACTGGCGATCCCTGTTACCCTGGTTAATCCTCGGTCAGGGAGTGCAAGTGGGCAAGCTAACCGCCAAGGGCAATGGTGTGTTTGAAATCGCGCTCAAGGACGGACTGGCGTATTGGACGAATGGTTTTGGTGAAGCGGCACACACTGATTGCCACCTTGGGCAGTGAACCGCAGGTGGTTACCCTGACGCTCGATCAGTTGCTCCAGCGCGGTTATCCGATTGATCTGGTCATTGTCATCTACACGGTTGCAGAACCCATTCTGGAGGCAATGGAGCGCATTCTTGGCGAGTTTGCTTCGGCACACTATCCACACATTGCTCTGCGCGCCGTGCCGGTGATGGATGAACGCGGCACAGTGCCAGATTTCCTCAGCGAGGCTGATCTGCGCGCCTTGCGCAAAACCCTCTATCGTGAAGTGCAAGAGAACCGCCGCCAGAAACGCACGATCCATCTCTGTATCTCAGGTGGACGCAAGGTGATGGGTATCTCTGCGATGGTGGTAGCGCAACTGCTCTTTAGCGCCGAGGACCGCGTTTGGCATCTGGTCAGCCAGGGGTGGAAGCCCGGCTCAGAAGTGCGCATGCATGCTGCTGCCGACGATCAAATTTGCCTGGTGCCGCTGCCGGTCTTACGCTGGACGGATTCACTTGGCTTGCTGGCCGCCTTTGGGGAGTTGGACGACCCGGAAGAAGCCCTGCAGCGACGGGAAAGACTTGCCCAGGCAGATGATTTGCGCCGCGCCCGCGAGTTTATCGAGCGTAAACTCACCCGCGCCGAGCGCGAAGTGGTGCGCCTGGCTTGTCTGGGCTGGGATAATGCTGCGATTGCTGCTCACCTGGTCAAAAGCGAAGCCACGGTTGCTAACCAGTTGACCAGCGCCTATGCCAAACTGAATGAGTTCCTCGGCTTTCCGTCCCGTCCGCCAGACCGCGCCGTGCTGGTAGCTACATTAGGCCTCTATTTTGCCCTTGAGGAGGTGAGCTGAGCAAAATTTAGGAATAGGTTCGGATGCGCACCGGATGAGAGTTAGATACAATCTAATTCAGATAAGGAGGTATGAATGCAGGAACTCAAATTTACGTTAGAGACAGTCACGCCCTTGTTCCTGGCCGGGGCAGACCCGCGTCAGCGAGCGGAGCTCCGTCCACCCTCTTTCCGTGGTGCTCTGCGTTACTGGTTGCGGGCTGTCCTGGGAGGAATTATTGGGGATAGTGACCTCACTGAACTCCATCACTTAGAAAACCAGATTTTTGGCGCTGCCAATGAACAGGAAGGCGCCTCGGCAGTCAAGCTTCACCTTCGTTCACTTAATCAGGTTTCGCCTCTACCATATAGACGCTCAAGTTCACCCTCAGGCAGAGATTATCTCTACTGGTCTATGGTTGAAAGTGGCAGGTCGGATCGAGGAAATTATCAACCACCGAAGCAGTTCTTTCCTATAGGCGCAACCTTTGAGCTGATCTTACGTACCCGTCCAGGCCTTCGAGATGCAGAAAGCAAGCTGGAGGCGGCGGTTGTGGCACTATGGTTGCTGGTGCAACTTGGTGGCATTGGTTCGCGCTCGCGGCGCACAGCGGGCAGTCTTTTTACTCGCCCGCAGATGGCGTTTGGCCTGGACTTTGCCTTGAATGCGACAACCCCCCAACAGGCAGCAGAACAGTTAGGACAGGGATTACAAACTATTCGCAGCACCAAATTTCTCACGCTTCAGAAAAGAGCTCCACACGCTCCTTCGTTCTTTGATGTGCTCCATCCCACCACAGCAAAAATTTGGGTGTTGGGAATGTGGCAATCGGCCAATGAGGCTATCGAAGCCGTTGGTGCTAAATTGCGCGATTTCCGCAATCGGCGTGAGCCAGACTACCAAAATGTCAGCCGTTGGTTAACAGGTGCAACCATCCCTACCGTGCAACGCGCAGCATTTGGTCTACCGCTGGTCTATCGTTATTCAAGTGGTATAAGTGGGACGGTGCAAGCGAAAGCTGGTCAGGATGGGATCGATCGCCGCGCCTCACCACTGTGGCTGAAAATTTCCAAAACCACCCAGGGAAAGTTTTTTGCCGTGGCAACCCTGTTCAACGCCCGCTTTTTACCCGAACGGGCAAAGTTATCCGTAACCCGGCAACGTGAATCGCCCGATATTGACCCTCCAGGCGACTATTCGATCATTGAGAATTGGCTAGATCAGTTCAAACAAAAAGCGGAGGTGTCTTATGAATGACGCCTTGCTGATTTTTACCTTTAGTCCCATTCAATCCTTTATCGCTGAAGCGCGGCGCGTCTCCGATCTGTACGCCGGCAGCAAAATCCTTTCGCGTCTTGCTTTTCAGGTTGCCCAACAGGTCGTCAATCAGGGAGGGGATTTGATCTACCCGGCTCAGACTAGTCAGGAAGATATGCCAAACAAACTGGTCACGCTTGTCCCCTATGAGCAGGGCGGAAAAATCGCTCAGTCATTGCACGAAACCTTTCTCAACGAGTGGCAACAAATTGCTGACGACACACTTCAAGAGCTGAGCCGCCTCTCGCCAGCCATCGATGAACATTGGCGGCAAATCTGGCAGCGCCAAAGCGAGCATTTTTGGGAAATTTACTGGGTGGTGCAAAAGCTCAGCGATGGTTATGCTTCTACCTATCAGGCTGCTGCGCGAGCCCTGGAAGCGGTTAAGCGCACCCGCGCCTTTGCCCAAACGGCCGAGGAGGGCCTGAAAGATAGCCTGAGCGGCAAGCGAGCAGCCCTGACCACTAGAAATCTGGACGCCCGACAGTATTGGAGCCAACTGGCTCAATCGCTGCGCAAGCCTTCTCTGCTTCGCGGTGACGGTCGCGAGCGCCTGGATGCGCTTGGAGCTATCAAGCGCTTCTCCCCTTTCAGCCAGCGCCAGAAATTTCTCTCTGTGAGCAGCGTAGCCACAGCCGATTTTCTCGCTCAGGCACTTCAGAACGCAAGGGGCGAGCTGGATACTTACCGGCAAACAGTCGCCGCATGGGCCTACCCGGTTCGGGAACAATCTGAATGGCCGTATGATGGTGATTTGTTTTTCCTTGAAACGCTAACCGCCGAGCGGCTGGCGGAGAATTACGGCCTTCAAAACCCCGATCCACAACAGTTATCTCAGGCAAAAACGGCTCTAAGCCGTTTGTACAAAGCCGTTTTCGCCCCTTCGCCCTATTATGCTATTTTGCAATTGGATGGCGATAGCATTGGCGAGATAATCGATAGCTGCCAGACCGTCGAGCAACACCACCGTTTCAGCCAGAGTCTGATAACTTTTGCCCAGCAGGTGAAAGCAATTGTAGATCGCCATCTGGGAGAACTGATTTATAACGGCGGCGATGACGTGCTGGCGCTTGCACCTATTTCCAGGGCTTTGCCGCTAGCCTCCGAACTAGCCCATACCTTTTCGCAAGTGGTAAAGAGACCGAATGAACCCTCACGCTCATGTACGCTTTCAGCCGGCATTGTCATTGCGCACCATCTCTATCCTTTAGACGCTGCTCTGAGCGCTGCTCGCCAGGCCGAACAAGATGCTAAAAGCAAAGTGAAAGAGAAAAATGCAGTCTGCGTCTCTGTCATGCGGCGCAGCGGCGAATTCCTGCAAGCGTTCAGCCCCTGGCAGGCAATGGGAAACCGATTTGATGAACTGGTTGCCCTATTAAAGCCAAACTCCCAGGGAGTGGTTGCTCTGGCTTCTGGCTTTGCCTATGAGGCCGCCGGTTTGGCTTATGCATTGCCAGAAGCAAATGAGCGTTTGCAAAGCCAGCTCTGTCGCTTGCTCACCCGTCACCGCAATGCTGAACGCTCGCAGGCATTTGATCCTCGGCAATGGTCGCAATGGCTGACAGATTGGGCTGGCCAGTTGCCCGAACAGACAACCGAATTAGGCAAATGGTTGCTTTTTGCCCGCTTTGTTGCCCGAGGAGGTGCTGAATGATGCAACTCTTTCTTGAACCCATCGATGTGTGGCTTTTTCGGGATGGCAAACCGTTTGACGCAACCAGCGATCATCGCGCAAGTAGCCTCTTCCCCCCATACCCAAGCGTCATTCAAGGGGTCATCCGTTCGCATCAGCTTGTCTTGCAAGGCGTAAATTTAAACGACCCTCAAGCCATTGCTGAGGCAGTGGGGACTTCCGAGGACGTAAAAGATCTGCGCTTACGCGGCCCCTTTATTGCTCAGTGGGATGGAAAGCAATTCAGGCGCTATTTTCCTGTCCCAGCCGATATGACACCCACCGACTCTGGCTATGTGCAGCTTAAGCTGGTTCAACCGAATCCAAAAACTTTGTTGACCAGTTGTCCAACTCCTGCCTTGCTGTTCTCTAGCGTTGAACCCACTAAACGGTTGCCGGGGCAATGGTTGGATGAGCCCACTCTCTGGCAAGCTCTTAGAGGTGAAATGGTTGTTGGGGTCGAAAGCCAGGAGCTGTTTGCGCGCGAAGCCTATTTCGGCATCAAACGCCAGGATCATCTGGGTATAACCGAGCGCAGTTACCTCTACGAAGCCGAGTTCATTCGCCCCCGCAAACATGTCGGTTTATATGTAGAGATTAGCGGTTATCCTGATTGGCCTGCCCAAGGTGTCTTGCGGATAGGCGGCGAGGGGCGTGGGGCGCGCTATCAGGTGCTGGATAATTTACCTGCTCTTCCAAAGCCTCCAGCCCAACTTGGGCAACGCTTTAAGGTCTACTTTGCCACCCCAACCTATTTCCAGAACGGTTGGCTTCCAGCCCGAGAAGATTGGAGCGACTTTTTCGATGGCAATGTCACCCTGATGGCTGCGGCATTCAATCGCTATGAAAGCGTAGGCGGTTATGACTGGGCAAAGAATCGCCACAAAGCCGCTTATCGCTATGTGCCAGCCGGCAGCGTTTATTACTTTGAAACCTCAGGCACCACCACCCTTAAAGAACATGTGCTCCAAAGCGGCGCCATCAGCGATGCAGGCGCCCAGATTGGATTCGGACAAATTTTTCTTCAGGAGGTATAGCCATGTTTGAAGCAACTCGGATGATCTTTCTTTATGTTGAGACCCCATTGCATGTGGGCAGTGGTCGCAGTCTCGGCGCAGTGGACTTGCCCATCCAACGCGAACGCACGACCAATTACCCCATGATTCAAGCCAGCAGCCTGAAAGGTCGTTTGCGCGCTGCCAGTGATCCTAACTTAAACCGTCAATCCCCGCTCACCAAAGGAGAACATCTCGCCATCTTCGGCCCTGAGACGGGCAACGCCGCCGATCATGCCGGCGCCCTATCGGTTGGTGATGCTCGTCTGCTTCTCTTTCCCGTCCGTTCCTTAGCCGGCGTTTTTGCCTGGACGACCAGTCTGGATGCGTTGCAACGCTTTAGCCGCCTGGCAGAAATCGCCCGCCTGAATTTTTCCATCAATTTGCCCTCCCAGCAGCCCGCTCAAAATACGGCTTGGGTTAATGGCGATGCCCTCTGCGCTGGCAATTTTGTTGTTCTGGAAGACTATAGCTTTAATCCCGATCAGAGCCACGCAGCGCTGATTCAGGCAATCGGTGAGTGGCTTGCCCAAAACGCTCTCCCCCAAACTGCGGAATACCGTTACTGGCGCGAGCAACTACCTCACAAACTGTGCCTTTTGCCAGAAGATGCCTGGCGCGATTTTGTCCTTTACAGCACCGAAGTACAAACGCATATCAAGCTGGATGTTGAAACCAAAACGGTAAGCGCTGGCGCCTTGTGGACTGCCGAAGCCTTGCCTACCGATTCGTTGCTTTACTGCCCGCTCTTTGCCACCAAAGCGCGGGATGGTAAAAGCGACCTTTCGGCTGAAGCAATCCTCAACAAGATCGAAAACCTGCCGCTTAGCCGCACTCAATTAGGTGGTGATGAAACCACTGGGCAGGGAATCGTTGCCCTGCGTCTTACCGCAGGAGGTGCCGCATGACACGTCAGCGTTCCCTTGAACAACGCCGCGCCGAGGTCGCCTGGCAAAAAGTGATGGCTGCCAAAAAGCGCAGCAAAGAATTTGCTCAAAAATATGGGCAACTTGCCCGCAGCGCACCCGCCGATATTCAGATAAACGGCCTGGCTCAAACGCTTGCCTTCTGGCGGGCAAAGGGCAAAGGCAAGCCGGATGATGAACATTCGGTGATCTTCCACGATCTCTCTGAATGGGTAATGCAGCAAATGGGCTGGCAACATCAGAAAACTCAGCCCGACTTACTTGTCCGAATCACCGCTGAGGAAGCAAGCACCCATGACTACCGGCGCGCTACTGCCGAAGCGATAGCTTTTTTGCAGTGGCTCAAACGATTTGCTGAAGCTGAACTGAGTGAACAGGAGTCTTGAATGGTTGCCAAGAAAACGCCACAATTGCAACCTGCCCAACCGCGACGCCAGGCGGATAACCTCACTTATCCCTTGCCCTATCATACCCGGCAGTCGTTCGAGAAGCATCGTAACAAAGCGCCGCAAAATCCAGGCTTGCTCTTTGAGCGCTTTTTGCCAGATTTTACTCAGGCAGAGGCAAAGAAAGACGCCCATCAGATGATGCTCGAGGCAGCAAAGAAACTTGATCGATCCCTGCTTCAGGCTTTAAACGCTCGCTGGCAACAACAAGCTGAGGCGCTGGGCGCTCTTTCTTTCACTTTAAAAACTGAATGGCGTCTGGTTTGCGGCTTGGGTCGCAAAGGGCCTCTTGAAGTGGGCTTCACCTTCCATCGCTATGGCTTTCCGATTTTACCGGGCAGCAGCCTTAAGGGCGTTGCCCGCGCCTATGCTTTCTATCAGGTAGGTGATGCTCTGGGTCACGCTTTGCTGCGCTTTTCGCCCACTTCCCCGCTCTCCCAATTTTCCGATACGCACTCTGCGCAAAAGCACAAAGGTCCCTGGCACCGCCTTGAAGCAATCCTTACCCTTGACGAGCCGCAGCAATATCAGCGGGCTTTTGAACAGGAATATGGCAGGCAGCCTGAAGCCAAACAGCTTGCCGATCAGTTTCGGCTGATTTTTGGCACGCTCGCTTGCGCTGGCAGAGCAATTTTTCTGGATGCCATTCCTACCCACCTTCCTACCCTGGAATGGGATATCATGAACCCTCACTATCCGAGATATTACAGTGGGGAGGAATATCCAACCGACTGGCAAAGTCCCGTGCCGGTTCACTTTTTGGTCGTTGCGCCGCAGACCGAGTTTCGCTTTGCCATCGGGTGGCGTGGCGCAGCGGAGGCTACTTTGCAAACCCAGGCGCAAAACTGGCTGGTGCAGGGGTTGAACCAACTGGGTGTAGGGGCAAAGACCAGCGCTGGCTATGGCTACTTTCAGAGCGTTCCTGCCGATCAGCCCGCTCAACCTGCACAACAGTCTGCACAGGTAACGGCAACGCCGTTGCCTGCCCAGTCGCCATCAGAACCTGAAGCGTTGACTTGGCGCTCAGGCGTCATTCTCGAATATCAGCCGGCAACAGGCATGGGGCGACTGCTCGATGAAGAGAGCGGACAGGAGTGGCGCTTTGACCGCTCAGCCATTGACGAAAAGGGTTGGTCGCCGGGCAAAAAAGCCAGGGTGTTTTTTGCCTTGGGCAAAGGCGAGCGAGGAGAAATAGTGATCCGCATAAAACGGCGTTAAGTTCAGGAGGTGAAAGTTGCAGCAACGGCTGGTTCTGAGCACTGTTGGTATCTCAAGCCTGCTAAACGGGCTGGATAAAACTGAGCATCAATGGCGTAGGCGATTGATGGCCGCCGCAAATCAGCCAACGCTTTCCAGCGATCTTGAGGAAAAAGTTAATGAACTCACTCATAGAGTTCAGGCACGCTTGCAAAATGGCTCCGCATATGATAATTACACTCACAAAAAACAGGGCAACCAGCCAATTGGTCACTTCAGAGTCTCGCAGGCAACCAGAGTTAGTTGTACTTATGAAGGAGGTAAGCTGCAATTGCGCAGGTTCGGCCGCGAAGAGGTAGTAAATGCCAATCCTTAGGAGTGAGGGAGACGATAGACTAGCCTCACGCTGATGGAGCAATGCGCCTCAAACGATTCCGGTACTTCGCTCTCTATCAGGAAGTCTTGGAAGGCAAGTTATGACCATCATCCAACACTTAATTGTCGATCAATATGGCGCCTTTATCGGCAAACACAGTGAACGCCTGATCGTCACCAAAGGCGACGAAAAACTGATTTCGGCGCCTCTCATTCACCTCGAAACGGTGGTCATCGCCAACCGCGGCGTCAGCATCAGCGCCGAGGCTGTCCGGGAATGCACCGAACGTGGCATT
>Ga0209691_1000417_pt1 | contig 30449 bp, 19 predicted proteins | sample YNPMSBMetaG_FD_187120 | JGI IMG/M metagenome (GOLD analysis project Ga0209691, IMG submission 187120) | Anoxygenic and chlorotrophic microbial mat microbial communities from Yellowstone National Park, USA - YNP MS-B MetaG (SPAdes) (version 2) ... | reverse complement strand
CGGCAGCTGGAGCAACGAGGCGTCGCGGCTGTGTCGGCCTGGGAACTCCAGCCCTTTCCTTTGCAGGGGGAGTTGCTCTCCTGGCAGACGGAGGACGGAGCGCGGGTCGATTTGGGTTGGGTCGGGACGGTGCAGCACGTGGATGCGTGTGTGATCCGCTCCCGGCTCGAGGACGGTCAGGTTCTGGTATTTCCCTCGCTGGCGGCCTATGAGGGTAGCCCATGGGGCTGGCTGAATGTCAACGCGGATACCGTGGCAGCGTCCCTTGCTGGGGCCCTGGCGGTGCGGCGTGCGATCTTCCTGACCGATACGGCGGGTGTCCTTCGCGATGCAGCGGATCCCGGCAGTGTGATCCCGGAGTTGACGGCGGCGCAGGTGCAGGCGCTGATGGCCCAGGGGGTGATCCAGGGCGGGATGATCCCCAAGGTGGAAGCCTGCCTCGAGGCCTTGGAGGCTGGGGCGAGCAGTGCAGTGATTCTCGATGGCCGCCGACCGTTCGCCTTGCTGGAGCTGTTGCTCCAGGGGTCGGGCGGGACACGCGTGCGACGGTGACAAGGTGATGACCTGGTGGGAGGATTGCCTCCCGTTCCCGGACCTTCCGAAACAGTACGACCCATGAAGACGATGACAGATACTGCGTCCACGGCTTCGGTATCCCTTTCGACAGCTCAGGTGATGGAACTGGCCCGGCGGTACCTGACGCCGAATTACAAGCGGTTCCCGGTCTGTCTGGTGCGGGGCGAGGGTTCCTGGGTGTGGGATGCCGAGGGGAACCGCTATCTGGATTTCTTTCCGGGTTGGGGTTGCGGTCTGCTGGGGCACTGTCCGCCGCGGGTGGTGGAGGCGGTGCAGGCTCAGGTGGCGGAGCTGATCCATGTGCCCAACACCTGGTACACTGCCCCGCAGGCATTGTTGGGACAAACCTTGGTGGAGCGGGTGGGTTTTGACGGTCGCTGTTTCTTTTGCAACAGCGGTGCGGAGGCCAACGAAGCGGCGATCAAGCTGGCCCGGCTCTACGGCCATGCTCAGGGACGTTACAAGATCATCTCCTGTACGGGGAGTTTCCATGGTCGGACGTACGCGGCGTTGACGGCGACGGGGCAACCGAAATACCATCAGGGGTTCGAGCCGCTTTTGCCCGGCTTCCGTTACGCCCCTTACGGCGACCTGGAAGCGATCCGACAATTGGTGGACGACGAGACCTGTGCGGTACTGGTCGAGCCGATTCAGGGGGAAGGGGGAATCCAACTGCCTCCCGCAGGCTTTCTGGAAGGGTTACGCCATCTGTGTGACCAGCGTGGTCTGCTGCTGATCCTGGACGAGGTGCAGTCGGGGATAGGGCGCACGGGGCGTTGGTATGCCTTCCAGCACTGGCAAATCACCCCGGATATCGTCACTCTGGCCAAGGCGCTGGCGGGTGGCGTGGCGATGGGAGGCATGATCGCCCGGGCTGAGGTGGCCGAGAAACTCCAGCCGGGGACCCACGCTGCTACGTTTGGTGGCAACCCGATCGCGGCGCGGGCAGCGTTAGCCACCGTGGAAACCATCGAGCAAGAGGGGTTGCTGGAACGGGCCACGGCCATCGGGGAACACTTCCGACGACGCCTGGAAGGGCTGCGTCAGAAACTGTCGATCATCAGCGACCTGCGCATCATGGGAGCTATGATCGGTATCGAGTTGCACACGGAGGGGGAACCGGTTGTTCAGGCGTGTCTGCAACGAGGCCTGCTCATCAATTGCACGCAACGCACCATCCTGCGTCTGCTGCCTGCCTTGACCATCCGTGATGCAGAGATCGACCAGGGGTGCGACATTCTGGAGGAAGTCCTGACATCCCTGGAAAGCAAGGAGCCGGCAGCAGGGCCATCGCCCCAGGAGGCGGCAGTCCCGGCACCCTCAGAGCGGAGCTGAACTGTTCTCCGGTGTGGTCCTGCCCCAGCCGGTACGACCACACCACAACCACGACCGGTGGACATGCCCACCTAGGACGAGAAGGAGATAGTCCGTGAGATCCGTTAGAGATGCGGTCGCGTGAGGTATTATGGAGTATCCGGTGGTTTCCGTCGAGGGCTGAGATGTGCCAGAGGGAAAGACGTCACCATGAGGCATTTTCTCAATCTGATCGATTTGAGCCGGGAGGAGCTGCTGCATTTGCTGGCGGAGTCGGAGCGGATCAAGGCAGCGCACGGGCGTGGGATTCCGCGGCGGAGCCTGCAGGGTCGGATCATCGGGTTGATCTTCGAAAAACCCTCCCTGCGCACACGCGTGAGTTTTGAAAGCGGCATCGCCCAGCTCGGGGGGACCAGTCTGTACCTGCCGGGCAATGAAGTCGGTCTGGGCTGGCGCGAATCGCTAGCCGACTTTGCCCGGACGATCAGCCAGTATGTGGATGCGTTGGTGTTGCGGGTTTATCATCATGAGACGCTGACCGGTCTGGCCGCCCATAGCATTATCCCGCTGATCAATGCCCTCTCCGACAAGGCACACCCCTGTCAGGCACTGGCGGACTTGCTGACCATCCGGGAATTATTCGGCACGGAGCAAGGGCGAACCGTGGTCTTCGTCGGAGATGGGAACAATGTGGCGCGCTCGCTGGCCGTCGGCTGTGGCAAGCTGGGGATCCGCTTCATCCTCAGTTGCCCCCCGGGCTACGGTTTCGATGAACACTTCCGGAATCTGTACCGGGCTAAAGTCTCCCCCGAGGTGCCTCTGGAAGTGACGGATCCGCATCTGGCGGTGCGTCAGGCCGATGTCATCTACACAGATGTCTGGACCAGCATGGGTCAGGAGGCGGAACGGGATGTGCGTTTGCAACGGTTTGCCCCCTATCAGGTCAATGCCGGCTTGTTGGCCTCGGCTCCGCCGCACTGTCGTTTCCTGCACTGTTTGCCCGCCCACCGGGGGGAGGAAGTCACCGATGAGGTCATCGATGGGCCGGCCAGTGCCGTGTTTCAGCAGGCAGCCAACCGCTTGCACACCCAAAAGGCCCTGCTGGAGTGGCTGTTCAGCGTGAATTCGTCTGGCCCAAGTAACACACCTGCTGCAGCCTCCGCCCTCACACCGGAGCTTTCCGCCGGGAGAACTTCACGCTAAGGGACACAAGCAGCAGAACTTCACGCGAGGGACATAAGCAGTAGAAATGGTCGGTGTTTGCCGTGCTATTCCTGAGCGGTTTGGGGTGGAATTGATGGGCTGGAGGCGGATGGGGAACAGCCCCCAGGTTCGCTGGTACTCTCGGGGCGGATGTTTCCATAGACCTGTTGCGCTTGCTGGCGACCTGCGGGGGTCAGACGCAAGAGGTTGCCCTCCCGTTGGACGTAGCCGTGGTGCAGGGTTCGTTCCATGACTTGGGCAACGCGATCGGCGGGCCAGTCCAGGTGTCGGTAGAGGTCGGGGATGGCCGCTTCCGTGGCTTCGGCGGCTGTGCCCTCATGCTGATAAAGATGGACCAGCAGCAGGATTTCTTCCAGGGACCGTCGTTGCCGGTGTCGGCGCCACAGCTGTGCCAGCCAGCCGCGATAGGGTGAGATGAGGAACGCCAAAGCCAGGAGCAGTCCCAAAGCTGTCGCTACACTGCCGGCGGCGTTGGCATTCCAGTGGGCGGCAGCCAGGGTGCCGAGAATCGAACCCACGATACCGACTCCCACGGCCCAGATCAGAACACCCAACAGTTGCCGTGAGAGCAACAACCCGGTCAGAGCGGGCAGCACAAAATACCCGACCACCAGGACCGGACCCACCGCATCAAAGACGGCCACCGCCGTGAGAGAAACCACTGCCATCAGCCCGTAGTGCATCAGCGCCGGGGAGTAACCCAGGATGCGGGCCCATTCCGGGTCGAACGTCGTGACCTTCAGTTCCTTGTAGAACAACAAGCAGAGCAAAAGATTGAGGGCGGCGACGCCACCCAAAATCACCACGGGTGGTATGGCTAGTTCTCTCCAGTGCCAGCGGGGGAGCAAGGCATATTCCGGTTGACCGACCAGCACGGCATCGACGTCCAGGTGGATGTTGCGGGCGCCCAGGGAAACCAGGGTGACGGCCAGGGCAAAGAGAAACGGGAACACCAATCCGATGGCCGCGTCCGCTTTCACACGTCGGTTGCGTTGGAGACTTTCCACCAGAATGACCGTGACCAGACCGGTCAGGGCGGCGCCCACCAGCAGAAGCGGCGAATCCAGGTCCCCGACTATGAAAAAGGCCACGACGATGCCAAAGAGCAGCGTGTGGCCGATGGCGTCGGAAACCAGGGCCATACGGCGTAAGACCAGGAAAACGCCCGGCACGGCGCAGGCCGCTGAGGCTACGGCGAGCACGCAGGCCAGTTCCAACTCAGGCACGACGGCTCCTCCGCTGGGCTACCCAACGGTACCACCATTGCTGGACCCGGACAGCTCCCAGCGACACGATCACCCAGCCGCTAGCACACAGGACGATGGTCGGTCCCGTGGGAATGCTGACTTGTTGTCCGAGGAGGTGAGCCAGAAGCGTACCCGACATTCCCGAAAGGGCGCCGAAGAGACCGGCCAGTATCACCATTGTTCCCAGACGGTTGGTCCACTGGCGAGCGGCGACGGCGGGAGCCACCAGCAACGCTGTGATCAGGACCACACCCACCGACTTCAAACCGATGACCACGACAGCCACCGTCAACGTCGTCAGACCCCAGTCCAGCCAACGCACCGGCAGGCCCAATCCCGCGGCGTACTCGGGATCGAACGCCAGCAGTTTCCACTGGGGCCAGAATCCTGCGACCACCGCGAGGGTCAGCATGCTCACCCCAGCGATCATCTGGACATCGCTATTGCGGAGTTGGGCGGCCTGACCCAGCAGGTAACGATCCAAAGGGTGGCGGCCAGCATCGGGGACATGGGTCAATATGTGTTGGAGCAAGGCTAAACCCAAACCGAATCCCATCGCCATGATTCCTCCCTGCACGGCATCCAGGGGCAGGCGGCTATGATGGTGCAGGCGGCTGGCCAGGGTCAGGGTGATCCAGCCGATTACCGCCCCGCCCAGCAGCAGACCGAACGGACTCCGGGCACCCGCCAGAAAAGCAGCGGCAACGCCCGCCAAGGCGGCATGAGCCACCACATCCCCCTGTAAACTCTGCCGGCGCAACACCGCAAAACTACCGATCACGCCTGCGCTGCCTGCCAACAAGGCGGTGCCGACCATCACTATTCCCAGACCAGAGGACCACCACTCGCTCATGTTCGATTCCTTTCTGCCGTCCCAATCGACTGTGCTGGATGCGCGGCGGAGCCGGGCGGTGCGGTCACCTCTCCCAGGCGAGCCAACTCGTCCTGTTCCCACGAACAGGAGTCTTCGATCGGTTCGAGATGGGCCATCACTTCCATTCCAGGAAAGGCACGGCGGAGGGCTTCTTCCAGAATATGGACCAGTTGATGCCCCAGGCGGATGGGGGTAGCTCCGGGGAGCAACAAGTGGAACTCGACGAAGCGGCGTTGGCCGGCGCGACGGGTTCGTAACATGTGGAATGCCGCCTCCTGGCCCTGCAGTTGCTGACAGAGAATGTGCCGGATTTGCTCCTGTTCGGCTTCGGGCAGCGCCCGGTCCATCAAACCGTGAAAGGAGCGTAGCACCAGTTCACTCCCCGTTCTGATGATATGCAGGCTGACTCCCAGCGCAAGCAACGGATCGATCCAGGTCCAGTCGGTCCACAGAACCAGGAGCAAACCGGCCAACACGGCGGCTGATGTCCACACATCGCTCAGCAGATGCCGACCATCGGCTTCGAGGACAATTGAGCCGATGCGTCGGGCTTCCTGGAGCAGGACCCGGGCCACCAACCAGTTGATCACCGCGGCGATGGCTCCGATGATCGTCCCGACTTCCAACCCGTGCAGGGGGAGCGGTTGCCACCAGCGCTGCAGGGCATAGGCGGCGGTCCCGACGCCCGCGGCGACAATCAAGGCTCCTTCCATACCGCTGGAGAAATATTCGATCTTTTCGTGACCGAAGGCGTGGGTCCGGTCTGCGGGTCGGGATGCATACCACACCACGACATACGCCGTCGCGGCTGCGGTCAGATTCACCAGGCTTTCCAAAGCGTCCGAGAGCAACCCCACCGAACCGGTCCACCAGGCGGCGATCCCTTTCAAGACCAACGTCAGCACGGCTGCCCCTATGGACAGCACCAGAGGCCACCGCACCTGTACCGGTTCGCGATTTTCTGCCATGACTTTGATTGTAGCAAGCCCGTGGACTCAGGCCGCACTCCGTTGGGCAGAGGTCTTGTCCTTGACCTGCCCCGGGGGGAAGTACCTCGGTTGGCCACGAGGGACACTTGAGGATATGCCGTTTCGGCGGAACGTTCCGGACGTGGAGCAAGATCTTTGATCGAGGGACGGATCCTCGGGGTGCCTTCACCTTGGAGCCAAGGGTCAAGGAAATGGACGGGGTATCGATGATGCTTCTCCGTCATTGCCGTGAAGTTCCTCTCTGATCGGCTCCGGGAAGCTCCTCTCTTAGCGGAGAGGGTTCCGCCGTCACAGGTTGCTTGGAAATGCTGATCTTGTCCTGAGCCGTCGAATGCCTTATGAATGAGCCATTCTTTCTGCCGGATACGTGGGTGGATTCTTGCTCGGGAGCAATACAAGTGAGTCGTTTTTTGCTTGGGAGCAATCACGGCTCCCGTTGCCAAACTTCCCGACCCTCTGGCGGGAACCAGAATGCGTGGGTCGGTTTTTGCTTGGGAGCAATCACGGTGCAGAGGTGATGGCGGTAGCCGTGCCAGGGAAGGACGGTAGAGATGGTGTCCGGGAAGCGGCCTGGGAAGCTCAGAGGTGCTGCCCGGGAAATGGTTTTAGGAGCTCAGAGATAGGGTCCGACGCCGAGGGAAGAACATGGCGGTGTCGCTGCGTTATGAGAGGTGGCTGGCCACAGTAGCGGTCATGGCAGCACGGCGGCCAGGCTGGACCTTGACGGTCACACTCCTGACTGTGATAGCTTCCCTGCTGGCGGCCTGTTATCAACTCAAGTACTTTCCCCAACGGGATGCCCTGCTCGGTGCGGATAATCCCTGCCAGCAGCGCTGGCTGCGCTATGTGCAACGCTTTGGTGCCGATGACGATGCCGTCGTGGTGATCGCCGGTGCAGACTCTTCCCGTCAGAAAGCAGCGGCCGAGGCGGTGGCGGCACGCCTGGCGACCCGGCCGGACTTGTTCGATCGGGTATTTTATCAGGTCGATTTGCGCTCCCTTCAGAATCGTGCCTTGCTGTATCTGAACGTTTCGGAACTGGAACAGTTACGCGAGAGTGTGCGCCACCTGGAACCTCTTCTTGAAGAGCAAGGAGCGTGGAGCTGGCGGATGCTGTCCCTCCAGACTCTGCTGAGTCGCGCGGTGACAGTCCTGACCAGGGGTCCCACTTCCGAAAGCGATCGGAGTTTGTTGACGCATCTGCCGACGCTATTGCATGCCAGTCGCACCTGGCTCCAGAGGGGGACCGCACCCTCACCCTGGCAATGGACCCCCCGCGAACAGTCGAGGGACGAATCATGGCAAGCGGCTTTCGAGCAGCCGCAATATCTGCAAACTCCGGACGCGGCGATGACCGTGCTCCTGTGTCGGCCGGCGGGAGGGGATCCATCAGCCCCGGCGGCTCGCCAGGCCATCGATAGGCTCCGTTCCCTTCTGGATGAGATCCGAGCCGATTATCCTGATCTCACCCTAGGCCTGACAGGGTTGCCGGTGTTGGAAGACGATGAGATGAGACAGGCTGACCAGGATGCTCAGAAAGCCACGCTATTGGCTCTCCTGGGTGTGCTGGCCTTGTACGCCGGGGTGTATCGCGGGATCCGCTATCCGTTCCTGACGATTCTGACTTTGCTCATCGGTATGATCTGGGCGTTGGGTTGGGCCACGGGAACCGTGGGACATCTGAATATCCTCTCGGCTGCATTTGCGGTGATGATGATCGGCGTGGGGGACTACGGTGTCCTGTGGATAGCACGGTACGACGAAGGGCGGAAGCAGGGTCTGGCACCGCAGGCGGCGATCGGTTATGCCGCTCAATCGGCGGGACCGAGCATTCTGACCGCAGCCTTGACGACCGGCGCAGCGTTCGGAGCGCTCCTAATCGTGGATTTTCGTGCGGTCGCCGAATTGGGTTGGATTGCTGGCTGGGGGGTCTTGTTCTGTGCGCTGAGTTGCTCTGTGGTTCTGCCCGCTCTGGTGGCCCTCAGCGAACGATGGAGGTGCTACCCCGCTTTCACTGAAGCGCAACCCAGGCGGGCTGAGACTCTGACCGTTCCGTTCTGGGTCCTGCCGCTCATGGGGGTATTGATCGTGCTGGCCCTGATGGGCATCCGAAACGTCCGCTATGACCACAATCTTCTGCGGTTGCAGTCGCCGGATTTGGAGTCGGTCCAGTGGGAACGGTATCTGAGTGCCCACGCTGGCGGGATGACCTGGGATGCGTTGAGTATCGCTGAAACCCAGGAACAGGCGTTGGCCTTGAGTCAGCGTTACCGCCAGTTGCCCGAGGTGAACCAGGTGGTGGAAGTGGCTTCGTTGCTGCCGGTGGAACAGGAACGCAAAATACCTCTGGTGCAGGAAATCCATCGGCGCCTGCAGCGGCTTCCGGACCGTCCGTCTCCTCCTGCGGTGCGAGTGGAGGCAGAACGAGTCGTGTATCTGGCGGAACAGGTGGCCCTGAAAGTGGCCGAGGAAACAGAATTGCACCGGGCAGCGCTGATGCTGGCGCAGGCAGTTCGGGAACTGCCGGAGGCATCCCAACGCTTGCGCGATCTGGATCGCTGGTTGAGTGCGGAGTTGTACGCAGGCCTGAAACAATTGCAGAGGATGAGTCAGCCGGTCCCGGTGACCGTAGCTGACATTCCCCCGGCCTTGCGCGAACGATACCTCAGCCCGGACGGGGCGTTTCTGGTGCGGGCCTTTGCACGGGAGGATTTGTGGGAATACGCCGCCTTGGAGCGATTCATCACGGCGGTCACCACCGTGGACCCCCAGGCGACGGGCAAGACGTTCCGCACCTACGAAGGATTGCGTCAGATGCAACGAGGGTTTATCGGGGCGACTGTTTCGGCATTGGTCGTGGTGGCCGTCATCCTCGGGTGGGACCTCCGCTGCGGGTGGAGCTGGCTGGCCGCCCTGTTCCCGTTGGCCGTCGGTCTGCTGCTGACTGCTGGGACAATGGGTTGGTGCGGCCTGGCCTGGAATCCGGCCAATATCGTCGCCTGGCCTCTGCTGCTGGGGATCGGGGTGGATAACGCCGTCCATGTGCTCCACGATTATCTCCAGCGGCGTGATCCGAAACAGCCCTGGCAACTGCGACGGTCCGTAGCCCGAGGGATTGTCGTAGCCGGACTGACCACTCTGATCGGTTTTGCGGCGCTGGCCCTGGCTCGACATCGTGGTATGGCGAGTCTGGGTCTGGTCATGTCTGTGGGGGTGGCCTGGTGCCTCCTGGCGGCCCTCATCCTCCTGCCGGCTCTGCTGCAAATAACCCAGAAGTTTCCCCACCTGGGAGCACTGGGGATGGGGCGGGCCTTGCTCGTGTTCCTCCGCCGTTCCTTCCGTCGGATCGTCCTGCTTCTCCCTGACGGAGGCACTGGGTCCCGTGTTCCATGAGCCAGCATCCGAGTTGTTTCGCTGGTTCGCGGAAGGATCGGTTTTCTCCGACCTCCTAGTTTCATCCGAAACGTGGGGACCGACCCGTTGCCCAGACAGGACTGACGCCGGCCGGCCACTGGAGCAATTCGGGGTGGTGCTCGGAGGGTTTCCGGGTTGGGGACAGGGGAGGGGCCAGGTTGAGGGCGGGGGATTCCTGAGTGAGGGATAGGGAGGGGAGCTGCCGTGGCGAGGGAGAAGCACCGAAGAGCCGGAATCACGACCGCGTAGGAGACCGCGTAGGATCAGACTCCTGTCATGGCAGTTGAAGCGAAGACCAGAGGGTTTCCAGCTGTCGGCGGGTCTGGCCCCAGTGACCCCAGGTGGTCTCGCTGGGAATGTCGGGATCGTCCAGCATCAGGGCCAGGAGTTGGAGGGCGTGCTGCGCGGTAGCGGTGTATTGATGCAGCTGTTGGCAGTAGCGATCCCAGGCAGCGTGGCCGGTGGGAGGACCCTCGAGCAGTGCGAGAATCTGTCCTGCATCCTCCAGGCGCTGCTGGATGTGTTCTCGTAGGTGGGCCACCGTGGCACTGTCCCGACGGGGGGCGGGTCGGAGCAACTGCAACAGGGCCTGGCGTTCGAGGGTTTCGAGTCTGGCGGGATCGAGACGGTTGAGCCGGGGGATCACTTCGCGATGGAATTGTTGCTGGGCTTCCCGCAAACGCCAGCGCTGCTGGTGCTGCTGGTAATGTTCGCGCATTTCCAGCCAGTCTGCGGACCAGTACCTCACCAGGTAGAGTCCAAGGGCGGGCAGCAGAGTCAACCCTGCGATTCCGCCGCGCAGAAACCACCGTATCCCGGGGCGTTGCGTGTGACGCTCCGTGAGGAGCCAGGTGGCTCCCACGCTACCCCACAGAGCACCGCCGAGATGCCCCGCCCAACTGACCCCAGGCACCAGGCTCAGCAGCAGATTGAGCAGGACAATACCGCCGAGGCGGAACATGGCCCGTTGGAACAGCAGGGGTGGCAATTGTGGGCGATAGGTCACAAGCCAGACGGTCACAGCCGCCAGCAAGCCCCAGATGGCCGCCGAGGCTCCCGCGATGACCACCGTCGGAGTGACAGCAACGGCAACAGCCACTCCTCCCATCCCGCTGAAGAGGAACAACCACGCTAGGGACCAGCGACCGTATAACGTCTCAACTTCGACTCCCAACAGGATCACAGCCAGGAGATTAGCCAGGATATGGAGCAAGCCGAAATGGGCGAAATTGGCGGTGATCAGGCGGTACCATTGTCCGTCCAACAGGTCCCAGCCACGCACACCTCCCAGACGGTGAACGGTCATCACGTCGTGGCCACTCAGGTAATCCCGTAGGGATAGGCCTTCCCACGCCGCCAGGATCAGGCCGGCCAGAAAGAGCAGCAGGCAAGCGCCGCTGAGGAGCCAGACCGTCACCAGGGGACGTTGATTAAGTGGCAACTGCTCCCCAGAAGAGGCCGGAGAGGCTGCCGGTGGCGAGACGGCCGAACTGCGTAAAGCCTGTTGTCCCGCAGGAGTGAGGCGATATCCTTGGCCGCGGCCTTTGACCCAGGTGACGATCTCGATCAAGCCAGCCAGACGAAGGTCCGTAAGCGGGCCGTCCAGAGCGTCCCGGCGGATCCCCGTGGTCGCTGCGTAGGTGGAAGGGAACCAGGGTTCATCCCCCTGTCGGGCGATGGCACGCAGGAGCGTCTCCGGGGTCGGCACTTCCGACGGCGTAGGACCGGGAGGCTTTGGAGTTTCGGCCGACGTAGGGCCGGGTGGGTTCGTGGGTTCGGTTTGGGTCATAAAACGCCTGAGCACCGGGGAAAACGGAAACGTCGATCATTTTAGATACAATCCCCTCACGGATGGAGGGATGGGGAGGAAGGTATGCACCTGGGCCCGGAGAAGGTACGGATTGGGTCTTCGGTCCGAACGGCACTTGCCACCGGTCAGCCCGTTGTGGCTCTGGAGTCTTCGGTTTTCGTGCAAGGGTTGCCCAGCCCGCAGCGGGAGCAGGTGCTTGAGGAAGTACTGACGCTCTTGCGAGAGTTGGGAGTGACTCCGGCTGTTACCGCCGTGGTGGCGGGAGTGCCGTGGGTAGGCCTGGAGCTGGAGCAGTTGCACCAGTTGCAAAGCACACCGGGAGTGCGCAAAGCAGGCTGGCGGGACCTGGCCGCTGTGATGGCCGCGGGTCAAAACGCCGCGACGACCGTCTCCGCTGCCTTGGCTCTGGCTCATGCCGCGGGTCTGAATGTCCTGGCCACCGGTGGTATCGGCGGTGTCCACCGTCCGCGGAGAACCGCTTCTCCTACCCTGGACGTTTCTGCGGACCTGTTCGCCTTGACCCGCTTCCCCTTGATCGTGGTCTGCAGCGGGGCGAAAAACTTGCTCGACCTGCCGAATACCTGCGAGTTGCTGGAAAGTCTCAGCATTCCGGTCGTAGGCTGGCAGACGGACCGCTTCCCAGCCTTCTACATCCGCGATTCCGGTTGGCCCGTCTCCTGCCGGGTGGATACCCTGGCGGAAGTCTCCACCCTTTGGACAGCCCATCGCCGCTTCGCCGGAGGAGCTGTTCTGCTGGTGCAGCCTTGTCCGGAGCAGGCGGCTCTCACAGCCCAGGAATGTGAACGCTGGCTGGAACAGGCCGAGACTGAGGCCCACCAGTCCGGCCAGCAGGGCGGAGATTGGACACCCTTTGTTCTACGCCGGTTGGCCGAATTGAGTGGTGGACGCACCCTCCAGGCCAATCAAGCCCTGCTTCTGGCCAACGTCCGTCTGGCGGCGGAGTTGGCCCGTGCGTTGACGCCAGCCGAACCCACGGCTTCCGGAGAATCACCCCCTTGAAATTCCGCACCAGTTCCGTCGCGTTGTGTGCTGGAAATACCGCACCGATTCCGCCGCATTTCCATTCCGGGAAGTCCCGCTCAGGTTCCACCCCATCTGGTGCTGGACATCCGTATCATGCGCCGCCGCATTGTGTGTTGGGAATGGATGCCGAACTGTATCAGGTGCTGCCATGTCTTGGGCTGGGAATTCGCATCGGGTGCCACCGGCTCACGCTGTGGAAATCCCGCATCGACTCGCTCATTTCCCCCAGAACCAGGGCGGACCGAATCGGTTCTGCGCTCTTCACTCTTGCACAATGCTGTGTTTCCCTGCTACAGTGAACTAGGAGCAGGAAGCTAGGGAAAGGTGGAAGTTGGGAATAGTCCTACTCAGGCCCGGAATGGGTGGAGTGCATCCGAGGCCAAATTCGTATCAATGGTCGCGTTGGACCGGAGGTAAGCAACCGTGAGTATCGTGCGTGTCGGAATGGCGGAGGACCCCCGCTTTGCTGAAGGATACGAGGCTATCTTCGGGAAGAAGGAGAACAAGTCGAAAGGTAGTGGTCGCAACAACGGTACCCCAGGACGTGCCAGCGCCCCCGCGACAGCCTCTAAGAAAACATCCGGAAAAACGTCTTCCAGCACTGCCCGATCTGGCACGGCCCGCAATGCCAAAACCTCACGCTCCGCACCGGCTCGAAAGAGCAGCAAAAAGTGAGGGATAGGTACTCCAGGAGCCCAGCGACCCTCTGATTCAAAACCTTCCCCAAAACACCTGGTTCCGCAGTGAGATAAAAAGCCTCACTGCCAGGGAACTTTTTACTTCTATCTCACGCGTGAGGAACAGTTCATGGGAAAGATAGCCGATCCATGATCATCGCATGCCCACCCAATATCGTCGGAAGTACCCGATGACGCTGAGCCCGCTGGTCGCCGAGACTGTATGAGGAATTGAATGGATCCGAGAGTCGTCGCATCGCGGGGAGATGGAGTGCAGGAGCTCATCGGTGAAGGGCCTCGATCCGCGTAGCGACAGGGAGAGGGACTGGCCATGAACACCGGCGTGACCGTTGCGGAACTGGCGAAGATGTTCGATCATTCCTTGCTGCAACCGACGTTGACCGACGCCGAGCTGGAGGCAGGTTTGGAATTGGCCTTACGCTACAACGTGGCGTCGGTGTGCATCAAACCGTATGCGGTGCGGCGTGCCGTCCGACGGCTCAGCGGTAGTACGGTGGCCGTTGGTACCGTGGTCGGTTTTCCTCATGGAAGTCACACGGTCCAGGTCAAAGTGTTCGAGGCGGAGAAGGCCTTAGCGGATGGGGCCGAAGAGCTGGACATGGTGGTCAACATCGGCAAGGTGCTGTCGCGGGAGTGGAATTACGTGGCCGATGAAATAGCGGCGGTGGTAGAAACAGCTCACCGTCAAGGGGCCAAAGTGAAGGTGATTTTTGAAAACGCGCTCTTGCAGGAGGAGCATAAGCGGGAGTTGTGCCGCATATGCGGCGAGGTGCGGGCGGACTGGGTCAAGACCAGTACGGGCTACAGTAGCGGCGGAGCCACACTGGAGGATTTGCGTTTGATGCGGGAGTGCAGTCCCCCGTGGGTGCAGGTGAAGGCCGCCGGTGGTGTACGCACGTTGGATATGCTCCTGCAGGTTCGAGCCTTAGGGGTCACCCGGGTGGGAGCGACGGCGACCGCTCAGATTCTGGACGAAGCCCGCGAACGCTTCGGCCGTTGATAAACTTCTTCGGCAGAGCCACGGCGCCTTACTTTTTCCCATCCCGGGGCAATGCCAACAGTGCCACCGTACCATCATTCAGCGCGACGGCCAAGGACTGTCCATCGGGACTGAACGCGACGGTGCGGATGCTGCTCGAAAACCTCCAGGTGCGCAGCGGTTGAAGGGCAGCGGCAGCATCCAAGGCCCACAACTTGACCTGCTCCCGGGTCGTCACGGTGATGAAGGTGCGGTCCGTGGGACTGACCAGGAGCATACGCACACCGTCGTCTTTGTCGGTGAACTCAGCCAGGATTTTCTTCTGGGTGAAGTCAGCTATGCGGATTGTGCCTTTCTCGTCCGCTGCCACGATCATGTTGCCATCGGAGGTGATTCCGACATCGGCGATCGGATTGGGGCAAAGGGGCCAGGGAGGAGGGGGGTTCGCCTCTTCCTCTCCTCGTGCATGAATCTGCCCCTGGGCGTCGGCAAACACGGCAAACTGGCGAGGAGTGATGGCTAGGGCGCGGGGTTCCGGACGCAGAGGGATGTTCCTGAGGAACCGGCCCGTGGCGGTTTCCACAAGGCTCAGATAATGGAGAGGCATGGGGATATTGTTGAGGGTCCGTGTATGCCAGACACCGAACCGTTGACCCGTTGGGTCGGGAATGACCAGATAGGGAGCGCCGGTTTCGAGGGTGCGGAGCAGTTGCGGTTGGGCGGCGAGCTTCCAGAGCATCAGGCGTCCCTCTTTGCCATCCGGGTGGGACAGGCCGGCCACCAGGATGTCCCCCTGGAGGAAACAGAGGGTATAGGGGTAATCTCCCGCCGGGATCGGAATAGTGGCGTGCAAGCGGCCGTCGGCCAGATTCCACAATTTGATCGTGCCATCCGGAGAGGCGGTGGCCAGAGTCCGTTGGTCTGGGCTGAAGGCTAGAGACAGGATCGGTCCGCGATGGGTATTGTCCGGCTCGGCCTGCAGGGTGGGTAACTCGAACAGACGCAGAGTTCTGTCCTTTTCCACCCCGACACTGGCCAGATGACGGCCATCAGGACTGAAAGCGACCGCGGATACCCAATCGGTGTGTCCTTGAAGGGTGCGGACTTCTGTACCACTGACGGTGTCCCAAAGGTGGACAAGGGTGTCGGCACCGACGGCGGCGAGGTAGCGGCCATCGGGACTGAAGGCCACGCCGGTAAGGGGGGCTTTTGCCGAGCTGTTGTGGGAAGGTGTCAGCAGGCGGGAGAGCGGTTTGATCACACCCGTCTCCGTCACTTGCCAAAGCAGGATGCTGCCATCTCCGCCCACGGAAGCCAGCTGCTGGCCATCCGGACGGAACGCCACCCCTGCCACCCCCGCCGTATTGGCGTTAGCTTGACGGGAAAGCTCTTGGGCAGAATTGTTCGCTCCCTCGAGAATCACCAAAGTACCGTCAGCCAGGCCGACAGCCAGATGCTTTCGGGCGCCGGGACGGATAGCTACCGCACACACCGCGGAGTGCCCATTCCACGTCCACAGGGCTTTGCCCTGTTCGAGGCTCCACCAGCGTGCCGTTTTATCAGCCCCACCACTCAACAGGTATTGGCCGTCGGCCGCCACCGCCACGCTCAGAACAGCCGAGGTATGACCGCTGAGGGTCCGCAACTGCTTGCGCTGCTCCAGGTCCCAGATGGCGATGTGACGGTCTCCACCCGCCAGAGCTACCCGACGGGAATCGGGGAAGAAATCCAAGGTGGTCACAGGGAGTGTGGCCACGGGAAGGTCGATCAGTAACTTTCCCGCGGCGGGATCGTACACCCGCAGGTGGCCATCGGCTCCGGCGGTAGCCAGCCGCTTGCCGTCGGGGCTGAAGGCTACGGCCCAGAGCGAATCTTTCGCATCCGAGAAGGCGCGGTGCTCATCGCTTTGTTGCAGGGGAACGAGTCGGATCATGCCGTCTTCACTGCCGCTGGCAGCCCAGCGACTGTCGGGACTGATCGCGACCGCGGTGACGGCTTGTGAATGACCTTGCCACAGACGGATGAGTCGGCGGGAGGGAAAGTCCCACAGGCGCACCGTCCGGTCCCGGCCTCCCGTCAAGACATATTTGCCATCGGGGGAAGCGGCCAAGGCATAGACAGCTCCTTCATGTCCTTGGAACTCTTCACCGTCACGCATGCCGGCCTTGTCCGAATCCGGGTCTTGTGGCCGGGGCAGGAACAAGACCTGCACCCGCCCCTGACGTCCGCCAATGAGCAATCGACCCTGGACCGAGCAGGCCAGACCCAGGACTTCCCCGCCCTCCAAAGCGGTCATCCCGAGCAGCAGTTGTTTTTTGTCCCAGGCGTACACCCCGATCTGGGCGTTGCTGTCTCCCAGGGCAATCAGGGAACCGTCCGTGTTCCAGGCGATCCGTTCGATACGCGCTGTGCGGGGCGGGGCAGTCCAGACTTCCTGTCCCGTGGTGATGTCCACGATCCGTAGCACCCCGTCGTCCCCGCCGACGGCAAGGAGTGTCCCCTGGGGATGGAAGGCCAGACATTTGAGCGGCCGATCGGTTTTCAACTGGAGCAGAGTCTTGAGGTGCTTGCCGCTGGCTGCTTCCCACAGGTGGACCTGATTGCCGCTGACCGAAGCGACCCACTGACCCTGCGGATGGAACGCGACATCGCTGGCATGAAGCACATTGGTCATCCCCTTGCTGCTGCGGGTCGGATCGTCCTTTTGCAGAAGATGCCCGCGGTAGCAGACCAACTCCCGGCCATTGTCCAGGTCCCAGATTTTGACCGTACCATCCCGTGACGCGGAAGCCAGACGGCGGCCATCGGGACTGAAGGCCAGATTGTTGATCCGGTCGCCGTGCCGTAAACGGGACGGGAGCAGGACCCTTTGGACATGAGGCGGCATATCGGCGGGAAGATACGGGAGTCGCCACCGGGCCTCGCGCCAGTAACGGATTGCCAGTTCGGTACGACCGGCTTGCATCGCAGTCCGGGCACGCTCTGCCCATTCCTCGGCAGCTTGGAGTGCCGCCTCGCCCCAACCCTGTTGCCGCGCCTCCTCACGTTCCCGCTCGTAGCGGCTTTGCCACTGCTGCACCGGGTCGGTTGAAGTCGGGGCTTCCCGAGGAGGAGGCGACACCTGATAGGCCAGGGCCGATTCCAGAATCACCACGACCCCCGCCATAAGCCCTACTCGTCTGTACCAGTATCTGCCACTCATGGTTACTCCCTAGCTGGTCTGATTTCCTGCGATCGGGAAGACATAGGAAGACATAAATGGTGACGAATCAGCAGCATGGCGGACAACAACCGCCGAGGTGATGCTTCTGGTCAGTCGGGTGTGACGTTTCTTTCCAGTTTACAGCTTATTACGCACGTGTACACCTGCAGTTCGCATCTTGATCACACAGCATTCAGTTCGGATCCTCCTTATCAAACAGCATTCTGGCCCTCGTCGCATCGAGCAGGCGTTGCGGCCTTCGTCGCTTACTTTCTTCGCTACCTTGCCATCCTCCCCCATCGTTCTGGCGATCGGAAGGCGATAAGGAGATGGCCCATTCCGGTTATCTCCGCTTCTTTCTGTGGGGCTAAAGAACCGGCAGATTATACGAAGACGGACTCGGGTCGGGCCTCGCCGTCTTCGGGCGGTACAAGCCACGTTCCCGGATATACTCCTCCACAGCGCGGGGGACCAGATAGCGGATACTCCAGCCTTGGGCCACGGCCTGGCGCACTTCCCGGCTCGCGATCTCGATCAGGGGGCAAGCGATGTAGTTCAGCCGCAGCTGAGCAGGGTCGAGGCCTAAAACATGAGCCAGTCGTTCGCCTGTCCACAATAACACTCCGGGACGGGGGGCGACCAGCAACCCCACCTGGCTGAGAATCTGTTGCGGTTGGTACCATCCCGGCAGATCTGCCAGACCATCCGCTCCCAGAATGAGAACAAACTCGTGCTCCGGGTGTCGCTGCCGTAATTCGGTCACAGTCTGCACGGTGTAGCTGGGCGGCGGAAGGTCCTTCTCGATGCGGTCGATGCGGAAGTGCGGATGCCCCGCAATGGCCAGCTCCAGCATATCGCAACGCTGTTCAAAACGGGTCAGCGGTTGCTCCCGTTTGTGAGGCGGATGCGCGCTGGGGATAAACCAGACCTCATCCAGATGACCCTGCACGCGACCTTGTTCCGCCAGGATCAAATGACCCAGATGGACCGGATCGAACGTTCCGCCGAAGAGTCCAATGCGCATAACAAGGCGTACCACCTGCTCGAGGGAGATCCCCCCAATCATCTTCCTGACCCACTTAGACGTTTAGTATATCGATTCCCTCACGTGAGCAGGTATGAACCCGTTGAGAGCCCTCGGCAATGCCGGGGTGTTCACCCCTCCCGGCGGTGGACCCGCCAGTGGCATAACAGAGCCGCTCCGCAGCGCTGGTCAAGCCGGGGTGTTCCGTCCTTCCAGCATCAGAGTTGATAGGATGTTATTGCAAATACCCCACGGCTTGTGAGATCTCCAGGGCTGAGAAACTCATGAATTCCAATAACCCCGAGGATCATCCCGCTGGGACCCTGCAGTTGGATACGGAGGCTGCGGAGGAACTGGCTTGGTTCCGCCAGGCCCAGCAGGGGGACTTTACGGCCTTCCAACGGTTGGTCCAGCGGTGGCAGGATCGCGTCTTTCACCTGGCCTTCCGTATCTTAGGTCAGCGACAGGATGCCGAGGATGTGACGCAGCAGACGTTCCTGAGTGTGATCGAGCATCTGGAACAGTTCCGGGGTGATTCCTCCGTGCGGACCTGGGTCCTGCGGATCGCCACCAATCATGCGTTGCAATTATTACGGCGGAAGCGTGCCCAGGCGGCGCTCTCGCTGGACAGCTTGATGAACGACGCGGAGGATCGCACACCGTTGCCCCATCCGGAATATATCGCCCGTTGGCGTCAGGACCCGCACCGTCTGGCTCAAGATCATGAGGTGCGCCAACTCATCGAGCAGGCCCTCAACGAGCTTGACGACAAATACCGTCTGGTATTTGTGCTTCGAGATATCGAGGGTTTGAGCGTGCGGGAGACGGCCGATATCCTGGGCATCAGCGAGAGCAATGTCAAGGTACGCCTGTTACGGGCCCGGCTGCAGCTGCGGGAACGCCTGACCGCCTCGCTGGGTGATTCCGCAACACGCGTATTTCCCGATCACAGTCATCACCCTGGCCATCACCAGGACCAGACGCCCCCATCCGCCGAGCCTCCTCAGCGTGTATCCTCTGCAGTGCCGCACCCCTCGGATTAGATCGGAAAGGGTGTGCCCTTGGTAACCGTTTATGCTATCACTGCTTAGTAACTGTTTGTGCCTTTACTGCTTGGTAATCGTTTGTGCTGTTACTGCATAGCTGCGAATTGTGTAACCCCTAGGGGGCTGCGAATATCTATCTCCGCAAAGTGTGAGGATGCGCCTTCCATGACCTGCGATGAATTGCTCCAAGCCCTGAACGAGTACGTGGACGGCACCTTGGACCTGACCCAACTGGAGTGTCAGCAGTTTGCAGAACATCTCAAAGGTTGCCATCCCTGTCAGATCGTGGTGGACACGATCCGTGGCACCATTCAGTTGTATCGGGCCGGGGAACCCTATCCCTTGCCGCCGGAGTTCGCCGCACGCTTGCAACAATTGCTCCGGGAGCGCTGGCGGGCCAAATTCCCGGCTGGGGGAACGGCAAGCACTGCAACACCCTGATCGGCCTGCCGCCACGGTCTGAGCTGCTGGCCTGGGTTCTGCTCGCGTCCACATCGGAAGCGTTCGGAACGCTTACGGTCGGCCGGAAAATCGGCCTGCCCGAATGCTGCCCTGACAGAGGGTACCAGGCTACGAGAATGCATCATCTTTCCATGCTTCATCTCTCAAGTCCTTCATTTCTCCGTGCTTCATCATTTCATGGTGAGGCTCAAAGTAAGGCTCCCATGCTTCATCTCACATGGCAAGGTTGAGCCGGGATGGTACAATGGCGCGAAGAATGGTTCCCCCCGGTGGTGACACACCCCAGGCGGCAGTACCATGGGGCCACGCGATGGGGATACGCCCGAAGGGACAGCAGTGCAACGCCCGAGAGTTTCCCGGGCAAGGAAACGGTGCCACCGGATAACCTTTCGGGGCATGCATGGGTTCTGGGGGCTATGAGTTCAGGACGAGGTGAGGTGGAATGGGGACACAACGACGGCAGACGGGACAGTCGGCTGCTCAGGAAAAGGTGGTGGAACCGAGGCGGGAGGGGGAATGGCTGACGCCGCAGGAATTGCTGGCGGACCTGAACGCGGAGCAGCAGTGTGCCGTCACGCATGGAGAAGGGCCGCTTCTGGTGCTGGCCGGTGCGGGAAGCGGCAAGACCCGTGTGATCACCCGTCGCATTGCCTGGCTGCTGGCTCAGGGGATTCCTGCCGGGCAGATTCTGGCGATCACGTTCACCAACAAAGCTGCCCAGGAAATGCGTCAACGGGTGGAACGACTGATCCCGGGACATCAGGTCTGGATCGGGACCTTCCATGCGTTCGGGGCGTATCTGTTGCGGCAGTTCGGGGATCGTTTGGGTCTGTCACGGTCCTTTACCATTTACGATGTCGAGGATCGCAATGCCTTTCTCAAGGCGACGATGGAGGCGAGCAGTTGGGATCATGGTCGTTACCGGCCCGAGGGGATCGCGGCGGCGATCAGCAAAGCCAAGAATCAACTGCGTTCCCCTGCGGATTATGCCCGTTCCGCCACGGATCATTTCGCTCAGGTAGTCGCGGAGATCTATCCGCTTTATGAGCGTCGTCTGCGGCAGGTTCAGGCGGTGGACTTCGATGACTTGCTGTATCTGCCGGCCCTGTTGCTCCGCGAGCATCCGGACATCCGCAGACTGCTGGATGATCGTTACCGCTTCATCCTCATCGATGAGTACCAGGATACCAATCTGGCCCAGTACGAGATCGTGCGGCGGTTGTCCCAGGATCATCCCAATCTGTGTGTGGTAGGCGATCCCGATCAGAGCATATATCGCTGGCGTGGCTCGGACATCCGCAACATTCTGGACTTCGAGCGGGACTTTCCTGATGCCCGGGTGATCCATCTGCCACGGAATTATCGGAGTACCGGGGCGATTGTCAGTGCGGCCAATCGCCTGATTGCCCACAACAAGCAGCGCAAGAAGAAGGAATTGCGCACGGACAACGCCTGGGGAGTGCCGGTGCGGGTGTGGACCTTCCGCAACGGTCTGGAGGAAGCGGATCAGGTGGTGCGCCAGATCAAGGAGGCGGTGCAAGCAGGTCGCTTCCGTTACCGGGATTATGCCATCTTCGTGCGGATCAACGCGTTGACGCGGGTGCTGGAGAGTGCCTTTGTTCGTTACGGCGTCCCGTTCCAGATTGTCAAAGGATTTGCCTTCTACGAACGCAAGGAGAACAAGGATGTGCTGGCTTACTTGCGTCTGCTCGTTAATCCCCAGGATGATGTGGCTTTTGAGCGGGTGGTCAACGTGCCGGCACGGGGCATTGGTGAGGCGACGCTGGAGCGTTTACGCGAGTATGCGGCGCACCAGGGTTGCTCCCTCTGGACGGCTGCCGGCGAGGCGGGGCGCTGCACCGCTATCAAAGGCGCTGCGGCCCGGGCGTTGCACCAATTCCATCGCCTCATCGCCGAATTGCGGACCCATCTGGATGTGCCACCTCATGAATTGATCGATCTGGTCCTGCAGCGCAGCGGTTATGAGCAGATGCTGCAGTCCTCCGACGACCCCGAAGATCAGGAGCGTCTGGCCAACGTCCAGGAACTGGTCACCGCCGCCCGGCAATTCCACGAGTTGAATCCTCAGGCGGGTCTGGCTGGTTTTCTCGAACAAGTGGCCCTGGCTTCGGATGTGGACGGATGGGACCACGCCGCCGATCGTGTCTCGGTGATGACCTTGCACGCCTCGAAAGGCCTGGAGTTCCCAGTGGTCTATATCCTCGCGGTCGAAGAAAGGTTGCTCCCGCATGACCGGGCTATGCATGATCCGGAGGAACTGGAAGAGGAGCGGCGCTTGTGCTTTGTCGGCATGACACGGGCCATGCAGGAATTGCACCTCTGTCATGCCCAATTGCGGGAGTATCGGGGTGTGCTCCGGTATACGATCCCCTCCGGCTTCCTGAATGAATTGCCTCGCGAGGAAGTGGAATGGCACGACTGCACCAGTCCAGACACGAAACCGTCGGTGCGGGATGAGCCTGCGGTTCGTCCTGCTCCTTCTGCGGAACGACCCTCGGCACCGTGCAGGTCATGGACTTCTGCCTCCGACCCCTCAGCCCCCTCAGCAACCCAAGGGGGAAGCGGTTTCCCGTTGCCCTTCCGCCTTGCCACCACCCCGGAAGCAACCGTCGAAGGATTGGCTGCCGGTGTCATCATTCAGCATGAACAGTTCGGGATCGGTCAGGTGGTGGCGGTCAGCGGCTTTGGAGCCCAACAGCGGATGAAGGTACGCTTTCCGGCTCATGGTGAAAAAACTCTGCTGGTGATGCAGGCCCCTTTTCGCATCCTCACACGCCGGTCGGGAAGTTGAAGTAAATACGGCCATGTTGTTCATGTTGCCTGAGAACATACGGCCATGTTGTTCATGTTGCCTGGGGGGGTGGCGGTAGCAGGTTGGCTGTAGGGGTGGTGTGCGTCCTGGTACTGCACACTTGCGTGGGGACCGCTATAACGTTTTCCCAGAGGGAAACCCGCTGCCTGGCTTATGAGGTTCCCTGCGGCGGTGACGTCGCGTCGGGAATCCAGCCCTGGGAGAGTTGCCGTTATGTTCCTACTCAGCGCCTTTGGAGATGAAATCTCGGCGGACCCGCGGGAACAGATTGCCGTGTTGCAAAAATGTCGCATCCGCTTCCTCGAGTTCCGCTCGGTTCACGGTATCAATTGTCTGGCCCTGAGCGATGCCCAGGTGCGGGAATTCCAGAAGATGCTGGATGACGCCGGCATCGGCGTGTCTGCGATTGGTTCGCCCATTGGCAAGGTGCCGATCGATGCCCCATTCGAGGAACATCTCCAGCGGTTCGAGCGGGCGATGGAACTCTGCTCGATGATGGGCACCCGCAACATCCGCATTTTCAGTTACTACCCGCCGGGAAATGATCCGCAGTTTGATCCGAACCGTTGGCCGGAATACCGCGAGGAGGTGATCCGGCGCATGCAGGTCAAGGCGGAACGGGCGGAGCGGGCCGGTCTGATGCTGTTCCATGAGAACGAACATCGTATCTACGGCGATTCCCCGGACCGGGTGCTGGACCTGCTTCGGACGGTCAACAGTCCGGCGCTGCGAGCCGCCTACGATGCCGCCAATTACACCTACTGCAACTATGATCCGGTGGAGGGATGGGAAAAGACAAAGGAGTACACGGCCCACTTGCACATCAAGGACTGGAAGAAAGGGGGGCATGCCGCGGGGCATCATTACGGTGTGCTGGCCGGCCATGGAGACGGTTGCATGACTCACAGCCTGCGGGATGCAGTAGCCCGGAATTATCACGGCTTTGCGGTCCTGGAGCCGCATTTGCGCGGTGGCGGACCCACCGGTGGCATCACGGGACCGGACTTGTTCCCTTGTGCCGTCGAGGCATTTCGCACCCTTCTGCACCAGTGCGGTGGTCAGGAAGGTTGATCTTCGCCACCCGGGATCATACCCCACAGCAGACACGGAAACAGAGGGACCCTCATCCCTACGTCGGCCAGACTGAATCCCTGGGAGGGAGGAGGCAGGACGCGCAGGCGAGAGCAGGATCATGTTGACGGTGCATGTTCGGGTGACAGCTGCGGATACAGGAGAAGTTATCCCGGTGCGATTGCGTTTCGTGCGGGCGGATGGCCAGGAATGTGTACCTTTCGGGTACTTCCGGGACTTCCCCACGCAGCGTCATGAGGATGTTGGCGGCCGGGTTCGTTTGGGTCAGGAACGTTGGTATTACGTGGATGGGAGCTGCGAAATACCGTTGCCCGGGGGAGAACCGCTGCGGATGCAGGTGGTAGCTGGTCCCGATTATCAACCTCGGGAGGAGACGCTCACACTCGGCTCAGGTCAGCTCACCTTGCGACTGGCCTTGCAGCGTCGCTGGAATCATCGGGCTGCCGGCTGGATGGCTTTGGATTTGCGCTGCCATGATTTGACGCCGCATCTGGCCCTCCTGGAAGCTGCCGCGGAAGGCTTGGAGGTGGTGCAACTCCTGGCCCGACGGATCTCCTTCCTCAGTCAAGATGGCCACACCTATGACATCGTTCCGCACCTGGCAGCCTTCAGCGGTCAGCAGCCGCTGCTCAGTTGCGGTCGGAGTTGTGTGTACGTGAACACTCTCAATGACCATCCGGTGCTGGGACGGCTGGCCTTGCTCCACGCCCATCGCCCGATCTTCCCCCTGACATTCGGAGGTGACGACGGGGATGACTGGAGCCTGGGGGACTGGTGCGACCAATGCCACCGCAAGGGGGGATTGACGGTCTGGGTGGACGCCTTTGAAACGACAACGATGGCCGGCTTGCGCGGAGGAGATGCTTTACTGGCTGCTTTACTGGGACAACTGGATGCTATCGAAGTCAGCGCGGGACCGCGACACACTCCGCTGATGCCTTGGGTGTATCACCTCTGGAACGTCGGGGTATTGCTTCCTCTAGTCGGAGCATCCGGGAAAGAGTCCAACCGCCAGTTGTTGGGCCAGGTGCGGACGTATGCCTACGCCCCGGAGGGAGACTGGGTTACCGCGATCAAGATGCGACAGTGTTGTGTCAGCGATGGGCCCTTGCTGCAGTTGCAGCAACACGGAGATCAGGTGGAGGCCTGGACCGAACCTCGGGAAGAGCAGGCTCTGATTGAGCTGGTGGCTGACGGAGAGGTAGTCGCACGTGGGACCGGTGGGGTGAGAGCAAAAGTGCCAGCGGCGAGTTGGGTAGCTGCCCGCCTCGGGGGCCATCGCATCGGCCATACGGCTCCCTTGGTCCTGCGTCCGGAGTTTGCCCGCCGGGAGGCCGCTGCTGCCCATCTCCGTCCCCTGATCGAACGGACCCGTGAATGGATCATCCACCAGGGCCGCTTCAGTCAGCCCAAGCGTCGGCAAGCGTTGCTCGACCGCGTCGCTGCTGCCCTGGCCCGTCTCGATCAGCCGCCCCCTGTCCCTTCCCCTTCCCAGACCCAACCCAACTAACCCTTGCGGCTACCCAGGGATGGAGTCTTATCCCGTCTAGGACTTCCCCTCCCGTAGGACTGACCATCCCATGGGATAGGATTCTGATTAGAAAAATGATCGTAAATTATGGACCCATATCCGTCTGATTATTGATTCGGCCCATCGAAATCCATCAAGTTCAGCTAGAAACCACCTGCTGGGGGTAGCGCATTTTTCTGGATACGGACTCGGACGTATTCTAGGATGATGGGCAGCACGACCCTGCACGAAAGATTTCCGAATGAAGGTTGATATGCGAAGCATGTGCACGTGGTGCTTGGTCCGCGTGAAGTGGGCAAATCGGCAGGGTATGTTGTAAGTTGATCGAGAAGTATCATGGCTGAGTCCGAGTTGAACAGATTGATGTTGCCCGCCGCGGTGGGATGTCTCTACGAGCTGCGGTTGTATCCCGACGGCCGGCTTCACTTTGATACTCTGTCCGGCAATCTGAAGGAATTGACAGGGCTGAGCGATGCCGAGGTGAATGCTTCATTTGCCAGCGGCCAGTTTCCATACATTCGGAATCTCACTGATGATTTTCTGCCGTCGATCTACGAATCGGCCCGGCAGCTGACACCGTGGGTCCGGGATTTGCTCATAGTCAACCCGCACACTCAGCGGGAGTTGTGGTTGCGTGTTCATGGGATGCCGCGGCGCTTGGACGATGGAAGCGTTGTCTGGTCGGGGCTGATGACGGACATCACGGACCTGAAGCGTTCGGAGGCCCGACTCCGGCAGGCCGTGGAAGCTTTGACCCTGAGCGAAGCTCGGCTGAAGGTCGCCTTGGACAGTGCTCGGATGTTTGCCTGGGACCTGGACCTGCGCACAGGACGCTGGGTCACGACAGCGCCTGTGGAAGAGTTTTATGGCGTGCCGGCCCAGGAGATCGACTTTACCAGCGCAGCGGGTTCCCTGGGCGCGGTACATCCGGACGATGTGCCTGCGGTGATCGCAGGCCGAAAGCGGGCCATTGAGACGGGAGAGCCGATGCATTATGAGTTTCGGGGACGCGTACCCGCCGCTGATGGCTCGACCCGTTGGTTCTCGACACGAGGGACGGTGGTCTATGACGAAGCGGGTCAGCCCATGCGGATCGTGGCGGTGACGATGGACATTACCGAACGCAAGCGTGCCGAAGCGGAACGGGAAGCCTTTTATCGCCAGACGTTGGAAGCCCAGAAATGGGAAAGTCTGGGAGTCTTGGCCGGCGGCGTGGCCCATGACTTCAACAATCTGTTGACCATCATCCTGGGAGGAGCGGGTTTGGCCCGTCGGGCTGCGGGGGCTTCTCCCCTTGTCGGTATGTACCTGGATCAGATCGATCAGGCCTGCCATCGAGCCGCGGAACTGTGCCGGCAATTGCTGGCTTATGCGGGGCACGCTCCACAGGCACGAGTGGACAACGATATCAATGCCCTCATTCAGGCGGTAGTTGAGATGTTGTCCGGGCATTGCCAACCGGGGCAGCAACTGCGCCTGCAGTTGGGATCGGACTTGCCCTTGATCCGAGCGGACCCAGCGTTGGTGCGGCAGGTGATCTGGAACTTGCTGACCAATGCTCTCGAGGCCCTGGAAGATCAGCCGGGAGTCGTCACCATCAGCACCGAGCTTCGGTCCATCCCAAGAGGAATACCGGCTGAAGGTTTTGTGCTTCTTCCGACGCCGGGGGAGTATGTCTGTGTCCGTATCCAAGATAACGGGGTGGGAATTGCCCCGGAGTTGCACGCTCGCATCTTTGATCCGTTTTTCTCGACCAAATTTGCCGGTCGTGGCCTGGGATTGGCTGCCGTCTTGGGAATCCTGCGGTCCCATCAAGGAGGCATCCGTCTGGAATCCCAACTGGGACAGGGGACGGTGGTGGAGGTGTACTGGCCAGTGATTTTGCGAGAGGTGGCCGGGCACGTACCGCGCGACGAATCATCGCCACCAGGGCCGCCCAAAGTCCTCGTTGTCGATGATGAGTTATACATTCGGGAAGTGATTGCCTCGACGCTTCAAGAAATGGGTTACGAGCCGTTGTTGGCAGCAGAAGCGGATGGTGCCTTGACATTATGCCGGCAATATCTGCCTCAGATTGTCTTGGCCGTCCTGGATGTTGTTATGCCGGGTCTTCCAGGTGACCAATTACTTAAGTCCTTGCGTCAATTGTCCCCGACATTGCCCGTGATCCTGACCAGCGGCTACACCGATGGCCGAGTCCTGCCCAGTGGAACGGATCGTGTCGTGTTCTTGCAAAAGCCTTTTCGCCCTGAGGAATTGATGAGCCTGGTGCGCGAGATGGTGGGTGAAAAGACTACAAAGTAAGGGAGCATGTTTCGACTGGTTTGAGGGAGCATGTTTCGACTGGTTTGGGTACAGCCCGTCTCCACATGAGGCTGTCATCAGTATCTTTGCAGATGGTTTTTGCATCCCTGGAGTGGTTTGGCCGCACCCCACCCGCACAAGTCCGTTTAGCAGAGCAAGGTCTGGTCCATTCGAGACCGTTGTTCGATTTCGATTAGCGACTCCTTAGAGACGGTGGTCGTGACGACTTCCGCGTTTCTCGTGGAAGGTCGTGGTTTCTCTTGGAAGCCGTGATGGTTGCATTCGGCTACAAACGTCCGGTTGTTTATGGAAGGCCGTGATGCCGGCGTTCTGCCGAACACACCATCATTTCATCAGGGCGGCGACCCGACGTTTGAGTCCCTCCGGGGTGAACTCATCGGGTGCAAAGACGGGTTGGAGGTTGACATCACGGAAGTAGTAACTGGCGAGGAGGTGGCCGTCGGCGCGGTACAATTCGCTTCCGAGTTGGAGCCAGCGTTCGGAGTCGAGGTAAATCCGGACCCGCACGACACCCACCTCGGCAGGCCGGTCTCCGGGTCGAATATTCGGAGCACCGCCAATTTCAAAAGGATCGACTTCCGGTTCGGGGCAGCTCCGTTCCAGGATGTGACAGACACGGCCCTCGAGGAAGTCCACGGCTTCGGTGGCGAGATAGCGGACCTGAAGCCGACCGGCTTGCTGACGTTGCTTCCAGACGGTGTAAGTTCGCAACATGCCGCGGTAAAGGCCGGCATCCCGCACACAGTATCGGGAAGAGGAGCGGGCGCTGATGTCGTTGAGGGCGATGTAGTGTTCGGGACGCAGGAGGGCCTGGGGACGGTAGGTGAGGATTTTGTCCTTGCCGCCGCCTTGGTCTTCAACGTAAAGCACACCCCGGAGCGGACTTCCGAGAATCTGGCGTGCTCCCTCCCGCCAGATCATCCGGACCTGGATGTGGGTACGGCCAGCTTCATCGGGAACATCGCCACGCACCGCCAGATCGATCACTTCCTGCACGGGTTCCTGGGGAGGTGGCGGTTGGCCGTAGATTCGCTCCCGTTTGATCAGGGTGGCAGTCATGCCGTGGCGTACTTCGCGTTGGTAACGGGCCAGGCATTTTTCAAGCGCCTCGACCGGTTGATGGTCAATGAGCAGGCGTAGGAAAGCCTCCGCTTCCGGCAGGGGGGCTTGGTTATCATAAAACTCTTCGCCTTCCGCAAGCGGGGGGGCGGGACGTAACCAGCTCCACCAGGCCCACAAGCCGCTGCACAGAAGTATCAGGCACCCCAGCGCCAGGTAGCGCATCCTTCGTCCTCGGGTCCGAGTAGCTCCTCCCCGGGTGTCCTTACCCGCCGGAGGAACCAGGGATACCGCGGGAATCCCGTCCATCTTGCCCATCTTGTCGCTCCGTGAAAGGAATAAGGAATCCATAGCGATTGTCCGCTCTTTCGGGCAGTTTTCCAGCTTGCGGGTCTTTCCGGGAGCTTGTTCCGGCGGCAAGGTCGCCGGGCCGGTCTGCTGGCATAGGGAGACCTGTCTCCCAGCTGCCAGGCAAATGCAGTTGCATCCCGCACGAACCGATAGTATCCAACGCCGGGAAAAAAGCGAGAGGAGTTGGATGTCTCCCCCGAGCGGCCCTGCGAAGACGAGGAAAGATAGGCAAGGAGGAGACGCGGAAAGATAGGCACCGAGGAGGAGCGGCACCCTGGTTACCCGCAACGGTAGGCCGGCAACCGAGCCGGGGTTTCCCAGAGCAAAGTTGCTATCCGGTCTGTCCGGGAGAACAATCCGCACCAGAAGCCAGGGATGAGGAGAGATGGGGTCATGTTCCGTGGGATGATCTGGTCCGTGAGCCTGGGGATGATCGTGGCGACCGTGGCGTTGGCCGGCCCCTGGAGTTGGCGGAGGGAAGGTTCCGGGAAATCGGTTCCCCGAACCGCAGCCGTGGCGTATCAGACCTGCTGTCGGGCCTGGTCGTCCTCTCGGATGGAAACGGCAGGTTCCGCGGTCCACAAGCCTCTGGTCTGGGTCGTGGATGGGGCGGGAGACTTGAAAGGGTGCTCCAGTGCCTTAGCTTATGCGAATGCCGTAGCCGGCAACCCGTTGGAGTTGGCGGTTTTTCCCTGGTCGCACGGTTACCGGCGTCTGTTGAAAGATCAAATCGACGGTGCTCATGCGCGACGGCAAGGGGCACGCTTGGCTGAGGTAATCGGTGAACAGCGGCAACGCCAGCCGGAGCGGCGGATGGTACTGGTGGCTCACAGTGCCGGTTGTGCTGTGGCCCTGGGTGCGGGCGATGTGCTGCCCCCGGATAGCCTGGATCGCATCATCCTCCTGGCCCCGAGCGTGTCCACGGGTTACAACTTACGCCCGACATTGCTCGCCGCTCGGGAAGGGGTGGATGTTTTTTGTAGCAAGCGGGATTGGGTAGCCTTGGGGTTCGTCGTGCGTGTGGTGGGCACGACCGACAATTTCTGGTCAGGGGCGGCGGCCGGTCGCTGGGGTTTCCGCCAGGCCCAACAAGCGGCTCAGGATCCGCTGATCGCCCGGCGTTTGCGGCAGCACTTCTGGTCCCCTGAGTTGGCTTGGACAGGTCATCACGGCGGCCATCATGGCATGCATGCCCCAGGGTTCATCCATACCTTCCTCATGCCTCTGATCTTGGGCCAATGACTCGGGGAGGGAGCGAACCGTTGGGAGTCTTACGCACGCGGCCGACAAGGAGGGGATGGGGATTCTGGAATAGGAGCAGGACTCATGCCAGAAAGCAAGAGACGGGGGTGCGA
>Ga0209691_1000416_pt1 | contig 30479 bp, 25 predicted proteins | sample YNPMSBMetaG_FD_187120 | JGI IMG/M metagenome (GOLD analysis project Ga0209691, IMG submission 187120) | Anoxygenic and chlorotrophic microbial mat microbial communities from Yellowstone National Park, USA - YNP MS-B MetaG (SPAdes) (version 2) ... | reverse complement strand
TAATTGGGTACAAGTTCAAAATAGATAAAAATTCTTTTTTTAGATTATGCCAAAAGTTTATCCTCTGCTTCATGCAGGGGATTTTATTTACATAGGGAGCTTGAATCTCTACTTACTATTCTTTCACTTTTCCACCAAAGATAAGGTAAAGGCTGATGAAAATAATTTGCTTTGGCAGGTTCAGTAGGTTTATACGTTTTTTGAATACATTCAGATACCTCTAAATAATGGGTGTATCTTTCTACGCTAGTATGCCGAAAATATAAATAAATGTTAACAGGAATTATCAAAAAAATGGCATATTTAAAAACTTTCTTTTGTAAATTATCAAGATTTTGAACCCAATAATCAACGAGAAACGGAATAACAATTGAAAATTTTAAGACAGAAAAATCATGTGCGGCAGTCCAGTTCAACAAAATAAAATGATGCAAAAAAATGGAAGTGATGAGTGGAATTTGTAAACCCCAAAGTGGTTTTGATGAAAATTTTTTACGATTGAAAAAATAAAAACAAGTCAAACAAACAAGCAAAGGCAAATAATTCCGAAGATAGTACCAAGCAACAAAAACATAAGTTTTCAATTCAAATCTCGGGAAATAATCAGATTGAGTATTATCTAGCCCCATTCGTAAAATGAAGCGTTCAAGTAAGCCACGGTAGAATTCATTTATTCCGACTATTGAAACATTTATGACTATAAAAAATAGTAAAGCCAAAATAGTAACTAAGATTGTTAAAATTTGATTTTTTTTATTATGAAAAAGAATTTTACCGATAGGAATTGAAGGGTAATTAGTATAATTTTGCATAAAATTTGCATATAAAAGCAAAGAAAAAACCCATAGTAGCCCCCACCATTCTGTAAAACAAGCCATAAAAACCATGATTAAAAAGGGAATTAAAGAATGCATGGAAAAATACATCCCCCAAAGTATAAAAGTGATAATCTGGATATCCACAAACCAAACATTATGATGAAACCAAAGTACATTCGGTAAAAAAAGATATGAAATAATAGGTAAAAACGAATTTTCTTTAAATAAAAAATACAAAGCTAATAAATTCAAGAATAAAAAGAAAGTAGCTACCCATCGAATTGAATACTCATTGATTTTAAGATGTAAAATTTTCAACAAGAAGTAAGTAGAATAAAAAGTAAAAGGAGGATAAGAAAAATAAAAATATTCACCTTTTGAATTTTTGCCGGTTTGGATGGGGTCATTTTTTTGGTAAAGATCTCCTTCATTTGGAAAAGTTAAAATGAGTCCACCATGATAATGTAAAAATCCAAATTTATTCCATAGGTTATAAGTAATCAGTTGATGAGCAATAAGGTCTTGATGTCTTTTTCCTATAATTTGTGATTTTTCGTTGTAAGAAAGGAGGATGGTTAGCCCAAAAGTAATTAGAATGAAGAAGTAACGAAAAAACGAATTTTTAAGGCTCATTTTTTAGATGTTTGAGCATAGTAAGTAGCAGCATACAAAGAAGCAACAAAAAATGGCAGAGCAGGAATTTTATAACGAACTAAGGAACCGAAAACGGGGGTTGTAAAACCTACAAAGAAACCAAAGGCTAATGCATAAATAAAAGCAAATTGAATAAAAGGGTTGTTAATAAGAGCTAAATAAAAACTTTTCAAACCATATTTAAATAGAATATTCAAAAAAAGGTAGGTCATCCATAATGCTTCCAATGCAGCTAAGAACATAACAGGATTTCGGGCTTCCCATAGGAAAGGTCTAAAAAAAGTAGCAATGATAGCTTGCGGAGCAACTTGCACAAAACTTGAAAAACTTCCATCAAAATACCCAATATCAAAACGAGAACCCCCTTTTTCTCCATAGTACACATCTTGCTTTAAATCATTATGATGGACTTTTGCAAACTCCATTATATTTTCTGTTGAAAATTTTTCATTAAATTGACCAAAGATAGATAACGAAAAAGGAAGTAATATAAAGGTTAATCCATAAACTAAGGGTTTGATAAAAAATCTAATTCGTTGGCTTGCAATTTTATTGATAGAATCCGGAAAAAGCCAGAAAAAAGAGAGGGGTAAATAAGAAAGTAAAATATAAGCTTTAATATTGATGATCAAAAAGGCGCAGTAAAAAAACAAAAGTGCATTCCAAATAATCTTTTTTCTCAAAATGAACATTGCAAAGAGGTTATAAGTGATCATGCCTAATGCTGCAAAAGTTATAGTATCTTTCAGAATACCCGAGCCCCAAAAAAATACAGAAGGAATGAAAAATATAGCAATTGCAAATTTTTGATGTAAATCAGGAAAGTAATAAATAAAAACTTTGAAAAGATGCCACACTCCAATGTAAGAAATGGCAGCAAAAAGTAAAGCCATTGCAATAAAAGAATTAAATGCAGGGACGGATACAACGCCTGCTAACCTAACAACATTATAAGCAGAAAAATTAAAAAAATAAGGCATACCTCTGCCATATTCGTAATAAAATTCATAATTATAAGTTAGAAATTCATTTCTTGGAATATCGGGTTTAAAAACTAAATATAAAAAAGCAAAAGGGTCTTTCCAAAAAGCCTTGTAAATACCAGTGCTGGTATTGTAATAAAAAACCGTATCACCTCCGTTGGAAGGATCGTAATAAAATTGATATACCATGCAAACACTAACTCCTCCTACTAACTTCACAATAAGCCCGGGCAAAAAATATTTTTTTATCTCCGCTTTTTTGATGGTTAGTTCTCGTATTAAAATGGCAATGATAATAATCAAAAAAAACCATAAAGGTCCCATAATTAAATCCATTTCATTCAATACAAAATAACGACTCATGGTTTGATATTATCGTAGTTGCAAAATTAAATAATCTGATAACATAAGCCCTCGATTTGTAAAATATATCTTTTCTTCTCGTTCATAAATCCAACAATTTTTTAACCAAATTTCTTTTAAATTTTTATCTATTTTTTGGGAATTTAAACCCACATTTTGTCTCACCTGAAACATCAATTTTTCTAACGCTATTTGTTCAGAACTTAATTCTTCTATGAAATGAACAGGAACTTCATGATTATTAAGTTTTTCTGCGTAAATATGTGTATTAGCAATATTTGAAGAGCGTACATTGGGGTAAAATGAGTGAGCCGAGGGTCCTAAGCCTAAATAAGGAAAATGTTTCCAATATAATGAGTTATGTACAGATATTTTACCAACCAAAGAAAAATTGGAAAGTTCATACCTTTTATAACCAAAATTTTCTAAATATTGAACTAAAAAATCATATTGTTGAACATACTGTTTTTCGTCTAATTCAAACAATTGCTTTTGTTTTTGGTAATTAAGTAAAGTTTTATTTTCTATAGTTAAAGCATAACAAGAAAAGTGAGAAGGTTTAAAAGTTAATAACTCTTTTAAAGTAAATTCCAGAGTTTTACAAGAACTGTTTGGTAAACCATAAATCACATCAACTGAAAAATTTTGAAAGTTAGAATTTTGTAGTAATTCTAACGCATGATAAACCTGTTGAAATGTATGATTTCTTTTCATGAATTTTAAATCGTTTTCATGCAAACTTTGTACGCCTAAACTTATTCTATTAAAACCTAAATCAGACCATAAACGTAGCTTTTCTTGGGTTACATCCTCTGGATTGGCTTCAATAGTAACTTCTTGAAGTCTTAAATTTGCAAAATTTTTGTAAATTTTTTGAACAATAATTTCTAAATCATGATTTGCAAGGAGACTAGGTGTACCGCCACCAAAATATAATGTAAAAATCGGTTCATGATTGCAAAAAAAATCTTTTTTTAAGTCAATTTCTGTTAAAAGTGCCTGTAAAAATTTAGGAATATACTTTTTTAAAGTTGAAAAATAAAAATCACAATAAGAGCAAGCTTGATGACAAAAAGGAATATGAACATAAATTCCACCGTAAATATTAGGCTCTTCTTCTCCCTTCATCAATAATTTCTTTGATGACTACCAAGTCCGAATTAGTAAATCCTTTTGCGTGAATAGTTTGACCGCCTGTACTTTCAATCAAAATTTCACCATACAACAAACCTGTTTTTACGTTTACGGCTCCGATATTTATATAACTAATAGTAATGAGTTCTTTGCCCGTCCAGTATCTTTTTTCAAGGGTTACATCGTATTCCGTAAATATCAGTTTCGTAGGAAACCAAAAACTTCCTGCTATTCTGCTAGCTTTAAACTCTCTTTTTTCCATTTTATTTTTGCAAATTTATGGAATAATTCCATAATTCTTTTCCGTTGCTATCAAAAATTTGAAGTTTGGCTATCCTTTCTTTATATTTACCTGAGACGGTAATCAGCCCAAAATTCCTAACACCGATGTAAGAATTCGGAACACGCCATTCATTTTTTTCATCAGGAAAATTTGCAGGACCGGCTGTCAAAGGAGAAACTGTAAAATCATAAATAAGGGGTGAGGTAGGAGTAACTGTTAATTCCGAATGATGCCTATCACCGGTTAAAAAAATCACGTTTTGAATGTTTTCTTTTTGAATGGTTTCTATCAAAATTTGTCTTTCTTCCTGATAATTCGCATAATTTTCGTAAACTTGAGCAGTATTTAGAACTTGCCCGCCGATGCACACAAATTTGAAATTAGCTTTGCTATAAGTAAGAGCATCCAAAAGCCACTGTAATTGTTTTTCTCCTAAAATAGTGCGTTTGTCAGTGGTTCTTTTGTTAGGAGTTCTAAAAAAGCGATTATCTAATAAAAAAAATTCGCAATCTTCATAAGTAAACGATGTGAAGTAAGATTCGTCACTTACAGGTTTAGGATTTAACCAAAAATATTCAAAAATTTTTTGAGTATATTGTTTTAGAGAAAAAGAACGGTCGGAATCATTAGGACCGTAGTCATGGTCATCCCAAATTGCGTAATGCGCACAGTTAGCTAAAAGAGGTTGAAGTTCAGGTAATTGACGCGTATGAGCGTAGCGATATAGAATACCTGAGGGAGTAAAAAAATCAGGTTCTCGTAGGTAAGTATTATCTCCAAGCCAAAGCATAAATTGAGGCTTTTTTTCGTTAATAGACTTTAAAATTTCATAATTAGCGCCGTAAGGTTTTCCGGGTCTATCATAAACACTATCGTTCACAAACAAACAACTACCTAATGCAAAACTAAAATCTTGTGGGTCTTTACGGTATTGCCAAAAGCTTTGTGTTTTAAATGAAAGAGGATAAGAACGTTCAACCTTTTTTTGATTGATATAAACTTCGTAATTATATTCTGTTTCAGGTTTAGTTTTTAACATAATTTTTGCTAAATATACGGAAAAAGAAGTTTCATTTTCTAAAACAGGAAAAGTTTCATAAATTTTACTTTTGAATTTTGTATTCGGTTGATTTTTAGACCAATACTCTACGTGAATTTGACATTTTTGGTCGGTTTGAACCCAAATATAAGCTTCTTGCACACTTACATTTCCTACCATCGGACCTGCCACTATATTTTGTGAATAACTTTTTATAAAACTTAAAAGCCCAATGAAGTGCAAAATGATTTTTTTCATGGCACAAAAATAGTTCATTTCATGTTTTCAAGAACAATTTTTGACGTATAAACAAAAAATATGTATTATTGCAGAAAAATGCGAGTAACTTTTGAAAGTTTTAGTGAATGGAAAAATTACCTTGAACGAAGCACCGTTCCAATATGGAGACCTGTTTTAGAATACGAAATGGAATTACGCAACCGCACGGAACAACAAATTTGGGACGGTTTGGCTGCGGCTTACGCTGTTATGCGCGATGCTGTGGAAAAAGGGCTAACGCAGAATATGCAGTCTATCTCTGGTATGATTGATAACGGAGCCAAAAAAATTAAAAATTCGCCGATTACCGTTTTAAGTGAAGAGTTTAAAATGTTGATTTACAGGAGTATAGCCGCAAAAGAAGTAAACGCTTGTATGGGGAAAATTGTTGCAGCTCCGACGGCAGGTGCCTCTGGAATTTTACCGGGTATTCTTACTACTTTACAGGATTTATATCACTTGGATAATCAAAAAATTTATGAAGCTATGTTAGTAGCGGCGGGAATTGCGTTGATTATAGAACGCAGGGCATCTATTGCAGGAGCAGTGGGCGGGTGCCAAGCTGAAACAGGTACCGCAGCAGCTATGGGCGCAGGTGCTATTACGTATACTTTCAATGGAAATATTGACCAAATTCTTGATTCTGTGGCAATTACCATCATGAACATGTTAGGTTTAATTTGTGACCCAATCGCTGGGTTAGTGGAAGTTCCTTGTGTGAAAAGAAATGCTTCTGCTGCTGTAATTGCTTTTGCTTCCGCTCAAATTGCTCTTGCAGGTGATAGTTCTATCATTCCCGTGGATGAAGTCATTGATGTGATGGGAGAGGTCGGGCAAGCTATGGACTCACGCTACAAAGAAACGGCTCTCGGTGGTTTAGCTGCTACTCCAACAGGTAAAAAAATTGCTGAAAAAGTTCTCAAAAATCCTTCTGAAATTATCCATTACAATGATGAAAATATTTCGTAAATTTAACATAATTTTTATTTTTCTATTCTCAAATTTTATATCCCCATTATCCGGTGAACCCAAAAAACTACTTGAAGATTTAGATTTCTCGCAAGGGGAATGGGAATTAGTAGGCGTCTCTTTGCATAATTATTACATCGTTCCTATTCAAAATGAAATTAGGCATTTTGTCATTAGAAATCGTGAAGTACTCCAAGATATGAAAAAAAATTGGGTCTTTGAGCAAACTTATAATGATTATTGCGAGCACCATTATGCGCTTAGATTTTATAAAGATGGTAAAATGATGAAATTTTTGAAAATAAACCTTCATTGTGGCTACATATCTGACGGCGGTTTATCCTATAAAATGGATTCCTCAAAATTTACACAATACCGCAAATATTTTTTCCCTTTAAAACTCTACCGGTTGGGGTACCGTTCCTTAACGAACATACGAAAAGCTATACAAGTGCTTATAAATCAAAAAGATGTGTGGTTATACTATGATCACATTCCTTATCAATACGATGGTTTTTTTGTGGTAAAAATTGACAGCTTGCCATGGCACGCTAATCGTGACTCGGTACTTCAAGAAATGAAAAAAATAATTGCTTTTTATACATCTTCGTCTGATTTTTACTTAAAACAGTTTATTTATTTTGTTGATGAAGGGCTACAATCCATTCGTTATGAGGTGTATTGTAATAAGGAATTAGCTCAAAAAGTTCCTGAGAAAATGATTACAGCAGGTTGGCGAGGGCATTTTGATTTTGTAGATAGAATAGACTTGGTTTTTGTTGGAATTAACAAAAAAGAATATTTTGAATTAGTGAAAGGTGATTTTAAAGATTAAAATTTTATGAAAATTTATACAAAAAAAGGTGATAAAGGTACAACTTCTTTAATCGGAGGAACAAGAGTTCCCAAAAATCATATCAAAATTGAAGCTTATGGAACAGTAGATGAACTGAATGCATGGCTTGGGGTTATAAAAGATTGCTCTGCCCAAACTTTTTATAAACAATTCATCGAAAACATTCAGAATCAACTTTTTAACATAGGATCATTGCTTGCAGAGGATAAAAATAAATCTAAAATGCAGCTACCTTCCCTTGATGAAAAAGTAATTGAACAAATGGAAAATCAAATGGACCAACTGGATAGTATATTACCGCCTTTAAAAAATTTTGTTTTACCGGGAGGAAATATAGCTAATTCTTATGCGCATGTTGCACGTTGTGTTTGTAGAAGAGCAGAAAGAAAGGTTGTAGAACTTTCTCAAATAGAAGAAGTTAATCCGTTGATATTGCAATTTTTAAATAGATTATCTGATTGGCTATTTGTTTATTCACGTTTTTTATCGTACGCAAGCAATTCTCCTGAAACTTTATGGAAACCTTGATTTTAAAGACAACTAATTTTTTTAACACGATTTTCGTGGCGTCCTCCTTCAAATTCTGAACTCAAAAATTGTAAGACAATTCGTTGGGCTGTTTCCATATTGATAAAACGAGCGGGCAAACACAAAACATTTGCATCATTATGTTTACGTGCCAAAATAGCGATTTCTTCATTCCAACATAGTGCCGCTCTAATATGCAAATACTTATTGGCAGTCATACAAACACCATTTCCTGAGCCACATATCAAAATTCCATAAGTATGATTTTGGTCAATCATAGCTTTACAAAGCGGGTGAACCACATCCGGGTAATCCATAGAATTTTCAGAATTTGTTCCAAAATCTTTAATTTCATCAATTGGTACATCTTTTTGATGCTGTAAGAAATTTATAAGTTCTGATTTTAATCGAAAACCGGCGTGGTCTGATGCGATGTAAATTTTCATTTTTATTTTCTTATAATTATTCCCTCAATTTTTTCTAAATTTTTGAAAATTTTTTGCATATTGTCTTCAACCATTTCATCGGTCAGTGTTTTATTTTCGTCTAAAAACAGTATACTTATGGCATAACTAATTTGATTATTTTTGGAATCTTCAAATACGTCAAACAAATTAATTTCATGTATGAGCCTCGGATTGACCTTTCTGATATTATTTTCAAGCATTTGATAAGTAACGTTAGGCGGTACAAAAAGGCTAATATCACGGCGAACAGAAGGGTATTTGGGAACAGGTTGATAAGGTTTGAAACTTTTTAATGCCCATGGCAAAATTTCATTCCATTCTATCCAACCAAAGTATACATTTTGTTTTATATCAAAAAATTTTAACAAAGAAGGTTTTACAATTCCTAATTGAGCAAGTATTTTAGAAGAATTAACATAAGCTAAACCTTGTTCAAAATATTCAGTATTATCCAAAACATGAAATGTATAAGGAACCATAAATTTATTTAAAATTTCGTTAAAAACTGATTGAATTTCATACAAAGAAGATTTTTGAGTTGGATTTAACCAGTTTTCAGGAAAACGATTTCCTGTAAGCCATAAAGCAAGATTCATTCTTTCAGTAGGCTGATTATCAACAAGTTCATAAACCTTTCCCCATTCAAAAAATTTTAGATTAGGATTTTGGCGATTCATATTAAATTGAATAGCCTGTAAGCCGCCCCACAAAAGTGTTTGCCTTAAATCCGCATTTTGCTCCGATAATTTATTTAAAATCTTGACAGTTCTTTCATTAGAAAATTTTTTAGGCACTAATGAATTCGTTTGAATTTCGTTCCAACCTTGCCCTGCTAAATGGTTGCCAATATTCCATAAAATTTCATAGTCAGAAAATATTTTTGGGGTATTCAAAGGAATTTTGATAGTATCAGCTGAAGGAATATTATTAAGCCCATAAATTCTTAAAAACTCTTCTATAACATCCTGAAAACGAGTTACATCGTGTCTATACCGGGGAACTAAAAGCTTAATATTGTCTTCATTCATTTTTTGTAATCGAAAATCTAAAGCTTGAAAAACTTGGTGGTAAGTATCTTTGTGAATGGGGTAGCCTATCAAGGAATTTGCTTTTTGATAATTAAAAGGGATAACGTAAGGCTCAAATTCAGTTTGCCCTTGGAAAACAACTTTACTTACTTCACCGCCGGCAATTTGTTGAATCAAGTAAGCTGCATATTTCAAACAATCTATAACCTTATTGGGGTCAATTCCTCGCTCAAAACGATAAGAAGATTCTGTGTGGATGCCTGTTTTTTGTGCTGATAAACGAACTTGCTCCGGTAAAAAGTATGCCGCTTCTAAAAAAATTGATGAGGTATCTTGGTTTACACTCGTTTCAAGCCCGCCCATTACACCTGCAATGCACATCGCTTCTTTAGGATTGGCAATTACAAGCTCGTGCCCGGTTAAAATATGTTTTTGATTATCTAAGGTAACTAATTCTTCTTTTTCATAGCTTTTTCTTACTATCACATGATTTTGGTAAATTTTACTTAAATCAAATGCATGTAATGGTTGCCCTAAGCCTAACATTACATAATTTGTTACATCTACAACGTTATTTATTGGTTTCTGACCTACGGAAAGCAATAAATTTTTTAACCATTTAGGGCTATCCTGCACTTTCAAATTCAAAATTGTTAATCCAGCATACAACGGGCAAAGCTCCGAAACTTCAACTGAAATTCTTACGGGACAATCTATGTGAGTAATAACTTCTTCACTCGGGAAATAAGTAGGTATTTTGTATATTGCAGATAATTCTCTTGCAACACCAAAATGAGACATTGCATCCGTACGATTGGGGGTCAGACCTATCTCTAAAATATAATCCTCGTGAAGTTGAAAGTACTCTTTTGCAGGGATACCTACCGGAGCATTTTCAGGTAAAACCATAATCCCGTCATGATTTTTGCCTAAGCCTAATTCATCTTCTGCACATATCATTCCATAGGACATTTCCCCACGAATTTTAGCCGCTTGAATTGTTATGGGGTCTCCACGTAACGGATACAAAGTTGTTCCTACGGTCGCAAAAAGTACTTTTTGGTTTACTGCTACATTCGGTGCTCCACAAACTACGTCTAAAACCTCCTTCCCTGTATGAACTTTACATTTTTTGAGCTTATCAGCATTTGGATGTTTTTCACATTCAATGACTTGTGCTATAATTACGCCCTCTAAATTACCAGGAATAGTTTCATATTTTTCTATTTTTTCAACTTCTAAACCACTTAGAGTAATTTGGTTGGTAATTTCTTGTGGGCTAATCTCTATGGGTATGTATTTTTTTAGCCATTGGTAGGCAATTTTCATTTTGGGTTTCTTTTGAACACAAAATTATAACCTTTATTGCGATTTACAAAATTTTCACATGGGTTATTTTAGAGCTTACTATTCAAGACCTTGCTTCGTCCTTCATTACTAAGTGGCTAAAAAATTCAAGCTTTCTTACTGTTTTATTTCAAGCATTATTTACTTACTTTTGCATTATGAATATAGATTTTGACCTTTCGCAAATTCCAACGCCTTGTTTTGTTTTAGATAAAAAATTGTTAATTAAGAACTTAGAAATATTAAATGATGTACAAAGAGAAGCCAAAGTTCAAATTTTGTGTGCCTTAAAAGGTTTTGCTATGTGGAGTACTTTTCCGATAGTCAAGCAGTATTTAGCAGGTGCTACGGCATCCTCATACCATGAAGCTATGCTATGCTACGAAGAAATGGGCTGTCTTGCGCATTTGTGTTGTCCTTTGTACACTGATTCAGATTATTCTAAAATTCTGGAAATCAGTAGCCACATTACTTTCAATTCATTAAGCCAGTTTCAAAAATATGGAAAAAAAGCTATTGAAAAAGGTCTGAAAGTTGCTTTAAGAATAAACCCTGAGTACTCAGATGCCCCTGCTGCTTTATATAATCCGTGCATTCCGGGTTCTCGTTTAGGGATAACTCGTGATAAACTAGGAAACGAATTACCGGAGGGGGTAACCGGTTTACATTTTCATTCTCTTTGTGAATCAGACAGTTACGCCTTAGAAAATACATTGAATGCAATCATCAAAAAATTTGATGTTCTATTAAAACAAATTGAATGGTTTAACATGGGCGGCGGGCATCATATCACTCGCAAAGATTATGACGTCGCTCATTTGATAAAAATTTTACAGGAATTTCGGCATCGCTACCCCAATATTCAAGAGATTTATTTAGAACCGGGAGAAGCCGTTGGCTGGCAAACAGGGTATCTAGTATCCAAAATTTACGATATTATTGAAAATCAAGGAATTAAAATTTTAATGGTAGATACTTCTATTTCTGCTCATATGCCGGATTGCATTGAAATGCCTTACCAACCTAAAATTTACGGCGCTGAGTTTTATGTACCCGGAACTACACCTTACCGTATCGGCGGAATGACTTGCTTAGCAGGTGATTTTGTCGGAGACTATACCTTTGAAAAAGAACCTCAAATCGGTGATTTTATTATTTTTGAGGATATGATTCACTATACTATGGTTAAAACTACGACCTTTAACGGTATCAATTTGCCAAACATCGGTATTATTCATGAAGATAGACATTTTGAATTGATAAAAACCTTTGGTTATCAGGATTATAAAAGTAGATTATCTTAGGCAGGATGGATAGGTAATTTGACAATAAAAACGGTTTTTCCTTTTTTGGATTCAAAAGAAATATTTCCTTTGTGTTTTTCAATAATTTTTTGTACTATACTTAACCCTAAACCTGACCCTTCTCCTTTTGCTTTGGTAGTAAATAACGGTTGAAAAATTTTATCTTGAATTTCTTTAGGAATGCCTGGTCCATTATCTTCAATTTTTACGGTAACAAAATTTTGGTCTTGCTCAACAGTTATGGTGATACGCCCTTTGCCTTGCATTGCTTGAATAGCGTTAAAAATCAGGTTAGTCCAAATTTGCATGAGTTGGTCTGCATCTGCTTTGATAGTGGGCTGATGAAGGTAGTTTCGGACAAGTTCTATATCGTGTTTGAAGTAATTGCTGTAAACGGTAATAACGGTTTCAATGCTATCTATCAAATGAACGTTACTTAATTTAAAATCTCCGTGGCTATGCGAATAGACTTTGAGCCCTTGTACTTTTTTCTTGGTTTTATCTGCGGCAATATGAATTACGTTCAAATTAGTACCAATTTTCCCGAGTAAGTATAGCATATGAACAATTTCGCGAGCATCTTCTGGCTTATTTTTGAGTAATTCAAACAAATTTTGTAAGTTTTCTCTTAATCCAATGCTAACAAGTTTTTCTGCAATTTCATCTGCAAAGGGAATTTGAAGTTGGAATAATTCTTTTTCTAATTTCATTCGGGATTGTCTTTCTTCTTGGGAAGTAATATTTTTTTTATCCAGGATAGCGTGCAAAGCATAATCAAAAAAAAGTTGTTGTTCAGAAAGGTTTAATTTTAGGAGAATTTGAGGTAATTGGTGGAAAGTATTAGGCAAAGATTGCTCAATATTTTGAATAGAGTTCAAGATAGCACCGATAGGGGTATTCAGTTCATGAGCGGTATTCGCAACTAATTGCCCCAAAGCTGCCATTTTTTCTTGGCGTATCAGTTGTTCTTGTTGGTTTTGGATAGTTTCCATAGAAATTTTGAGTTCTTCATTTGCTTGAAGCAACAAGTTACTTTTTTCCTCAGCAATTTTCTTTTGTTCTTCCGCAAATTCTCTTTCTTTAATAGCTATTGCTTTTTGTTTTTCCAAATCAGCCGTTCTTTCACGGATAATTTTTTCCAAGCCTGCACTATATAATTTGACTATCAAAATCACAAGCAAAATACCTACAAGGACGTAAAAAATAATGGCGTAAGTAGTGGCATAAAACGGAGGAGCTATTTCAATGTGTGTACTTGCTTCGTTCCAAACTCTGCCCAAATGGTCTTTAATTCTTATGTGAATGACATAATTACCATAACTTAAACCATTCAAAACCAGTTTTTTATCTCTTTTCCAGTCTGACCAACCCTCGTTTAGTCCTTCAACATAATACTGAAAAAGAAAGGAACCAAAATTATCAAAATTAGAACCTCCAAAGTATAACTCTAATTCATTGACTTTATCGAAAGTAGGCTTTGTTTCGTCAATAGGTACTATCGTATTGTTTATGAGTAATTTATGAATGACTGTTTGAAGATTTGAATTTTCTTTGGAATAAAATTTTTGATAATTTTTGTACAAATTTATGTTAAAACGTAAGACATTATCTTTTGTAAAAATAAAAATTTGTCTATCATTATCAGAAATAATTTGGTAGGGATTAGGTGCAATATTAGCGAGTTGATAGAGAGTATCCATCATGATTTTTCCTTGTTCTTTACTGAGAATAAGATATTCATTTTTATGAAAAACAATCATTTTATCCATCCATTGAGTAAACTTACTTCTTTCGTTGATGAATTGGCTGAGCTCTAAATCTTTTTCAAATTTATTTTTTTCTTTATGAAAAATAAAAGCTCCTGCTTTATTGATGGCATAAGGTTTACCAAAAATTTTTTTTACTTCATTTTTTCCATATTTAGAAAGGGAAGTCCCTAGTTTATGTACTTTCTCAAAATCACCTGAAATTTCCAAAAGCAATACTAATACTCCTTTGTCAGTTCCAACCCAAATATGGTTGTAAAGTGTATCAAAAGTAATTGAATTTATTATTCCTGGGGATTCCACGAGTAATAATGGTTTACTCCATCGGTTTTCCTCTCTACGTATTAGTTTGATATCAAAAGAAGAAACCATTAAAGCCTCTTCATCTGAAATAACTAAAATTTTTTGCACCGGATCTTTTACTACCAATTTATTAGTTTGGGTTGCTAAATTCAATTCATAAAGACCATTGTTCGTAGCAATTAAAATAGGTTCCTCGTAATCAAAAATATCTATATGATGACAAACCACGTCCTTAAGCTCTGGGATTGCATGAATATCATAAATTTTTGATTTTGAATTACTTTCTACTAAATAAAGCCCATGATTTGTCGCAAATAAAACACTATTGCCGAAAGCGTAAACATCATTAACATGGTCTTTAATTGCTGAAAGATTTTGATAATCGTGTAAGTAATCTTTAATACTAACGCGTACTAAACCTGATTTTCCTCCAATCCAAATACCTTTTTCTTTATCCACATAAATAGAAAAGGCTTCGCCTTCATGATAACCATTTTTAGGGTTAATTTGGTTAATCAATTTACCAGTTTGATAGTCATAAATTAAAGAACCTTCGTAGTAAGTACTGATAACCAAAGAGTTATTATCATAACGGCAACCGCCTACTATTCCATTGGACAGCAAATGAGTATTTTCAAAATGTATTTCCTTAAAGGTTTTACCGTCATACCAAAAATACAAGTTATCAAAGCAAAGTAAACCATTGTATGAGTTCCACTGAATAAAAATCTTTAAGTCTTTTTTACTAAATTCCTCGTAGGATTTTACAACTTTAAAAATAGAATTTTCATATTCAAATAAACCTTCATGGCTCACATAAAAGAAAAGCCTATTTCCGAGTTTAAATAGGTTCGTAAATTTACGATTTTTAAAAAATTTAGGTTCCGTTAAACTAATTTTATCCTGTTGATAATGGATTCGCAAAGAAAAAACTTCATTGTTTGCATTAAGAATATAAATATTCTGTTGATGAAAAACCATTTTTAGAGGGTCTGAATCTTTGAAAAGGGTATCATTTTTTAGTTGAAACATAAACAAGGAATCAGCCCCATTAGGATATTTTTTGAGGTAACCTATTCCTGACTTAGCAATAGCCCAAATCCAACCTAAGGAATCTTTTTCTAATAAATGTATTTCAGTGACCTCTTCTTTATTTGTACTCCAAATTTTTTCCCATAAAGTACCAGTAAAACTGTAAAGGCCCGTTTTTTTTCCGAAATACATTTTTCCTTCATTTGATTGTAGAATTGTTCTTACAATGGGATCATTAACCGCTTCAAATTCAATTTCATTTTTAAATCTTTGGATATAAGGAAGATGTTGTGAAAATAAAAAAGAAAAAAAGAAACCGCTAAGCCCTAAAATCCGTACACACACTAATTTCATCTATACTCTAAGACCTAATTTTTCTCTAACTCTTTTCAAAACTTTAGAACCAACTTCTCTTGCTTTTTGGGCTCCTTTAATAAGTTCAGATTGAACATAATCAGGGTTTTTCATCAAATAATTGTAAGTTTCACGTTCTTTTTTGAAAACTTCTAAAATCAATTCAAAAAGCATAGTTTTAGCATGCCCGTAACCAAAATTCCCGGCTAAGTATTTATTTCTGAGGTCTTGAGTTTGTTCTGGGGTAGCAAGTAACTTATAAATAGCGAATACGTTACAAGTATCAGGATTTTTGGGTTGTTCTAAGGGGGTGGAATCCGTAACAATAGAAAAAACCGCTTTTTTCAAGTTTTTTTCCTCCTCAAAAATATTGATGTAATTGTTGTAGGATTTACTCATTTTTCTTCCGTCAGTACCGGGGATTGTCATTATTTCTTCTTGGATGTAAGGTTCAGGTATAACAAAAGTTAGTCCCATTTGATGATTAAAAGAGGCCGCAATATCTCGTGTGATTTCTAGATGTTGTTTTTGGTCTTTACCAACGGGAACTAAATTGGCATCATACATAAGAATGTCTGCTGCCATCAAAACGGGATAGGTAAATAGACCGGAGGTTACCATTGCTAAATTTTCGGATTTATCTTTAAAGGCATGAGCATTAGCGAGCATAGGAAAAGGTGTGAAGCAGTTTAAAATCCAAGTTAATTCACAAACCTCGGGGACGTCAGATTGTAAGTAAAATACATCTTTTTGGGTATCTAAACCACAAGCCAGCCATGCAACAGCTACATAGAAAGTATTTTCTTTATTTTTTTGAGCGTCATGGCTGGAAGTTAAGGTATGTAAATCTGCAATAAAGAAAAATGAAGGTTCATTAGATTTTTTTGATAACTCTAATGCAGGCTTAATAGCCCCTAAAATGTTACCTAAATGAGGTTTCCCTGAGCTTTGTATTCCTGTTAAAATTCTTGCCATAATTGATTATGAAATTTATTCGCCAGTCCATTGAGGTTTTCTTTTTTCCATGAAAGCTTTGATACCTTCTTGGGAGTCTTTAGTAGCCAACACTTTACCGAGCATAGATTTTAAATAAGCATGTTGTTCATGAGCAGGTAAACTGTTCATTTCATAAAAAGCCTGAAGCCCTAAACGAATGGCAGCAGGAGCATTACTGCATATCTCTTGTACTAACTCTTGTACGGTTTGCTCAAGTTTATTCTTAGGTACAACCTGAGTCACTAATCCCATTTGGAGAGCTTCTGTAGCATTCACAGTTAAGCCACGCATACAAAAATCAAGGATAGTCCTTGCAGGCAAAATCGGTTTGAGGCTTGCCATTACTTGCATCGGCCAGATACCTCTTTTCACTTCGGGCAATCCTAATTTGATATTCTCTGCAGCAATTACATGCGTACAACCACATATTAACAAAAATCCTCCCGCATAAACGTCCCCATGAACTTTTGCGATACAAGGCTTGAAAGTTTTTGGGAAAAGTTCTCCTAATAAAACTTCTCCATTTGGAGCTGGAATAGTGCTTTTAGAGCTAGACTCAGCTTGACCTGCAAAAGCTTTTAAATCTGCACCTGCACAAAAAATATCCCCATTAGCCTGTAAAACAACACACCATACATCTTTTTCATAATGCGCATACGTTGTACAATAAGCTAATTCAGCCATCATCACCGGATGCAGTGCGTTTTTCTTCTCAGGTCTATTTAAAGTTATGGTTAACACATGAGATTGTAAACTAACTTCTAGAAACTCAAAAGTTTGCTGATGAAAGCTCTGTATTTGTTCTTGGGTGTAATTCATACCGATTAACATTGCAAAAATAAGAATTCCTTAAAATTAACTACAGTTTATTTTATGTTTTTTGGGGTGTTTCAAATTATTCCTTTGGCGTAAATATTGAAAGCTAAGAAGTTAGTGCGGTAAAATTCAATAAAGAGAACTTAAAGAGCCACAAGGACTTTTTTCCGTGTGCCCAATCTTTAAAACAAGCAAATTTAATTACTTTCCTCGGTTGAATAGAAAACAGAAGTTGAATTGCAAAGTCCGCCTAAGGGAGGATGTAACTTTGAGACTTTTATTTCAACTTTTGAGATTCTATTATCGGATTGTAAAATCGTATGAGCTAACTGATAAGCCAAATATTCCAGTAATTTATAGCGTTCTTGCATCATTTTTTGAACAATAAAGTAAATTTTGGAATAGTCAATAGTATCAGATAAAAGGTCAGATTTTCCAGGTTTTTGGATGGATGTGGTGATATAAACATCAACCATGTATCTTGCTCCTAGAACTTCTTCTTCTGGGAAGACACCATGCTTGGAATGAAAGAGCATTCCCTCTAAACTAATTACAGCCATTTAACTTTCTAGTTTAATTTCTTCGTGGTTTTCGTTTAAAAATTTCACTTGTTGGATAGCAAAAGAGCTATCTTCCTGAATTTTAATCCATTTAAAATACTTCAAGAACCATTTAAATTGTTTAGAAAACCAACCTTTTTGGAAGTAAGCGGCTAGATAAGGATGTAAAACCATGGTAAGTTTTTTAGGTTTAGATTGCCTGAGGATATAGTCCAAATTTTTTTCAATTTCATCTGAAATAAGGATGGAAGGTTGAATCTTGCCAGTTCCTTGACAAGCAGGGCAATTTTCTTGTGTTTGAATAACAACTTCGGGACGAACTCGCTGACGGGTCATTTGAATTAATCCAAATTTACTTAGCGGCAAAATGGAGTGTTTAGATTTATCCCGTTGCATTTCTGCCTTAAGTTTTTGGTATATTTTACGTTTGTTTTCAAATTTTTTTTGGTCTATAAAATCGATGACGATAATTCCCCCCATATCTCTGAGCCTTAATTGACGAGCAATTTCAGTTGCAGCATCTAAATTAATTCTAAGAGCCAGTTCTTCGGGAGTTTCTTCTGATTTTTTAGAGCTTCCACTATTCACATCAATCACATGTAAGGCTTCAGTATGCTCTATAACTAAATAAGCCCCCCCCGATAAGTTAATCACTTTACCAAACGAGGATTTAATTTGTTTTTCTATACCTAAATACTCAAATAATCCTGATTTTGGAGCCAAATACTTTAAATTTTTTAGGTTCTCAGGCTGATGTACCGTCAAATACTGTTGTAAATCAGAAAATATAGACTTATCATCTGTGTAAATAGTATTAAAACCTGTACTTAACATGTCCCTTAGGATGGCAGTAGTGCGATTCATTTCGCTAAGAACCTTGAGAGGTGTTAGGGCTTTAGGTAACCGTGAAGACATCTCCAACCAACGTTTTTTTAATAATTCTATATCCTCTTGAATTTTTTCGAATTCTACATTTTCTGCTGCTGTTCTGATAATCACCCCCATATTTGGGGGTCTAATAGAATCAACTAATTGCTTAATTTTTTTTTTCGCTTCTAAACTACGAAATTTACGAGATACAGAAACTTCATTGCTAAAAGGAACCAGAACTGCATATTGCCCTGCAAATGATATGTTGCAAGTCAAACGAGGACCTTTGGTAGAAATAGCTTCCTTTAGTATTTGAACCAAGATAACTTGCCCAGGTTTTAAAACATCTGATATGTTGCCGTTTTTTTCTATTTCAGGTAGTAATGTAAAATCTTCTAATAAGCCTACATTTTTCTCACTTGCTATTGCAGATTTTACATATTTATTTAAACTTAAAAACTGAGAACCTAAATCCGGATAATGAATAAATCCATCCTTTGTATATCCTATGTCTACAAATGCAGCATTCAAACTCGGTGATACTTTTTTAACTTTACCTAAGTAAATATCACCAACAGCAAAATCATTATCTTTTTTTTCAAAATGTAATTCAGCTATTTTCTTGTCCTCTAATATAGCTATTCTTAAACCTTCCTTGTTACTACTAATAACTAATTCATTTTCCACGACTTTAGTTCATTACAAGAAAATAGTTCACCTCAATAGACTACTTTTTCAATAGACTACTTTTTCTTTTTATGTCTATTTTTTCTTAATCTTTTTTTTCTTTTGTGCGTTGCAATTTTGTGTCTTTTTCTCTTTCTTCCACAAGGCATAACTCTCTATATTTTAATTATTTAACAATTCAATTTTGGTTTGTAATTTTTGTTTTAAATGAGCATCAGAAGCGTATTTTTGAGCCTGTTGATAATACTTAAGGGCTTGTTGATTTTGGTTTAGCATTTCATATGCTTGACCTAAGCCCAATAAAACCTCCGCTTGATTAGGCTGTAATTCATTACACTTCTGAAACCTTTTGATAGCTTTCTCTGGCTGATTACTTTCTAACGAAAATAACCCTAAATAATAATTTGCATCAAAATTATTTTCATCTTTCTTGGTAATATCTACTAACTTTCTAATCCCATCCATTATCAGAGAACTATTTCTACTTCTGACTTGGCTAATGCCCAATTTCAAAATCCACTGAGTATTTTCCGGTTGGATTTGACTAAGTTTCTCATAGCTCATTATTGCCGTTTGGTTTATAGCATTATATTGCGATGAATCTAACTGTAATTTTTCTAATGCCATTAAAGATAAATCTCCTAACTTCGCAAGACTTTGAACATCATTTTTATTTAAAGCAACAAGTTGCTTTTGATAGTACACTGCATAATCGTAGAAACCTTTGTTTTGAGCTAAACTTACCAATTGCCCTAGAATTTCTATTTTTTTTGAAGTTAGCTCCTCTGATTTTAACTTTCTTTCAAGTTGGTCAAATTCTTTTTTTGAAGCCTCGTCAATTAAAGATAACTCAGGATTTGTTTTTCTATTATCACCTGCTTCAAAAGAAGTATTTTTACTGCTTTGGATAGATGTTTTATCCACAAAAAGCAAGCCTACAAAAACAAATAATGTTATTAAAATAACTAAAAAGTGTTTTAGGCGGAAGTGTGCAGTATCACTCATTTAAGGATTTTTTTTGGGTTTTATTTTTTTTCTCTTTTTTTTCCATTTCAGATAGATACTTTTCTTTTACTTTTGAGCTTTCCTTTATTCTGTTAATAAAAATTTTGGCAGGCTTAAAACTGGGTACAAAATGTTCATCAATTACTATCGGCTTATCTTGTGAAATAATTCTTGCAACTTTTTTGGCTCTTTTCTTGATTACAAAACTACCAAAGCCTCTAATATACACATTTTCTCCTTCTGCCATAGAGTTTTTCATCACCTTAAAAAAAGACTCAATAGCAGTTGATACGTCAGTTTTATCTAAGCCTGTTTTCTTAGCGATTTCGTTAATGATGTCTGCCTTTGTCACTTTTACCTTTTTTTGTGCCGCAAAAATAATGTTTTTATTTTAATTCCAAATAAAAAATAAAAAAATTTTGTATCCTATTTAATTGTTAGTCATTTTCTTAAATATGGCTTCTAAGTTCATGCTTTCCTTATTTAAGGACAAAATAGGATTATCTTGCTCTTGGCATTGTTCAAATATGATTTTTCTTAAATCTAAATTTTTTTGGGATTTAATATAAAAGGATGTCGGGGAAGTTTGTGAAATGGAGATAAAACCTTCTAAATGTTGAAGAGCTTCTAAATTTAAACCGGGTTTTTCTACTTCCAGTTTGAAAATATTCTCGTTTTCTCCTAAACTTTGTAGACGCGCTTTGGTATCGTTAATCAATAAATTCCCTTTGTGAATAATCAAAATTCTATCTGCAATGGCTTCTACTTCTGACAAAATATGCGAAGAAAAAATTATAGTTTTCGATTTTCCTAATTCTAGAATAAGGTTTCGGATTTCAATGATTTGGTTGGGGTCTAAGCCTGTGGTAGGTTCATCTAAAATTAAGATTTCTGGGTCATGGATTAACGCTTGTGCTAGCCCTACTCGTTGACGGTATCCCTTGGAGAGTTGCCCTATTTTTTTATGTTTTTCAGGCGTTAAGCCTGTTATTTCTATCATTTCATGAACTCGTTTCTCTTGTTCTTTGGGGGGAATCTGATATACCTTTGCCGCAAATATCAAAAATTCTTTTACGTACATATCCAAATACAATGGATTATGCTCGGGCAAATAGCCAATACGTTTTTTTACTTCCATAGGATTTTCTAAAATTGAATACTTATCTTCAATAAGCACATTTCCCGAAGTAGGCGGTAAAAAACAAGTAATCATTTTCAACGTAGAAGATTTTCCTGCGCCGTTAGGTCCTAAAAATCCTACAATTTCTCCTTTGGCTACTTCAAAACTAATATGATTAACAGCTATTTGTTCTCCGTACGTTTTGGTTAGATTTTCTACTTTCAACATAAATTTTACACAATCTATGAAATTTTTGATTTTAATTCGTTTATACTTTCAGTAATTGAAGCTATTCTTTTTTGTGCATCAACTTGTTTTTGTTTTTCTTTTTCAACTAATTCTGCTTTAGCATTTGCAAGAAATTTCTCGTTACTTAGCTTTTGAGTTGCACTTTCATACAATTTCTGGGCAGAATCTAATTCCTTTTGAAGTTTCTGAAGTTCTTCCTGAATTTTTTTCTCGTCTAGTTGAAAAGGGATATAGAGTTCATGCGTGAAAACTAATATTTTGGTCGTTCCTGAAACAGTGTCATTTACAAATTGTAAGCTTTGCACATTTGCTAATTTTTGTAAAATAGGAAAATAATTTTGAAAAAGATGTTCATTTTGAGTTTTTACAAAAATTTCAATAGGTTGATTGGGACTAATTTTTAAGTTTGAACGAAAAGCTCTTATTTGGGTGATTACCTGTAAAATAGTTTCCATTTCATTCAATAAGTGGGGATTATGCACTTTATCGGAAATAAGAACTTTTTCAAACATGATAGTTTGGTCTTTGTGGCGAGGTTTTAGGCGGTGCCAAACTTCTTCTGTAATAAAAGGCATGAAAGGATGTAAAAATTTCATCCATTCCTCAAAAAATTGAAGGGTATAATGAAAAGCATCTATGGCGAAAGGTTCATCTTTGGAAGGTTTCATGATTTCTAAGAAAGTAGAACAAAAATCATCCCAAATACCCTTGTAAATAAGCATCAAAGCTTCTGAAATACGGAATTGCTCAAAAAGTTTTTGTAGTTCCATAGCAGTTTGTTGGATCTTAGCGTTCATCCATTGGCACGCAATGCTTTGAGCAGGATTCATAGGGCAATCATTTAATTTGTTTTCAAAGATTTTAACGAGTTTAAGAGCGTTCCAAATTTTGTTTGTAAAATTTCTACCATGTTCACAAGCAGCTTCATCAAAAAGCAAATCATTGCCTGCAGGAGCAGCTTCTAACATGCCCATACGTACTCCATCCGCTGAATATTTTTCAATCAAATCTAACGGGTCAGGAGAATTTCCTAAGGATTTACTCATCTTTCTACCGATTTTATCACGTACAATGCCCGTGTAATAAACATTTCTGAATGGAATATTTCCATGAAATTCTAAACCTGCCATAATCATCCTTGCGACCCAAAAAAACATGATTTCAGGAGCCGTCACTAAATCATTTGTGGGGTAATAATATTGAATATCAGCGTTTTGTGGATTTTCAAAATAATCAAATACAGATAAAGGCCATAGCCAAGAAGAAAACCAGGTATCCAAACAATCTTCATCTTGAACAAAATCCTGTCGCTTTAAACCTAAATTCAGTTGTTCAATTTTTTGATTTAATTCTTTTTCATTTCGTGCAACAATGGTAATAGTCTGATTTTCACCGTGATAATAGTAAGCCGGGATTCTATGCCCCCACCACAATTGCCGTGAAATACACCAATCTTTCACATTTTCTAACCAATGCCGATAAGTATTGATAAATTTGTTCGGATAAAATTTGATTTTTCCTTCTAAAACCACTTTCAAAGCAGGCTCGGCTAATTCTTTCATTTTTACATACCATTGCCATGATAAATAAGGTTCTACCACCGCATCGGTTCGTTCTGAAAATCCTACATGATGCACGTAGTCTTGTATTTTTTCAATATGCCCTTTTGCTTCTAAATCTTTGACAATCAAAATTCTAACTTCCAAACGGTCTAAACCGACGTATAATTGAGCATCAGCGTTAAGGGTACCATCAGAATTCAAAATGTTGATTACAGGCAATTGATGCCTTTTACCGACTTCGTAATCATTGAAATCATGAGCTGGAGTAATTTTTAGACAACCGGTACCAAAATCTTTATCAACGTAAGTATCCGCAATGACGGGAATTTTTCTTTGAATTAAAGGAACAAAAACCTCTTTACCAACCAAATGAGCATAACGTTCATCCTCGGGGTGAACAGCAAGGGCAACATCAGCCAAAATAGTTTCAGGGCGTGTAGTGGCAATAGTCAAATATTCCGTAGGATTAGAAACCAAAAAATACTTCACAAAATAAAGTTTCCCTTGAACTTCTTTATAAATGACCTCTTCATCCGAAATAGCTGTTTTACCGATAACATCCCAATTCACAAGCCTTTGAGCTTTATAAATCCAACCTTTTTCATATAAACGGACAAAAACTTCTGTGACAGCGCGAGAAAGGCTTTCTTCCATTGTAAAGCGAGTACGTTGCCAATCACAGCTGCAACCTAATTTTTTTAATTGTTGTAAAATGATACCGCCGTATTTTTCTTTCCATTCCCATGCATAGCGTAAAAACTCTTCACGTGTTAAATCTTTTTTTGAAATTCCTTTTTCTTTGAGCATTTTTACAACTTTGGCTTCAGTGGCAATAGAAGCGTGGTCTGTACCAGGTACCCAACAAACATTGTACCCTTCCATTCTTTTCCGACGGCAAAGCACATCCTGAATAGTATTATTTAAAACATGCCCCATGTGCAAAACACCAGTTACATTAGGCGGCGGTATAACTATCGTATAAGCAGTCCTTTCATCAGGCTCAGAATGAAAAAAACCCTTCTCCAAAGCAAGTTCGTACCACTTCCGTTCTGCTTGTTGATAATCGTAATGCTTAGGTAACTCGTTTAAATCCATAAAAATTCACGCAAAGGTAGGAAATTTAACTATATAAAAAACCATAATTTCTGTTCTCAACATTATATTTGACCCCAACCGAATAAATATTCACTTGCCCCTTTTGTTTTTTTATTTGTTGAAAAATACTAAATTTGCCCGTCAATTATTTATTTTAATTCGCAGCAATGAAATTCGCAAGATTTTTTCCTATTTTTTTATTGACTTTCCTTGTATTTTGGGGATTATCACTAAAATTAGGAGAAACTCCACCGCTTGGGTACTTATTAAATCCCTACGAAGGTTTTTTACAACAATCCGAAAAAAAAAGACCTGATGTAGCAATGCCTAAGAATTTTACAGGTTTAAAAGGTAAAGCAGATATTGTTTTTGATGACATGATGGTACCTCATATTTTTGCAGAGAACGATGAAGATTTATATTTTTTACAAGGCTATGTAACGGCATACTTTCGTTTATGGCAAATGGACATGATAACACGAGCAGCATCTGGTAGGCTCTCCGAGATTGTTGGTGAAAAAGCCCTCCTAAGAGACCGCTACATGCGCCGAATCGGAATGGTTATCGGTGCTGAAAAGGCTGTTGAAGAGCTAAGTAAAGATACATTAGCAAATAAGATTATTGCCGCATATACTAACGGCGTCAATGCTTACATTCAAACCTTAGGTTACCAAAATTATCCTATTGAATTCAAATTACTAAATTACGAACCTGAGCCATGGACGCCCCTGAAAACTGCTCTACTCCTCAAATACATGGCTTATGACCTTTCCGGAAAAAGCTCCGATAAAGAACTTTCTGATATACTTCAATACCTTGGTAATCAAGTAGTGCAAGAACTTTTCCCTGATTATCCAATTTTAATGGATCCTATCCATCCCCAAAATCCTGAATGGAAAACATGGAACCCCACTTTGCCTAAAGTACCTGCCGGCTACTTCTATTCTGATACCTCTCAGCTTGGCACGTCAATCTATGAAATTTCTACAAACGAAAAAAATTTAGGTTCTAATAATTTTGTAGTTGGGGGAAGCAGAACTTTAAATGGTTACCCTATTTTAGCGAATGACCCACATCTAAAATTAAATTTTCCGTCCATATGGTTTCAAATACAATTAAAAAGCCCTACGGTTAATGTAGTAGGAGTTTCCTTACCAGGTGCTCCCAACGTTATTATTGGATATAACAAAAACATAGCCTGGGGCGTGACCAACGTCGCTCCTGACATTTTTGATTACTATAAAATTACTTTCAAAGATGCTTCACGTAAAGAATATCTTTACAATGGTCAATGGAAGCCTATTCAACATAAAATAGATACCTTTTTTGTTTACGGTAAAGGAATATTCATGGATACCGTTGAAATCACGCATTTAGGACCGATTGTAGACAGTAAAGGCGAGAACTTTCATCCCGAGTGCCCCAAAGACCATGCTTTACGTTGGCTTGCCCATGACCCTTCCTATGAGTTACTTACTTTTTACTATCTTAATCGTGCTCAAAATCTTGAAGATTACCGTAATGCCCTTAAATATTACAGTTGCCCTGCTCAAAATTTCATTTTTGCTTCCAAAAATAAAGATATCGCTCTGACCAGTAACGGGAAATACCCTCTCAAATGGAAAGGACAAGGAAAATTTACTTTAGATGGCTCTAAACCCGAGCACGAATGGCAAGGTTGGATACCTTTTGAACATAATCCTTATACTGTGAACCCTCTCCATGATTATCTTGCTTCTGCCAATCAATTTCCTACTGATACTACCTACCCCTATTTTTTACATTGGGAATTTGCTTCTTTTGAACGTGGTAAACGTATTCATGACCGCCTCAAAAATATGTATCAGGCTACTGTTGATAGCCTAAGATTATTACAACTGGACACCAAAAATATGTTCGCAGAATTCGCTTTGCCTATCTTATTGAATTATTTAGATGAACAAGCTATTCAACAAAAAAAATGGAAATATATTTTAGAACGTTGGAACTATTTCCATGAACCTGAATTAGTAGAGCCGACTTTATTTACTGAATGGTACCAAAGATTTCATGATTTAGTTTGGGACGAATTCACTATTGTTAAACAGAAAGATACAATCAGATTAAGAACTCCTGAACCTGTTATGACGGTTGCAATACTCAAGAAAGATAGTGAAAATCCATGGTTTGATTTAAAAAATACTCCCCAAAAAGAAACTGCTCGTGAATTGCTTATACAAGCATGGAATGATGCGGTTAATCATTTAAATAAAAAATTTAAAGGTATTGAGAAAGCTTTATGGTACAAATATCGTGGTACAAAGGTAACTCATTTAGCGATGATACCTGCATTTTCTTCGGATACCCTTCTACACGGCGGTGGAACTGACATTGTAAATGCATTAGGAAAAACTGCAGGACCTTCTTGGAGGATGGTCGTTCAATTAACTGAAAATATACCTCAAGGTTATGGAGTTTATCCCGCAGGGCAATCCGGTAACCCTGGAAGCAAATATTACGATAATATGTTACCCATTTGGCTGAAAGGCGAATTAGTACCTATTTTATTTTTACAAAGTCCTAACGATAAATCTAAACGTATACTTTCAAAATACTCATTCTAAAATCATGAATATTGTCATATTTCTGTATTATTTAGGTTGTACCTTTCTAATTATTATGTTGGGAAAGTTTCTTAATCAACCTGTTCCCGAAACCCATTGGCTTATTTTATTTTTAGGAGTTATCTTAGGAATTATTTTTAAAGTTCCGAGGCGGCAAGCGTTTTTATACGGCTTTATTTGCGGATTTTCTGTTGCTCTCGTTTACATATTGAGTACTTATATTCAATCTCCTATCATGACACAAAAAATGGCAAAACTTTTCGGTATTCAGCCCGTCGGTTTAATTTTGATAATGGCATTACTTCAAGGCTTTCTTTTAGGTTTAGCCGCCTTTACGGGAGCTTGGCTGAGGAAAATTTTGTAAGTATTTCTGAGGTTCATGCTAACTAAACTAAAAATATGTTTTTTGTTAATTTCATATCCTTTTTTTTTGTTTTGTCAAAAACAAGATGTAGTTTTTTACTTTGATTTAGTCTACAAAAATGCAAAGCGTACTTATTTTGGCTCCCAAGAACCTGAGTTTATTCAAAAAGATTTAGAAAATCATTACCTCAAAGTTCAGTCTAAATTAGGAACTATTCAATTTATAACTTGGCAATGTACTCATTCACAAAACGTTGTCATCATTGAAATCATAGAAAAGTGTAGCCACCTATGTGCTCAAAGAGTGAACGTGATGGTTTATGACGGTCAAAATTTTAAAGAAAGTAAACAACTTGTTATTCCAATAGATGAGATTGAAAGCGCAGTAAATTACTACCTTCCCTACATTACGAAGCAATTTGATTTTTATGAATTTTGGTATGAATTTGAACCCTTATCACGAGGATTTAAGATAGGTTATCGTGTGAATATAGAAGAAGAATTCAAGTTATTACCACTGGTAGAGATTCATTTTAATGGGGAAGTGTTCGTTGTAACGAAATATTATGACCCACCGCCTTATTTGCAAGTGCCTGCCCATATCAAAAGATATCAACCAAAAGAATGGAAAACTAAATAAAGTTTACTCACTTGTCGTAAAAATTAGTAATTTTGCATAGATTTTATGCGCAAGTACTCCAAAGAAATTAAAGTAGGAATATTCACCGTAGTGGTAGTCGTTTTATTCATTATTGGGATGAACTACCTAAAAGGAACATCTTTTTTTCAAACCCGAATTTATTTAAATGCGAAGTATAAGCATATCAACGGGCTGATGGTGGGAGGAAAAGTTACATTTAATGGCTACCAAATTGGGCAAGTCCGCTCTATTTACATTCAACCTGATACCAAAGACATCGTCGTGACTTTTGATATGAACCACCTTTTTGAAGTTCCCAAAAACTCCATTGCGATGATTTATTCTATTGATTTTCTAGGAACCAAAGGTATACAATTGATTTTAGGAAATGGAGAACCTTGTATAGCCGGAGATACTTTACGAGACTCTGTGGAAGTCGGCATGGTGGATAAAGCCATGACCGAGATAGAGCCTGTCAAAGTAAAATTAGAAACCACCTTAACAGAAGTCAATCTCTTAGCACAATCTATCAGAAAAGTCATTGAAGATACTACGCACTATCGCATCCGAACGATGTTGGTCAATTTTCAGGCTACTACTCATCACTTAGTACAGACTACCCAAAAGTTACCTCAATTATTATCCAAAATAGATACGATTGCTACGAATGCCTCTGTATTTACTTCTACCTTGACCCAAGAAAAAGAAAATATTCAAAAAATTATTCGTAATGTGAAATTACTTTCTGATTCGTTAGCCGCAAGCTCCGGTGATATCAAACAACTGATGCAAAACGCTCAAAAAACCTTATCTCAATTACAAAATATAGCCGAGTCCATCAATAAAGGTGAAGGAACTATCGGAAAATTACTCAAAGGTGATGAACTACATCAATCTATTGTCAAAACTACTGAAAGTTTAAATGCTTTACTCGTTGAATTCAAAGAACACCCCAAAAGATTTGTACATTTTTCTTTGTTCGGAAAAAAAGATAAACCTCAAAATTCCTTAAAAAAATAATCATTTATGAATACTGAGCAGCAATATTTCGCTGTTATAGATGAATGCAAAGAAATTTTTTTAAAAAAAAATCATGATTACGGCACTTCCTGGACAATCTTTCGTTTACCTTCTCTTACTGACCAAATTTATATCAAAGCGAAAAGAATTCGTTCTATTGAGGAGTCTAAAGTGAACCTAGTGGGAGAAAATACAGCCAACGAATTTAGAAGTATAATCAATTATAGTTTAATGGCTTTGATTCTATTGCACTGTAAACCTGAACAAATCCAAAAGGATTTATTAGAATGCTACAACCAACAAGTAAAACTTTGTTTTGAAACTATGCTCAAAAAAAATCATGATTATGGAGAAGCCTGGCGAGAAATGAGAATCAGTTCATTTACAGATATGATTTTAGTAAAGTTACTCAGAATAAAACAAATAGAAGATAATCAACAAGAGCTTTTAGCCTCTGAGGGCGTTGAAAATAATTACATAGACTGCGTCAATTACGCCATTTTTGCACTTATGAAGCTTAATGAAAACTTATAAGACTTATTGAAAACTAAACATGAATTACCTTGTTCAGTTTCTTTCAGTTCTTAATCAGAAAGAGGTAGAAAAATTAAAGCAAATTGAACTAAAAGGAAAAGAAAATGTACTTTTATCCACTTTATTGCAATATAAAAAACAAAATGTTCCTCGTGATATAATTCTTGAAAAACTCCAAATGACGGAAAGCCACTTTTATAAATCTTGTTCAATTTTATTAGACAAATGCTACGCTTTTTTATTTAATCATCCGTTTGAGACTCTTAAATTTTTGAGTAAACGAGATTTATATCAAAATTTAAAACATGAAATTTTTCAATTAGAAAAAAGCTATTCATCAGATTTAAAGTTTAATTTATTAGCTTTTGAGCTTTTACAAAGAGGTTCTTATAAAAATCATGAGGAAAAAATCATTCATCATTTTGCTGAAAATATAATGAGTATAACAAAAAATGAAGAAAACTTTATTCCGGGCATTGAGTATTTTTTAGAAATTCGTCGTATACGTTCCAAAATTTTTGAATATGCTGCTCAACAAAAAAATATGGAAGCTGAGCAACTAAAAACAAGATTGGAGGAAATTAGAAAGGAATTAAATTTTGAAAATCATGGGTTAGCATTATTTCATTGGTACCATGCCGTGTATAATTATAATCATTTGTTCGGGGATATAAACGAAAATCCTATTGAGTTTTTAGAAAATGCTTTGAAAGCAAGTAAAATGGTTTTGAATTATTTGGATTTTGAAGATATTCTCAATACTCGTTGTAAAATTGCAGAAAATTTGTACTATGAATCTAAGTTTGAGGATTCTTATAAACACTATTCCCAAATTGCCCAGGAGAGTCCTGA
>Ga0209691_1000410_pt1 | contig 30792 bp, 23 predicted proteins | sample YNPMSBMetaG_FD_187120 | JGI IMG/M metagenome (GOLD analysis project Ga0209691, IMG submission 187120) | Anoxygenic and chlorotrophic microbial mat microbial communities from Yellowstone National Park, USA - YNP MS-B MetaG (SPAdes) (version 2) ... | reverse complement strand
AAATCCAATACCGCATATTAAGGGTAATCTTTATGAAATTAAACAAATTTTTAATCTTAAATTCTATCATCAGACACAAAATCCTTGACAAGTGCCAAAAATTCAGAATTTTTTCATATTTTTTTAGTGTTTTTTTGTTAAAATAATAATTAGTTATTGGGAATGGTTTAATGTAGGGCTTCTATGTTATGTCGGAGCGAAGAAAGAGAGAGATGAGAAACGTGAGAAATCTTGGATTATGAATTATGGATTTTGGATGTTGAATGATGGATTATAGATGTTGAATTATGAATTATGGATTAGAGATTAGGGATGAGGGGTTAGGGATTATGAATTTTGGATTTTATATTTTGAATTGTGGATAAATGTTTAGTTTGCGCGGGAAGGGACTCGAACCCTTACGCCGAAAGGCATACGCCCCTCAAACGTACGCGTCTACCAATTCCGCCACCCGCGCTTCAATAATATTATTTTACATTTTTTTTAAAAATTTTTTCAAATTAAATATTATGGGGGATTTATTTTAGTAAAATATTTTTATGTGGTATTTAGAAAATGATAATAAAGAAAAAATTATAGATCTTGCTCGAAAAAACAAAACTCCTTTTTATCTTTATCATATTCCAACACTTCAAAAAGAGATTGATAGATATAAAAAGGTTTTTGGAAGTTATAATGTTGAGCTTCTTTATGCTGTAAAGGCGAATTTTAATAAAGAGATTTTAAAGATTATTAAAAACAATGGTTTTGGGGCTGATGTTGTAAGTGGATGGGAACTTAAAAGGGCTATTGATTGTGGTTTTAAAAAAATTTCATTTTCAGGTGTCGGAAAGACCGATGATGAAATTATTCTTGCAATAAAGAATAAAATTTATTTTATAAACATAGAATCATTTGAAGAGTTTGAAAGGATAAAATATTTTTCTGAAAAACTAAAGATAAAAACCTCAATTTCTGTAAGAATAAATCCTGATGTTGATATAAATTCTTATAACTATATAACCACAGCAAAAAAATACTCAAAATTTGGAGTAGATTTTAAGACTGCTTTTGAAATATATACAACTGCTCAAAAATCTTCTTATCTTGATATAAAAGCAATTCATTTTCATCTTGGATCACAAATATTTTCTTCAAAGCCATATAAGATTGCTCTTAAAAAAATCATAAGTTTTCTTGATGATTTAAAAAAAAAGGAATTAATATCAATATCATAGATATAGGTGGAGGGTGGGGAGTTAAAGAAGGCAATCAATCCAAAGGACATAAAAAACTTTTTAATGTTTTAAAACCTTATCTTAAAGATTACAAATTTATTCTTGAACCTGGTAGAAGTATAGTTGCTTCATCTGGAGTTCTTGTTACAAAAGTTTTATATAGAAAGAAAGTTTATGATAAGTATATTGTAATTGTTGATGCTGGAATGAATAATTTGGTAAGACCTTCTTTATATGGATTTTATCATCCTATTGTAAATCTAAGTCCTAAAAGAAATAAACCTGTTTTTCTTGATATCGCTGGACCGATTTGTGAAAGTTCGGATTTCTTTGTAAAAAACATTAAGTTTCCACTTCCAGAAAGGGATGATATTCTAATAATTACATCTTGCGGTGCTTATGGGTATTCAATGTCTTCAAATTATAATCTAAGACCTTTTTTAAAAGAATTTTTGATATAGGACTTTTGTCCCATTTTTTATAGTAATTTAGTCACTTCAAATTTTTAAGTTTTAAGTTAAAATATATTTAGATATGTGATGGAGGTAATATGTGGAAGATGCTTTCTTTATTACTTGCTTTAGAGAGTTTTATCTATTGCGTTGATGATAAAGAAAATATAAAATTTAATAAAATTTCATATCCTATAAGTGCTGAAATAAATACAAGAGATAAATTGGATATTCTCTTTGAAACACCTCTTTCAAAGATGATAGAACAAAAGTTTAATAGAGTTGTTTTACAAGGAGAAGTAAATGATAAAAATATTGAATTTCAACTTTATGTAACCTCACCTTCTTATAATTCATCAATTTCTTCTAATACATTTTTTTGTTCTTATACAGGTTTTTCAAAGATATATCCAAATGGAAGATTTTGGGTTAGTTTTGATATAGATAAAGAAACTCATTATTTAAAACTTGTGGTTGTAAATAGAGGGGTTAAGGTAGATAAATTTAAAATAAAAATCTATGAGTTCCAAATTCTAAATGTTAATAAAAAAAAAGAAAATGAAACAATGACATCTGATATTTCAACTACAAATTATTCTCTTGGTGGAGATCTTCCTTTTAAACTCATTAGAAGGGATGATTGGAAAGCAAATCCTCCTACAGCCTCTTATACTCCACATACTCCAATTAGAATAACCATCCATCATACAGCAGCCCATTATCCAACTACATGTGATGAATCTATTTCTGAAATTCAATTTATTCAAGATTATCATCAAAACGCAAAATGGTGGATAGATATAGGTTATCATTTTCTTATAGATCCTCTTGGTAATATATTTGAGGGAAGACCTGTTATGGTTGTAGGGGCACATGTTGCGGGGAAAAATACAAATAATGTAGGTATATCTATTATGGGAAATTATCATCCGCCGGTAAATAATGATTTAACTCAAAAAACAATAGATTCTATAATTACTCTTATTCGTTATTTAAAAGATAGATTTAATATACCAAAAAATAAAGTCTATGGACATAGAGATTTTGGTTCAACTGATTGCCCTGGTGATATTATTTATTCAAAAATTCCAGAAATTAAAAATTCTGTTTATATAAATACTATTCCAGCAAAAATTGATTTAGAGATTGACAACAAAGAGCTAAGAGAAAAAATATTAAAATCAATTGATTGGTAGATTCTCAAATACTTTTAATGTTTCATCTCTAAATTTTTCAAAGGAAAAATCTTTTCTTATTTTTTCAAAATTTTTTTCTCCAATTTCTTTTATTTTTTTGAAATTAAGATTTTTAGCAATTTTTATGTAAAGTTCATCTTCATTTTTAGGATTTACAAGAAAATTTTTATCTATTAGCTCAGGAAGTGCTCCTACATTAGTTGATATAACAGCTCTTTTTGATGCCATCCACTCAATTGCAACTCTTGATACTGCCTCACTACTTATAGAAGAAATTACTCCTATATGACATTTTTTCATAAATTCAAATATATCGTTTGTGTACCCAAAGTAGACAAAGTTTTTCTTAAATTTCTCAGGAATTTCATTTATGAGATCTTTCCATTTTATATTTGCTTCTTTGCCTGCAATATAGAAAAGGCAATTATATCCTTTTTGAAGTATTTTTATAGCTGCATTGATAAAGTATATGTGTCCTTTTACAGGGTCAAGTCTTCCAGCAATTCCGATTATAAATGGCTCTTTTTCTTCAATTTCAAGTTGTAGGGAGGGATTTATTGATTTATATATAACTATCGTTTTTTTAATTCCTCTATTTTTATAAAAATTTTCTATATATTTTGAACCACATATTATTAAACTTACTTTTTTATATGTAAATGAGTATTTTATATATTTTGCATCTGCTTTTGTTCTTATAATTTTTATGTTTTTAAATTTGGAAAGAATATATGCAAGTGTTTGCGTTCTTCCTGTATAAGCATTTATTATATCTATGTTCTCATCTTTTATAAATTTTAACAGTTTGAAAATAAGTGTTGGTGTTATTATTTTTTTTCTGTCAGTTATCTCAATTGTTTTATATCCTTCTTTTATTGCTTTTTTATAACTTTCGCTTTCTCTATCACAACCAAAATATATTATATGCCCATTTTCTTTTAAAACAAAACTTTGAGCAAAGGCATAGTCGCTTAATCCACTATACCATGGAATATCAATTAGATTTAGTATTTTTAATTGCTTTTTCATAAACCTCTAATATTTTTTTAGCCATTATTTTTGATGAAAAATTTTTCGAGTAGTTAATTGCATTTTGAGAAAGTTCTTTTCTTAGATTCTCATTCTCTATAAGTTTAATTAATGCCTCTGCAAGTTCTTTTGGATTTTGTTTTGGAACAATTATTCCATTTCTGCCATTTTTTATAATCTCTGGTATTCCACCTGCATCTGTTGCAACTATTGGAAGTCCCACTGCCATTGCCTCAATTAAAACGCTTCCAAGCCCTTCTTCTTTTGATGGAAGAACAAAAATATCAAGAGCATTTAATATTTCTGTGTTGTTATTGCAGTATCCTAAAAGATGAAAATTATTACTTATGCCTAAATTTTTTATCTCCATTTCAGATTTTTCTTTTAATTCTCCTTCTCCACATATTAAAAACTCAACATTTCTATATTTCTCAATTACATATTTTGCTGCTCTAATTAAATTTAAGGGATCTTTATGAGGAACAAGCGCTATAAGTGAGCCAATAAAAATATTGTTTTTATTTATTTTATAGATTTCTGATATTTTTCCCTTTACTATATTTTTATCTTGAATTTTTATTTTTTCAATTTCCACACCATCATGTATAATATTTATTTTTTTATAGTTTATTCCTATTTCAATAAGTATTTTCTTTATTGCCTCTGATATTGCAATTATGTAGTTTGCTTTATTGTATTTTAGTTTTGATAGATATCCTTTTAATTTAAAATCAACTCTTCTGTGTACAACTAAAGGAGCGGCACTAAATAAAGATGCAAGAAGTCCTATGCTTGCTGTTTTTCCTGTATGGGAATGTATTATTGGTTTTAAGTTTAATTTTTTTGCAATTTTTTTGATTTTAAATGAAAGTATTAATGAGGATATTATATCCCAATCAAATAGATATGGAAGATTTATTACTGGTGTATTTATCTTTTTTGCTTCTATCTCAATGGGAGAGTTTTTTCTTGAAACTATGTAATTCTTTATTTCTAATTTGTTTAATTCTTTGGATAGATATAAAACCTGCCTTTCTCCGCCTCTTAAATTCTTTGAATCATCCAAATGGAAAATAACATAATTCATTTAATTTTAAAAAGATTTTTAACTTTATTTAGATAGTATTTGATATAAAGTTTTTTCCACCAACTTTTTTTTACATTTCTATCCATATTTTTCCATTTATTAAATTCTCTTTCATAATATTCTTTTTTTAGAATATCTTTGTTTTTATTTAAAAAATATCTCTCTCTTGGACCTTCTTTTGAATAATATTCTAAAAAATATATATTCTCTTTAAACAAAGAATAAGAACCTTGATTTCCTATGTGTTTGTGTTTTATAGGATAGAAAAAAACTTTTTTGCCCATTCTCCTGAAAGATAACGCCCAATCTTTATCTTCAAGTCCACAAAGATAAAATTCATCAAAAAATGATCCTTTTTCAATATATTCTCTTTTCGTCATAGATATTGTTGGTGACCAATCGCATTATATAATATATTCATTTTCAGAAATCTTAATTTTTTCTGTTTCGTTAGGTGCTCTGTCAATATACTTTGCTTCACTTCCTCCAATCATACCAACAATCGGATAATTGTCTAATATTTTTGAAAGTTTCTCTTCCCAGTTTTTTTCAAGTATCATTACATCATCGTGGACATAACATATATATTGTCCTTTTGAAACTTTGTATGCCTCATTACAAGTTTTTGCAATTCCACCATAGGGGGTAAATTGTTTTATAATAAATCTTTCGGAAATTTTTATTTTTTTCTCTATCATTTCTTTTATTTTAGATAGTAATTCATTATTACCATTGTATGCTACAATTATTTCTGATTGATTACTTGAAGTATTGTATATACTTAAAAGGCAATCGTAAAAAAATTTATGATTAGCAAGTGTCGGAATTATAATGCTGTATTTCATAACTATATTATATAAATTTTGTTTATAAAGTTTGGATATTTCCTTTCTTTCCAATAAAAGAGATTTTTTAAGAGTAAAAATAATCCTTACAAACTTTTTAAACTTAGTTACAAAATTTTTTAATTTTATTTAGAATAAAAGTTTATTGAAATCTAGAACCCACAATTTATAATCCATCATTCAAAATCCAACATCTCACATTTCTAACGATTCTCACTTTTTAACCTACTCACTTTCTCACTTTCTTCTCACCTTCTCACCTTTTTGGTGGACCCGACCGGGATCGAACCGGCGACCTTACCCATGCCAAGGGTACGCTCTCCCAACTGAGCTACGGGCCCATAAAAAATTTTTAAATTAGATAACAGTTTACGTTAACCTTTGGCTTTTTTAAAATCCTCCTTTTTATTCCCCTTTTATTAAAGGGGTAAGGGGGATTTCACTTTTTTTATTTAACTGAACTATTACTCTAAAATAATATTATACAATTTTTAATTTTGTAAAATAGTTAGTATATGCTTTTGTTTGATAAAGGAATAAGTTTGATAAAGGAGTTAAAATGAAAACATATTCTTTTAATGTGATACCAGACTTGCCGGATAATCTAAAACCATTAGAAGAGTTAGCCACAAATATGTGGTTTGCATGGAACTGGGAAGCAATAATGATGTTTGTCTCAATTGATGAAGAAATGTGGCATAAATCTCATAGAAATCCAAAATGGATTTTAGGAACACTATCTCATGAAAAAATAGAAAAACTTTCAAAGGATGAAAACTTTTTTAAAGTTTTGTGGGAAGTTAAAAAGAAATATGATGATTATATGAATTTTAAAGATACATGGTTTAATAGAAATAAAACTGAAAAAGAAAACAATATGCTTGTAGCGTATTTTTCAATGGAATATGGAATAGGAGAAGGGCTTCCAATATATTCTGGTGGTCTTGGAATGCTAAGTGGCGATCATCTAAAATCATCATCTGATATGGGAATGCCTGTAATAGGAGTTGGACTTTTGTATAGAAAAGGTTATGTTCAACAAGTTTTGAACAGGGATAACTGGCAGACAGAGGCATATCCTGAAAATGACTGGTATAATATGCCTGTAGAGATTGTAAGAGACAGATTTGGAAATCCAATAAAAGTCAGTGTTAATCTTAGTGGAGAAGAAGTCAAAGTTGGTGTTTGGAGAGTTCCAGTTGGAAGAACTTCCCTTTATCTTCTTGATACAAACCTTCCAGAAAATTCTCCACAAGCAAGAGTAATAACTGAGCAACTATATGGTGGTGATAGAGAAAACAGAATAAGACAAGAAATTGTTCTTGGAATTGGAGGATATAGAGCACTTAAGGCAATGGGGCTTAATCCTACGGTATATCATGTTAATGAAGGACATTCAGCATTTTTGCTTGTTGAAAGGATAAGAGATCTTATAAAGGAAAGAGGATTTAATTTTTATGAAGCAAAAAAAGCTGTTTGGGCAACAAGCGTTTTTACAACTCATACTCCTGTTATGGCTGGAAATGAGTATTTTGATTTTGAATTGGTTAGAAAATATTTTGAAAAATATTGTAATGAACTGGGTATTAGTTTTGCTGATTTTCTTGAACTTGGCAAGGAGGGAAAAAATTCACTTGCTTTTTGTATGACAGTTCTTGCTTTGAGACTTTCTGCTTATTCAAATGCAGTTAGTAAGTTGCATTCAGAGACAAGTAGAAAAATGTGGAGAAAAGTTTGGAATAACCTGCCTCTTTATGAAATCCCAATAGATTATATAACAAATGGTGTTCATACAAGTTCATGGGTAAGTCATGAGCATTATGATACATACAAGGAATATATATACAAAGATGTATCTGATCCTTCTATCGTTGAAAATCTTAATTGGAAAAATATTTATAATATTAGTGATGAAAAATTCTGGGAACTTAAAAGAATAAGAAAAATTAAACTTATAAAACTTGTAAGAGAAAGATTAATAAGACAATATAGAAGGCTTGGGGCAGATGCAACAATTATAAAAGAGATTGAAAATCTTTTAAATCCAGATTATTTAACAATAGGTTTTGCAAGAAGATTTGCAACATATAAAAGAGCAAATCTTTTTATGAAAAATCTTGAAAGGCTTTCAAAGATTGTAAATAATGATGATAAACCTGTTCAGTTTATAATAGCAGGAAAGGCACATCAGGCTGATACAGCTGGTAAAGAATTGATAAAACAGGTGGCATCGCTTAGCCTTGATAAGAGATTTAAAAACAGAATAGTTTTTGTTGAGGATTATAATATGAATGTTGCAAGATATATGGTTCAGGGGGTTGATGTATGGTTGAATAATCCAATAAGACCACTTGAAGCAAGTGGAACAAGTGGAATGAAAGCAGCGATAAATGGGGTTCTAAATCTTTCTGTTCTTGATGGATGGTGGGTTGAGGGATATTCCCCTGATGTTGGATGGGCTATAGGTGGTGTTGAAGAGTATAGAAGTGATGAAGAAAGAGATTATGTTGAGTCGGAATCTTTATATAATCTTCTTGAAAAGGTTATAGTTCCTCTTTATTATGATGAGAGAGAAAATGGTATTCCTAAAAGATGGATTTCAATGATGAAGAATTCAGTTGCAAAACTTGTTCCGATTTATAATACTGATAGAATGCTTAGAGAATATTATCAAAAGTTTTATGTGAAATGCAATTCATATTATCTTTCCTTAATAGGGAATAATCTTATAAAAGAATCAGTAAGCGATTGGTGGAATAGAATTATGAATGAGTTTAATAATATAAGAATAGTTATAGATAATTTTAAAAATGAAACAACCTTAAAAACAGGAGCAAGTTTTAATATAAGAGCAATAATATGGATGGGAAATCTTAAACCAGAAGATATAAAGGTTGAAATGGTTGTGGGATCTATTGATGGAGATAGTATTTTTAAATACAGCAAAGTTTTTAAAATGGAGTTAAAGGAAAAGATAGGAAATAATAGTTATGTTTATGAAGTAGAAATAAAGTGTCAGAATAGTGGAAAACATGATTTTGCTGTAAGAGCTGTTCCTTATCATAAGGACCTTCCAGATATATTTATTCCTGGTTTTGTGGTATGGAATGATTAAAATAAATTTGATATAATAGTATATAATATTGATTTTTATCATAAGGAGTTAAGATGCCTAAAGGAAAAGTTAAGTGGTTCAACAATAAGAAAGGATATGGGTTTATAATTGCTGAAGACGGACAGAGTGATGTTTTTGTTCATTATACTGTTATAGAAAAAAATGGTTTTAAAACTCTTAAAGAAAATACTGAAGTTGAGTATGAGGCAACTCAAACTGATAAAGGACTTAAAGCTACAAAGGTTATTCCACCTAAAAAAGAGACACAACAGCAAGCATCTGCTACTCCACAATCAGAAAAAAAATAACTGCTCATTTTTATTTATCTTGGTGTTAGATCAAAATTCAATGTCCCTAAAGTAATAATTGTTAGATCAAAAAAATGTCCACAAAATCTATGCATAAACTCTTATCAATTTTAATATTTTATTTTACTCTCATAAGTTTTTCTATAAACTTTTTGTTTTATTTTTTGCATAGCAAAACAAATTGAAATCCCCCTATTTAAAATCCCCCTAACTCCCCCGACGTAACGTCGGGGGAAGAAAATGAGGGGGATTTAGTATTTTGAATAATTGGAATATCTTTGTAGAGATAATTCTGATCTACTCAGATTATATCAGGAACAAAGGTTTTTATGTAATTGGTCATTAGATATGTGTGTAAATTGGGTTAGAAATATTTATTTTTCTTGATTTATTTGTTTTTTATTTTATATAATTTACTTACTGGTAGGTAAATTATGAGAAAGGTTAAGATTACAAAAGAAAAAATAGCGGAAAAAGCAATTGAACTTTTTTCATACAAAGGGATAGATCTCGTTTCAATGAATGAAATTGCATCTTCACTTAAAATCACAAAACCAGCTCTTTATTATTATTTTAAAAATAAAGATGAGATGATAAAATATGGATTTTCTTTGAGGGCAAGAGAAATTTCCGGTATATTTGGTAGTGTTGAAAATATAGATGATCTGGAAAAACTTATAAAAGTTTTAATACAAAAACATTATGATTTTTTTTTAAAAAAGGATTCTAACATAAGGTGCTTTTTTAAAATAATTGATTCTGATAATCGGGGATATTTAGTTAATATGGCAAATAAAATGATTGAAAAAAACAGAAGTTATATAAAAGAAAAGGTTGAAGAAATAAAAAGAAAGGATTTGAAATATAAAGATGTTGATACAAATTTGGTAGTGGGATTTATATCTTCAATAATATCATATATTTTGATGGAGAAAAAAATGAAAAGAAAAATAGATTTGAATCTTTTGAACAAAATGATTAATGTTCTTGTAAAAGGACTTTTAGTGGTAATGATATTCGTTTTATCAGTTGTCTCAGCTGAGTATAGTTTTACGATAGATGAAGCGATAAATACTGCTTTTGAAAGAAATATATCTGTTCTAAATGCTTATACCTATGAAAAAATTTATCGTGAAAAAATAAATGAGTATTATGGAGGAGTATATCCACAAATTTCACTCTCTGCCGGATACACAAGAAACATAGATAAACCTCTTGCTTTTTTTGGACAGGGAAAGGTAGAAATGGGTAAGGATAATTCATATTCAATGAGTATAGATATGTCTCAGATACTTTGGGATGGTGGTAAAGTTGATACTGGAATCCAAATGGCAAAAATATACAAAGATGTTTCAAAGGAGAACACAAAACTTACGAAAAATCTTATAAAGAAATCTGTTAAATCATTGTTTTATTCTATACTTTATACCAAGGAACTTGTAAACATAAATAAAGAGGTAGTTGATCTTGCGAAAAAACACTTACAAACAACTGAGGAGAGATATAAAGAAGGTCTTTCAAGCGATCTTGATGTTTTAAGACAAAAAGTTGAAGTCTCAAATTCAGAACCGCGCTTAATAAAAGCAGAGAATCTTTATAGAACTGGTCTTTTAAATTTTAAAAATCTTTTAGGTTTGAATTTTGATGATGATATGAAAATTATTGGAGATTTTAATTGTGGGAGTAATAATTACAATTTTGATGAACTTTACCGAAAAGCACTTCTTAATAGACCTGATTATCGACTTTCTATTTTAAACAAAAAGATGAGTGAAAAACAAATTCAACTTGAATCATCAGCACACTGGCCAACTATTTCAGCGTTTGCAACAAAACAATTTTCTGGCGTAAGTGATTCTGGATTTCCGGATGAAAAATGGAGAGGATGGAGTTTTTTAGCAGGAGTTAAGTTCTCAATGCCTGTTTTTAATGGATTTTCTGTTGTCTCTAAAGTCAAACAAGCAAAATACAATCTTGAAATTGCTGAAAGAAATATTTATGATACATCAAGAAAAATTAAAATAGAATTACAACAATCTCTCTTTGATATAGAAGAAGCATCAAAAAGAATTGAGAGTCAAAAGACATCGGTTGAAAATGCTAAGAAAATGCTTGAAACAACCGAAGTTAGGTTCAAAGAGGGTTTGAGTTCTCAATTAGAATTAAATGATGCAACTCTTGCTTATAATTCTGCAAGATTAAACTATGCTCAGGCGCTTTATGATTTCTGTGTTGCTAATGTTAATTTAGAGTATATTGTAGGAGGAGAAAAATGAAAAAGGTTTTGATAATAATTATTTCTGGGCTTTTATTATATGGATGTCAGAGTAAAAAAGAGGTATCTATTGAGGATGTTTTTTATGTTCAAACACAGAAAGTAAAAAGAAGAGATTTAAAAAATGAAATTATTATTGCTGGAATTTTTAAAGCAATGGATGAAGTAGTTATTTATCCAAGAACAAATGGTAAACTGATAAAAAATCTTGTAAAAGAAGGGGATAGAGTTAAAAAAGATGATCCAGTTGCTTTAATTAAAAAGGATGAAGTTGGAGTTGTTTATGAACCAGCACCGGTTTATTCTACACTTGATGGATATATTGGAAGAGTTTATCAAGATGTTGGGGCTGATGTAAATCTTCAAACTCCTATTGTTCTTGTTGTAAATCAAGATTATATAAGGCTGCAGGCAGATATACCTGAAAAATATTTAGGTAGCATAACTCTTGGACAAAAAATATATGTGAAGGTTGAAGCATATCCCGATAAAATTTTCTGGGGGAAAATAGATAAAATAAGTCCTGTTGTAGATAAGGTATCTAGAACTTTTTTAGTAGAATCAATTTTTGATAATAAAGAAAATATTTTAAAATCAGGGATGACAGCTGAGACACATATAATTTTAAGCAAAGTTAAAAACGCTCTTAGTATTCCAATATCGGCTGTTGTTTATAAAGATAATAAACCATATGTTTATCTTGCTGATAGAGAGAAAAATATAGCTATTGAAAAACAGGTTGTTTTAGGACTTAAGAATACTGATTATATAGAAGTTAAAGATTTAAAAGAAGGAAGCGAAATTATTGTAGTTGGCTTATACGGAATAAAAGATAAAGCTAGGATAAAGATAGTAAATAGTGAGATGTAAGAGGTAAAAAGGTGCACAATAAAAAGTGAGAATTAAGGTGAGAATTGAAGAAGTGAGAAACGTCTTACCTCTCACCTTTCATTTTTCACTTATATTAAAGGAGAAGTTATGAAACTTTCAGAATTTTCAATCAAAAGACCTGTTTTTACCACAATGATGTCGACTGCGATATTAGTTTTGGGTATATTTTCTTTCATTCGTCTTGGTGTTGACCTTTACCCGAATGTGGAATTTCCTTTCGTAACAGTTCAAACGACCTTAAAAGGCGCAAGCCCTGAAGAGATTGAATCATCAGTTACCAAAGTTATAGAAGAAGCGGTTAACTCAGTTAGCGGTATAGAAGATCTTACATCTACGAGTTATGAAGGTTTGAGTGTTGTTATGATTAAATTCGCTTTAGAAAAAAATGTCGATATTGCGGCTCAGGAAGTAAGAGATAAAGTCAATACTATACTTAGTAAACTTCCACAAGAAACAGATCCACCGATAGTAAGCAAGGTAGATTTTGGCGCTATGCCTGTTATGTCTATTGCGGTTGCAAGCGATAGAGATATAGTTTCCCTTACTGAAATTACAAAGAAAAAGATAAAAGAGGTTATAGAGACGGTAAATGGAGTTGGATCTGTCGATATTATAGGCGGAAGGGAAAGAGAAATTCATATAGTTGTAAATCCTTTAAAGATGCAGGCATATAATATTTCTACAAAGCAATTAACTGATGCTTTAAAACAACAGAATATAGAAATACCTGGCGGAAATGTTGAACAGAAAGATATCGATTATGTTTTAAGAACAATGGGAAGAATTCAAAAAGTTAGTGATTTTAACAATATAGTTATAGCAAATTATAATGGAAAACTTATAAGAGTATCTGATATTGCAAGAGTTGAAGATAAAGGACAGGATGTTGAAAGTATATCATATTTCAACGGAAAGCCTGCTGTTACTCTTGTAGTCAAAAAACAATCTGGAACAAATACGGTTGAGGTAATAGATAAAGTAAAAGAAAAATTAAATGAGATAAAGAAAACTCTTGATAATGATATAGTTGTGGATGTGGTTGGAGATCAAAGTATATTTATTAAAGGATCGGTTCATGCTGTGGAAGAACATCTGATTCTTGGTGCTATACTTGCATCTATCGTTATTTTATTGTTTATAGGAGATTTGAGAAGCACTATAATATCTGCTATAGCCATACCTATCTCTGTAATAGGAAGTTTTTCTCTTATGGAAGCAAGCGGTTTTACTTTAAACAATATATCACTACTTGCTCTGGTAGTTGGTGTTGGGCTTGTTATAGATGACGCCATAGTTATGATTGAAAATATACACAGACATTTAGAAAATGAAAATACCACACCTATTACAGCCGCTATAACTGGATCAAGGGAAATTGGTTTTGCTGTTCTTGCTATATCCATATCTCTACTGGCTGTCTTTGTTCCAATTGCTTATATGTCAGGTATGGTTGGAAGATTTATGAAGCAATTTGGGCTTACGCTTGCTTATTCTGTTGCTATAAGTACTTTTGTAGCATTAACCATAACACCTTCTTATTCTGGAGTTTTTTTAAGGAAATTAAAAGAAACAAAATTCTTAAAATTTGTGGATAAACTCAATAATTTTATCGCCGATTATTACATAAAAATTTTAAAATTTTCCATAACACATATTAAACTTATGGTAATCTTGGCTATTTTGCTTATGATTTCTACAATTCCTTTAATTAAGTTTATAGGCAAGGACTTTTTGCCTATTGATGATACTTCTATGTTTCAGGTTAATATAAAAGCAAAAGAAGGGACAAACCTTGAAATGATGAAAAAAATAACATTTCAGATAGAAGAGGAGATAAAGGCAGAAATATCTTATGTAACAAAAACCTTAAAAAGTATTGGCGTTTCTCAAAGTGGTGTGCCAAGCAAAAATGAGTCGTATATATTTTTTGAAATTGTTCCTTCAGAAAAAAGAGATATGAAATTGCCAGAGGTAATGATGAAGGTAAGAAAAATGCTATCTAAATATGATGGATTAAAAACTTCTGTAGTGGTTGGAGGACAGGGAAGCATTGGCGGAATGAAAAACTATGATATGGAGTATGTTATAACTGGACCAGATCTTAATTTTTTAAATGATTATGCTTCAAAAATTATTGCTGAACTAAAAAAAATTCCGGGTGCTGTTGACCTTGATACAAGTTTTACTAATGCAAAGCCGGAGTATAGAGTTATTATTGATAGAGATAAAGCTCATCAATTAGGCGTTAAGGTGGAAGATATAGCAATGAGTTTAAGAACTCTTGTTTCAGGGAAGGACTCAATAACCAAGTATAAAGAGGGAGATGAATTGTATGAGGTAAGAGTAAGATCTGATGAAAAATGGAGAAATAATCCTGAAGTTATAAAGGCAATGCCGGTTCCAAGGGGTCAAAATGGTGGAGTTGTAAGATTAGATAGTGTAGCCAATATAGTGGAATCATTTGGACCAACTCAGATAGACAGATATAATAGACAGAGAAAGATATCTATATATTCAAATATAGAAGGTAAAGCATCATTGTCAAAACTTTTAAATGTCTGCGATAATACATTTAAAAATATTAATTCTCTTCCTCAGTATTCAGCAACGCCTGTTGGAAAGGCAAAAGAATTTGGAAGAATGTTAAAAAGTTTCTTGATGGCTTTTATATTTGCCTTCCTTTTTGTTTATATAGTTCTTGCAGCGCAGTTTGAAAGTTTTACATATCCAATTTCAATTATAATAATACTTCCTTTAACACTTCCATTTGCCTTGATTTCACTTTATTTAACTGGGACAAAACTTAATATATTCAGTCTTATGGGTATGTTTATGCTGTTTGGCATAGTTAAGAAAAACTCCATACTTCAAGTCGATTATACCAATACATTGAGGGAAAGAGGAATGGAAAAATTTGAAGCGATACTTGAGGCAAATAGAACAAGATTGAGACCTATACTTATGACGACTATAACACTTGTTTTTGCAATGATACCAACGGCGCTTGGAACTGCTCCAGGCTCTTCTATGAGAAGGGCTCTTGCAAGTGTTATAATAGGCGGCCAGGTTTTATCACTTTTAATTACTCTTTTAATGACTCCGGTCACATATATTATTATTGATAATATCCAGGAAAAGCTCAAAAAAAGATTTAGTAAATAAGTTTTATTGGAAAAACTATTTGAGATCATCTAACTTATTTTGTTAAAGTTGTTTAGGAAATAAAAAAATAATTATTGACAAGTCAAGCGTATGGTCTTGACAAATAAATATTATCTGCTATAATATAATTGTAACATCTTTGTAAGGCAAATTTAATGTGTTTGTAATTTGAATATAGTACGATAATAGCAAACCCCGATGTAAATCGGGGGGCGCAAAGCCAAAAGACTCCGGCTGTATGTCGGAGGGTCAGGCTGCCGAAACTATGAAGAGATTATTTTTATATATATTAAGGCCGTTATATATACATCTATTAGGTGTATGTATAACGGTTTTTTTATTTTATGGAAATTCTTTTTCTCAAGCAGGAGGTCAGCCTGGAGCTTTTATGAGTTATGGTGTTGGCGCAAGAGCGCTTGGTATGGGTGGTGCATTTTTTGCGATAAGTGATGATGCAACAGCAAGTTACTGGAACCCAGCGGGACTTACACTTATTGAAAGAAAAGAGCTTTCTTTTATGCAAGCTCAGATGTTTGAGCAAACATCTCTAAATTTTATAGGACTTGCTTTTCCAACAGCATCAAGAGGCACATTTGGAATTTTTATGAATCAAATGACAAGTTCTGGTTTTGAAAAAGTTTCAATAGAAGTTGATCCAAATACCAATGAGATTATAAACCTAAAATCTATTGGAAGTTTTAATGTCAGCGAAAGAGCGATAGGAGTTTCTTGGGGTAGAATGGTATCAAAAAAACTTGCTTTTGGAGTTGGCATAAGAAATATTACAAGGATGGTTGATGTATCACAGGATTCTTTTAATACAATTGATCTTGCAATGAATTTTAATGTGTCAAAGGTTTATAGACTTGCTTTTGGTGTTCAAAATATTTTTTCAATGAAAAGTGGTGATACGGATGATGAGTTTCCTATTATTTTTAAATTAGGACAATCTTTTAGCTTATTTAAAGGAAGCTTGATTTTTGATCTTGATCTTACAAAAACGCAGGGTGGTGGGCAGAATATAAGATTTGGTGGAGAGTATTGGCCACTTTATTGGGCAAGTTTTAGATTTGGAATACTTGCAACACCACAAATTCAAGAAGCAAGTTTTGGAATAGGGCTCAAGTATAAAGGACTAAATCTTGATATAGCTCAAGGTATACATACACTTGGAAATACAACTAAATTTTCAGTAGGCTTTAGATTTGGGGAATCAACTAAAGCAAGACAAGGCACAGAGATAAGAAACATAATAAGACAAGCAATGCAGTATTTCAAATCAGGTTATTTCTCAAAAGCAGTTGAAAAACTAAAAGCAGCTCTTGATGCAGATCCCGGAAATACTGAGATAAGAAATATGCTTGATAAACTTACCAATGCAATAACTTATGTTCCAAATGCTACAGGAAATGATGAGATACAGACGCTTATAAGAAGAGGTATTGTTGCTTATGTTGATGGCAAGGATCTAAGATCTGCAGTAAATCTCTTGAGACATGCTTATAATAAAAATCCAAAGGATGATAAACTCCTTTCATTACTTAATATGATTGAGAAAGAAGCTGGTGTAAGTGAACTTACAAGAAGACCTGAAGGACCTGAAATGTTTACTCTTATCGATCAAAAGATTTATGATGCAAGACAAGCAATATATGAAGGTAAATATGATGTTGCATTAAGAAGAGCACAGGATATACTTGATCTTGAGCCAAATAATGAAACTGCTCTTGAGATTATGGGGAGTGCATTCTATCTTATGGATCAAAAAGCAAAAGCAAAGACTGTTTGGGAAAAAGTTCTTGAGATAAATCCAAATAATAAGATGGTAAAACAATTCCTTGAACAGATTAAATAACATTTATGCAATTATTTTGTAATGGATAATAATATAAAATTATATTATGGTATATCTTTTGGTTTTAATTGCTTCTTTGGCATTTTGCCAAGATAAAACACCTGATAAAGATATTAGTCTTTTTCTTCTTGAAAAACAAAATGAATTTCGAAGAGAAATAGAAAATAAAATACAAAACAATATCCTTGATCCAGTTCTTGGAAAGGGAAGATCTTATGTTTTTGCAGATGTTGTTTTTGATGTTGTAACAAAAAAACAGAATCAAAGCAAAGAAGGTATTGGGGTTCTTCAAGAGTATAAAGAAAAGGGTGCTGGTCAAGATTATGAGGATACTGATTTCTTACTTCCAGGAATTCCAAAACCTAAATCAATTCTTGGTAATAAAAAAAGACCAGAGTCTGCTCACGGGGTTCAAAAACAGCAAGCACAAAGTGTAGAGGCATATAAATTTTCAATTATACCAGAGATTACAAGATTTCAAGTTAATGTAATTCATGATGAAAATTTAAGTCAAGATCTTTTAATGCTTGCAAGACAAAGAATAGAAGAAATGCTTCTTCAATATAAGATAAATGGTAAGGATCCTCCGCTTGTTATATTTAAACCAACAAAATTTAAAAAAGTTGATATTTGGGAAGATTTAAAGAAACCATCTGTTTATTTACCTCTTTTATATGCTCTTCTTTTTCTGCTTTTACTTACTTATCTTTTTGGTCCATTGTGGTCATTTTTAAGAAAATATATAAAAGCGATCATGGCAAAACCTGCTGCTGAAGTAAAGATTGAGGAAAAACCTGAAGAAGGAAAAGGGAAAGGGGAAGGTGAAGAAGAGCAAAAGCAGGAATCACATCAAGAAATAGATATGAATTTTATCCAAAAAGAAGAAGAACCACCACCACCGCCAGAGGAGGAGGAATCTATGAAGAAGTTTGAACCTTTTTCATATATAAATGAAGAAAATCTAAAAAGATTAGTTTATCTTTTTCTTTTGAGAAAAGAAGATCCTTGGGTAATTGCTATAGTATTGAGTTATTTAAAACCTGAACTTTCAAAACAGGCATTTGCTATGCTTCCAGTTGAACTTCAATCAAAGGTGGCTCTTGAATCTTTAAAAGTTAAACAAGCAACCAGAGAACAGATAGAGGCTATAGATAAGGATATAAAAGAAAATGTAGAGTTTGTTATGGGTGGAGTTGAGCAACTTATAAAAATACTTGAGGAAGCAGATGCTCAAACAAGAAAGAATGTTTTGGAATATTTAAAAAATCAAAAGCCTGAAATTTATGAAAAGATAAAATCTATAATCCTTGCTTTTGAGGATCTTGTTTCTTTTTCTGATAAAGATGTACAAACCATAATAAGAAATACACCTAATGAGGATCTTGCAAAAGCTTTAAAAGGATCTCCTCCTGAGGTGGTTGAAAAATTTTTTAATAATATGTCAGCAGGGGCTAAAAATACTATAAGAGAAATAATGGAGTATATGGGTGATGTTACTCCACAACAATCAGAAGAAGCACAATTAAAAATTCTTGGAATTGTTAAGACTCTTGAAGCGGAGGGAAAGATTTCAAGTTATAGAAGAAATGAATCAGGGGCAATATACATAATAGAACCTACTGATGTCTCTATGCAGAGAGAAAAAAAGATGGAAAAGGTTTCTATCTCACCTTCTGATACAGATGATATAAACTCATATCTATCAAATGCAATTGAATTTTATAATTCACAAAACTTTGAGCAAGCATTAGAATATTTAAAATATGTTGTTGAAAAGGATCCATCAAATATGACAGCATGGCAGTATCTTGGGTCTACATACTATGCGCTTGGAGATTATAACTCAAGTGTAAGTGCTTATGAAAAATATGTAGAATTAAGTAGTGATGCTGAGTTTGCAAACTGGCTTAATGAGTTTAAAAAGAGTCTTGGAATGTAACATTTTTTTAATTTTATTGAAATGAGTGTTTTTTAAAATAATATTGTATGGCAGAAAATAGGAAAATACCACCTCTTCCACCATTTGGTCAAAAACCTTCAAAAATTCAACCGCAACAATCTGCGCCAATTCCGCCTTTAAAACCAAATCCACTTCCACCGCCTCCTATAAATCCTATTCCGCAGATTCAAAGACCACAAAATATTTTATCTCAAGACGATTTAAAATACAAAGAAGAAAAGGAGAAACTTGAGAAAAAAATTGAACAGCTTGAAAAAATGCTTTCTGAAGAGAGAGAAAAAGTTCTTGCTTTAACAATGAAGAATCAAGAAGAGCAGATACTTGCTCAAAAGCTTGAAAACTCTATAAGAGAGGTTGAGGAAAAATTTAAAATCCAACAAAGAGAAAAACAACTTGAAGCAGAAAAAGATGAATTAAAAGCAAAGATAAAGGAACTTGAAACAAAACTAATACAAGAAAGAGAAGCATGGATGCAGACATTAAAGACTCAAATAAAAGAAAAAGAAGGGGCTTCAAAAGAGATTGAGGAACATTTTATTTTAAGGTTTAAAGAGTTTGAAAGAAGATACCTTGATGAAAAAGCAGAATGGCAAAAACTTATAAATAATAAGGATGAAGAAATTAACAAACTAAAAACACTTCTTGAACAAAAAATAAAAATTGAAGAGGAGTATAAAAAAATTATTCTTGAAAAAGAATTTGATAAAAAACTAATAGATAGTTTAAAAGAAAAAATTAATGAACTTGAAAAAGAAAGGATTTCACTTGATTCATATATAAAACAAATCCCTGAAAAAGAGAAAGAAATAATTATTCTAAAAAATGAGATTGAAAATTTAAAAAAAGAATATGAATCAAAGATAAAACTTTATGAAGAAAAAGAGTCATTGCTTAATAGAGAAATAATGGATCTTAAAAATAAACTTTCACAGATAAATGAAACGAATTTAATTGAAAGACAGAAAGAAATAGAAAAGATAAAATTTGAATATGAAAAGATATTGAAAGAAAAAGAACTTGCAATTTCTGAGATAAATGCATCAAAACTTCAATTAATTCAAGAAAATTTTAAGTTAAAATCTTATGCTGAAAATATTGAGAAAAATATCTTAAATATCAAAGGTTTAATTAAAAAACTTGAAAATGAAAAGATAGGTCTTGAGGAAAGATTAAAACATATAAGCGAATTAAATTTAAAACTTGAATCTGAAAATAAAGTACTTAAAGATAATTTTGAAAATGAAATTAAAAAGGTTGAAACTAAATATATTGAAAAAATAGAAAAGATTGAAGATGAAAAGGAAAAACTTTATGATGAAATTAGAGAGATGGAGAAAAATTATGAACTTGAAAGAGATAAATATAACGAAGAAATTAAAAATTTAAAAACTGAAATAAAAAAACTTGTAGAATTAAAAGATAAACTTGAGATATCTTATAATAAGAATCTTGAAGAAAACAATCTTCTTAAAGAAAAAATTAATTTTCTTTCAAATAAAATTTCAGAACTTGAAAATAATAATCGCTCTCTTTCTTTAGATAACCTTTCACTTACAGAAAAGATAGAAGTTCTTGAAAGAGAGTTGAAGCGAAAGGATGATATAATTACAAATATAAAAAAGACGTATAATGATAGATTTTCAAAAATATTAGAAACAGTAAAAAAGTTTTCAGCAACAAAAGTATTTTTTGAAACAAAAATAAAAAATTATGAATCAGAAAGGGTTAAATTTCTTTCAGAAATAAATACTTTAAAAAAGCAAATTGAAAAACTTTCAAAAGAAAAGGGATTTTTTGAAAAAGAGATAGAAAATTATAAAAAAATGATTGAAGAATTAGAAAAAGAAATTTTTGAGAAAGACGATATTATAAAAAACTATGAAAATGAGATTAAAAATTATGATAAATTAAAAGATATTAAGGATTTTAAAGAAATTGAAGAAAACTATAAAAGAAAAATTGCTGAATATGAAGAGAAGATCTCAAGTTTTGCTAAAGAAATTGATATGATGAGAGAAAAAGAGAAAGAGTTTGATAATTTTAAAAAAGAAATAGAAATTCTAAAAAATCTAATCCAAGAAAAAGAATCTTTTATAAATGAAAAAGAGAGTTTAATATTGAAACTTAAAGAAGAAATTGAAACATTACGTTCTAACAAAACTTTAGAGGAAAAATATCAATTAGAACTTTCTGAGATTGAAAAAAAATATAATGATCAGATTAAAGAATTTTCAAAAAAAATTGAAGAAAAAGATAACGAGATAAGCAAGTTAAAAGAGATGATGGAAAAATATAGGAAAGATTATGAAGAGTTAAAATCTTCTTATTTAGTTATAAAAGCAAAAAATGATGAAAATGAAGATAAGATAAAAGAGATTTCCTCAAATCTTAATTCATTTGCGGTGGATTATAATGAAATACTTGCACAACTTGATATATATGTAAGAATGCTTAATGAAAAGGAAGATTATATTAAAAAACTTGAAAAAACAATAGAAGATTTAAAAAATAAAAATATCTAAAAGTTTTTGTATAATAATTATAAATGATAATACTTCACAAGTTAAATGATACCGAAATAATCATAAATGCTGAGTTGATTGAAAGTGTTGAGATTTGTGGAAATACTGTAGTAAATCTTGTTACAGGAAACAGGTTTATAGTAAAAGAATCTAAAGAAGAGATAATGCTTAAGTTTATTGATTATAAAAAAAAGGTTTATTCTGAAAGAAAAGTTATAAATCCAATTGAAGGTTTTGAAAAAAAATGAGGTAGTCTATGGATATAGCAACACTTACTGGAATAATAGTTTTTGCAGGTTTTGTAGTTGGAGCAGTTTATCTACAAGAAGGGCTTGCCGGCTTTAAACCATTTATGAATATAGAAGCTCTTCTTGTTGTTATGGGTGGAACATTTTGTGCTCTTCTTGTAAATTTTCCGCTTTCAAAGGTGATAGGTTTAGGTAAGGTTTTAAAAAAGGTTATGACGTCAAAAGGTGAGGATACATCAACACTTGTTTCAACTTTTGTTTATCTTTCACAAAAAGCAAAAAAAGAAGGATTTCTTGCTCTTGAAGATGATGTTAAAAACATAAAAGATGATTTTATGAGAAGGGCTTTGCAGTTAGTTATAGATGGGGCAGATCATGACTTTATAAAAAACATGCTTGAGACAGAACTTGATTTTATAAGGGAAAGGCATAAAGTTGGAAGAGAGATATTCAATGCTCTTGGTACATATGCTCCTGCTTTTGGTATTATAGGAACTGTTCTTGGAATGATACTTATGCTTTCGACAATTGATGATGTTGCACAAGTTCCAAGAAGAATGGCTCTCGCGTTGGCTGCGGCTTTTTATGGGCTTGGTTCTGGATATTGGCTTTTTTTACCTATGGCTGGAAAGCTGAAATTAAGATCTGAAGAAGAACTTTTTGTAAAGGAGATAATAATTAGAGGTGTTCTTTTGCTTCAAAGTGGTGCTGCTCCTTCTATAGTTGAAGCTAATCTAAAAGCATATCTTGAACCTTCAAAGAGAAAAGCAATTAAGAAAGAAGAAAAATCTCAAGGAGAATAAAGAATGGCAGTTAAACTTAAAAATATGATACCTGAGGATGATCCAAGAGTTTCTCCTATTGGGCATCCGGCTCCACCTTGGATGGTAAACTATGCAGATTTAATGACTGAGATGGTTTGTTTTTTTATAATTCTTTATGCGTTAAGTGCTGCTTTAAATAAAAATGTTCAAAATGCAGCGCAGCAAATTAAAGAAATGATGGAAAAAGGTGAGATGGCAGGGCAAGTTGAGATAAATAAAGAAGGGTTAAGAATAACTCTTGAAGAGCAAGGAAATATTTCATTTTTTGAAAGTGGTAAGGCTGATTTGACTGAGCAGATAACAAATAATATAGATAAAATATATCCAATACTTAAAAAGCTTTCAAATGAATATGAAATAATAGTTGAAGGGCATACTGATAATGTTCCTATATACACAAAACAATTTCAATCAAATTGGGAACTTTCAACTGCACGTGCAACATCTGTTGTTAGGTATCTGATATCAAAAGGCATTGATCCAAGAAAGATATCAGCAATAGGATATGGTGAGTATAGACCCATTGCTCCAAATGATACCCCTGAAAATAGACAAAAAAATAGACGTGTTGTTTTTTTTGTTAAAACATTTAGCGGTAAAGTTAAGGATATTAAATGAAAAAGATTGTTTTGTTTTCTATTTTTTTAACTGGATGTTTTAGTGTTTCGAATATAAAGGTTGTTGATTTTACTGATGGAAGGGTGTCTGATTTATCTCTTACAAAAAAGGTTATAGGAAAAAATAATTTTCTATTTTTTACAACAACAAAGATGGGAGTATTTCTTGAGGGGGCAATAACTGGAGTTGTTACTGATTATTATGGAAATCCAATAGAGGGCGTTACGGTAAAAGCAATAAGTGAAACTGTAAAGAAAGAAGAAGAAAATATTATTGAGGAGAATGCAAATTCTATTGTTAGTTTGAATTTTACTCCTGGTGTAAGTGATAGTATGGGAATGTATAAGGTAAGATTTTCTCTTCCTGTAATTGATGATGAGGTTGATGTTAGAGGAAAATTGATATACAATCCTGGTTGGGAACAACAAAAATTAAATCTTGGAAAGGCATATGAGCCTCAGATAAAAGAGTCTCCTTTTAGGCTTTATTATAATTTAAAAACAGGTTTTCTTGCATTTGCGGAAGGTGTTAGGGCTATAATAGTTGCTCCTGTTGGCGAAGGGTTTGGAAAAATGAAAACACTTCCTGGTCAAAAACCGCCTCAACCAAAACCTGAAGAAGTAAATCCAAAGAAAGAGGAAAAGAAAGAAGAAAAGAAAACTCCAAGCGATGATGATTTCTTTAAAGCGTTTGGCTTCTAATTTTATAAAAAGAAGTCAATAAATAATAAAATTAGCATTAAAATGCTAATATATTGACCTTTATTTTAAATTTTAATATGATTTAATTATAAAGGAGATGTTATGTGTCTTTCCATCCCAGGAAAAATAGTAAGTATAAATGGAGTAAATGCAGTAGTTGATTTTGGAGGAAGTAGAAGAGATGTTTCAATTATGCTTGTACCAGGAGTAAAAATTGGTGATTATGTCCTTGTTCATGCAGGATTTGCTATTCAAATTCTACAACCAGATGATGCAAAAAGAACCTTAGAAGCATTTAAAGAAATATACAATGAATAAAAATTATTTTTTAAGCTCCATTTGGTCTGATAGAAAAATTTCATCTTCAATAGTAAGTGAAATAAAAATAAAGTCTAAGAATTTTTATTTTATTTATAAAAGATTGCCAAATATAATGGAAGTTTGTGGAACTCATACTGTTTCAATAGCAAAAAGTGGAATAAGAGATCTTCTTTCTGATTACATAAATTTAATAAGTGGTCCTGGGTGTCCTGTTTGTGTTACATCTCAAGGGGATATAGATAGGGTCCTTGAATTTTCTAAATTTAAAAATGTTATTATTGTTACATTTGGTGATATGATTAAGGTTAAAGGATCAAAGGGTTATGATTTAAGTTTTTTAAGAATAAATGGTGTTGATGTTAGAGTTGTTTATTCTCCGATGGATTGCATTGATATAGCATTAAAAAATCCTGATAAAGATGTTGTTTTTATTGGTGTTGGATTTGAGACAACTGCTCCAACTATTGCTGCTGCTTTAAAATACGCAAAAGAAAATAAGATTGATAATTTTCTTGTTGCTCCTCTTTTTAAACTTGTTCCACCTGCTTTAAAATTTTTAATTGATACAAAGATTTCAAAAATAGATGCATTTCTTTTGCCGGGACATGTTAGTGTTATAATTGGAAGTGATGCGTATAATTTTTTAACTAAAGAAAGTGTTGTTTCTGTTATAGCTGGATTTGAACCCCTTGATATTTTAAGAGCGATAGATATGATACTTAATTATCTTTTATCTAATAAAAAGATGCTTGATGTTGAGTATACAAGGGCTGTTAGAAAAGAAGGCAACAAGATAGCAAAGGAAATAATGAATGAGGTTTTTGAAGTATGCGATGCCTATTGGAGAGCAGTTGGAATTATAAAAAACTCTGGATATACTTTATCTAAAGAGTACAAGAGATATAATGCTTTTGATAAGTATTCAATAAGATATCTTGAGGCACGAGAGCCTAATGGATGTCTTTGCGGAAAGATACTTTTAGGTATTAATAAACCAACTGATTGTCCGCTTTTTGGTAGAAAATGCACTCCTAATGATGCTGTAGGACCTTGTATGGTTTCAACAGAGGGAGCATGTGCAGCATGGTATAAGTATGGGGTTAGAAAATGAATATAGAGACACTTAAGGTTTTTAAGGATCTTGTTGATACTGGAAGTTTTACAAAAACTGCTGAAATGAATTATATATCTCAATCTGCTGTAAGTCAGCAGATAAAAAAACTTGAACTTGTTTTTAAATCAAAACTTTTTCTTAAAAAAGAGAATAAATTTGAACTTACTGAAATAGGAAAAATCGTTTATAATGCTTCTGTGGAGATAACAAGAATCTATGATGAGACAATTGGAATGATTAATTGTATGTTTGATTCTTCCAAAAGCAGCGAGATAAGGATTGCATCTATATATAGTGTTGGAATATATTTTCTAAATGGATATATTAGGAATTTTATCTCACAACATAAATGTTTAAAAATAAAACTTGATTATTTTCAATGGGAAGATGTTATTAAAAAGGTTATTGATGGATTATATGATTTTGGTTTTATTTCTTCTTTTAAGATTAAGGATATGAATATAACTTCAGTTTATATTGCAGATGAAGAGATGGTTCTTGTAGCACCACCTAATTTTAAGTATGAAAAGGGGAAAATAAGTTTTAAAGATCTTTCATCTCTAAATCTTATATTTTTTGAAAAAAATACTCCTTCAAGAAAATATATAGAAAAAATTCTTAAAGAAAAAAAATCACAAATAAATGTTACTATGGAATTAAATAATATAGAAACGATAAAAGCAGCAATCTCGTCAGGAGTTGGTTTCTCAATACTTCCATACAACACTATTGTTGATGATGTGCAAAAGAATAAAGTTAAAATTATAAAATTTGATGAGCCATTTTCAAGACCAATATATATGATATATAACAAAAGAAGAAAATTTGCAAAAGATCTTCAAATCTTTATTAACTTCATTCTTTCTATAAAAAATAAAAAGGTTAGTATTGAAGGAGTAAATGTATGAAAACTATTCAACTTTCTCATGGAAGTGGTGGAAAGCAAACAGATGAGTTGATAAAAGAAATTTTTCTTACAAATTTTTCAAATCCTTATTTAAATTCTCTTGAAGATAGTGCAATTATAAAACTTGGTTCTTTGAAAATCGCATATACAACTGATTCTTATGTTGTTAATCCTATTTTTTTTGCTGGAGGAGATATTGGGAAACTTGCGGTATGTGGTACTGTAAATGATATTTCTGTATCTGGAGCAACACCACTTTATATAAGCTGTGGATTTATAATTGAAGAAGGTTTTGAAATTGACGAACTTAAAAAAATAGTAAGTTCAATGAAAAAAGCATCAATTGAAAGTGGTGTTAAAATTGTTTGTGGTGATACAAAAGTTGTTGAAAAAGGAAAAGCAGATAAGATATTTATAAATACAAGTGGTATAGGGATTTTTGAAAAAAATTTAAATTTCTCATATAAAAATGTTAAAAGTGGTGATATTATAATAGTAAATGGAGAGATTGGAATGCACGGAATTTGTATATTAAATGAGAGAAATAATCTTGGGATAAAAGGGAAAATTGAAAGTGATGTTTCTCCTTTAAATGGTCTTATAAAAGAAATACGAGAAATTGAGGGGATAAGATGTATTAAAGATTTAACAAGGGGTGGTTTGATAACTGCAATTAATGAAATTTCATCTTCTTGTGGTTTTGGAGCAGAAATATATGAGGAGGATGTCCCTGTTTCAGATGCTGTTAGGTCTGCTTGTGAAATATTAGGTATAGATCCATTTTATGTAGCAAATGAAGGAAAGATTATTGTTATTGTTTTAGAAAAATCAGGAGATAAGGTTCTTGAAATAATGAAGAAGAATAAATATGGGAAAAAATCAGCAATTGTTGGAAGATTTAATAATGATGATTATGTAAGTGTTGTTACAAGAATTGGAGTAAAAAGAGTTGCTCCATCTCTTTCTGGAGATCAATTGCCAAGAATATGTTGAAAAATAAATTTTTATATGTTTTAGCTTCTTTTTTAATTTCAACAATATTTTTATTTTTTCAAAGAATAACTGGTCCAACATACCCTGTTAGAGGAAGTATTAATACAAAAGATAGTTTAATAAAATTTAAATTTCTCAGAAGTTGTACGCTTGGCGAAGATTGTAAAATAATTTTTAATGGAAAGATTGATGGATATGTTGTTTATAAGAAATACAAAGTTGATGAAAAATATACGAAGATTGATTTTAATTTTGATGGGAAAATAAGTTATGTAAATTTAAAATTAACTCTTCCAAAAGCATCAAAGATTGAGTATGATGTTTTTGTTAAAAAACTAAATGATTATATCAAAATAAATGATAAGCCTATTGTCCTTAGGTTTAAAGGTTATGTTCCGGCATATATACTTATTCCTCATATAATTTTTATGTATCTTTTTTTCTTTATAACAACATACATTTTTTTAAGAATTAATTTGACTAATCAGATTGATAAGAAATTATTTTATATTTCTCTTTCTTTTCTTATTTTTGGGGGCTTTATATTTGGACCTTTTGTTCAGTATTATGCTTTTGATGTTTTTTGGAGTGGTTTTCCATTTGGATATGACCTTACTGATAATAAAACACTTTTAACCTTGTTAGTATATTTTCTACCATTACGTTCAATAATTAAAAATAAAAATATAAAAATGAATTTTAATATAGCATATCTTCTTACAACTATTGTTTATCTTATCCCTCATAGCATGTATGGAAGTGAGTATAAATTTAAATAGATGAGTTTAAAAACTATAAAAATAAAAATTTCTGGTGTTGTTCAAGGTGTTGGTTTTAGACCTTTTGTATATAGAATTGCAAAAAAATTAAATCTTAAGGGAAGTGTTTCAAATACATCGGAAGGGGTAATTATATATATTAATGCTGATGAAAAAAAACTTAATGATTTTATAAATATTATTAAATCTGAAAAACCATCAAATTCAATTATAAAATCTATAAAGATCGAGTATGTAGAGCAAAGAGAGTTTAATGATTTTATTATAGAAAAAAGTTTAGAAGGAAAATCAAATGATGCTCTTATTCCGGTAGATTTAAAAATATGCGATGATTGCATAAAAGATATATTTGATTTTAAAGGAAGAAGATTTCTATATCCTTTTACAAACTGTACTAATTGCGGACCAAGGTTTTCAATAATTAAAAAAATTCCGTATGATAGAAAATACACTACAATGAAAAAATTTAAAATGTGTGTTGATTGTAAAAAAGAATATGAGAATCCACTTGATAGAAGATTTCATGCACAGCCAAACGCATGTATTAAATGTGGACCTAAGGTTTGGGTTGTTACTTTCAATGGAAATATAAAAGAAAAAGATTGTTTTGAGTATATTGCAAAAAGATTGATTTCTGGAAACATTGTTGCTATCAAAGGGCTTGGTGGATTTCATCTTGCTTGTGATGCGTTTAATTTGAGTTCTGTTAAAAAATTGAGAGAATTTAAAAAAAGGGATTTTAAACCATTTGCAATTATGGTTGATGAAATAGATGATATAAAGGATTATGTTTATATAAGTAAAAAAGAAATAGAACTTTTATATAGTTTTTCATCACCTATCGTTATGCTTAGGAAAAAGAATGATGATGTTTTTGAATATGTATCTCCAATGCTTGATAATGTTGGTGTTATGATTGCATATACTCCACTTCATAAAATACTTTTTTATTTTTTAAAAAAATATAATTTTAAAAATCCAATTGTAATGACATCAGGGAATTTAAAAGATGAACCAATAGTAAAAGATAACGATGTCGCCTTAAAAGTATTTAAAAACTTTGATATAGTTCTTCACAATAGAGATATTTATAATAGAGTTGATGATAGTGTTGTTTTTGTTGATGATTATGAAAATTTGAGATTTATAAGAAGAGCTCGTGGTTATGTTCCATCACCTATTGAAGTGGATGTAAAAATTAATAAAACAATATTTGCTTGCGGAGGAGATATAAAAAATCATTTTTCGTTTTATCGAGATGGATTTGTTTTTTTATCACAATATATAGGAGATCTTGAAAATTCACAAAATAGAGAGTTTTTTATAGAGTCATATAAAAGTATGAAAAAACTTTTTAAGTTTAGTCCAGAAGTTTGTCTTATTGATAAGCATCCAGGCTATTTTTCATCAGAGATAGGAAGAAAGCTTTTTAAAAAAACTATTTCAATTCAACATCATATTGCTCATATATTTTCTGTTATGGCTGAAAATAATCTTAAAGATAATGTTATTGGAATTGCATTTGATGGTACTGGTTTTGGTGATGATGGAAAGATATGGGGTGGAGAGTTTTTTGTAGTTAAAGATGGTGAAGTAAAAAGGGTTTGTCATTTTAAGTATTTTCCACTTGTTGGTGGTGATTATTCTATAAAAGAAGTTTATAGGTGTTTTATATCTTTTTTTGCTAATGAAAAAGATTTTGTATATGATGTGCTTTATAGAAAGATTGATAGAGAAAAAATTGACGCTAATTTTTTAATGATTAAAAAAAATATAAATACTTTCTATACATCAAGTGTGGGAAGGATATTTGATGCTGTTGGTTCGCTTGTACTTGGTGAGACCAAATCTTTTTTTGAAGGTCAGATTGCAATGAAACTTGAGCATCTTGCACATAAAAATCCTACTGATGATTTTTATGATTTTGATATTTATCTTGAAAATGGTATTTATATCATTGATTTATACAAGATGATTTTTGAGATTAGAAATGATTTTGAAAAAGGAAATAAAAAAATTATTCCTTCAAAATTTCATAATACTATTGTTTTTATCATAAAAAAAATGATTTATATTCTTTCAAAAGAATATAAAATAAAAAATGTTTGTTTTTCTGGTGGTGTTTTTCAAAACAGATATATTGTTAATATGGTTCAAAAAACTCTTACTAATTATCAAGTTTTTCTGAACTCAAAAACACCTTCAAATGATGGTTGTATTTCACTTGGACAGATATATTATTATTTGGTAATTGCTTATTTAATTCCACCTATGCTATATAATAAATATAGTATAGGAGGTAATAAAAAATGAACTTAGTAGAACTATTACAAATAGCATTATCCGAAGAAAAAGCAGAAGGAGTCTTAAGAG
>Ga0209691_1000408_pt1 | contig 30805 bp, 36 predicted proteins | sample YNPMSBMetaG_FD_187120 | JGI IMG/M metagenome (GOLD analysis project Ga0209691, IMG submission 187120) | Anoxygenic and chlorotrophic microbial mat microbial communities from Yellowstone National Park, USA - YNP MS-B MetaG (SPAdes) (version 2) ... | reverse complement strand
CAACCTGGGGCGAAATTGAAACCGTTTCCGCAATTGCGAATAGTCCCAACGCCGCAGCGCAGATCACCCTAATCCACGAGACCAGCCACCATATCTTGACTGTGCTTGGGCGGCAAATGGGGTCTGCGCTCGAGGATAGAATCCGTAATATTTGGAACCGGGCCAATTATGTGTCGGGGCGAGCGAGCGTGAGCTGGAAGGAATACTTTTGCGAGACGCATTGCGCGTATGTCTACTTGCGGGACGAGCTACAGGTGAAAGACCCTTTGGGGTATAATCTGATTAGGGAGATCCGCCAGATGGTCAGTATAGAGGACTAACATGGTTGCTAAGCTAACCAAAATCGATTGGGTTCGGATGCGCCAGCTTGCCGCGGAGGTCGAGCAGCTCAAGGCCTCGGGCCGATGGACGCTAGCTGAGTACCATCGGATCAACCGTGAAGCTATAGCCGCGGGCGGCAGCGCTCCTGGTGCTCGTGACTGGCTATTGCATGAAGCGAACCCAGCTTGGCGCGACGAGATAATACAAGCTGTGCTCTAATCCACTCAGACATCCCCCTAGGGGAACGCCGCAAGGCAAATCTCCGGGGGGATTATTCTTTTGACAGGCCACAACCCAACCCACCGCATCCCGCTGCAACTGCGCCAGCTACGCCAGGGTGTCGTGCTGGTGCGAGCCTCCAACGACAAGGTGGTCAACGAGTACGGCACCACCATCGCCGTGTAGGCGCTGTTGTGGGACTGGCTACCGAGGCACAGCGTTGTAACGATCTAGGCTAGTCTTCAGTGGCGGTGTTGGCCGCTGTTTCTCTGCGTCCGGCCTTCCACTCCAGCCCGGCCCAGATGAGGCTCTCGAGGTCGCCGTCCAGCACGTTTTCGGGGTCGTGGCGCATCTCGCCGGTGCGGTGGTCTTTGATGTACTGCTTGTCCAGCACGTAGCTGCGAATCTGGCTGCCCCACTCGATGGGGCGGGCCTCTCTGCGCAGCCGGGCCAGCTCCTCCTGCTTCTTTTTGAACTCGATCTCGAAGAGCTTGGAGCGCAGGATGTTCATGGCCATCTCTTTGTTCTTCTGCTGGCTGCGGGTGACCTGGCACTTCACGATGATGCCGGTGGGCAGGTGCACCACCCGCACCGCCGAGTCGGTGGTGTTGACGCCCTGGCCGCCTTTGCCCTGCGAGCGCATCACATCAATCCGCAGGTCTTCGGGGTCAATCTGCACGTCCACCGATTCGTCTACCTCGGGCATTACTTCCACCGCGGCGAAGCTGGTCTGGCGCTTGCCCTGGGCGTTGAAGGGGGAAGGGCGTACCAGGCGGTGGACCCCGGCTTCGGCGGAGAGCAGGCCGAAGGCGTTCTCGCCTCGCACGATAAACTGGGCTTGGTCTATTCCAGCCTCGGCGCCGGGCTCCAAGTCCACCAACTCCAGGCTAAAACCCATGCGTTCGGCAAAGCGGGTGTACATGCGGTAGAGCATCTGGGCCCAGTCGCAGGCCTCGGTTCCGCCCGCACCCGGCTTGATGGTCACGATGGCGGCGTTTTCGGCATAGGGAAAACCCAGCAGTGTCTGGTGGTAGAGGTCTTCCAGCTCACGCCCGGCTCGCTCGAGCTCGGGCTGCATCTGCTCCCGCTCCTCGGGCGAAAGCTCCGGCCAGAGCTCCAGCAGCCCTTGCAGGTCGGACTCCAGGCGCTTGTAGCCATCCACCACCTTGCGCAAGCGGGCCGACTCTTGCGAGACCTTGCGGGCGTTGTCGGGGTCGTTCCAGAGGCTGGGGTCGTTTAAGAGTTGCTCGAGCTCGCCAAGGCGGGCTTCTTTGCCAGCGATGTCAAAGATACCCCCGTAGGGCCTCGAGCCGGTGTTTCAGGGTCTCTAAATCCATAACACCTGAGTGTAGGCTGTCCGGGCTCAAACGTCAAATGTGTTTGTTGCCTCGCCAGGGCAAAAAACCTAAGCCGAAACGCTGCCCTCTTGCCAAAAACCTCAGTCTGCCGCCAGCGCCAGCTCGGGCTGCTGGATCCCCACCTGGGCACCCAGGCTGCGAAGGCGGTTTTCGATGTCGTCGTAACCACGTTCGATGTGCTGCATACCGGCGATGCGGCTTTCGCCCTCAGCGGCCAGCGCGGCGATGATCAAGCTGCCACCTGCGCGGATATCACGGGCCTCCACAGCAGCACCGCTGAGCGGGCGGCCCTGGATGATCAGGGTGCGGTCTTTCAGGGTTACATTGGCCCCCATGCGGGCCAGCTCGCTGGCGTGGGTGAAGCGGTCGGGGTAGACCCGGTCGGAGACCAACGAGGTGCCATGCACAGTGGCCAGGTAGGCGGTGGCGGGGGGCTGCAGGTCGGTGACGAAGCCGGGGTACTCGCGGGCCTCGAGGTTGAAGGGCTGGGGGTGGGGGGTGGCTTCTAGGCGGATCCAGTCCTTGCCGGTGGTGATATTGTGGCCCGACTGAATAAGCTTGTCCAGCACGGCGTCCATGTGGAACGGCTCCACATTGGTAAGGGTGATGGAACCCCGGGTGGCCGCGGCGGCAAACAGGTAGGTGCCCGCTTCGATGCGGTCAGGGATTACGCTGTAGCACCCCCCGCGTAGGTGAGGCTTGCCCTTGATGTACAGGATGCTGCTGCCAATACCCCTAATCTCGGCCCCCATCATGGTAAGGAAGTTGCAGAGGTCTACAATTTCGGGTTCTTGTGGGGTGTTGACCAGCACGGCTTCGCCCCCTAGGGCAGTGGCCATCAGGGCCTGCTCGGTACCGCCCAAGGTGGGCAGGTCGTAGACCACCCGGCCCGAGGCGGGTCTGAGGCGACGGGCGGTGTAGGCTATGCCCTCCTCGGTAACCTCGGTGCTGATTTCGAAACCCAGGGCACGCAGGGCCTTAATGTGCTGATCTACCGGGCGTTCGGCAAAATTGCATCCCCCCGGCATCGGCACGGTGCCTTCGCCAGCACGAGCGGCCAGCGCTCCTAGCACGTTGAAGCTAGCCCGCATCTTGCTAACCAGCTCAAAGGGGGCGCGGATAGAGCGGATTTCAGGGGTGTGAAGGTGCAAGGTGCGGCCTTCCCAGGCGTGGCGGGTGCCCAGGTGACCCAGGAGATCCAGCATAACCTCAATATCACGCAGCCGGGGAACCTCTGTGAGGGTAACGGGCTCCTCGGTCAGAAGGCTGGCTGCCATAAGTTTGAGCGCTGAATTTTTGGCGGGAAAAATGCGCAGCTCGCCGCTGAGGGGAACGCCGCCATGAATGATGAGGGTCCGGTTCGTCCGGTTCATACGCGGGGTATATCTCCTAGATGAAACTGGCTATATTTGCGTACCTTGCACATGATGTTCAAGATGAGCATAGTAAGTCAAAGTTGTATTGTCAAGCTTGAGCACAGCGTGCTAAAGTTTAGTCAGAAACGCACACGGGTATTCTACCGCTACCATATCCGTATAGTGCCCGTTCACAGGTTATGCCCAAGAAGGAAAAAAAGCGCCTGCAAGTGGTCATCAGCGATGATCAGGACGCCCTCCTGACCAGACTAGCCTATGAGCTTTCAAGCCCAGAGCAGCTGGTTTCCAAATCGGAAGTGGTGCGGCTGGCCATCGAAAAACTGGCCGATGGGATAGAAGAAGACCAGCAGAAAGCGGAGCTGAAGGAGCTGCTGAAACGACTCGAGGACCGGGAAGAATAGGGGTCTTGCTCAGAGCCCAGCCTTTCCTGGCCGTAGGATGCCGCCCTTTAATTTGCCCCAGCCTAGGCTGAACAGGCCTACAGTGGTTTCGAGTGCAACCAAGTTCCAACCCTCGGTTCCTTCGGCTCTAATAGGCTGGCCTAATGCAAACTCGAGCCTAATGCAAACTCGAGGGTGCGGGGGTCTTCGGCTTGTAATCGCAGCACCTGGTTGGCCTGGTGGGGCTGCAAATAGTGCGCGAGTGGCTTACTGGGCAGAAAACGCCCGGAGCCCTTGCGCTGCCCCACCCGCACCTCGCCCAGGTAGAGTCCCGGCGCAGGTGCTTTGATGCTTGCCAGGCTGGGCAAGCCGGGCGGGAGCAGGTAAAGGTGTCCGGCCCGCTCGAGGATCTCTCCCTCGAGGTTTACCCGCAGGTGTTCCTCGCACCAGGACTGCCACAGAGCCCGGCTTTCGCGGGACAGTGGAGGAACCCGCTCCTGTGCGGGGTTGTCTTCCTGGCCCTCGGTTTTGCGGAGTTTGGCTAGAAAATGCCCCTCCCCCTGCAGCCGATGCGGCCACAGCCGGGCGGTTCGGGTCAGCGCAGGGTTGCCGTCGCCCCAGGCCGGAACCCCTGGGGCAAAAAGAGGGCAGATGCAGGCGTCCTCGAGCACCCAGCCAGGGGTGTGCAGAAACTCCGCGATGACCTGCTCGTTCTCCTCGGGGGAAAAGGTGCAGGTCGAGTAAACCAGCACCCCCCCAGGGCGCACCAGGTTGGCGGCCGCGGCGATGTCTGTATGCGGGCCGCTCGAGCCGGGGCCCCAGGCCCCCAGTGGCGCACCACCTCGGGATCCTTACGAAACATGCCCTCTCCCGAGCAAGGGGCATCCAGCACCACCCGGTCGAAATAGGCACCCCAGGCCTGGGCCAGTTTCTCAACCGGCGCCGAGACCACCGCCAGATTGGCCCCCCAGCGCTCCACGTTTTCCAGCAGGCCGCGCAGCCGTCCCGGGTCAATTTCGTTGGACACCAGCAAGCCCTGCCCCTGCATCCGGGCGGCGAGGTGGGTGGTTTTGCCCCCAGGGGCGGCGGCCAGGTCCAGCACACGCTCCCCGGGCTGGGGGTCGGCCAGCACCCCCACCGCCTGGGCCGAGGGCTCCTGGATGTAGTAGAGCCCGGCGTAATAGTAGGGGTGGGGCCCAGGGCGGGCTTCGGCAGGGTAGTAGAAGCCTTCGGGAGACCAGGGGATGGGCCTCAGTTCCCAGGGGCTAATCTGCTGTAGCTGCGCGGGGCTCAGCTTGAGGGTGTTCACCCGCAGACCATAGCTGCGGTCGGCTGCGCTGAGGGCTTGCAGGAACTGGGGAAAGGCCTCACCCAGCAGGTCGGACATTCGGGTCAGAAAGGCTTTGGGCAACACAACGCTTACAATGCTAACCGATGCCGGTGGTGGCCATTGGAACCGATATCGTAGAACTTGCCCGCCTGCGCCAGGTGTGGCAGCGGCACCCCCGGCGTTTTTTGGAACGCCACTTTGTGCCTGGCGAAATCGAGTACTGCCTGGCCAAGTTCGACCCCATTCCTTCGCTGGCGGTTCGCTTTGCGGCCAAGGAGGCCTTTCAAAAATGCTGGCCTGAGCGCTTGGGCTGGCTCGAGGTCTGGGTAGAGATGCAGGGGCGCAGACCCAGGCTGGGTTTTGCCCCAGGGCTACAACGCCAGATAGAAGAGGGGGGTTTTAGGGCGCACCTCTCGCTCTCCCACGAGAAGCGCTATGCCCTGGCGGTGGTGCTGCTGGAAAGGGTAGGGCCTTAGGGTAGCTCGAGTAGGGTAGCTCGAGCTGCCCAAAAACCCGCTTGCTGGTGCCGGGAATGGGACTCGAACCCACACGCCCTCGCGGGCAACGGATTTTAAGTCCGTAGCGTCTACCATTCCGCCATCCCGGCAGACCCAGCTTTAGTTTAGCTCTTAGCTCTAATCTGGCATGAGAAAAACCAAATGTGTGAGCTGCAAGGATATCTCGTAGCGTCCTTGGGTCGGGGCGTTACCCAGTGTTGATACTTATATATTACTAAGCTATTAGGATAAAGTGAGTTTTATTATAAAGGCTGGTCAGAAGTGTTAAAGACACAAAACCTGCCGAGATGACAACTTGGGAGGAAGTCCATACAAGCTAGTCTAAAACCACCGCTCGTGCGGCCAACTTCGCAAAAAGCCATCTTTGCTGCAGGTTTTGGATGGCCCTCTGAATTAGGCATCACGCCCGCGCTCTTTCCCAGACCTACTGACTAGGCCTCGCTCATCTTTTGGCCCATATTGCTGAAAACTGCCTCAATGAGTCTTCTGGCCTGAGCGTCCAGCACCCGTCCGCCTACGGTTGCCACCGGCCCACTCACGCTAGCAACACCACTCCAATCGAGCAGGGTGGTCTGATCGGCCTGCTCCTTGATCTCGGCGCTGGCGCTCAGGTCTACGGCGCTACCTAGGCCGCCACCACGGATGTGCACCATCACCTTGTTCTCGTCAGGGCGGGGGTCAAGCGCTATATTGAACTTGAAAGTGCCCCGTACTGGACCCACTGCCACCCCTACTGTGGCGACCATGTTTTTGTCATCCCTGATCTCTACCGATTTGAGGTCGGGCAGACAAGAGGCTACTTTATGGAGGTCTCGGACGAAGCTCCAGACCTTTTCAGGGCTGGCTTGCACCTTTTCTTGGCCGCTGTACTCGAGCTTCATATGTTCAATTTACGGCTGATAACCTATCTTGAAAATAAGCTCTAGCCAGGCGTTTTAGGGCGTGAGGGTGCTCGGATAGGATACCGCCGTGGACGCTATTGTTTTAGCAGCCGGGATGGCCTCGAGGTTCGGGGTTCCCAAATTTCTGCTGCCGGCGGGTGAGGGCCATGTTCTACTGACCCGGGTACTCGAGCAGGCCCTACTTGTAGCCGAAGGGCGCGTAGCTGTGGTCTTGGGACGAGCATCGAAGGCGGCGCGCTATGCCCTAGAGCGTTGGTTGGAAACGGCGGGCAGGGCTGGCTCGAGGGTGGTCTTGGTATTGAACCGCCACTACCGGCAGGGGCAGAGCACCTCGCTCAAAGCAGGGGTAAGGGCACTGCCCGGCTCTTCTGGGGTGCTGGTATTTCTGGCCGATATGCCGATGCTGGAGCCGGAAAGGCTCGAGCTTCTGCAGAGGGCCATCCTGCGGCCAGGCAGCCCGGCGCTGGCGGTGGCCGCGGGCAGACAAGGCCAGGCACATCCTCCGGTATATCTGTCTGCAAAGCTTTTCTCGGAAATTGACCGGCTAAAAGGAGACCAAGGGGCACGGGCCATTCTGCGCGCCCACCAGGGGCAGCTCGAGGTGGTGGAGTGGGGGGAAGGGCCGTGGTTTGTGGACGTAGACGACTGGCCCACCTATCGGCAACTGGCCTACCAGCAGGGCTGGATCACCGAGCCTTTTGTCCCCATTCCCCGCAGGCCAGTGGCCGCAGCTCAGGTAGCCGCGAGGGTGACCGCGGTGCTCGCAGCAAGAGCAGTGCCCTGGCTGGCACCTGGCTTACTGCTTCTGCCGGCAAAAAAAGAGACACGCTGGCTTGACCTAAGCCCGCCTTACCAGGGCGTGCAAAGTGTCGTGCAAGGGCCCTCGAGCACACCAGCGGCATATCTGGAGCTGCTGCGCAGGGCCAGCCTAATGGCTTTGAGCAGCGAGTTACCCCTCGAGGGCTTCCGGCCTGGTGTGGTTGGCTAAACTGGGCCATACGTCTGACCAAGGGTGTTGGGGTGAGCCCAGCTTTGTGGCTGTGATAGCTGCTGTGGTGCGCTACAGTAAGGGAGATGGTTCGCTATGACGTGCTGATTGTGGGGGCCGGCATTATCGGTGCAGCCTCTGCCTACCGCCTGGCCGAGCGTGGGCTGAAGGTAGGGGTGATAGAGCAGGCCCCGGCTGTAGCGATGGGTTCTACCGGCAGGAGCGCGGCAGGGGTGCGGGTGCAGTTTACCGAGGCCACCAACATCCTTTTATCCTGGCACTCCATCCAGGAATACCGGGCCATGCCGGAGGCCGCTTACCGGCCCATCGGCTACTTGTTTTTGGTGCCCGCCTCCCAGTGGAAAGCCCACCTGGCCGGGGTTGAGCTTCAGCAGAGCCTGGGAGTACCGGTGGAGTTGCGCGACCTCGAGGCGGCCCAGCAGTGGTTCGATTTTCTGCCCCAGGCCGAAGGCCTGGAGCCTATCCTGGGCGCGACCTACGGTCCTGCCGATGGCATCGTGGATCCGCATGGCATATGTATGGAGTACCTGCGCCGGGCCCGGCAGCTTGGGGCGGAGGTGCACACCGAGACCGAGTTTCTGGCCGCCGAGCCTAAAGGGGGCGGCTGGCAGGTGCAGACCTCGAGGGGGTTGCTCGAGGCCCGCTTCGTGCTCAACGCCGCCGGAGCCTGGGCGGGTGAGGTGGGGCGCCGGGCCGGACTGGCCATACCGGTGCAGCCAGCCCGGCGGATGGTCTTCTGTACCTCCCCCATACCCCACCCGGCCTGGCATCCCCTGACCATAGACCTGTCCAGTGGCTTCTGGTTTCGTCCCGAACACGACCGGCTGATATTTGGCCGCAGCAACCCAGCCGACCTGGGCTTCCAAGAAGGCATGGACTGGAGCTGGCTCGAGCCCACCCTCGAGGTGGGCCTGGCCCGCTTTCCTTGGCTAAAGCAGTTTCAGCTCGACCGCAAAGCCAGCTGGTGGGGCTACTACGAGGTCACCCCAGACCACAACCCCATCCTGGGCCGGATGCCTGGGGTGGAGGGCTGGGTCAACGCCTGTGGCTTCTCCGGCCACGGGGTGCAGCAGGCCGCCATGGTGGGCCGGCTGATGGCCGAGGAAGTGGTGGACGGCCAGGCGCATAGCCTAGACATCGCCTCGCTGCGCTATGAGCGCTTTTCCAAAGCGTCCTCTACCTTCGAAAAGAACATCGTATAGCCTACGCTGCTCTTGCACACCAAGACCACCAGCGCGTACACTTGGGGTCGGTAGGTGAACCATGAACGACCCCGTTGTCACCTGTAGGGCCTGGCTTCGCGCCTGAGCAAATCCGCACCCGGCCTGCATTCACAACGCTTTACGCGTTTTTCGGCGGCCTTCGGGTCGCCGATTGATTTGGAGGAAGAATGCGTTAGAGCCGGCCCCGCCACCGCCCCAAAACCACAGAACTTTTCTGGCACTGGACCAAGCTATGCTAACTATACAATCTACCCAAACCAAGCTCGCCATCGAGGTCTCCGACCTCAAAAAAGTCTTCCGCAAGCGCGACGGACTGCGGGCCCCCCTCAAGGAAGAGTGGGCCCTGAAGGGGGTTTCGTTTTACGTGCAGGAGGGTGAGACCTACGGCCTTCTGGGCCCCAATGGCTCGGGTAAGTCCACCCTGATACGCATCCTTTCCACCCTGCTCACCGCTGACGGGGGCACGGTGCGGATCCTGGGACATACCTTGCCCGAAGGCGAGCGGGAGCTGCGCCGTAAGATGGGCCGGGTGAGCGTGGACGCGGCCTTCTATAAGAAGCTCTCGCCGCGCGAGAACCTGCTCTATGCGGCGCAGCTTTATGGCCTCGAGCCCCGCCAGGCCGAAAAGCGGGCCATGCAGATTCTGGAGCAACTGGGCCTCGAGTCGCGCCGCTTTAGTGACCCCATCGAGGAGATGAGCCGCGGTATGCAGCAGAAAATCGCTATTGCCCGCGCTTTGCTCATCAACCCGCCGCTCTTGCTCTTGGACGAGCCTACCACAGGTTTGGACCCCAAAAGCCGCCGCGACGTGCAAGCGTTTTTGGAGGACCTGCGGGCTCGCGAAGGCACCACCATCCTGCTCACCACCCACGACATGGCCGAAGCCGAGCGCCTTTCGCACCGCATTGGCTTCCTGGCCCACGGACGGCTGGTGGCCGAGGGCACGGCCGAGGAACTCAAGCGCCAGGCAGGGAGCCCCGACTTAGAGGAGGCCTTTATTGCCCTTACCGGCGAGGAGCTGGACAAAGAGGCCACCATCTAGCGGACAGCTTGGCGCGGCTGGAGGCTCGAGCACAAAGACAGCTAAAAAGCTGGGCTCTCGAGAGAAAGGAGTTTTATGCTTGAACGATACATCCGTCCTATGTGGGCTTTTGTCTTCCGTGACTGGCACTTGACCCGGCGCTATGTGAGCTGGGCGGTGGTGTTCGTGTTTTACGCCATCGTCAACTCGGCCACCATTGCCCTCATTGGCAAGGCCCAGGACGACTTTCGCCTGACCCTGACGCTGTTGCTGGGGGTGCTGTTGTGGTCGTTTTTGTCGGCCATGTACAACGAGATTGCCAACTCCATCAGCTACGAGCGCTGGGAGGGGACGCTCGAGTACACCTTTATGGCCCCGGTCTCGAGGCTCGTTCACCTTTCGGGGGTGTCGCTGTTTGCCATCATCTTTAGCGTGCTGCGCACCATCGTCATTTTGGTGGGGCTGGTGCTCTTTGTCCAGGTCTCGGTTAACGGGGCCAACCTGCTGGGCGTGCTGGTGGTCTTGCTGGTGGCCAGCCTGGCCTTTATGGGCCTGGGCCTGATGGCCGCGGTTCTGCCGGTGATGTCCCCTGAGAATGGCGCCCAGGCCACCAACATCTTCCAGGGCGTTTTGCTCCTGGTTTCGGGCATCTACTATCCTGTGAGTGTGCTGCCAAGCTGGGTGCAGCCCTTGGCCTACCTAAGCCCGGCCACCTATGCCCTAGAAGCCTGCCGCAAGTTGATGGGCATCAACCACCCCGACTCCACCCCCGACAAACTGGTGGGTGCACCGCTCTCGTCGGTGCTGCCCGAACTAGGCATTCTGCTGCTGATGGGGGTGGTTTTGATTCCGCTGGGCCTTTTGGTTTTCCACACTGCTGAGATGTGGGCCAAGCGTACCGGCAAGCTTAAGCGAACTGGCTGGCGTGCATCCAGCAAAGCTCGGCAAGGTTGCCAAGTTTGCTTGGCACGTGGCACACTGGCGGGCAGAGTGCCCAGACGAAACAGAGGTAAGGCCTTGCGTGCGCTGTGAAAAACACCTGGACTGGGGGCTGCATGATTGAGGTATCTAACCTACAAAAAGCTTATCGGAAGTTCGTGGCGGTAAAGGGCATTTCGTTTGCGGTAAAGGCCGGAGAGGCGTATGGCCTTTTGGGCCCCAATGGCGCGGGCAAAACCACCACTTTGCGGGTGCTGGCCACCTTGCTCAAGCCCACTGCCGGATGCGTAAAGGTGGCGGGCTACGACGTGGTGCGAGAGTCGCTGGAGGTGCGCCGCAACCTGGGCATCGTCAACGGTGGCATGAGGGTCTACGACCGGCTCACCGGCTACGAGGTGCTGGACTTCTTCGGCAGCTTCTACGACCTGTGGGGGCCTAGGCTCAAAGAGCGCATTGCCTGGGCTGCCGATTTGCTGCACATCGAGCAGTCGGTACTGAATAAGCAGGTCAAGGACATGTCCACCGGCATGCAGCAAAAAATTGTGATTGCCAGGGCCATCCTGCACCAGCCCCAGGTCTTGCTGCTGGACGAAGCCACCGCGGGGCTGGATGTGTTTGCCCGGCGGGCCTTGCTCGATTTTGTGCGGGCCTATGTGGGTCTGGGCAAAACCCTGATCTACTCCACCCACGTGATGAGCGAGGCCCAGGAGGTCTGCGACCGGGTGGGGTTTATTGACAAAGGCTTGCTGGTTTATGAAGGCAGCCTACAGGAAGCCCTCGAGCTCGGCTCGGGCAACCTCGAGCGGGCCTTCATCCGGCGTCTGGAACAGGCCGCGTGAGGGGTAGGCGCATGAACGAAATCCTCATTATTGCCCGCAAAGAACTCCTAAGCGTGGTGCGAGACCGAGGAGCCTTTCTCGCGGCTCTACTGGTGCCGCTTCTTGTGATGCCACTGGCGATGTTTGGGCCGCTGCTTCTTCTGGGCAGGGTGGCCCAGAGTACCCAGCAGGGCGTTCAGAAGGTCGGGGTGGTGGGGGTTCCCGAGCCTGTTTTGCTCGAGCTCAAAAAGGCCAGGCTCGAGCCTGTCCCGGTGAGCGACCAGCTGCTGGCCGTAAGAGACAATCAGGTTCAGGCTGCCCTGGTCTTCCAGGACGGCACTTTTACCCTGTATGGTCGGCTCTCGCGCGGGAATGCCTCGCAAGGCGCCTTGGTAGTGGACAAAGTAGAGAAGGCATTAGGTGTCTACAAGGACCAACTGGTTGAGCAGCGCCTGGCGGCACGTGGAATAGGAACTGAGGTGCTGGAGCCCTTCAGGGTCGAGATCGTGGATGCCTCCAATCCCCAAGAGCAGGCTGCAGGCATCCTTGCCTTTCTGATTCCGTATCTGCTTGTGGTGTTCATCTTATCAGGTGGGATGTCTGTTGCGGTGGACGCCACGGCTGGAGAGAAAGAGAAAGGCACCCTGGAGGCCCTCCTGGCAGCCCCTGTCCCTCTGTTGCCAGTCTTACTGGGCAAGGGACTGGCTGTTCTGGTCATGGCTTTGCTCACAGGCCTATCTGCCTTCATGGGATTCCTGCTCAGCGGCACGGTGGTACGCAGCTACTTTGCGTCGCAAATAGAGTCCCTTCAAAGGGGCGGTACACAGTTTCAGCTTGGAGGTACCCTGCTCCTTCAGCCCCTCGACTACCTGGCGGTGGCCCTGACGGTGCTGGTGTTTGCCTTTTTCATCATTGCCCTGATGATATCACTGGGCATCTACGCGCGCACCTACAAAGAGGCCCAGAACTACATGAGTCCCCTAACGCTTATCATGCTCGTGCCCCTCTTGTTGCTGCAATTCACCGAGTTTCTTAAGCTCCAGCCCTGGCACTTTGCCCTTCCCCTCATCAACTGCCCGTTGGCCCTCAACGAGATTATCAAAGGCGCTGCCACGCCTACCCAGGTAGGCATTACCTTGGCCTCCACCCTGCTCTATGCTGGGCTGGCGCTTTACTTGGCCTACCGCAACTTCCAGCGGGAGGACGTTGTTTTTCGCAACTAAGCCAGCGGCAGCGCCACCGGTGGCTTCTCGTTTAGGATGGCCTCTACGTCCGGGTAGTGTTTGATGTTGTAAAAGGGGTCGCGCTCGGCGGGGATAAAGCCTGCGTCGGCAATGTGGCGCACAATCTGGCGCACCGTGGCATGGGTGCGGTTGTGTCCAGCAGCCACGCTAACCACGTTCTCTTCCAGCATGGTGGAGCCAAAGTCGTTGGCCCCGTAATAAAGGGCGGCCTGGGCCACTTTAAAGCCCATGCTAGGCCAGCTAGCTTGCAAGTTGGGAATGTTGTCTAGGGCAATGCGAGCGATGGAAAGTTGCTGCAGGTACTCATAGGCAGTGGCTCCCGGTGCTTTGCCCTTTAGGCGGGTGTGCTCGGTTTGCAGCGTCCACATGGCAAAGGCCGCGAAGCCCTGCCCGTACTCGCGCAGGGCTTTTTCTTGCTGAAGGCGGATCTGAAGTAGGTGGGCAACGCGCTGCTCGTAGGTCTCGCCAAACCCAATGACCATGGTGGCAATGGTGTACAGGCCAAGGCTCTGCGCGGTGTCCAGAATGCGGAACCAGTCGCTGCTCTTGATCCGGGCGGGGGCTGCTTTGGCCCGCACCTCGTCCACCAGAATCTCCCCGCCCGCACCCGGCAAGCCGTCCAGACCCGCATCCTTGAGCTCTGCTAGCAGTTCGCGGCAGTTGCGCCCGGTAATCTTCTCCAGGCCCAGAATTTCCTCGGGGCTAAAAGCATCGATACGCACCTCGGGGTAGTGCTGCTTCAGGTAGCGCAGCAGATCCAGGTACCACTCAAAGGGCAGGTCGGGGTTGACCCCTCCTTGCATCAGGATGCGCCGCCCGCCGATTTGCATGAGCTCTTCAATTTTGCGACCAATCTCCTCGAAGGAGAGCACGTAGGCATCAGCCTGCCGCTTGGTGCGGTAGAACGCGCAAAAGTTACAGGCCACATTGCAGATGTTGGTGTAATTGATGTTGCGGTCGATCAGGTAGGTAACCACCTGGGGGTTACTGCGCTGGAGGCGTAGCTCGTGAGCTGCTGCGGCCACCTCTGGTAAAGGAAGTTCGTACAGGATACGTAACTCTTCGGCGGAAAGTCGTTTGCCGGCTACTGCGCGGCTTAAAACATCCATGTCTTCATTCTACTAAGTGGTTTTCTAGAAACAGTAGGACAAACATACCCTGCTGGCTTGATGGCTGAGCTCAGCCGCTGGCTCCAATGTGTCGCAACCGCTTTGCTAGGGCTCAATAGGGCCGAAGGGTCCAACTTAGCCGGGATTTTTTCTTTGTAAGGCGGCTTACCAAGAGGAAGACTAGACGTTTGCGGTCTTACTCCTCCTCATCTTCTTCCTCGTCCCAGTCATCTTCCTCCGACTCGATATCGTCAATGTAGTAGTCCTCGATGTGGCTTGCGTCGGCCACAACACGGCCTTGACTTGTAAAGCGAAGGCCTTCTTCGTCAATCTTGATGTCCAGATCGTCGAGGTCGGTGTTGTCAGGGACGTTTACCTGCATCATCACGGCTACTTCGATTCGCATACTTACCTCCTGTCCTGAAACTCTAGGCGCATGATGTCAGGGAAGCTCAAGCCTTGCTTCTTCCTGAAAAGCGGTAACGCAGAATCGCTGCATACATTTTTAGGCGAAGCCCTAGCCCCTTCCAGAAGCCCCGCTTTTGTTCTTTCATAATCTGCCCGGCCCCCGTAAGTTCTATGTAGGCCCAACGCGCCTTACTGCGCTTCAGGTGGTCAGTGATGGCGGGTTCGGGCCAAGGTTCTTGAGTCAGGTTGGGTACACTTCTGAGCCAGTCGGTCTTGCAGGCACGCTGACCGGACAAGAAGGGTGTAGCCCGATTGCCAAAGTCGGTCATGAGCCCACCGGACTTGAATACCCCAATGGCCATGTCCAGCTTGCCGCTACGAACAGGCTCGAGCAGGCGCAGCAGGTGGCATGGCTTCAGATTGATCAGGTCTGCGTCCAGCATCAGCACGTAAGGGGTTTGAATCTGGGCCAGACCGTATGCCAGGGCGCTGCTTTTGCCGCGATTCTGCGGCAGGCGGAGCACCATAGCCCCGGCGGCTTCAGCAGCCTGGGCGGTCTGGTCAGTTGAGCCGTCGTCTACCACCAAGACCGGAAATCCAGCATCTTGAGCGGTGGCCACCACGGACTGGATATGAGCTTCCTCATTGTAAGCGGGAATGAGTACCGTGGTGTCCATTGGGCGCTATTCTAGCGTGGTCTTTACCTTGGTAAAACCTACCGAGTAGGGCAAAAACAGGCACAGGCTAGCCGCTGCTTAGGTTGCGGATGTCGTTGATGGTGACGAGAACGATAAGTAGAATCAAGAATAGGAAGCCCGCGTAAGCTAAGCGGGCCTCGAGTTCCGGTTTAATGCGTCCACCTGAGAGGCTGTTTACAACCAGCACCAGGATGCGGCCACCGTCCAGCCCTGGAATGGGCAGCAGGTTGAACACAGCCAGCGAGAGGTTGATGGCCGCGAGCAAGCCCAGTAGCGCGCCCAGCCCCTGCTGTGCCACCTGTCCTGTGATGTTGACTATTCCCACTGGTCCGGCTACGCCTTGGGCTTGCTGGCCCGAGAGGATGCGGGCTATGCTCCCTATAAACTCCTGCACAAAGCGCGGCACGGCCACCGCTGTTTCGCCAATGGCTCGAGCGAAGCCCTGGAAGAAGTTGATCCGGGTATAACCGATGATCTCAGGCCGGTAGGTGATGCCCAGCCGGGCCTGGGTGTTGTCCCAGTTGAAGCGAATAGTGGTCTCGGCCCCGTCGCGCAGCACCACAAAGACCTTTTCACCAGGGCTCTGGCGAAAACGCGTTACCTGGTCGTAGGACTCGAGCTTCACACCATTCAGGCTAAGAATGCGGTCACCCACCTTAAAACCAGCTCGCTCGGCCAGGCTGCCAGGAAGCACCTCGGTGACGACGGCTTGGGTTTGTGGGATGCCCTGCACCGCGGAAAGGGCCGCCAACACCCCCCAGGCCAGGAGCAGGTTCATCACAACTCCGGCTACCAGAATGAAAAACTTGCCCAAGCCGGAAAGCCGCGCGTAGCCGTGGGTATCGCCGGGCATCATGCCCTCGATTTCGGCGTAGCCACCCAACGGGATAGCGTTAAGCCGAAAGGTAGTTCCCCAGCGCTCAAACTTAAGCAGGGTAGGGCCAAAGCCTACCCCAAAGTTCTTGACCCCTACCCCCTGAACCCGGGCGGCCAGATAATGGCCCAGCTCGTGAACAAAGATGCTGATGGAGATAATAAGTAGAAACCAGAGGATGCTCATGCTCTGCTCCGCATACTGCCTTCAGGCCCTAACCCTCAGCAGTGCTTGCGCCAGCTTGCGGGCCTCGAGGTCAGCCTGAAAGACATTGTCCCAGGTGAGCGGTTCGTTGGGGGTCTGCTGCAACACTTTCTCCAGCACCCAGGGGATATCGAGGTAACCGATCTGGCCTTTCAAGAAAGCCTCTACCGCCACCTCGTCAGCGGCGTTGAGCACCACCGGGGCCAGCCCCCCCATGCGCCCAGCCTGGTAGGCCAGGGCCAAAGCCGGGAAGCGCTGGGTGTCGGGCGGATAGAACTCCAGCCGCTCGGGAATAGGTGCATTACACAAAGGTGTGGGAGGCCTTTGAGGGTAGGTCAGGGCATACTGGATAGCCAGCCGCATGTCGGTGGGCCCAAGCTGGGCTTTGATGCTGCCGTCTTGAAAACGCACCATGGAGTGCACATACGATTGTGGGTGGATCTGCACCTTTACCTTTTCGATCGGTACCCTGAACAGCTGCACAGCTTCCAGAACTTCCAAACCTTTGTTGAACAGGGTGGAGGAGTCAATGGTCACCTTAGGGCCCATTTTCCAGCGGGGGTGTTTGAGGGCCATCTGGGGGGTGACGCTGGATAAGTCGGCAGGTTCGCGAAGGAAGGGGCCTCCGGAAGCAGTAAGAATCAGCTCAGCGACGTCCTCAAGCGACTCTCCCAGCAGGCTTTGGAAAATGGCTGAATGCTCTGAGTCCACCGGTATGATCTCGGCCCCACTCTGCTCGATTTCCTGCCAGAGGAGTGGTCCGGCGGCCACCATGCTTTCCTTGTTGGCCAGGGCCATGCGGCGTCCCTGCTGCACCGCTACGCGCACGCTCGGCAGGCCAGCCAGGCCCGGGATGGCGCCCACCACCACCTGGGCGGGCCAGGCTGCCACCTCGAGGGGCTCGGCAAGGCGGAGGCTGGGGAAGCGTGTGCGCAGCTCGGGCCGCAGCGAAGGGTCAGCGGCCACTACCTCGGGTTGGAATTCGGCAATCTGTTGCGAGAGCAGCTCGAGGTTGCGCCCCGCCACCAGCCCCACCACCCGGTAGCCGCGCCAGCGGCAGACCTCCAAGGCCTGGCTACCAATGGAGCCGGTGGAACCCAATACAACAACGCGTTTAGCGGTCTCACTCATTTTTGTTATAGTGTATCGCTTGATTGGTTGCGGTCTGTGAGCACGCTGGGTTTTTATATGAAGATGGTTAGGAGGTAGTACATGAGTGGTGCTGTAAACAGGTGTGAGTCCAGGCGGTCCAGCAGGCCTCCGTGTCCAGGCAGGAAGTAACCAGAGTCCTTGACACCACAGTAGCGCTTAAGCATGGACTCGGTCAGGTCGCCGAGCTGAGCAGCAAAGGAGAGCACCAGGTTAACCACAAATAGCTCCACTGGCCTGAACAAAGCGAAGGGGCTTTCGGGATAAGCCGAGCGAACGATGGTGGTGAAAAGGAAGAGCGCAACAAAACTCGTGACAATGCCCCCAATGGAGCCCTCGAGGGTTTTTCCTGGACTTATGGTAGGGGCTAATTTGCGTTTACCCAGGTAACGCCCTACAAAATAGCCCCCGATGTCGTTAGCAAAGCTGGTGATCAAGGGTAGGGCCAGAATCCAAAGGCCCACGTTGCCATCGGGGGAGTGGCGCAATAGCAGGAAAAAGCCCAGGGTCCAGGGCAGGTACAAAAAGGCCATCAGGCTGTAAGCAAAGCGCTGGATGTTGGCGCCAACGATTAGTTCAGAGCTAAACGCCCCGATCAGCACCAGCCCCAGGGCGATTTCCCGCCAGGGTACACCAGGGTAGATGTCGTGGAGCTGGGGCAGGCTGAAAAACAGCATGACCAGACCTCCACCGATTAGGAAGGCCATGTTCAGCTCTATCCCCCTGTTACGAAGCATGTAGCGAAGCTCGAGCGACCCCACTACCAGGATGAATACCAGCGCCAAAAACATGAAAATGCGCCCTTCCCAAAGCACCAAAAACAAAGCCGCCATCCCGACCAGCGAGGAGAACACGCGGCTGGGCAGTGAAGGGTCGGGTCGGGCCTTGGGCACCACGAATTAAAAGAGTAAGGTGGCGGCCATTCAATGGGGTTTGCAAAAACCGCTCAGCCTCTTAGGATCTCCTGCTCTTTTTTGTGCAGTATTTCGTCAATTTTGTGAATGAACTCATCGGTGATCTTCTGGATCTCGGCCTCGGCCCGTTTGACCTCATCTTCGGAAAGGTGCATTTCTTTTTCCAGCTTTTTGGTTTTGTCCAAGGCTTCACGCCGGATGTTGCGCACTGCAATACGGGCTTCTTCTGCGTAGTGTTTTACCGACTTGACTAGATCGCGGCGGCGTTCTTCGGTCAGGGGGGGGATGTTGATGTACAAGGCATCGCCTTTGTTGGTGGGGTTTAGGCCCAGGTCGGAGTCACGGATGGCCTTTTCAATCTCCTTGAGCATGCCGGGATCCCACGACTGAACCACCAAGGTGCGGGGGTCTGGTGAAGAGACCGTACCGACTTGGTTTAGGGGCATGGTCGTACCATAGTACTCCACCTTGATGTTGTTGAGGATGGCAGGGTTGGCCCTTCCGGTGCGCATAGTAGCGAGGTGGTGCTCGAGGGCTTCCAGCGATTTTTGCATATGCTGCCTAGTCTCGTTGTACAGGTCTTTGAGCATGATTCCCTCCAGGCTTGTGTTGTTGTGGTTTGCCAGCACAGAGGGCTTCCCCGCTGCGCTGGAGGTATGGGGTAGGGCTCTAGCTGTGTACCAGGGTTCCTACCCGCTCACCCCGGATGATCCTCTCTAAATTGCCCTCCGTAAACATATCAAATACCACTATAGGCATGTTTTGCTCCTGACAGAGGGCCATAGCGGTTGCATCCATCACCTGTAGGCCCTCCACCAGGGCTTGATGATAGGTAAGAACCTCGAACCTTTTGGCTTCTGGATTCTTTCTGGGGTCGTCGTTGTAGACTCCGTCTACTTTATTTTTAGCCATTAGCACGGCATCTACGTTCATCTCCAGACCACGTAGGGCCGCCGCAGTATCGGTGGTGACAAAGGGATTGCCGGTTCCACCACCGAAGATAACCACCCGGCCCTTCTCTAGGTGCCGGATGGCCCGTCGCCTTATGTAAGGCTCGGCCACCTGCTGAATGGTTAGCGAGGTTTGAACACGGGTGGGCACGCCGATGTACTCGAGCGCATCCTGCAATGCCAAGGCGTTCATTATGGTGGCCAGCATCCCGATATAATCAGCGCTGGCACGGTCCATCCCTACCCCCTGGCGCGCTCCACGCCAGAAATTGCCCCCACCCACCACAATTGCGACCTGTACACCCAGCTGATGGGCCTTAGCCACCTCTTGTGCCAGCGCTTTGGTAGCCTCGGGCTGGATGCCAAAACCGTTCCCACTCATGAATTCGCCCGAGAGCTTGAGCAGAACCCGCTTGTATTTCATCCGGCCCCCTTCGCCGCAGCTTGTTTTCAGGCTGGGCAATTTGCCATGAGCCCCTTGGTGCCTGCTTCTTGCAAAGGCAAGGGGTCAAAAGCCTCACGACCCTCGACCCTGGGTACCCATTTCCTACCCTCCAACTTCAAAGCGGCAGAAGCGCTTGACCTGTACGTTTTCACCAATTCTGGCGATGGCGGCCTTGATCAGGTCGCCCACCTTTATTTTTTCGTCTTTTACAAAGGGCTGCTCCAAGAGAACCATCTCCTCGTAAAATTTCTTAAGGCGGCCCTCAGCGGCTTTCTCAGCAATATTTTGCGGCTTGCCTTCATTGAGGAGTTGCTGAACATAGATGGCCTTTTCTTTCTCTAGGTCTTCTTGAGGAATTTCCTCACTGCTTACGTAGCGGGGGTTGGCCATGGCAATGTGCATGGCGATTTCCTTGGCCAGTTGTTGAAACTCCTCGTTGCGGGCAACGAAGTCGGTCTCGCAGTTGAGCTCAACCAGCACGCCCACCCGCAGGTTGTGGTGGATGTAGGAACCGATGATCCCCTCTCGCGCCTCACGGTCGGCTTTTTTGGCGGCTTTGAGGGCACCCCGTTCACGCAGCAGGGTGGTGGCTTTTTCCATGTCCCACCCAGCATCTTCTAGGGCTTTTTTGACATCGCTCATGCCAGCGCCGGTTTGCTCGCGGAGTTTCTTGATCTGCTCGAGTTGTGTCATGGGTCTCACCTCTTCTTCGCGCGTGGATGGTGCTGCGTAGAGGGTCGTTTGCATGTATGTAGCTTAGATTGCTTCGGCAGATGCCAAAACCCTGACCTTACGCTTCCGCCACTTCTGCGGCCGGGCTGCTGCTGGCAGCCACGGGAGCCTCACGTCCACCGCCCCGGGCTTCTACAATCAGGTCGGTCATGCGGCTTACGATAAGCTGAATTGAGCGGATAGCATCGTCGTTGCCAGGAATAATAAAGTCGCACAGATCGGGATCAGAGTCGGTATCGGCCAGGGCGATCACTGGAATACCTAGCTTGCGGGCTTCCCTAACCGCAATGGCCTCCTTGGTGGGGTCAACCACGAAGATGGCGTCAGGCAGGCGGCGTAGTTTACGGAAACCACCCAGATTCTTCCGCAGGCGCTCGAGTTCATGCTGAAGCTTCACCTGCTCGGTCTTGACCCGCTCTTTGATCTCCTCAGAGGCAAAGAGGGCCTCGAGCTCCGAGAGGCGGTTGACCTGGGCGGTGATGGTGCGGAAGTTGGTCAGCATTCCGCCCAGCCAGCGCTGGTTGACATAAGGCATCCCAGCCCGGTCGGCTTCCTGTTGGATGATTTCCTGGGCTTGTTTTTTGGTGCCCACGTAGAGGATGGTGGCCCCACGCATGGCCAGGTCCTGCACGTACTTAAAGGCGCGCTCGAGCTCGAGCATGCTTTTTTGCAGGTCGATAATATAGATGCCGTTTCGCTCGGCGTAGATGTAGCGCTTCATCTTGGGGTTCCAGCGCTTGGTCTCGTGGCCGAAGTGCACGCCAGCTTCGAGTAGTTCCTTGATGCTTACGTTTGCCATGTTCTCTCCTAACGGGACGGTTGGAGCGGGCGTTGGTTTGTGCCTTGCGCTTTTGTCCCGGGCACCGTTCCCTAACCCTGGGAAGCGCATGGCACACCCAAAGGAGTATAGCGGAGGAAGATACTTTACGGAAGTCCTGTACATTGCTATACTCCTCTGGTGCCCTTCGGACTTGGGGGCGTAGCTCAGCGGGAGAGCAGGTCCTTTGCAAGGACAAGGTCGGGGGTTCAAATCCCCCCGCCTCCACCAAGACACGGTGCTGGGGAAGGCAACCTCTGCTGCCAGAAGGCGGGCTCCCTGGTGGCCGAAAGCCAAGAACCACAGTTCATTTTGGGCCAGCAGAGTGGGAGTCTTGATGCCCGGGAGGCCCCACCCAAAGCTGTACTGATGTGGATGCTCACTTGATTGGTGGGCTGCAGTGCGGCCTAGGTCCCTTTTGCCGTTGAGGCAACTGTTTGCTGAAAGGGGTAGGAGGGTTACAATCCCAGGGTGGGCAGGGGATGTGAGGCAAAGTCCCCTTGGGAAAGCCTTCCCTGCGTACCTCGAAACTTGGGGCTCTATCGGGTGCTTCGACGGTAAAGCTTCAAACAAGCATCCGTGGTATCTGCCCCGCCTTGGTGCAGCAGAAAGTAGTGCGCTCGTCTGCTGGCGCAGGGATAAGCTAGGAGGGGAGCCAAAACCACGCTTGTCGATAGCTTAAGGGTTGTGCTCCTGCCAAGTGGTCTCTTCGCGGCAATGCCACAAAGCTGTTCTTCGTGGGCAGTTGGCCTACCCCATGTTAATCTGGTATACTCTCACCCTGCGTGATCCAAAAAAGGATCACCAGAGTGCACCCTACCCTTGCTGTGGGGAAAGCCAACTGGAAAGGAGGTGAGCATGCCGCAGTACGAGATTAGCCTTATCCTTAACCCCAACCTCGACGGGACCCAGTCTGCTTTGGAAAAAGATGCTATAAGATCCATCCTCGAGCGCCACGGGGCCAGCATCAAGAATGTGGACGACTGGGGTAACCGTCGTCTGGCCTATCCTATTCAGAAAGACCCTGACGGCAACGTGGTCTTCTACACCGTGGAGATGGCCGGAAACAACAACGCTGCGCTGGAGCGCGAACTGCGCTTGCGCGAGCACGTGCGTCGTGTAACCATCATTCGCGACCGTCCCGAATGGAGAGCCAGCCAGAAGAAGAAATAGGTGGCTGCTGCTCCTAGCTGAGTTCTGAGGCCAAGGGCGTGCCCAAGACCTGAAGCCTAAAGTGATAGACTATTCAAAACGAAAAGGACTCTTATGGCTCGAGGCCTCAACCGTGTGACCCTCGTAGGCACCCTTACCCAAGACCCTGAACTGCGTTATACGCCCGGTGGGCTGGCTGTGATGGAGCTCAACCTTGCCGGTAACGAGATTGTCACCGACGAGCAGGGACAGACCCGTGAGCCAGCCTGGTATCACCGCGTCAAACTATTAGGAAAAAGTGCGGAGTTTTGGGGTGACAGCCTGAAAGCAGGCATGGCGCTTTTTGTAGACGGCAGGTTGGAGTACCGTTCCTGGGAGCAGGATGGGCAGAAGAAAAGCATCCTGGAGATTCGCGCTGAACGCATGGAGATTGTGAGTCTGGAGGGTAAACGAGGACAGCTCACCATCACCGATGCCCGTGGTCAGGAGCGTCTTAGGGATGGCTTCAACCACGTGATGTTAGTGGGTAACCTGACCCGTGATCCAGAGCTGCGTTACACGCCCCAGGGAACTGCCGTAACCCGAATCTCTTTAGCGGTGAATGAGAAGTACAGTACCCGCCAAGGGGAACACGAAAAGGTGCACTACGTGGAAGCCCAGGCCTGGCGCGAGCTGGCTGAGTACGCGGCAGAACTCAAAAAGGGAGACGGGGTGTTCCTCATAGGACGCTTGGTGAACGACTCCTGGACTGCTCAGGACGGGACAAGGCGCTTTACTACCCGCGTGGAGCTTTCCCGTCTGGAGCGACTTGCCCGTGGAGCTGGGCATGCAGGTGGAGACAGCTCCCAGATGGCCCTTAAAGCCAAAGGCCGTGCGGGCAAGGTAGATATCGAAGAGGGCTTGGAAGACGATTTTCCACCTGAGGAGGATTTACCGTTTTGAGCACCAAGAAGATGTCTAACCGTGGCGGCTCCAAAAGCGACCGCCAAGAGCGTAGTGAGCGCAATGTGCGCCGTGGTCGTAAACCCAAAGTGGCCGCGGCGGTGGGGGCTTTCGACCTCACTGACTTCAAGAATGTGGATATCCTTAGGCGCTTTCTGTCTGAGACGGGGAAGATTTTGCCCCGTCGTCGCACCGGACTTAGCGCCCGGGAGCAGCGCAAGCTGGCCCGCACCATCAAGCGTGCCCGTATAATGGGTCTGCTACCCTTCACCGAAAAGCTGGTACGGAAATAGGGAGAGTGGAAGATGAAGGTAATTCTGCTTGAACCTATGGAGAACCTTGGTGATGTGGGGGCGGTAGTCAGCGTGAAGCCAGGCTATGCTCGCAACTATCTGTTGCCACGAGGAATAGCTGTGCTGGCTACGGAGAGCAACCTCAAGACCCTGGAAGCCAAAATCCGCGCCCAGGCCAGGAAGGCCGCTGAGCGCAAAGCCGAGGCTGAACGGCTAAAAGAGCTGCTGGAGCCGATTACCTTGGTCCTTCGGGTGAAAGCTGGCGACCAGAAGATATATGGCTCGGTAACAAGCCGCGAGATCGCAGCTGCCCTCGAGGCCCAGCACCAGATCACCATTGACCCTAAGAAGCTGGTTCTGGAAAGGCCCATTAAAGACCTAGGTGACTACGTCTTGGCCTACAAGCCTCACCCTGAAGTGCCCATGACCCTTAAGGTCTCGGTGGTGGCCGACAAAGCCTGAAGCCAGCTCCTGTAGAAATGCCGCCGGTTTTGGCGGCATTTCTTATGTGGTATGAAGCCTCCCAGAAGACTGTTACAGGCGCGTTTTTTGTGGTGGCAGCGATATGACATCGGCTTCGAGGCGAAAGATCCTAGAACTCTGGAACTTATGTTGATTGCAGCCGCCCCGCAAAGGTTTTTCTAGCCCGACTGGCTAGTGGGGCCGTAAGAACCCAGCGAAGCCTAGCCGCATCGGGGGCTTTTTCATACCACAGATTGAAGACCTCAACCAGCGTAACATAGTGGGCGGGGGCCGCAATTTTCTCGATGTGGTCTTGCTTTCGAACGAGGCCTGCCTCCAGCACTCGAGCATAAAACCCCGGACGCTGGGCCTGGCGAAACTTTTTGACGAACTGCGGGTCATTCATGCGGGCGGCCAGGGTCGCGCAGGGAATGCGGGGAGCGGAGACTTCTAGCAGAACCTGACCGATGCGAAAACGGTCGCCAATACGCAAAGGCGCTGGGCCAAAGCTCGAGAAGGTCAGGTTCTCGCCAAAGGTACCTGGTGGCAGGGCCTCGCCTAGCTGCTCCATCCACCAGTCGTAATCCTCAGCGCTATAAGCGTACACTGCCTGATCTCGGCCACCGTGGTGCTCCTGGTCGCCAATGTGGTCGCCCACCAGTCCTGTGGGGGAAATTTGAGCCGCCTCGACCGGGCTTTTGTAGATGCCGGTGGATGTCTTGTCAGGTAGAAGCCGGGGCTGGCTCAGGTTGACGGAGATCAGATGCATCTTCCACCACTTTACAGGTTTCACCCGCTTGCCATAAAGCCGTTTTTTAGACACGTAGGCGGGCCGCCAGCAGCATGGCAAGCCCCCGCCAGGCCAGCAGCAAAACCAGGGTGACCCCTAGCGCAACCGCCCAGAAGATCAGGTAGCCCAGGTCAAACGGCTTTTGCAGCACCATGAAGCGCAGCCAGACCCCGGCGCTCACCGCGATGGCCCAGGTGTAGAGCAGGTTTTGCCAGGTGGGCCGGGTGTAGGTGCGCAAAAAGGGGGAAACCAGCCACCAAACCAGCAAAATGGGCAGGGCATTGCGCGCAATCCCTGCCAGACCGATGGGCTCGCCGTGGGTTTGCAGGCCAATAGCGGCGAACAGCACGATACAAACGGCGTCGCCCCAGGCCAGCATTCGGCTTACGCGGCGGGTAGTGCGTTCCATAGGGGACTACTCGCCCCCGGTGGCCTCGAAGAAGACCTTTTCGGCCCGGTAGGAACTGCGCACCAGGGGGCCGCTGAAGACCTCCATAAAGCCTTCCTCATAGCCCCAGTCGCGGTATTGGGCGAACTCCTCGGGGGTCACGTAGCGCTCGACGGGCAGGTGGTGTTGGGTGGGCCGCAGGTACTGCCCAAGGGTTACGATATCCACGCCCACTGCCCGCAAGTCGCGCAGGGCCTGGCGGATTTCTTCGTCGCTTTCGCCCAGGCCCAGCATCAGGCTGGACTTGGTGAGCACCTCAGGGCGCACCTTTTTAGCGTGCTCGAGCACCCGCAGGGTCTGGTCGTAGCCGGCGCGGGGGTCACGCACGCGGGGGGTTAGGCGGCGGACGGTCTCGAGGTTGTTGGCGAAAACCTCCTGGCCGCCTTGCAGAACGGTCTCGACGTCGGCCAGGCGGCCCTGAAAGTCGGGGGTGAGGGTTTCAACCTTAACCGAGGGGTTGAGCCGCTTGATCTGACGCACCACCTCAGCAAAGTGGGCGGCCCCGCCGTCGGGCAGGTCGTCGCGGTCCACTGAGGTGATCACCACATATTTCAGGCCCATCTCGGCTACGGCCTGGGCCACATGCAGGGGTTCCAGGGGGTCCAGCCAGCCCCTGGGGTTGCCGGTGTCCACCGCGCAGAACTTGCAGGCCCTTGTACACACGCTGCCCAGCACCATGATGGTCATGGTGCCATGCCCCCAGCATTCGCCGATGTTGGGGCACCTGGCCTCCTGGCAAACGGTGCTCAGGCGCAGCCGCTTGGTCATCTCTTTGAGGCGCTGGTAGTTGGGGCCGGTAGGCACGGTGGCCCGCAGCCAGGCGGGCTTGTTACGGTCGACGGGTTCGGGGCGCTGTTGTGCGATACCACCTGGTATCACTTTTAGTTCGATCAGGCCGCCGTGCTGGAAGTCCTCGAGCTGAACGGTTTTGAGTTTGCTCATGCCAGTTCCTTTGCAGAAGTAGCGGGCTTGAAGTCGAAGCTGGGAAACTGCTGCCCGAAAGCCTGCACCACCCGTTCCATTACCTCGTCCATGCTAACTGGGTGGCCCAGGATTTTCTGGAGCGAGGTTACACCCTTGTCTTTAATGCCGCATGGCACAATCAAGCTGAAGTCCTCGAGCTGGGTGTTCACATTAAGGGCAAAGCCATGCAGAGCCACCCCCTGCTTGACCGCTACCCCAAAGGCACAGAGCTTCTCCTCGCGGTCGGGCCAGTCTGCCACTGGTGCGGCCTGGCGCACCCAGACCCCCGCGTAGCCTGGGGTGGCAAAGGTCTCGATGCCATAGCTGCGGGCCACCTGCATGACCACCTGCTCGAGCTGCCGCAAGAACCCCCGCACCTGCCGCCCCACCGGAAAGATGGGATACCCCACCAGCTGGCCGGGGCCGTGGTAGGTGACGTCGCCGCCCCGCTCGATGCTAAACAGTTCAATGCCCATGGCACGGTACTGGGCCTCGCTCAACAGCAGGTTCTCGGCCCTGGCTGCACGGCCTAGGGTGATGGTGCGGGGGTGCTCCAAAAGCAGCAAAGTGGGCTTGCGTTGCCCCGCCACCACCTCGGCGTGAACCTGCTTCTGGTATTCCCAGGCCTGTGCATAGGGTACTACTCCGAGTTTTTCCACCTCGAAGGCGGCGCTCATACCTCTAAAGCATACTCCCAGCCTGCTGTTTGCATAGGAAGGAAGCTACACATAAGCTGCCAGGTCAACCCGCTTTTAGAGCCTGGAAAGCTTCTTCATACTCAGGCTGGTTCAGGCCCCGGCCAATCACCACCAGGCGCGACAGGGCCTGCACCGGCTGCTGGGCTAGCTCGAGGCTAAATATCTCACGCACCGACTGAAACAGCACCTGCTTGTCGAAGCCTTTTACGCTAAGGAAGCCCTTGGCACGAAAAACTGCATCGGGTCGGGAAATCAGGTACTGATCAATAAACGCATTTACTTTTTGGCGCTCGAGCAGCCCTTCGGCGGTAAGGGTGAAACTCTGAACTTTGGGGGTGTGCAGGTGCTGGTAATGCTGGGGTCGCCAGTCTGGGTTGAACGCGCGCAGATGTAACAAGTTTTCTGGCTCCACTCTTGCCCGCGAGGCACGGTAAATCTGGGCCAGCGGATTAATTTGGCGGATCAAGCCCTCAGCCTCGGCCACCTGCGCAGGGCTGGCCAGGTCGGTTTTGTTCAGCACCACGGTGCTGGCGTAGGCTAGCTGAACCGCGCCTTCGGGGCCATCGCGCAGGGTTTGCTCGAGGTTGCGGGCATCGGCCACTCCAATAATGCCGTCCAGTTCAAACTTGATGCGGGCAAATGGATCCATCACGGTCTGGGCTACTGGCACCGGGTCGGCCAGGCCCGATAGTTCGATCAAGACGTAATCGGGTTTGTCTTTGCGGGATACAAGCTTAAACAAGGCCGAGACCAGATCTTCACGTCCCACACAACACAAGCAGCCGTTGGACAGCTCGGCGATTCCATCGGTGTCCACATTTTCAATCAGTGAGCCGTCTATGCCCGTCTCCCCAAACTCGTTGACGATGATGCCGAACCTATGCGCTTTGCTGGCTACCAGGTGGTTGACTAGAGTGGTTTTTCCAGCTCCTAGGAAACCCCCGATGATGCTTACGGGAATGCGCTTTTGCAACTGGGCCATGGGCATTACCATACTCCAGCGACTGCCATGAAGGGAAACCGGCTTTACATTTGAGCTGCGTCATCTTTGGTTCTGCCTAGGGCCTGTTGGAAAATGGTGTTTGGCGCGACGTTTGCCGAATTGCAGCCCGACCTTGGTGACAAACAATAGCCAGAAACGCTTATACTTACCCCCGCTGCGTGGGCAGTAAGTCCCGCTAAGGAAGAACCAACACAGGTGTGTATGCTCAAAGTTTTGGTTACTGGTGCGTTAGGTCAGGTGGGTTCTGAGTTGGTTCCGGCTTTGCGTCGCTTTTACGGAACCGAACAGGTTTTGGCAACCGATATACGGGTTGCGCCAGCAGAGCATCCTTCGCTGGGGGGTCCGTATGAGCAACTGGACTGTACCAACGGAAATGCCTTATGGGAACTGCTCGAGCGCCACCGGTTCAAGGTGGTCTATCACCTGGCGGCCATCCTTTCGGCCCGGGCCGAGGCCGATCCTCAGCTAGCCTGGCGGGTGAACATAGAGGGCCTTTACAACGTGCTCGAGGCTGCACGGCAGATCAACGCCTAGGTCTTCGTTCCTAGTTCGATTGCGGCCTTTGGCCCAAACACGCCCCAGGATCACACACCCCAGGACACCATCCAGCGGCCCAATACCCTCTACGGCGTGACCAAGGTGGCAGGAGAGCTGTTGTGTGATTACTATGCGCTGCGGTTTGGCCTGGATGTGCGGGGCTTGCGGTATCCCGGTCTAATTTCCTACACCGCACACCCGGGCGGTGGCACCACCGACTACGCGGTGGAGATTTTTCATCATGCGCTGCGCCACAACCAGTACACCTCTTTCCTGGGATCCGATACCCGGCTACCCATGATGTACATGCCTGATGCAATACGGGCTACCCTCGAGCTTATGCAGGCCGACCCAGCCCGGCTTCGCCACCGCAATGCCTTCAACATCATGGCTTTTAGCTGCACCCCAGCCGAGCTGGCTGCCGAGATCCAGAAACACCGCCCTGGCTTCAAAATGCACTATGCCGTAGATCCCCTTCGCCAGGCCATTGCAGAATCCTGGCCACGTACCCTAGACGACAGCGCTGCCAGAGAGGAGTGGGGATGGCAACCGCGCTATAACCTGGCTGGCATGACCGCAGATATGCTAGAAAAACTAGCCGAACGTGCCCTGAAGGAGGTCTGAGTATGCCTTTGAACCGCCTGAGTGCTGTGTTGCGCCAGAGTGTGGAAACCCTAGAGCAAGAAGGTCGTCGCAAGGGCCACGAAACTGTTGTGGTAGGGGTTTTGCCACCCCAGGGCGATCGGGGGCCACGCTACTTGCTGCAAGGCTATGGCGATAAACCCTTTATCCGCATGAACTCCAACAGCTACCTGGGGCTATCCAGCCATCCGGCCCTCAAAAAAGCCGAGGAGGAAGCCATGGAACGCTTTGGTGTGGGGCCGGGGGCGGTGCGCTTTATTAGCGGCACCTATGCGCCGCACGTAGAGCTGGAAGGCCACCTGGCTGCTTTCCATGGGCGTGAGGCAGCCATGATTTTTTCCTCGGCTTATGCCACCGTTCTCAGCGTGGTGGTACCGCTTACTACCGACCAAACGGTGCTCATCAGCGATGAACTTAACCACAACTGCATCATCAACGCGGTGCGCCTGGCGCGGCCTCTGGAGAAGTTGATTTACAAGCACCTCGACCTGGATAACTTAGAGCAAGCCCTGCAAAAGGCCGCAGCTTTGGGAGCCCGGCGGGTTCTAGTGATTACCGACGGGGTGTTCAGCATGCGCGGTTCGCACGCCCCGCTGGCAGAAATTGCCCGGCTGGTAGAACAGTACGATGAGCGGTTTGCAGAGAACATCATTTTGATTGTGGACGACTCTCACGGGGTGGGTGCGTTTGGCGCTACGGGTCGTGGCACAGAGGAGTACACCGCTGCGCAAGCCGACGTTTTGATCGGAACCTTGGGTAAAGCCTTCGGGGTGAATGGGGGATATGTGGTGGGTGCAGCAGACCTGATTGCTTATTTGCGCGAAACCTCCCCCATGTACATCTACTCCAATCCCATCACAGCAGGCGAAGCAGCCGCCGCGGTGGCTGCCCTAAGGCTGGTACAGGCCCCAGAAGGTCAGCAGCGCCTGCAGCACCTGGCTGCCATGACCGCGCGTTTTCGCCAGGGCCTTCTGAGCCTGGGATACGAGTCTTTCCCGGGAGCACACCCGGTAGTCCCGCTGCTCCTACGCGATGCAGCCCGAACCAACCGCCTGGTGGGCTTTCTGCGTGAACAGGGGGTTTTGGCTACTGCCGTTGTGTACCCGGTGGTGCCCAAAGGCGAGGCCTCCATCCGATTCCAGATTTCTGCTGAACACACCTAGCGCGATGTGGACGAGGTGCTGGGCATTTTACAGGCTGCAAGAGCGGCCTGAGTTGATGGAGTATCCAGGGTTTGCTCTGCTAGACGCGCAACTAAAGTAACCTTCAGCAAAAACGCAAAGGGCTGCTCCAGCCTGTTTGGTGGTCTGTGCCCGCGGCGAAAAATAGCTACGGCCAGGCTAAACCCACCAGCTAGTAGTTTTGGTTGGGTTTGGCATATGCACCGTGCTCTAGTAGATGCATTTGGATTCCTGCTTGTGCGGGCTATACTTGTTTGACAGATGGGCTATGTGCTGATTACTCGAAAAGGTTGCCACCTCTGCGAGGAGGCCGAGGCGCTGTTGGCAGCGCAGGGTATTGCCTGTACTTTTCAGGACGTAGACGCCGACGAAAATCTCAAAAAGCTATATACCTTCCGGGTTCCGGTTCTCCTGCGCGAGGGCCGGGTGCTGCTCGAGGGCAAGTTTACCCTCGAGCGCCTATCCAAGAAACTATCGTTGTGACCGGAGGCTTTGAATGAACCCAATTCTAATCGAAATCGGTTCGCTGCAAATACGCTGGTATGGGCTGTTCCTGGTACTGGCCATTTTCGCATCCTTTGAAATTGCCAAGCGTATTCTAAAGAGCTGGGGTTTTGACCCCGACCGATTCGAGCAAATTGCCTTTTGGGCTGTTATCTGGGGTGTTATTGGGGCCCGCCTGGGATACGTGCTTACAAGACCGGGCGACTTCAGCAGCAACCCCATCTCGGCCCTC
>Ga0209691_1000407_pt1 | contig 30933 bp, 37 predicted proteins | sample YNPMSBMetaG_FD_187120 | JGI IMG/M metagenome (GOLD analysis project Ga0209691, IMG submission 187120) | Anoxygenic and chlorotrophic microbial mat microbial communities from Yellowstone National Park, USA - YNP MS-B MetaG (SPAdes) (version 2) ... | reverse complement strand
CGCAAGCAGCCCATCCCGCACGACCCAACGCTCTACCGACAACGCCACCGCATCGAGAACATGTTCGGCCGCCTCAAGGACTGGCGGCGCATCGCCATGCGCTACGACCGATGCGCTCACACCTTCATCGCAGCCGTCACTCTCGCCGCAACCGTCACCTTCTGGCTCAATCAATGAGTCCTGAGCCTAGGCCGCCATCACCGGCTGAGGCGCGTGGCGCGGCAGGCGGGGCTTGCGCTTGGCTCCGCCTGCCTGCATCACTCGGCCGGGTGGGCCGGTAGCTGAATGGTCAGAGTTGGCCGCTCATAACGGCTTGGTTGCAGGTTCGAGTCCTGCCCGGCACACCAACAAGAACAGGTGGTTCTGCTCTGCCCCGCATCATCCGCCCTGCAGGGATTTTCTTCGCCGAAGCAACGGCTTGGCTCGTCGTTGTGGATTCACGAGATCCTGGGCTCTGTCGCTGCATCCCGCTTTGGCCGCGGGTATGGGTGCCGGTCCTGTCCTCCCGTTGGTACGACCAACACGGGTACGGGAGACGGCATGGCATTGAGTGACACCAAGATCCCGGCGGCGCGCGCGGTGGACAAGCCCTGCAGGCTCACCGAGGAGCAGTGATTGGCGCAGCTCATCAACCCCAACCGCTCCAGGCTCTACCGTTTGCGCTACCGCTTCGACGGCAAAAGAGAAGATGCCGGGCCTCGGGGCGTAGCCTGACGTGAGCGCCGGAGAAGCCCGCGAGCGGCGCGATGAGGCGCGCAACCTCGTTGGCCAGGGCATTGATCCCTCGCACGCGCGGCAACAGCGGGCCGAAGCGGCACAACCCGTGGGGTCGAAGCGTACGCGCTGCGCATCCGGGGCCGCATCGCCGCAGACGCCCGCCCCGTCATCGGGTGTGGATCATCGCGCTGACGGATACCTTCGTGCACGCGCGGCTCCATACCCGGCTCGACGCGTCCAAAGCGCAAACGGCGCCGCAAAGGTGAACATGCTGCGTGACCCGGTGGTGATATTGCGGTCCCCTTTCGGGCCGCGTACACCGCGAGTGCGCCTTGGCTGGACGACGTGTGCCGCCCAGCGCCCCCGAATCTTGCCGACACAGATACCAGAACGCCATGACATCTCTGGAGGCTGAATCAATCGAAATCTTCCGCGAGGCCGTGGCCGCGGCGCGCAACCCGGTCATGCTGTTCTCCGTCGGCAAGGACAGCTCGGTGATGCTGCACCTGGCGCGCAAGGCGTTCCACCCCGCGCTGCCGCCGTTTCCGCTGCTGCACGTGGACACGGGCTGGAAGTTCCGCGCGATGTACGAGCACCGCGACCGCATGGCGCGTGAATCGGGCATGCAGCTTCACTAATCCGAAGGGGCGTGCAGAGGGGGTCAACCCCTTCACGCACGGCAGCGCCTACCACACGGACGTGATGAAGACGCAGGCGCTCAAGCAGGCGCTGGACGCGTATGGGTACGACGTGATTTTCGGCGGCGCGCGCCGTGACGAGGAAAAATCCCGCGCCAAGGAGCGGATCTTCAGCTTCCGTGCCCTCGGCCACCGGTGGGACCCGAAGGCGCAGCGCCCGGAATTGTGGAACCTGTACAACCCCCACATCCGTTCGGGGGAGACGATCCGGGTGTTTCCCATCAGCAACTGGACCGAGGCCGATATCTGGCAGTACATCCACGCGGAGGGGATCCCGATCGTGCCGCTGTATCTGGCGGCCGAACGCCCGGTGGTGCAGCGCGACGGGCAGTGGATCATGGTGGACGACGAGGCGCGCTACCCCTTCGCCCCGGGGGAGCGGGTGCAGTGGCGAAAGGTGCGGTTCCGCTCGCTGGGGTGCTGGCCGCTGACCGCCGCGATCGAGAGCTACGCCGATACTCTGAAGGCGGTGATCGCGGAGACGCTCAACGCCCGCAGGTCCGAGCGGCAGGGTCGGTTGATCGACGCTGACATGCCCGGTTCGATGGAAAAGAAGAAGCGGGAAGGCTACTTTTGAGGACCAGGTCGCCCGAGTGCGACAGTGCCGCTTATCGGCAGGCGCAGCGCCTTAAGCCGACCGTGCGCTTCATCACATGCGGCAGCGTCGATGACGGCAAGAGCACGCTGATCGGGCGCCGATTGTACGACAGAAAGGCGATCTTTGACGACCAGCTCGCACGCCTCGAGCGCGATTCGCGCCAGTACGGCACGCAGGGCGAGCGGCTGGGCGTCGCGCTGCTCGTCGATGGCCTGCAGGCCGAGCGCGAGCAGGGGATCACGATCGACGTCGCATACCGGTTCTTCGCGACGGACCGGCGCCGCTACATCGTGGCCGACACGCCGGGGCACGAGCAGTACACGCGCAACATGGCCACGGGGGCGTCCACGGCGGATCTGGCGATCATCCTGATCGATGCGCGCAAGGGGGTGCTGACGCAGACGCGTCGCCACAGTCGCATCGTGGCGATGATGGGCATCCGGCACGTGGTGCTGGCGGTCAACAAGATGGACGCGGTCGGGCTCGACGCGGCGGTGTTCGACGCCATCGTGACCGAGTATCGGGCGTTTGCGGCCGGGCTGGGGTTTGCCAGCGTGCAGCCGATACCGCTGTCCGCTCTGGAGGGCGACAACGTGCTGCACCGCAGCCCGCGCACGCCATGGTACGCGGGCCCGAGCCTGATGGACGACCTGGACGCGGTGGAGGTAGCCGACGCCCCAGAGCGGCACTCGTTTCGCCTTCCTGTGCAATGGGTCAACCGGCCCAACCCGGATTGCCGCGGCTTTTGCGGGCGGATTGCCGAAGGCAGCGTGCGCCCCGGCGACGCGGTGCGGGTGCTGCCCTCCGGCGTGCCGACGCGCGTGAAGGCGGTGTGGGCCGGCTTCGACACGGTGGAGGTGGCGCACGCCGGAGATCCGGTGACGATTACGCTCACGGATGAGGTTGGACGTCAGCCGCGGCGACGTGCTGGCGGCCGCGGACGATCCCCCAGACGTGGCGGATCAGTTCGAGGCGCGGCTGCTGTGGTTGTCGGAGCGCCCGATGGTGCCAGGACGGCAGTATTTGATGAAGCTCGGCACGCGCGAGGTGTTGGCCGCGGTCACAGCGATCAAGTACCGCGAGGATGTCAACACCGGCGCGCACCTGGCCGCCAGGACGATCGCGCTCAACGAGATCGCCAGGGTCAACCTCTCCACCAGCGCGCCGCTGGTGTTCGAGCCGTACGCGGTCAACCGCACGCTGGGCCGCTTCATCTTGATCGACAAGCTCGGCTTCGAGAGGGTGGGCGCGGGGATGATCGACTTCGCGCTGCGCCGCGCGCAGAACATCCACTGACATAGGCTGGAGGTGGACAAGGCGGCGCGCGCTGCCCTCAAGCACCAAAAGCCGCGCTGCGTGTGGTTCACGGGGCTGTCGGGGGCGGGCAAGTCCACGATCGCCAACCTGCTGGAAAAGCGGCTGCACGCCGAAGGGCGCCACACGTATCTGCTGGACGGCGACAATGTGCGCCACGGCCTCAACCGCGACCTGGGCTTCACGGAAGCAGACCGCGTGGAAAACATCCGCCGCGTCGCGGAGGTGGCGCGGCTGATGGTGGACGCGGGGTAGATCGTGCTGGTGTGCCTGATTTCGCCGTTCCGGCAGGACAGTTCGCGCGCGAGCGGTTTGCACCGGGCGAATTTATCGAGGTCTTCGTCGATGCGCCGATTGAGGAGTGTGAGCGCCGCGACGCCAAAGGGCTGTACGCCAAGGCGCGCGCGGGACTGTTGCGCCATTTCACCGGCATCGACAGCCCGTATGAGCCGCCCGAGCAGCCCGAGGTGTAGCTCTGCACCGCCGAGCGATCGCCGGAGGCGTGCGTGGAGCGGCTGCTGGCGGTGCTGCGAGAGCCCGCGCGCGACGGCGGCGCCTGAAACCGTCTCGGCGTCTGATCATGACGGCATGGATCGGCGCCACCCGGGCGCCGTGCGGGTGCTCGGCTCGGCGCTCGTGCTGCTGGGCCTGTTCGTGCAAGGCCGGGTGGCGCCGGTGTTGCTCGTCACCGCGTGAGCCGCGGGTCTCAATCTGTTGAGCTGGGCGCCGAAAGGGCTGTTCCTCGGGGGCAGTACCAATCCCGCCCTCGTGGCGCTGCTGGTGTCGCTGGCGTTGGAGCGTTCCCCGCTGGTGGCGGCGCTGTCGCAACAGGTGATCCGCGGCTCGGAGCCGGCTGCCGTAGAACGACTGTCGGGCTTGGCGACAGAGTTGTCGGCATTCCTGAACAACACGGCGGTGTTGGGGCTTTGCTCCGGTGGTTTCGTGCGAGCCCCGCATGACCGCCAGCAACCTGCTTATCCCTCTGTCGTAGGCGTCGGTGTTGGCTGGTACCACGAGCTGGTTGGCACGAGCACCGACCTGGTTGTCCATTCGCTGGAAGTGCAGGCGCGGCTGCCACCCTCGGGATCTTTCGGTTGGCGTGAGTGGGCGTGTCGGTGGCGCCGCTGTGCTTGGCCGTGGTGATGTGGGCCGGTCGACATCTGCCGCAGGGCGCGCAGCGCGACAGCGGCGCAGCGTTGCCGTATTTTCATTTTCTGGAAGCGCGGGTGGCCGCGAACTCGCCTCTGTTCGGCCGGACCATCACGGCCGACAGGTTGCGCAACCTGCAGGAGCCGTTTTTGCTGGAGATCGTGCGCCGAGGCCGGCTGCCGTCGCCGGTCGCACCGCAGGACTTGATCCTGGGCGGCGACCACCTCGTCGTCACGGGCGAGGTGGACAACGTGCACACGCTGCAGCGCTTCGCCGAGTTGTCAGATAGTCGGCGCGGACTGCGCCCCAGAGCTGCTCGCCTCCAACCTCGTGGAGGTGGTGTCGACGAAGCGGTCGGAACTCCTCAGCAGGACGCTGCGCGAGGTGCACGTTCGCACGCTTTTCGACGCTGGCGTGGTGAGCATCCGGCGCAGGGACTGGCGGCTGACGGGACAAGCAGGCCGCATCACGGTGCGGGTGGGTGACGGCCTGCTGCCATCGGTAGGGCTCGCTTGTCAGCGGCGAAAGAACCGGCACCGTCATTTTCACGTGGTCGGCAACGCGCCGTCGCTGGCGGTCGGGCCGCCGGCGTGACTTGGACAACTCGAAAAACCGCTGGTGCTGACGGCAGTGGGGTGTTTCGCGTCTGCGTGTGGCAGCGGGAGCGGCGGATGGCGGGACAGCCCGGGTTTTGTTGGCGCGGAGGAGCGGCTGCGGTGGCGTTCGGCCTCGGGCGATCCCCTGGAATACCTGCACGCCGTGGTGGACCGAGAGGCGTTCTGCGCGGAGCCGGAGGCGGCGCTGCCGCGCGCCGACCGAAGCCGCGTCGGGCGCCCGCCGCGGGACGCGGTGCTGATGGTCCGCGTCCTCGTGCTGCAGGCGCTCCACCGACCGGGCCGAGGACCAGCTGCGCGACCGCGTGAGCGTCATGCGCTTCGCGGGCCTTGCGCTGCAGGAAGCGGTGCCTGACGCCGAGACGATCTGGCTCTCCCGCGAGCAGCTGACGCGCTCGGGTGCTCTGGCGGGGCTGTTCGCGCGCTTCGACGCGATGCCGGCCGGGCGGGGCGTCCTCGCCATGGGCGCGAGCAAAGCGAACGGCCAGCAAATGACTGCGGCCGGCGGAGTGCTCACGCCGGCCGCGTCGCGGCGCCGGCGCAGCGCCGGCGCACCCTGTCGTGGCCTCACTCGGCCGGGGTTTCCGCCCCGCTCGCGATCGCGTCGCGCAGATCGACCGTCCACGTGCCGAGGCCGACGTCGTAGCTCGGCATGACCATGACGCCGGGGAAGGCCTCCTGCGCCTGGGCGACGATCGCCTCGGCGCCGCTCTCGGTGAGGCCGGCGAAGAACTAGCCGGGGGTGAGCGACCGCTGCGCCACAGCGTCGCCCGCGGCGAGGGCGAGCAGCGGCAGGGACGCGAAAAGCACCTTCTTTATGCGAGATGTCTCCTCTGGTGATCGATCGTCGCCGATCGCGACACGCGAGAGAGAAACCTTAACGAAGGTCTTCCGCTCCGCGCGGCTCAGGGCCAGCGCACCTCCGGCGGAAGGCTCATCAGGATCGCCTCGACATTGCCCCCGGTCTTCAGGCCGAACAGCGTGCCGCGATCGTAGAGCAGGTTGAACTCGACGTAGCGGCCGCGGCGTCGGAGCTGGTGCTCGCGTTCAGCCTCCGTCCAGGGCTCGCGCATGCGCCGCGCGACGATCTGCGGGAACACCTCGAGGAAGGCGAGGCCCACGTCCTTTGTGAAGGCAAAATCCGCCTCCCAGTCGCCGGTGTCGAGCGTGTCGTAGAAGATCCCGCCCACGCCGCGCGGTTCGCCGCGGTGCGGCAGGAAGAAGTAGCGGTCGCACCACTCCTTGAAGCGCGGGTAGTAGGTCGGGTCATGCCGGTCGCAGGCCGCCTTGAAGGCGGCGTGGAAGGTGTCGCGGTCTTCCTCCGTCTCGGGCCGGTCGAGGAACATCGGCGTCAGGTCGCCCCCGCCGCCGAACCAGCCCCTGGTGGTCACGATCAGCCGCGTGTTCATGTGCGCCGCCGGAACGCGCGGGCTTCGCATGTGCGCCACGAGCGAGATTCCCGATGCCCAGAAGCGCGGGTCCTCGGCCGCCCCGGGGATCTGGGTGCGGAACTCGGGGGAGAATTCGCCGAACACGGTCGAGACGTTCACGCCCACCTTCTCGAACACCCGGCCGCGCATCACGCTCATCACACCGCCGCCGCCGCCCGGCCGCTCCCAGGCCGTGCGCTCGAACCGGCCGGGGGGGAGGGTGGCGGCGAGCGGCGTGTCGGGCGCGTCCTCGAGCGCCTCGAAGGCGGCGCAGAGCCGGTCGCGCAGGGTCTCGAACCAGATGCGAGCGGTGTCGCGCTGTGACTCGGTCGGCACGGGCATGGGCGTATGGGGCGGCAGAGGCGCGCTGCCGTCAACGCCCCTCGAGCCTCTTGCGATTCGTCACGCCGCGTCCATCTCGCTGTCGCGAGGGTCTCGGCGCCGAGTTGCCCGGCGGCACGTCAGGCGCTATAGGCCCGCGGGCGTTGGGGGTTTCGAGGCAGGGCGCGTCCCGCACGGATGCCGAGCCGCCTCTCTGCGGCACTCTCCCTCTCCAGCGCTGAATAGCATGTGACGGTTCCACAGCGCGGCATCCACCCGCTGCCGCAGGAGGAGGACGAATGGCAGACGCGGCGACCGCGACCGCCCCCGCCCAGGCGCAAGGCTCCGAGCCACCGCGCCGTGACTTCCTCAAGCTCGTCACCGCAGCGATGGGCGGTGTCGCCGTCGGTGCCTTCGCCTGGCCCTTCATCGCGAGCATGAACCCCTCAGCGAGCGTTCTCGCGCTCGCCTCGACGGAGGTCGATCTCGCGCCGATCGCGGAAGGGCAGGCGATCACGGTGATGTGGCGCGGCAAGCCGGTGTTCGTCCGCCACCGCACGCCCGAGGACATCGCCGCCGCGCGCGACGTCAATCTCGCGCAATTGCCCGACCCGCAGCCGGACAGCGCGCGGGTGCAGAAGCCCGAGTGGCTGGTGATGATCGGCGTCTGCACCCATCTCGGCTGCGTGCCGCTCGGGCAGCGGCCGACCGACCAGAAGGGCGACTTCGGCGGCTGGTTCTGCCCCTGCCATGGCAGCCACTACGACACCTCGGGGCGGATCCGCCGCGGGCCGGCGCCGCGCAATCTCGAAATCCCCGAGTACACGTTCCTGACCGAAACCTCCATCCGAATCGGCTGAGGCAAAGATCATGGTCGGCTTGCACAAGAGCGAGTTCAAAAACCCAGTCGTGCGCTGGATCGACCAGCGCCTGCCGATCCCGAGCCTGCTGCAGAAGGAATACGCGCAGTTCCCCACGCCGAAGAACTTCAACTACTTCTGGAACTTCGGCGCGCTCGCGATGGTCAACCTCGTGATCATGATCGTCACGGGCGTGTTCCTCGCGATGCACTACACGCCGCACACCGCCCACGCTTTCGACAGCGTCGAGCGCATCATGCGCGATGTGAACTACGGCTGGCTGATCCGCTACATCCACATGAACGGCGCCAGCATGTTCTTCATCGTCGTCTACATCCACATCTTTCGCGGCCTCTACTACGGGTCCTACAAGGCGCCGCGGGAGCTTCTGTGGATGCTCGGCGTCGTGATCCTGCTCCTGCTGATGGCCACCGCCTTCATGGGCTACGTGCTCCCCTGGGGCCAGATGAGCTTCTGGGGCGCGACCGTCATCACGAACCTGTTCAGCGCCATCCCGATCGTCGGGCCGGATATCGTGGTCTGGCTCTGGGGCGGGTTCAGCGTCGACAACCCGACCCTCAACCGCTTCTTCTCCCTGCACTACCTCCTGCCCTTCGTGATCGTGGGCGTGGTGTTCCTGCACATCGTCGCGCTGCACGTCACCGGCTCGAACAACCCGCTCGGCATCGAGCCGAAGGGTCCGCAGGATACAATCCCCTTCCACCCCTACTACACGATCAAGGACACGTTCGGCCTCTGCATCTATCTAATCGTGTTCGCGTTCTTCGTCTTCTTCGCGCCGAACTACATGGGCCATCCGGACAACTACATCCCGGCCAACCCGCTGGTGACGCCGGCGCACATCGTGCCCGAATGGTACTTCCTGCCCTTCTACGCCATCCTCCGCGCCGTGCCGGACAAGCTCGGCGGCGTGCTCCTGATGTTCGGCTCGATCCTGATCCTGTTCGTGCTGCCCTGGCTTGATACGAGCCCGGTGCGCAGCATGCGCTTCCGGCCGCTCGCGCGCCCGTTCTTCTGGATGTTCGCGATTTCCTGCGTTGTGCTCGGCTACTGCGGCGCGATGCCGGCCGAAGGCATCTGGGTGACCATCAGCCGCGTCGGCACGGCCTACTACTTCATGTATTTCCTCGTGATCCTGCCGCTGCTCGGCAAGCTCGAGCGGCCGCTGAAGCTCCCCGAAAGCATCTCCGCCCCTGTGCTTCGCGGCGGCGGGCCGGTGCCTGCGGCTGCGGCGGCGAAGCCGATGGAGAAGGCGTGATGCGCCAGCTTCTTGCTCTAGCTCTCGCCGCTGCGGTTGCACTCTCGGCGCATGCCTCGCTGCATGCTGCGGGCGGTGCGCCGAGGCCGCCAGCGCAGGACTGGTCGTTCGGCGGGCTGTTCGGAACCTTCGACCGCGCCTCCGCCCAGCGCGGGTTCCAGGTCTACAAGCAGGTCTGCGCCGCCTGCCATGCGATGAAGCAGCTCAGCTACCGGAACCTCGCCGATATCGGCCTGTCCGACGCCGAGATCCGCGCCATCGCTGCGGAGGTGATGGTGCAGGACGGGCCGAACGACGACGGCGAGATGTTCGAGCGCCCCGGCCGCCCGTCCGACCGGTTCCGCAGCCCCTTCCCGAACGAGAAGGCAGCGCGGGCGGCGAACAATGGCGCCTATCCGGTCGATCTGTCGCTGATCATCAAGGCAAGGCCGTATGGGGCAGACTATCTCTACGCTCTGCTCACCGGCTATCGGGAGGAGCCGCCGCCCGGTGTTCCGGTGATGGAGGGGATGCACTACAACGACTGGTTCCCCGGCCATTGGATCGCGATGGCACGGCCTCTCTACGACGACCAAGTGACCTATGCGGACGGCACTCCAGCCACCACCGAGCAGATGGCGCGCGATGTGACGACCTTCCTGGCCTGGGCGTCGGAGCCCGAGCTCGAGGAGCGCCGAGCCATGGGGGTGCGGGTCATTCTGTTCCTGCTCGTGCTCGCGGGCATGACCTATGCGGTGAAGCGCAAGGTCTGGGCCGACCTCAAGCACTGATGCGGCGGTGCGAGCTGCGCTAGAACGGGGGGCCGCCCGGCCGGGCGGCCCCTTTCGTCTCGGGAGGCGCGCGCATGGCAGATCCTGTTCCCGAACCCGTCATCGGCATCATCGGCGGCTCGGGCGTCTATGACATCGAGGGCCTCGAGGAGGCGGAGTGGCGCGAGGTGCGCACGCCCTGGGGACTGCCGTCGGGGGAGCTCCTGTTCGGCAGGCTCTCCGGCGTGCGTGTCGTGTTCCTGCCGCGGCATGATCGCGGCCATCGTCTGTCGCCGACCGATCTCCCCTACCGCGCCAACATCGACGCGCTGAAGCGTTCAGGCTGCACCGAGATCATCTCGCTCTCCGCCGTCGGCTCGCTCAGGGCGGAGCTGCCGCCCGGAAGTTTCGTGATCGTCGACCAGTTCATCGACCGCACCTTCGCCCGACAGAAGAGCTTCTTCGGCGCCGGCTGCGTGGCGCATGTCTCGATGGCCGACCCGGTGTGCCGGCGGCTCGGCGACGCGCTCGAGCAGGCCTGCCGCGACCTCGGCCTGCCGCACCGGCGCGGCGGCACCTATCTCGCAATGGAGGGGCCGCAATTCTCCACCCGTGCGGAGAGCGAGCTCTACCGCGCCTGGGGCTGCGACGTGGTGGGCATGACCAACATGCCGGAGGCGAAGCTCGCCCGCGAGGCGGAGCTCTGTTACGCGACCGTCGCGATGGTGACCGACTACGACTGCTGGCACCCCGAGCATGACCATGTGACCGTCGAGCTCGTGGTGAAGGTTCTGTTCGAGAACGCCGCCAAGGCGCGCGCGCTGGTCGCGCGCGTGGTGCCCGCACTCGGCGAGCGGCGCACGCTCTGCCACGCGGGCTGCCACACCGCACTCGAGAACGCGATCGTCACCGCACCGGAGAAGCGCGATCCGTCTCTCGTGGCGCGGCTCGATGCGGTGGCCGGCCGGGTGCTCGGCCTCGAGGCCAGGGGCGAGGCCTGAGCGGGCAGGCGGCGCGGCGCCGCGGCCGTCGCGTCGCGCACCGCGCGATGGGCGCGGCACATGTTTCGCCGAGCGCTGCGGAGCGTATCGATTGACGGCTTCGCCGGCGAGGCGCTCTCTGTCCTCGGCAGTGTGTCGCTCTGTGGCGTGGCGGAGCGGGAAACGATCCGCCGTCGCATCGGCAAGCGGCCGGGCTCGCGGCGTGCGCGTCCGGCCCTCAGCCGAGGTGCTTGGCGAAGAAGGCGAGCGTCCGTTCTTGCGCGAGCTCGGCGTCCGCGCGGCTGAAGCTCGCCCGCTCGTCGCAGCCGAAGCCGTGCTGCGCGCCCGCATAGACGAAGATCTCCACCCCCGGCTGCGCGGCGCGGATCAGCTCGACGTCGCTCAGCGGGATCGAGGCGTCCTTCTCGCCGAAATGCATCTGAACCGGGCAGGTCGGCGTCTCGGTCCGCGTGGCGGCGATTCCGCCGCCATACCAGCAGGAGCTTGCGGCGAAGCTCCGCGTCCGCGTCGCCCCCCACCAGGCGACCGTTCCGCCCCAGCAATAGCCGACGATGCCCCGTTTCGCCCCGGCCGGCAGGGCGGCGGCGGCGGCCTCGATGTCGAGCACGGGGCCCGCCTCGGGCACCTTCGCCCGCAGCGCACGTCCGGTCGCGACATCGTCTGCCGTGTAGCCGAGCTCGACGCCGCGCTGTACCCGGTCGAACAGGGCCGGGGCGATCACCCGGTAGCCCTGGGCGGCGAAGCGCGCGCAAACGTTCCGGATGTGCCGGTTGACGCCGAAGATCTCCTGCACGACGACGAGCGCGCGCGACGCATCCTGTGGGCCATCCTGCCAGGCCGAGAGCGTGTGGCCGTCGGATGCCGTGAGCGTGATCGTCTCGCCCATGGTTGCGCCTCCCTGCTCGTCTCTCCTTGGGATGGACCAGCCGTGTGGCCGCCGCAACCCCTGCTCAGCGAAACGCCGCCACCAGGCCCGACAGGGTGAGGACCGAGACCAGCGTCGAGGCGATCACCGTCGCGCCGGCACGATCCACCCCGATGCCGTAGCGCGCCGCGAGCAGCACAGGGTTCGAGCCGGTGGGCAGCGCCGCGGCGGTGACCGTCACCGCTGTCTCCTGCGGGGTGAGGCCGATCGCGCGCGCGGCGAGCCACACGAGCGCGGGCATCAGGGCGAGCTTGGCGGCGGCAGCGAGCGCGACCTCCGCCCAGGCCGAGGCGAGGCGGAACGCCGCGAGCCCGGCGCCGAGCGAGACGAGGGCGACCGGCGCGGCCGCCTGCCCGAGCAGCTCGAGCGTCGCCTTCACCGGGCCGGGAAGTGGCGGCAGGCCGAGGAGCCGCCAGGCGAGTGCGGCAAGCAGAGCCGCGACGATCGGGTTCGTCACCACCGCGCGGCCGACGGGGACGAGCGCGCCGAGGCTCGCTGCGCCGCGCGCCGAGACCTCGAGCAGCACCGTCGTCACCCCGAGCAGGGCGAGGGAGTGGAGACCGACGATGCCGAGCAGCGTCTCGAGCGCCTCCGCCCCGAAGGCTGCGAGGGTGAGCGGAATGCCCATCGCGACGACATTGCCGAAGCCGGCGTTCAGTGCGGTGAGCGCCGCAGGCCCGATGCCGAGGCCAAGCCGCGTCCGAGCGGCCGCGAACACGAGCGCATAGACAGCGAAGCAGCCGGCGAAGAAGGCCGCCGCCGCACGCCCGCCGGCGCCGGCCGCCGAGACGCCGGCAGAGAACAGAAGCGCCGGCGCGGCCAAGGAGAAGGCGAACAGCACGAGCCCACGCTGCGCCGCCTGGTCGAGCACGCCGCGCCGCACGGCCACGAAGCCCAGCGCCACCAGAGCGAACACCGGCACGACCGTGGTGAGGACGGCGGCGATCGGTCCTGGCATCATCGGACCGGCCGAAAATCGTACCGCTTGGAGGCGTCAATGGGCGAGATCGTCAATCTCCGCCGCGCGCGGAAGGCGCGGGCGAAGGCCGATGCGGAGGCCGAAGCGGCGCGCAACCGCGCTCTGCACGGCCGCGGCAAGGCGGCCAAGGCGGACGCGGAGGCCGAGGCGGCGCGCCGGCGCCTGCGCGACCGCACGCTCGACGCAGGTCGGATCGCGCGCGACGATGAGCCCTCCTGACGGACGGTCACGGCGCCTGTTCCGGCGCCGCCGGCTCACCGGCGGGGGCCTGGTCGAGCGCCGGCCCCTCGGGAAGCGTGAGGCGGAAGCGCGTTCCCGACGGCCCTGTCGCCGCGAGCTCGATCTCCCCGCCATGGGCGCGAACGAGGTCGCGCGCGATCGCAAGCCCGAGGCCTGAGCCGCCGCGACGGCCGGACTGGAAGGGGCGGAAGGGATCGGCCGCGAGCGCGGCGGGAAGGCCGGGCCCGTCATCGGCGATCTCGATCGCGACCATTCCCTCCGCACGCTCCGCCGCGACGCGGATCACGGTCGCACCGGCCTCGATGGCGTTCCGGAACAGGTTGAGCAGGACGCGGAACAGCGACTCCCGGTCGGCCGTGAGCGCGAGCCCGGGCCCGGCCGCGAGGGTGACGGTGGCCTCCGCCCGCCCGGCTGCAGCCTTCGCCGCCTCGGCCGCCTCGGCGACGAGCGGGGCGAGCGGGAAGGTGCTCGTCTGGAGTGTGGGCGGGCCTTCGCGCGCGAACTCCATCGTCCGGGTGGCGAGCGCGATCGCGCGCTCGATCGCGCCGAGCAGCATCGGTGCGGCCGCGCGCACCTTCGGGTCTGAGCTCGCGGAGAGACGGTCGGAGATGAGCAGGGCGGTGGCGAGCACGCCGCGCAGGTCATGCGTCACCTTGGCGAGTGCCGTGCCCAGGGCCGCGAGACGCGACTTGCGCCAGAGATCCTCGCGGATCGTCGCCTGCATCGCCGCCACCGCCGCGATCGCCGCGCCGATCTCGTCGTCGCGGTGCCGACGCGACGGCGCCTGGGGTGCCTCGGGGTCGGCCTCGAAGCGCCGTATGCTCTCGGTAAGCTCCTCGATCGGGCGGACAAGCAGGAGGCGGAGGGCGAGGTAGAGGAGCGCCGCTCCGGCGAGCGCAATGACGAGCCCGGTGGTGACGATCCGCGCCGCCGCCGCGCGCAGGGCATCGACGATCGGGGCGCGCAGGATCACGAGATCGACGATCGTCCCGGGGTCGGCGGCGCTGACGCCGATCACGCGCACGGGCAGGCCGTCGCGGTTGGCGATGAGGCGGAGCGACAGCAGCGTCGCGCGCGGCAGGGTGAGCGAACGGAGGTCGATCGTGGTGCCGACCTGGAGCGGGCGGTCGTCGCGCGCGAGCGGCAGGAGCCTGCGGCCCGGCGTACGCAGCGAGACGAGCTCGACCCCCGCAAGCGTCAGAAGCTCGTCCTGCAGGGCAGGGTCGAGCGGATCGCCGCCGGCAGCCTCGAGCGCCAGCGCGGCGAGATGCGCCCCGTTGACGCGCGCCTCGAGCCAGTCGTGGCAGGCGCGGCCGAGGGCGGGAAGAAGGATCGCGCCGAGCGCGAGCACGGCGAAGATCGCGGTCAGCCGCAGGAGCAGCCTCGCGAGGCTCTTCCCCGGCCGGTCTGGCGCTGCGGCAGACGGCATCGGCGGCGAGTCTAGCACCCTGCGGCCGCCGCCGCCCCTCAGTCCCGGTAGCCGCGGAAACCCTCGAGCCGCCAGACCGTGTAGCGCAGCGCGGCGTCCGGGTGGGTCGGCACCGTCACCCGACCGATACGGGTCGCGTCCTCGAAGCGGCCGACCACGTCTGGGGCGCTGTCGCGCCGGGTGACGAACAGGAACGGGCCGCGATCGCCCGGAGCGAGAGCGGCCGTCAGCTCGAACTCGTTCCGAGCTATACCGTCGGCTTCCCACATCCGCGCATCGAGCGGGTGGGGGCGGACGTAGTAGATCAGGCTCGCCATGTCGCGGCGCTGCTCGAACAGGAGCCGTGCCCCGGGATGCTCGGAGGCGATCCGGGAGATCGCCGACCCGAGCGCCTCCCAGCCGCGCTGGCGCATCCAGGGGTCGGCCCGGCGCGGCAGCTCGATGCCGGCGGCGGCAAGGGCGGGGGGGCCGGCGAAGAGGACGAGTGCGGCCGCGAGGTGCAGCCCGACGGCGGCGCGCAACAGGATCACCCGGCCCGTCGCCAGCACCCAGGGCACGACGAGAAGCGTGCCGGCGAGGTAGATCGGTGCGGCCCAGTTCGCGTTGGCGCGGCTCGCGAAGGACTGCGCGAGCATCACGAGCCCCATCGGTGCGGAAAACAGCCCGAGCATGCGCGTCGTCGGCTCGGCCCAGGTCTCGCGCCGTGCGAGCACCCACAGCAGGAGCACGAAGGTGATCGGGCCGAACACGCCAAACTGGGCGCCGAAGAACTCGAGCCCCTCGCCTGGGTTGAAAGAGGGGCCGGCGCGGAGATTCGCGTTCTCGCCGACATGGCGGACGGTGGCGAAGCCGTGCGCGAGATTCCAGGCGAGGTTCGGCGCGACCACGGCGAGCGCGACCCCGAGCCCAAGCCACGGCCCCGGGCCGCGCAGGAGGGTCGCGCGCGCCTCGCGGTCGAGCGCGAGCGTCAGCACGAGCCCGCCGAGGAAGCCTGCCATCGCATATTTGGCGAGGAACCCAAGGCCGAGAGCGAGGCCGAGCACCGCCCACCAGCCTGCGCCCGCCCCCTCGCGCAGCCGCACTAGCGCGTAGAGGGCGGCGGCCCAGGCCGTCAGCAGGCCTGGGTCGGTCGAGACGATCGCCGAGGAGACCGACACCGCAGGTAGGGTCGCGTAGATGCCCGCCGTCCAGAGCGCGGCGCGGGGGCCCGCGAGGCGTGCCGCGGCGGCGCCGAGCAGCAGCGCGGTGGCGGCATGGAGGAGCGGCGAAGAGAGGCGTATGCAGCCCTCGCCGTCGCCGCAGAGGGCGGTGGTGCCCGCGATCAGCCAGGCGACGAGAGGGGGCTTCGTGACGTAGCCGAAGCGCAGGTCCTGCGCCCAGACCCAGTACTGCGCCTCGTCGGCATAGAGGTCGGGCGTGTCGAAGGCGAGCCAGACGACGCGCGCCAGCGTGATCGCCGCGACGAGGGCGAACGCGCGTGGCAGCCAAGCGGCACGCTCGGGCCTCGTCCGGGCCGAGGCCTCGCGTCGCGCCGCCACCGACTCACCCCGCATCGCTCCGCTGCCGGGCCGCGCCGGCGCGGCGTCGATCAGGCGGCGATCCGGGCCACTTCCTCGGGCGTCATCCGAACCGTTCGCTCATAGTCCTCGAGCAGCGTTCTCGTGATGTCGCCCGGGGTGAAGCGATAGGGCCCGATCTCGGCCACTGGCGTCACCTCGGCGGCGGTGCCGGTGAGGAAGCACTCGGTGGCGCGCGCCATCTCCTCGGGCATGATCGCCCGCTCGACCACCTTCATCTGCCGGTTGCGCGCAAGCCGCATCACGGTGCGTCGGGTGATGCCGTCGAGGAAGCAGTCCGGCAGGGGCGTGTGCAGCTCGCCGTCGATGACGAAGAAGATGTTCGCCCCCGTCGCTTCGGCGACCTGGCCGCGCCAGTCGAGCATCAGCGCATCGGCATAGCCCTTCGCCTCGGCGGCGTGCTTGTTGAGGGTCGCGATCATATAGAGGCCGGTGGCCTTGGCCGCGGTCGGCGCGGTCTTCGGGTGCGGCCGGCGCCATTCGCCGATGTCGAGGCGAATGCCCTTCATCCGGTCGGGGAAGTAGGCGCCCCATTCCCATACCGCGATCGCGAGGTGGATCGTGTTCTTCTGCCCCGCCACCCCCATCATCTCCGAGCCGCGCCAGGCGATCGGGCGGACATAGGCGTCCTTGAGGCCGGAGGCGGCGAGGGTGGCCCTGGTCGCCTCGTCGATCTCCTCGAGCGTCCAGGGAATGGTCATGTCCATGATCCTGGCGCTGTCGAGCAGGCGCTGGCTGTGTTCGGTGAGCTTGAAGACCTGGCCGTTGTAGGCACGCTCCCCTTCGAACACGGCCGAGCCGTAGTGCAGGCCGTGGGTGAGAACGTGCAGCTTCGCCTCGCGCCAGGGGCGCAGGACGCCGTCGACCCAGATCAGCCCGTCGCGGTCGTCATAGGGAACGAGTGCCATGGACGCACCTTCATGAGCGTTGCGATGGTGTTTGGCGCAATCTTGTTGCGCGGGCTCTCCCCCGAGAGAAACCTTGGCGACGCTACGGTCGGCGCGCTAATATGTCAATGTCACTGACGTAACGAGCGCTCAACCCTGGAGAGACCCGGCCGCATGGATCCCCGCGGTGCCGCTTCGCTGCTCTTCCTGCGCGAGGAGGAGATACGCCTCGGCATGGAGTTGTTGTTCTTCGGCTATCGCGACTTCACCGCCGGGCCCGACGAGATCCTCGCCGCGCTCGGGATGGGCCGAGCCCACCACCGCGTTCTCTATTTCGTCGGCCGCCATCCCGGCATCACCGTCTCGGAGCTTCTCGCCATCCTGCGAATCACCAAGCAGTCGCTCGGCCGGGTGCTGAAGCCGCTCATCGAGGGCGGTTATGTCGTGCAGGCCCGCGGGCGGAGCGACCGGCGGCAGCGTCTTCTCACCCTCACGGCAAAGGGGGAGGAGCTCGAGCGGCGTCTGTTCGAGCGGCAGCGCGACACGCTCTCGCGCGCCTATCGCGAGTCGGGTGCGCAGGCGGTCGAGGGGTTCCGGCGGGTGATGCTCGGCATGATGGGGCCGGAGGCGCGCGCCCGGCTCGAGGCACGCGAGCGCGGCCCCGCGCGCCTCGAGCGTGGCCGGCCGGGTGAGACGCCGGTCGAGGCGGGGCGCGCGCCGCTGCGGGAGAGCGGCAAGGTCGCCTAATGGCCTCGCCCCCGCCGCCCGATGCCGCGCACCTGCTTGTGGTCGATGACGATTCGCGGCTGCGTGACCTATTGCGCCGCTTCCTCGAGCGGGAGGGGTTCAGGGTCACGGTCGCGCCCGATGCGGTGGAGGCGCGGCGCCTGCTCAAGGCGATGCAGTTCGACCTGATCGTGCTCGACGTGATGCTGCCCGGCGAGAGCGGCCTCGAGCTGACCGAGGCGGTGCGCCGCGAGCGCGACATCCCGGTTGTTCTGCTGACCGCGCGCGGCGCGCCGGAGGACAGGATCGCCGGCTTCGAGCGGGGGGCGGACGACTATCTCGCCAAGCCGTTCGAACCGCGCGAGCTCCTGTTGCGGATCCGCACCATCCTGCGTCGCCTCTCTGCGGCCGCGGCGTCGGCGGCGTCCGCCGGCCCGGTCCGGCTCGGCGATGCGGTGTTCGATCCCGCCCGCGGCCTTCTCACCCGCCATGGCGAGCCGGTTCGGCTGACCTCGGGCGAGGCGGCTCTGCTCGCCGCTCTTGCCGCCCGCGCCGGCGAGACGCTGACGCGCGAGGACCTCGCCGCCGCGCTCGGCCAGGAGGACCATGGCGAGCGGGCGATCGACGTGCAGGTGACGCGGCTGAGGCGCAAGATCGAGCGCGATCCGCGCGAACCCGCCTTCCTACAGACGGTGCGCGGCCGGGGCTACGTGCTCCGGCCCGGCTGAGGGCGGGGGATGCGCGCGCGGCTCAAGCGCCTTTTGCCGCGGACGCTCTTCGGCCGCAGCGTCCTGATCATCGTCACCCCGCTGATCGTGCTGCAGGCGGTGGCGCTGCAGATCTTTTACGGCACGCACTGGGAGGTCGTCTCGCGGCGCCTCGCCGCTGCGGTGGCGGGCGACATCGCGATGATCGTCGAGATGCTCGCCCGCCATCCGGGGGAGGAGACGCTCGCCTGGGTGACGCGCGAGGCCTTCGCACGGCTCGAGCTCGTGATCCGCCTCGAACCGGGAGCGGTCCTGCCCGAGGAGCCCGACCCGCGCACCGGCCCGGCCGAGGCGGAGCTCGCCGCCGCGCTCGCCGAGCGCGTGCGCCTGCCGTTCCGGATCGCCTGGCCGCGCACCGAGCGGGCGGTGGAGATCGCGGTGCAGCTTCCCGACGGGCTTCTCCATGTCGAGGCGCCGGCGAAACGGCTCTTCACCGGAACGGTCACCGTGTTCGTGATCTGGCTGATCGGCTCGGCGCTGATCCTGTTCGCGGTCGCGGTGCTGTTCATGAACAACCAGGTCAAGCCGATCCGCCGCCTCGCCGCCGCGGCTGAGGCGTTCGGCAAAGGCCAGGACGTGGCGCCGATCAAGCCAGAGGGGGCGGAGGAGGTGCGTCTCGCCGCCGCCTCGTTCAACCGCATGCGCGAGCGGATCGCGCGCTTCCTCGCGCAGCGGACGGAGATGCTCGCGGGCGTCAGCCACGACCTCCGCACGCCGATCACCCGGATGCGGCTCGGCCTGGCCATGCTCACGCCCAGGCTCGGCGAGGAGGACCGGGCGGAGGCGGCGGCGCTCGAGCGCGACCTCGCCGAGATGGAAGCGATGATCGAGGCCTATCTCGCCTTCGCGCGCGGCGAGGGAGCGGAGCAGGCGCAGCCTGCCGACCTCGCCGAGCTGATCGAGGAGGTGGCGCGCAAGGCGCGCCGGAACGGCGCCGTCGTCACCGTCGAGGCGGAGCCCTCGCTCGTCGTGCCGCTCAGGGTCGATGCGATGCGGCGCTGCCTGACCAACCTCGTCGACAACGCGAGACGCCACGCCGCGCATGTCTGGCTTGGCGCTGCGCGTTCCGTCCGGCCCTCGGGCGGGGCAGCGGTGCAGATCACGGTCGATGACGACGGCCCAGGAATCCCGCCCGAGCAGCGGGAGCACGCCTTCCGCCCCTTCGTCCGGCTCGGCGCCACGGCCGGCGCGGGCGGCGCGGGGCTCGGGCTCTCGATCGCGCGCGACATTGTGCGCGCGCATGGCGGCGAGATCGCGCTCGAGGAGAGCCCGCGCGGGGGCTTGCGCGCCCGGATCAGCCTCCCGGCATGACCAGGCCAGGCGACGGATGCAGACGACGGGGCGGGAGGGGCCGGCCTCGCGCCCCGTCGCTTCGGGAAGGCGCCGCTTACTCCTTACCCGCGGCGGCCATCATCGCCTTCACCTCGTCAAGCGCCTCGGCCACCCGCTTGTTCAGCAAGGCGAGCGTCTCGCCGGAGACCTTCTGCACCATGTCCTGAAGCTCGCGCATGTTCTGCATCGCCTTCTCGAAGCCGGCCTTCATCAGCTCGGCCTGCTTCGCCGCCTTGGCCTGAGGCGCCTCGGCCGAGGCGAGCGCCTTCATCGCCTCCGTCAGATCGGCCATCGCCTGCTGGAGGATCTCGAGGTTGCGCTTGGCGACCGCCTGCATGCCCTCGAGCGCGAGCTTGTTGGCGGCGGTGAGCGTCTCGATGTTCCTGCGCTGCGCCGCGACCATCGCCTCGACATCGACCTGTGGCAGCTTGAACTCGGCCATCATCTTGGTGATGTCCATGTCGAACACGGTTTCCGGCTTCTTTGGCATGGTCCTCGTCCTTGTCCCGTTCGGCGGTGTTACAGGCGGGGCGGCACCGCGCCCGATCGGGGCACGATGGCGCGAGCGGTCTCGCAACGACCGCTGTCTAGCCACCCGGTAAGGCCGGGTCAAACCCTATTGTGCAGTGCGGCAAAATCACCCGGGCGACACCTTGTCGGAGGCCGCAACCGGCTCCTGCTGCGTTGCGTCAGGTGGGGCGGCGGCGGGGCGGCCGGGCAGGAGCGGCTCGAGCGTTCGCGCGAGGCTCTCCGCCCGGTCGAGCAGCCGGTCGAGCGCCGCCATGGTCGCGCTCATGTCGGCGCTCTCGTCCTTCGCCCAGGCGCGGAAGGCGCCGAGCCAGACGGCGAGCAGAGCCGTGGCGCGAAGGCGCCCGGCAAGGCCGGCGGTAGGGATGCCGGCGGCCTCCAGCATCCATGCCATCGAGCGCAGCCCGGCCGAAGTGCTGAGCGCAAGCAGGCACGGATCGGCGGGGAGGGCGCGGGCGATCGCAAGCACGCCGGCGCGGTGCGGCTGGAGCGACTCGAAGCGACGCATCAGCACGTCGAACAGGCGCTCGCGCGGGGTGTCGCCCTGCGCCGGCTCGGCGAGCGCCGCGGCATCGACGAGGGCGAGGAAGCGGAGAAGCAGCGCCTCCCGGCTGCCGTAGCGCGTCCTGAGCGGAGCAAGGCCGCACCCTGCCTCCGCCGCCACGGCCGCGAGCGTCACCCCTTCCCAGCCCTCGCGGCCGGCCACGCGCAGAAGCGCCGCCGTCACCTCGCGGTCGAACTGGTCGATGCCGTCCATGGGGTCGAGGATAGACCGAGGCTGCCTCAGCCGGCGAGGTCTCGCGAGCGGCGTGTCGCGGCCGCGACGGCGCGCGCCATGAGGTCGGGCAGGCCGCCTTCGGCCATTAGCACGGAAAGCGCCGCCGCCGTGGTGCCGCCCGGGCTCGTGACGTTCCGCCGAAGCTCCGCCGCGTCCTCCGCGCTCGCCGCAAGCAGCGCGCCTGCGCCGGTGACCGTCTCCCGCGCGAGCCGGCGGGCGAGAGGGCGCGGCAGGCCCTGCGCCACCCCCGCCTCCTCCAGAGCCTCGGCGAGCAGGAACACATAGGCCGGCCCGCTTCCCGACACGGCGGTGACGGGGTCGATCAGCGCCTCGTCCTCGACCCAGGCGACCGTCCCAATCGCGCCGAGGAGCGAGTCGCACAAGGCGCGGTCGGCCGCCGTCACGCCGGCGCCGGGGCAGGCGACGGTGATCCCACGCCGCACCGCGGCCGGGGTGTTCGGCATCGCGCGAACGATCCGGCCCGCGCCCCCGAGCAGGGACGACAGCCCGGCGATCGTCCTGCCCGCCATGATCGAGAGGAACACAGCCGTGTCCGCGAAGCGAGCGTAGGCCGGAACGACCGACGCCGCTTCCTGCGGCTTGACGGCGAACACCACCGCCGCCGGGGCGAGGCGCTCGGGAAGGGCTTCGGGCGTGGCGGCGACCGCGACGAGGGAAGAGGCGTCGGGCACGGCGGCGCGGGGTTCGACCACGGCCACGCCGCGGCCCGCTTCGCGCCAGCCGGCGAGCATCGCCCCGCCCATCTTGCCGCAGCCGACGAGCAGGATCGTTGCCTCGGACGCCATCGCTGCCGCCCCGATGCTCGCGACGGTCACGCCTCGCCCGCGCACTCGAGCATGGCGGCGGCAAGCGCGTCGGCCGGCGTCTTGCCGCCCCAGAGCACGAACTGGAAGGCCGGGAAGAACCGCTCGCACTCGGTGATCGCGATGTCGACCATGTCCTCGAGCGCCTCGACCGAGAGGCCGGAGGCGCCGCGCAAAAGAACCGAGTGCCGGAATACAGGCACGTTCTCCTCCGTCCAGATGCCGAAATGGCCGAGCCAGAGCTTCTCGTTGGCAAGCGCGAGCAGCTCGTGCACGGCAGCCTTGCGGGGCCCCGGCACCTTGAGGTCGAAGGCGCAGAAGAAATGCATCGCGCTGATCTCGCCGCACCAGGTGAAGTGCAGCATGTAGTCGCACCACCGCCCGGGCACCTCGACGGCCATCTCATCGTCGCCGCGGCGATCGAAGGTCCAGTCATTCGCCGCGACGATCTGTTCGAGAAGATCGAGCGGATTGGCGGTGGCTGACTCGCGGAGGGCGAGGCGGTCGGTCATGGCCGCATGCTCCCGTGGCAAGGAGGTGGCGTCGCTGCCCCGCGCGCGGGCGGGGCGAACACGGGCCCTGGGTGACCGGGCCGAAACCCCGACATCTTGTTGCCGGCGAACCCCTTTCACACCATTGCTAGATTACGGGGTGAGCATCCCGCGCCGCAAGGCTTCTCTACGCGCGGCCGCCGATGTCACGCAGGCGTCATGGGGCCTGGGCCGCCGGCGGCGTGTCGCCCTCGCCCGTCGAGACCTGGTCGGCGAGCCGCGCCTCGAGCGCGGCCACACGGGCGGCGAGCGCCTCCTGCTCGCGGGCGAGCTTCGCCACGAGCTCCCGAAGCACCTCCACCTCCTCGCGCGCGGCGAGGTCGAGCCGCTGCGCCGCTTCCTCGGTCGCCGAGCGGAGGAGCTCGCCCATTTCCCGCCTCAGCCCTGCAAGAGCCGAGATCGCCCCACCCGCCACGCCCGCGAGATCGTCCGCCACGCTGCCGCGCATCACCCTCTCTCCTTGCCCGGGCTCGCTTGCCGCCCCTTCCGAGCGGACCCTATAACCCCACGCGCGGATCGGGCAATGCGCCGTGCGGCGCGCGCAGCAGCGGAACGCAAGGCGGGCATGTATCTCGTCACCGGGGGAGGGGGGTTCATCGGCTCGAATATCGTCGCCGCGCTCGCCGCCCGCGGCGAGGAGGTCGCGGTGTGCGACCGCTTCGGCACGGAGTCGAAATGGCGCAACCTCGCCAAGCACGCGGTCGCGGAAGTGATAGAGCCAGAGGGCCTTCACGCCTGGCTCGAGCGGGCGCCGCGGCTGAAGGGCCTCGTCCACATGGGCGCGATCAGCGCCACCACCGAGACGGATGCCGATCTCACCCTCCGCACTAATCTCACCTTGTCGCTCGCCCTGTGGGAGTGGTGCGCGAGCCGGGACGTGCCCTTCGTCTATGCCTCCTCGGCCGCGACCTATGGCGCGGGCGAAGCCGGTTTCGACGACGAGGCCACGCCTGAGGCGCTCGCGCGGCTGAGGCCTCTCAACCTCTACGGCTGGTCGAAGCACCTGTTCGACCGGCGCGTGGTCGATCTCGTTGCGCGCGGCCGCCCGCGCCCGCCGCAATGGGTCGGGCTCAAGTTCTTCAACGTCTACGGCCCGAACGAATACCACAAGGGCGGCATGATCTCGGTGGTCAAACGCAAGGCCGACGAGATCGCCGCCGGCGGCCCCGCCCTTCTCTTCCGAAGCGGCCGGCCCGACATCGCCGACGGCGAACAGAAACGGGATTTCGTCTGGGTCGGAGATTGCGTGTCGGTCGTCTTGTGGCTGCTCGACACGCCGTCGGTCTCGGGGCTCTACAATCTCGGCACCGGGCGGGCGCGGAGCTATCTCGAGCTCGCGCACGCCGTCTTCGCGGCGATGCGGCGGGAGCCGGAGATCGCCTTCATCGACATGCCCGAGGCGCTCAAGGGCCAGTACCAGTATTTCACCGAAGCGCGGATGGAGCGGCTGCGGGCCGCAGGCTACACGGAGCAGTTCACCCCGCTCGAGCAGGGGGTCGAGATCTACGTCCGCCGCTACCTGAGTCAGGACGACCCCTACGCATGAGGCTCGCCGCCGCAACCCTCGCCGCTGCCTTCGCCGCCGCCGCCTGCGCTCCGGTCGATGCGCTGAACGCGCTGACGCCCAACGAGGGCGTGCGCCGGGTGGCCGAGCTGCGCTATGCCGAGGGACCGCGGGGCAGGCTCGACCTCTACCTCCCGCCTGGAGAGGTGGCAGCGGACGCTCCGCTGCTCGTGTTCTTCCACGGCGGCGGCTGGCGGTCCGGGGCGAAGGAGGACTACCGCTTCCTGGGCACGGCCTTCGCCGCGCGCGGCTTCCTGGTGGCGATCCCCAACTACCGGCTCGTGCCGGAGGTGCGCTGGCCCGCCTTTGCCGAGGACGGCGCGGCAGCCGTCGCCGCCCTGCCTCGGCTCCTCGCTGGGCAGGGGCTCGGAGCGTCCCGGCCCCTGGTGCTCGCCGGGCACTCCGCCGGGGCGCACACGGCGGCGATGCTCGCGCTTGATCCGCGGTGGCTCGGCGCGCACGGCCTCTCCCCCTGCCGCGACGTCGCCGCCCTGCTCGGCCTCGCCGGCCCCTATGCCATCTTCCCGACCGGCGCGCGCATGGTGGTCGCCGCCTTCGGGCCGGCGCCGCAACCCGCCGAGGTGTCGCCGCTCGCCCAGGTCTCGGCTGCCGCGCCGCCTGCCGTCCTGATCGCCGGTGCGTCGGATACGCTCGTCAGCCCGCGCAACAGCGAGGCTCTGGCGGAGGCGCTCGCGCGCGCGGGCCGGCCCGCCGCGCTGCATCTGCTTCCGGGCGTCGGGCACATCGACCTCATCGCCGCGGTCGCCGCGCCGCTGAGGCATACTGCGCCGACACTCGAGGTGGCCGTCTCAGCCCTGCGCGCCGCCCTCGCCGCGACGCCGCGCGCCTGCGCCTGACCCGCCCGCCGATGCTGGGCATCCTTCCCTTCCCGGCGATCGACCCGGTGCTCGTCTCGGTCGGGCCCTTCGCGGTGCGCTGGTATGCTCTCGCCTACATCGCCGGGATCGTCGCCGGCTGGATGCTGATGCGACGCCTCGCCGTCGCCCCGCCCCCCGTTGCGACCCGCGACCAGGTGGACGATTTCCTGACCTGGACCGTGGTCGGGATCATTCTCGGCGGGCGGCTCGGCTACGTGCTGTTCTATCGGCCCTCGCACTACCTCGCGAACCCGCTCGAGGCGCTGATGGTATGGCAGGGCGGGATGAGCTTCCACGGCGGGATGATCGGCATGATCATGGCGATCGTGCTCTTCTGCCGCGGCCGGGGGATCGACATGCTCGGCTTCGGCGATCGTGTGGCGACGGTTGCGCCGATCGGCCTGTTCCTCGGCCGCTGCGCCAATTTCATCAACGGCGAGCTCTGGGGCAGGCCCTGGGACGGGCCCTGGGCGATGATTTTCCCCGCCGATCCTCTGCAGCTGCCCCGACACCCGAGCCAGCTCTACCAGGCGGCGCTCGAGGGTCTCGTTCTGTTCGCGGTGATGGCAACGCTTGCCGCGCGTACGGAGGTGCGGGCGCGGCGCGGCCTGCTCGCCGGCCTCTTCCTTGCCGGCTACGCGGCGGCGCGCAGCATCGGCGAGCTGTTCCGCGAGCCGGACGCGTTCCTGGGGTTCCTCGTCTTCGGCACGACCATGGGGCAGCTCCTGTCGCTTCCGATGCTCGCGGCGGGGCTTTGGCTCGTGGCCACGAGCGGCCGGCGCAGGGTGGCGTGATGCGGCCGACGCAGGCGATCGCCGGCTCTGCCCCGGTGCGGCTCGACCGGTTCATGGCCGACGCCAACGCTGCGTATTACGCCGCGCGTGACCCGTTCGGGCGGGCGGGCGATTTCATCACCGCTCCCGAGATCACCCAGGCGTTTGGCGAACTCTTGGGCCTCTGGGCCGCCGCTGTGTGGGAGGAGATGGGCGCGCCCGCGCCGGTGATCCTCGCCGAGCTCGGCCCGGGCCGCGGCACGCTGATGGCGGATGCGCTGCGTGCCGTGGCGCGCGCAGCCCCGCGCTTCCGCGACACCCTTCGCCTCCATCTCGTCGAGACGAGCCCGCGCCTGCGCGCGGCCCAGGCTGACCGCCTCGGCGGCGCCGTCGCTGCCTGGCACGAGGATCCCCTCTCCCTGCCTCCCGGCCCGCTGATCCTGATCGCCAACGAGTTCCTCGATGCCCTGCCGATACGCCGCTTCCTGCGCGAGGGCGGGGCCTGGCGCGAGGTGGCGGTGGTGTCGGAGGGCGGGCGGCACCGCTTCGTGACGGTTCCGGCGGAGCCGCCAGAGGACATCCGCGCGCTCGGCGGCGGCGAGGTGTGCGAGGCGGCGCGCGATCTCGCCGCTTGGCTCGGCGCGCGGCTTGCCGCCTCGGGCGGAGCGGCTCTCTTCCTCGATTATGGGCCGGCGGATGTGACGCCCGTGGACAGCCTCCAGGCGGTGCGCGGCCACGCCCGGGCCGACCCGCTCTGGTCTCCCGGAAGCGCCGACCTCACCGCCCATGTCGACTGGCGCGCCGTCGCCGCCGCCGCGCGCGCAGCCGGTGCCGCCGTACAGGGCCCGGTGCCGCAGGGAGAGTTCCTGCGACGCCTCGGCCTGCCCGAGCGCACCGCGATCCTCTGCCGCAACGCCGCCCCTGGCGTGGCACGGTCGCTGCAGGCCGGAGCGCGGCGTCTGATGGACCCCGACGCGATGGGGCTTCTGGTCAAGGCGCTCGCGGTCTGCGACCCTCGCCTGCCGCTCCTCCCCGGTTTCGCCCCATGACCCTCGCGCCGCTGACAGACCCGTCGCTCGACGCGCTGCCGCATGGGTTCTTCACCCGCGCGGGCGGGGTGTCGCGTGGCGCCTTCGCGAGCCTCAATTGCTCGCTCTCGGGAAGGGACGACCCTGAGGCGGTGGCCGAGAACCGCGCCCGCGCCGCCCGCTCGCTCGGCTTCGCTCCCGACCGGCTCGTCGGGCTGTTCCAGGTGCACTCGGCCGAGGTCGTTGTGCTGCAGGAGCCCTGGGCGACGGGGGCGCGGCCAAAGGCGGATGCGATGGTCACGCGCCGGCGCGGGGTGCTGCTCGGCATCGTCACGGCCGATTGCGCGCCGATCCTGTTCGCCGACGTGGAGGCCGGCGTCATCGGGGCAGCGCATGCCGGCTGGCGCGGCGCTCTTGCCGGGATCGTCGGCGCGACGGTCGCGGCCATGGAGCGTCTCGGCGCACGGCGCGAGCGGATCGCCGCCGTGATCGGCCCCTCGATCCGCCAGGCGAGCTACGAGGTCGATGCCGCGTTCCGCACCCGCTTCCTCGAGGCCGACCCTGGCAACGCCCGGTTCTTCTCGCCCGGCCGCCCGGGCCATGCCCAGTTCGATCTCGCCGGCTTCTGCGCCGCGGCGCTTGCCTCGGCCGGGGTCGGCACGGTCGCCGTGGTGGCGGCCGACACCTTCGCCGAGGCGGAGCGCTTCTTCAGCTATCGCCGCGCCACCCTCGCGGGCGAGGGCCCGATCGGGCACCAGCTTTCGGCGATCGGGCTGCCCTGACGGCCGCCCTGCCCCGGACCGCGCCGGCGTGCTAGGAACGCCGTGCCATGCCTTATCTCTGGATGTTCCTCTTCCTGCTTCTGCTCGGGATGCTCGCGACCTGTGCGCTCTGATCTTGGCCTCGCGCGGGCGGTGATCGTCGCTCTCGCGCTCGCGGGCTGCGTCTCCCTGCCGATGCCGTTCGAGCCGGGCAGCACCCCCTCGCCCGCGCCCGTGTCGCTCATCCGCCCGCCGCCGGCGCGGATCGTCATCCCCCCGCCCGCCTCGGCCGGGCTCGGGGCTGACCGGGCGCAGCGCTTCGCCGCTGAGCTTGCCTCGGCGCTTCAGGAGCTCGAGGTGCCCGCCACCGCTGCGGGGATACGGAACCCCGAATACCGTCTGCTCGTGAACGGCGAGGCGGAGGCGGGGCTCGTCCGCCTGACCTATTCGCTCACGGGTCGTGACGGCAGGCAGATCGCCGCCACGGGAGGGCCGCGGCCGGTGCCGGCCCGAGCCTGGGCAGAGGCCGCGCCGGAGACGCTCCGGGCCGTGGCGTCTGATGCCGCGCCGGCGATCCTGCGCATGCTCGGCGCGGTGGAGGCGAGCGCGCGGGAGCAGGCCCCTGGGGCGGCTGCCAGGCGCCTCCCTTCGGCCACGCTTCCCGCGATCGTCGGCGCGCCGGGAGACGGCGCCCGCTCGCTCGATCGCGCGCTGCGCGCTGCGCTCGAACGCGAGGGCGTGGTGGTGGCGCCGGAGGGGGCAGAGGCCGAGTTCCGCATAGCCGGCCGGGTGGCACGTGCTCCCGCCGGCCGGGCGCGCGAGCGTGTCGAGATCGTCTGGACCGTGTTCCGCGCCGACGGGCTCGAGCTCGGGCGCGTGGCGCAGCTCAACGAGGTGCCGCGCGGGGCGCTCGACGGGCTGTGGGGGGATGTGGCGGTGATCGTGGCCGATCAGGCCGCGCAAGGGGTGGTCGAGCTCATACGCCGCCACCGCGACGGCGACTGACGCCCCGCGCCGGCCCTGAGGCCCGGTTTACACGGTTCCGTGCCGTTGCTACCAACCGCCCGCCGGTCGTCTCGCCGTGCGCTCCGCCAAGCCCAAAAGGTTCCGCCAGCGATGAAGATCGTCGCCTGCAACTCCAACCGCCCGCTTGCCGAGGCGGTCGCGACGGCGCTGAACATCCCGCTCACCAAGGCCTCGGTCCGGCGCTTCGCGGACATGGAGGTGTTCGTCGAGATCCACGAGAACGTTCGCGGCGAGGACGTGTTCGTCGTCCAGTCGACGTCCTATCCCGCGAACGACAACCTGATGGAGCTCCTGATCACGCTCGATGCGCTGCGCCGCGGCTCGGCGCGGCGCGCGACCGCGGTGATCCCCTATTTCGGCTATGCGCGGCAGGACCGGAAATCGGGGCCGCGCACGCCGATCTCGGCCAAGCTCGTCGCGAACCTCATCACCGAGGCAGGCGCCGACCGGGTTCTGACGCTCGACCTTCACGCCGGGCAGATCCAGGGCTTCTTCGACATCCCGGTCGACAACCTCTTCGCCGCGCCGATGTTCGCCGCCGACATACGCGAGCGCTACAAGGGCCGTGACCTGATCGTTGTCTCCCCCGATGTCGGGGGGGTGGTGCGGGCGCGGCAGATCGCAACCAGGCTGAACGTCGATCTCGCCATCATCGACAAGAGGCGCGAGCGCGCGGGCGTGTCGGAAGTGATGAACGTGATCGGCGAGGTCGAGGGGCGGCACTGCATCCTTGTTGACGACATCGTTGATTCCGCCGGAACGCTCTGCAATGCGGCCGAGGCCTTGATGAAGAACGGCGCGACCGGTGTCTCGGCCTATGTCACGCACGGGGTGTTCTCAGGCGGGGCGGTGGCGCGTGTCGCCACCTCGCCGATCGAGATGATGACTACGACCGACAGCATCCTCGCGACCGAAGCGGTTCGCGTCAGCCACAACATCCGCCAGATCACGATCGCGCCTCTGCTCGCCGAGGCGATCCGGCGGATCAGCGAGGAGAGCTCCGTCAGCTCGCTGTTCTGCTGAGGCGCGCTGCCACAGCCGCTGGACGACAAGCGCGGCGGTCGGTCGCGAAACCGCGCCTGCATCGGCGCACGTCACACAGCTTGCGTCTCCATCACGAAATGTTATAACATTGCCTATCTCTTTTGCCAGTGAGGGGTGCTGTGAAGGTCGCCTACGTGTTCATCTCTCCCATGGCTGCAACCTTCAAGCTCGCGCGGATGATCCTGCCGCAGCTCGAAGCAGGGCAGCATGGTGCCGAGGTGGTCGGCATGATGTTTTTCGACGACAATCTCTTCGTGCTTCGCCGTGGCGACGAGATTGGAGAGCGGCTGGCCAAGCTCGCTGCCGAGCGCAACATTCTCCTCATGATGTGCGACGACTGTGCGATCCGCCGCGGCCTTGGTGAGGGCGATTTCCACCAGTGCGGCCGAGGCGAGGTCAAGCCGAAGGACTGCGTGCCGGGTGTGGTGGCAGGCTGCTTTCCCCAGCTTTATGCAGCGCTTGCCGCCAACCCGCCTGATAACGTGATCTCGCTCTGAAAGCGGAAATCCTGCGTCTCCGCATCAGCCCGCGACGCCGCCCAAGTCGAGGAACGCCTGTTCCTCTGACGTTGTCATGCGCTCGAAGGCGGGGTTGCGGTGCGGGAAATGGCCGAAACGCGCAATGATGTCGCGGTGGACGAGCGCATGCTTGAGCGTCTCTCCGTACAAGGGCCCGCAGAGCGCAACGTACCGCTCCTGGTGGCCCAGGTACTCCGCGTGCATGAAGGGCAGGTAGAAAGAACACGCGGAGGTCCTAAGCGACGCTGCGGTCATGCTCCGCCGCGATCGCCGCCTCGGCGAAGGCAAGCGCGCGCGGGTACATGTGTGTCGTGCCGCGGAAGGCGTTGCGGGGGAACTGGTCGAGCAGGATCAGGAGCGCAAGCGCGCTCTCGGGCGCCTCCACCCAGTCGTCGTGCGCGCGCGCCGCGGCCTCGAGGTGCAGCGCCATGAAACGATCGCGGAACAGCTTATCGAACGCGCCGTCGCGGCGGAATCAGCGCTCGCGCCCGGCGTCGCGCCAGAACGCCACCACGCTTCCCGCCGTCTCGGCCATCCCGATCCTCCCGCCCCCTCTTGCGCCCCCGGCGCCGCCTGATCAGAGTGCCGCCCGCTTCACCCCGAACGCCAGAGGTCACGTTGACGATGAAGCTGTTCTACAGCCCGGGCGCCTGCAGCCTCGCCGTCCACATCGCGCTGCACGAGAGCGGCAAGAGCTTCGAGGCGGTGCGCGTGAACCTCAAGGACGGCGAGCAGTTCTCGCCCGAGTTCCTGAAGGTCAACCCGAAGAGCAAGGTGCCGGTGCTTGCGCGCGACGATGGCTCTGTGCTCACGGAGTGCCCGGCCCTTTTGTTCTGGGTCGCGCGCACGAGCCCTGAGGCGAAGCTTCTGCCGGACGACGCGGACGGCGAGGCCCGCGCGCTCGAGTGGATGAACTTCATCTCGGGCAGCATCCACAACGGCGGCTTCACCCGGATCCTCCGCGCCGAACGCTTCGTGGGCGACCCGGCGCACGCCCCGGCCGCGAGCGAGAAGGCTAAGGCCGACACGATCAAGTACCTCACGATCGCCGAGGAGATGCTTGACGGG
>Ga0209691_1000406_pt1 | contig 30947 bp, 44 predicted proteins | sample YNPMSBMetaG_FD_187120 | JGI IMG/M metagenome (GOLD analysis project Ga0209691, IMG submission 187120) | Anoxygenic and chlorotrophic microbial mat microbial communities from Yellowstone National Park, USA - YNP MS-B MetaG (SPAdes) (version 2) ... | reverse complement strand
GGGGGATAACGTCACCCTCAGCGTCGAGCTCATCAAGCCCATCGCCCTGGAGGAAGGTCTGCGCTTCGCCATCCGTGAAGGCGGCCGTACCGTGGGTGCCGGTGTGGTCTCTAAGATCATCGAGTGAAGGAGGCCTTGAATGCCAAAGATACGTATCAAGCTTCGGGGCTTTGATCACAAGAGCTTGGACGCTTCGGCAGCCAAGATCGTAGAGACGGCACGCCGCAGTGGTGCGAAGGTTTCCGGTCCGCTGCCATTGCCAACCCGTGTGCGCCGCTTTACTGTGCTGAGAAGCCCCTTCAAACACAAAGACAGCCGAGAGCACTTTGAGCTGCGCACCCATAACCGGCTGGTGGATATCTCCGACCCTACCCCTAAAACCATTGAGGGGCTGCGCAACCTTGACCTGCCCACTGGGGTTGAGATTGAGCTCAAGATGATAGGAGGCCGCTGATGAAGGGCATCCTCGGAACCAAAGTGGGCATGACCCAGATCTGGAGAGGCGATAAGGTCGTGCCGGTGACGGTGATTTTGGCTGGTCCCTGCCCAGTGGTACAGCGCAAAACCGTTGAAAAAGACGGTTATGAAGCTGTGCAGCTTGGATTCCAGAGTCAGAAGCCGCAGCGGGTTAATAAGCCTGCCAAAGGTCACTTCGCTAAGGCAGGGGTAGAGCCTGTGAAGTACCTGCGCGAGCTGCGGGGCTTCAACCCTGAAAGCGATACTGTGACCGTGGGAATCTTCAGCGTAGGCGAAGTGGTGGATGTAACCGGTACCTCCAAAGGCCGCGGTTTTACAGGCGTCATGAAGAAGTGGAACTTCGCGGGCGGTAATGATTCCCACGGTGCCCACAAGATTCACCGTCACCCTGGTTCGATTGGTAACCGTAAGACTCCGGGCCGGGTTTTCAAGGGTAAAAGGATGGCCGGGCGTTGGGGCGGCGAGCGCGTGACGATCCAGGGCCTCGAGGTGGTCGACGTGTTGGAGGAGGAGAACCTGATCTTGGTCAAGGGCTCGGTGCCGGGAGCCAACGGCAGCCTGGTGGTGGTGCGCCAGACCAGCAAGGCACCCGCTGCTAAGAGCAAAAAGGGAGGTAAGTGATGTACAACCTTCCGGTGCTTGGAAGCAACAAAACCGTGGAGGTGGCGCTTCCCGCAGAGGTGAAAGGCCACGTGCTTTATGAGGTGGTGCGCTGGCAACTGGCCTCGCGCCGTCGAGGCACAGCGGCTACCAAAACCCGCGGCATGGTGAGCTTCACCACCAAGAAGATGTACCCACAAAAGCATACCGGTCGTGCCCGGCACGGAGACTACGGCGCTCCCATCTTCGTAGGGGGCGGTACGGTTTTTGGGCCACAACCTCGTGACTATAGCTACACCCTGCCTAAAAAGGTCCGTAAGCTGGGCCTTGCTATGGCCTTGGCTGACCGTGCTAGGGAAGGCAAGTTCTTCTTGGTGGAAGACTTCGAAGGCGTGAACGGCAAGACCAAGGAGTTTGTGGCCTGGCTTAGAGCCCAGAACCTCGAGGGCCCTTCCATCTTGTTGGTAACCAGCAACGAGAAAGTGGCACGGGCAGCCCGTAACCTACCCAAAGTGCGGGTGCTGGCTCCCGAGGGCCTAAACGTCTACGATATCTTGCGCCAGGAAACCTTGCTTATGGAAGCATCGGCCTGGACGGGGGTGCAGGCCAGGCTGGGCCTAGACCAAGGGGGTGAGGCCTGATGAAAACGCCCCATGATGTGATCATCCAACCCGTTCTGTCGGAGAAGGCGTATAGCCGCTTTGCCGAGGGGGTTTATACCTTTTGGGTGCATCCTAGCGCCAGCAAGACCGAAATAGCTAATGCGGTAGAGGCCGCCTTCAAGGTTAAGGTGGTGCGGGTCAACACCCAGAATGTCCTGGGCAAGCACAAGCGCTTGGGCCGCTTTATGGGCAAGCGCCCCGACCGAAAAAAGGCCATTGTCAAGGTGGCTGCTGGACAGAAGATCGAAGCTCTGGAGGGGTTGATCTGAGTTGGTATGTCTCCAGTGGCGGTGTAGCCCTGACGCCAACCCACGCCCCAACCGTCTTGAGACCGAGCGTGTTGAGCGCATCCGACTGCGCCAAGCGATGACAGGACAAAAACCCACTTGGCACCAGGGCAACTCGGTCGGCCCGTATCAAGTGAGAGGGAGAGAAAAATGGCAGTAAAGAAATTCAAACCCTACACCCCATCCCGCCGCTTTATGACGGTGGCAGACTTCTCCGGCCTGACCAAAAAACGCCCGGAGAAGAGTCTCACCGTCCCGCTGAAGAAAACTGGGGGGCGCAACAACCAAGGTCGTATCACCAGCCGTTTCATCTCTGGCGGTCACAAGCAGCTTTACCGCATCATCGACTTTCGTCGGCGGGATAAGGCGGGTATTCCCGCACGGGTTGCAGCCATTGAATACGACCCCAACCGCACTGCGCGCATCGCCCTCTTATTTTATCGCGACGGCGAAAAGCGCTACATCCTGGCCCCCGATACCTTGAAGGTCGACAGCCTTGTAACCAGCGGTCCCGAAGCCGCCATTGCGGTGGGCAATGCTCTACCGCTGCGCTTCATCCCGGTTGGTACGGTAGTTCATGCGGTGGAACTCGAGCCTGGCAAAGGTGCCAAGATGGCCCGTAGTGCTGGTACCAGCGCGCAGGTGCAAGGCCGTGAAGGTGACTACGTGATTCTACGCCTGCCCTCCGGCGAGCTGCGCAAGGTGCATGGTGAGTGCTACGCCACCATTGGGGTAGTTTCCAACGCGGATCACAAGAACATCGTGCTGGGCAAGGCGGGCCGCATGCGCCACCTGGGCCGCAAAGGCCACGTGCGCGGCACGGCCATGAACCCTGTAGACCACCCACACGGCGGTGGAGAGGGCCGAGCCCCGCGCGGACGTCCGCCCGTCTCGCCCTGGGGTCAGCAGTCCAAAGGCCTCAAAACCCGCAAGAAGAGGAAACCCTCTAGTGCGCTCATCGTTTCTCGTCGCAAATAGATGCTTTTTCGTGCCGCTGCGGGCGGCACAGGTGAGGAAACTATGCCACGTAGCTTGAAGAAAGGGGTTTTTGTGGAAAGTCACCTGCTGGAAAAAGTCGAGGCGATGAATGCCAAAGGCGAAAAGCGGGTGATTAAGACTTGGAGCCGTCGGAGCACCATCGTTCCTGAGATGGTGGGCCATACCTTGGCGGTATACAACGGTAAGCAGCATGTGCCAGTTTACATAACCGAACAGATGGTCGGGCACAAGCTGGGTGAGTTCTCGCCTACCCGCACCTACCGCGGCCACAGCAAGGAGGCCAAGACGGCCAAGAAGTAAGGGGTAGACTATGGAAGCCAGAAAACGTCTCAAAAAAAGCGAGCGCAGCGACATTCGCAAAGCTCTGCGTGATGTTCACTACCCGGGTTCGGCGGGTTTGCAGCGCTATGCAAAGCTGTCGCTGCGCAAGCGGGGTGAAATCCTCAAGGGCGAAACCGCCCACACCTACGCCCGGGCTACGGCCCGCTACATCCGCATGTCGCCCCGAAAGGTGCGTCTGGTGGTGGATCTGATTCGTGGTAAGAAGCTTGAGGAGGCCCGCGCTATTCTCAAGCACACCCCCCACCGCGCCGCGGAAGTGGTGGCCAAGGTGCTCGAGTCTGCTGCAGCCAACGGCATGAACGACGATCGCAAGAACATGCTTGAAGATCAGATTTACGTCAAAGCAGCCTACGTGGATGAGGGGCCATCGCTCAAGCGCATACTGCCTCGAGCTCGAGGCAGCGCAAATATGATCAAGAAGCGCACCAGCCACATCACCATCATCGTGGGGGAGAAAAATGGGTAACAAGATTCATCCCATAGGTTTGCGCTTAGGTATCACCCGCGATTTTGAGTCGCGCTGGTACGCTGGCAAAAAGACCTATGCCAAAGTTTTGCTAGAAGATCTCCAGATACGCCAGCTGATCGAGAAGGAGCTGCACCAAGCAGGCCTGGCCCGCATTGACATCGAGCGTGCAGCCGATAATGTCACGGTGGTGGTCTACGCGGCCAAACCAGGTGTGGTCATCGGGCGCGGGGGTGAGACCATCAAGCGCCTGCGCGAGGCCTTGCAGAGCAAGTTTCCTGGCAGGACGGTGGCGCTCAATGTGCAGGAAGTGAGCAACCCCAACCTTTCTGCGCCTCTGGTGGCCCAGCGTGTGGCCGAGCAGATCGAGCGCCGTTTTGCCGTGCGCCGCAGCATCAAGCAGGCGGTGCAGCGGGTGCGTGAATCAGGTGCTCAGGGGGCCAAGATTGTGGTTTCCGGACGCATCGGCGGCGCTGAGCAGGCCCGCGTCGAATGGGCGGCTGAGGGCCGGGTTCCCCTGCACACTTTGCGGGCCAACATCGATTATGGGACGGCTCGAGCCGAGACCACCTATGGCTCGCTTGGGGTTAAAGCCTACATCTTCATGGGCGAGGTAATTGGTAGCAAGAAGGTGCCAGCTGCTGCAACGGCAGCACGTCTGGCTGCGACAAAGCGTGAGCAGGATAGCAAACCCCGCCGCCGCTCAGCCGTTCGCAAGGCCGGGGTAGGGGGAAGAGAGGGGGGCGAGTAGGGTATGTTGATGCCCAAGCGTATGAAGTACCGCAAGGCTCATCGGGGCCGCATGCGGGGTACCACCAAAGGCGGAGACTACCTAGCTTTTGGCGAGTGGGGACTGGTGGCATTGGAGCCCTCCTGGATTACCAGCCAGCAGATTGAGGCGGCCCGTGTGGCCATGGTGCGGCACTTCCGCCGCGGTGGCAAAATTTTTATCCGCATCTTCCCCGATAAACCTTACACCAAAAAGCCTTTGGAGGTCCGGATGGGTAAGGGTAAGGGGAACGTAGAGGGCTACGTGGCGGTGGTAAAGCCGGGCCGTGTGATGTTTGAGGTGTCGGGTGTGACCGAGGAGCAGGCCCGTGAGGCCCTGCGCCTGGCTAGCCACAAGCTGCCCATTCAGACTAAGGTGGTGAGACGCGATGCCTACGACGAAGCCCAGTGAGCTGCGCAAACTTCCGGTGTCCGAACTGCAAAAGCGGATTCAGGAAACCAAGAAAGAGCTGATGGAGTTGCGCTTCCAGGCCAGCATCGGCCAGCTGGATAAAAGTCACCGGGTGTCTGAAGCGAGGCGCGAAATTGCCCGCATGATGACAGTGCTGGCTGAGAAAATGAAGGCCCAAGCGCGCCAAAAAGGAGCCCAAGATGCCTAAAAAAGTTCTTACCGGCGTGGTGGTGAGCGATAAAGCGCAAAAGACCGTTACGGTCTTGGTAGAGCGCCAAATGCAGCACCCGCTGTACGGCAAGGTGATTAAGAAGTCAAAAAAGTATCTTGCCCACGACGAGGATGATCAGTACAAGCTGGGTGATGTGGTCGAGATCCGAGAAGCCACGCCTATCTCTAAAAGAAAGAAGTTTGTGGTGATCAGACGTATCGAGGAGGGCCGCATGGACCTGGTCGAGCGCTACCTCCTGCGTAAGCAACGGGGTAACGCCTGATGCTGTTTGCCGTGAAAGGGAGAGTCCTGCATGATACAGCAAGAAACCGTACTGGAAGTTGCTGACAACACCGGGGCACGCAAGATTGCCTGCATTCGGGTGCTGGGTGGTCATTACCGCAAGTACGCCAGCGTAGGCGATGTAATCGTGGCTTCGGTGAAGGAGGCCATCCCCCGGGCTATGGTCAAGGAAGGCGATGTGGTTCGGGCCGTGGTGGTGCGGACGGCTAAGGAAATCCGTCGGCAGGATGGCTCCTCTATTCGCTTCGACACCAATGCTGCGGTCATTATCAACCCCCAGAACGAGCCACGGGGAACCCGTGTGTTTGGGCCGGTGGCCCGTGAGCTGCGAGAGCGGGGGTTTATGAAGATCGTTTCTCTAGCCCCTGAGGTGCTTTGAGCCTCGAGCGCGTCCGCGGGTTCGGGGACTGCTTACTCCGCGCTCGCCTTGCCGGGACACGTCTTGGGTGAACCCCTCAGGATGCTTTTTGGTAGGATTTCTGCTACACTTGTCATTTGGCCCCGGTGGAGGCAGTCCTGGCCAGTTGGAGGAATAATGAAGGTGCATGTCAAAAAAGGCGACACAGTGCTGGTTCTTTCCGGTAAGGCAGGGCTTCGTGGTGGAATCGGCAAAGTCAAGGCGGTTATGCCTAAAGAGGGGTTGGTAGTGGTCGAGGGGCTGAACATAATCAAGCGCACGGTTCGGCCTAACCCCCGCAACCCCCAGGGAGGCTTTATCGAGATGGAGGCGCCTATTCATGCCTCTAAGGTGATGCCCATTTGCCCAAGCTGCGAAAAGCCGACCCGGATCCGCAAGAAATTCTTGCCCGACGGTACCAAGGTGCGCGCTTGCGCCAAGTGTGATGGCGTGCTGGACTCCAAGTGAGGGGATGCGTATGCCGCTGGAGATTGCCCTCAAAAGACGCTACCTAGAAGAGATCCGCCCTGAGCTCATGAAACGCTTTGGCTACGATAACATCATGGCGGTACCGCGCCTGGTTAAAATCGTGGTCAACCAGGGCCTGGGTGAGGCCAAAGAGGACAGCCGAATCCTAGAGAAAGCCAGCAAAGAACTGGCTGCCATAACCGGTCAACAGCCGGCTGTTACCCGCGCGAAAAAGTCCATATCCAACTTCAAGCTGCGCAAAGGTATGCCGATTGGTTTGCGGGTTACCCTGCGCGGTGACCGCATGTGGATTTTTGCTGAGAAGCTCATCCACATCGCCCTACCCCGTATCCGTGACTTCCGTGGGGTCAACCCCAACGCTTTTGATGGTCGTGGCAATTACAACTTGGGCTTGCGGGAGCAGGCTATCTTTCCCGAGATCACCTACGATATGGTAGATGCGGTTCGCGGGATGGATATCGCGGTGGTCACGACGGCGAAAACTGATGAAGAAGCCAAAGCCTTGCTCGAGCTGCTCGGGTTTCCATTCCGTAAATGACCTTTTGTTGTCGAGCCTAGAAAGGAGGTGAAGTTATGGCTAAGAAGTCCCAAGTTGAAAGAATGAAACGCAAGCTGAAGACCATTGCCAAGTACGCGGCCAAGCGAGCGGCTCTTAAGGCTGCGGGTGATTACGCAGCTTTGGCTGAGCTTCCTCGCGACGCCAGCCCCACCCGGCATAAGAACCGTTGCGTGGTGACAGGCCGTTCTAGGGCTTATATGCGCTACTTCGGCCTCTCGCGTCTTCAGTTCCGCGAAATGGCCCACAAGGGTTTGTTGCCGGGTGTGAAGAAGGCCAGCTGGTAAAGGTTGCTTTGTAGGTCGGTGAGCTTTCGCCGATACCGCAGGGCTAATCCAGGGTGTCATCTGTGGATGTTCTGAGCTGTTAGGCTGGCTAATTTTGCCAGGACCAGGCTCCGCAAACCTCCGTAAGCAGCCAGAGGCACCCAAGAAGTAGGAGATTTACAATGCTCAGTGATCCGATTGCTGATATGCTGACCCGGATTCGCAATGGAGTCCAGGTCTACAAGGAAAGCGTGGACGTTCCTGCTTCTAAGTTCAAGGAGCAGATTGCGACCATACTCGTTAGGGAAGGTTTTCTCAAAAAGGTGGAGCGCATTGACATCGATGGCAAGCCTTTCCTGCGTCTGACCCTCAAGTATGGCCCCCGCCGCGAGCAGGTTATCAAGCATATTCGCCGGGTAAGTCGCCCCGGTCGCCGGGTGTATGTTACGGCGGAAAACCTGCCCAATGTGCGCCGCGGCTTGGGGTTAGCGATCATCTCGACTTCTAAAGGCCTGCTACCCGACCGCGAAGCCCGTAAGCTGGGTGTGGGTGGCGAAGTGATCTGCGAGGTGTGGTAATGAGCCGCGTCGGAAAACAACCTATCACCTTACCCAAAGGCGTAACCGTGGAGGTGGCCGCTGGTTACGTAAGGGTCAAGGGCTCCAAAGGCGAGCTAACGGTACCTGTGCATCCTGACCTGATCGTCAAAAACGAGGGGGGAACTGTTACCGTCAGCCGCCCTTCAAACAGCCGTACCCATAGGAGCCTGCATGGCCTCACCCGCACTCTGATTGCCAATGCTGTTCAAGGTGTTTCGGTGGGGTACGTGAAGGAGATGCTGATTAGTGGGACCGGTTACCGTGCCGCCATGCAAGGCAAGAACCTCGAGCTAACCGTAGGGCACAGCCACAAGGATATCGTTACCCCCCCGGAGGGCATTACCTTTGAAGTCCCTGAGCCAACCAAAATCCGCATCATTGGCATAGACAAGCAGCTTGTGGGGCAGGTTGCCGCCAATGTGCGGGCAGTGCGGCCCCCTGACGCCTACCACGCCAAAGGTATCCGCTACGCTGATGAGGTAGTCAAGACCAAGCCTGGCAAGACGGCTGGTAAGTAGAGGAAGGAGAGTCTGTGGCGCGTTTAACCGCTAAAGATCGGCGCAAGTTCCGGGTGCGCAACGCAGTAAAGGCCTCTGGACGCCTGCGTCTTAGCGTTCACCGGAGTTTGCGGCACATTTACGCCCAAATCATTGATGACAGTAAAGGACATACCCTGGTGGCGGCCTCGAGCAAGTCACTCAAACTCTCGGGCAACAAGACCGAGGTGGCCCGCAAAGTGGGCCAGGCCATTGCCGAGGCGGCAAGGGCTAAGGGCATCACGCAGGTGGTTTTCGACCGGGGTGCGTTCAAGTACCACGGGCGTGTGAAGGCGCTGGCGGAAGGTGCCCGTGAGGGTGGGTTAGAGTTTTGAGCAGGAGGCGAGAACCTGAGACCCCGCCAAAGGTCGTCTGGTTTTCAAACTCCTGCCTCGAGCGAGGTTGGATATGCCGGAAACCGATTTTGAAGAAAAGATGATCTTCGTACGTCGTACCTCCAAAACCTATCAGGGGGGGCGTCGCTTCCGCTTTGGGGCTTTGGTGGCTGTGGGCGACCGGCAGGGCCGTGTGGGCCTGGGCTTGGGCAAGGCCAAGGAGGTGCCCTTAGCTGTTCAGAAAGCCAACAACTACGCCAAGCGCGATATGATTGAAGTGCCCATACAAAACGGCACCATACCCCATGAGGTCAGTGTGACCTGGGGCTCTTCCACGATCTTGCTGCGTCCGGCTGCCCCGGGCACTGGGGTAATTGCCGGTCAGGTGCCCCGGGCGATCCTCGAGCTGGCAGGCATTACCGATATTCTAACCAAGGAGCTGGGCTCCCGTAACGCGGTCAACATTGCCTACGCCACTATGGAAGCCTTGCGCCAACTGCAGACCTGGGACGAGGTCAAGCGCCTACGTAAGGCCCCTGCTGATCCTGAGGAGGTGGCCTGATGGCGACCCTGAAGGTACGGCTGGTCAAAAGCCCAATAGGCTACCCTAAAGACCAAAAAGTGGCCCTCAAGATCCTGGGTCTAACCAAAATGAATCGCGTGCGCGAGCTGCCGGATAACCCTGCTGTGCGCGGTCAAATTCGCAAGGTGGCCCACCTGGTGGAGGTGCTAGAATGACGCTGAACGAGATTCGCCCCAACCAAGGGGCCAATAAACGCCGGAAACGTGTGGCTCGAGGCCCTGGATCTGGCCATGGGAAGACTGCTGGTCGTGGCCATAAAGGCCAGAAGTCTCGCTCAGGCGGCCTGAAGAACGCTGCGCGTTTTGAAGGCGGGCGCTCTACCTTGATCATGCGCTTGCCCAAACGTGGCATGAAAAATGATCCGCACGGCGAAATCAAGCGGATTGAATACCAGGTGGTCAATCTTGGCGCAATCGCCAAGCATTTTTCCTCGGGAGAGGTGGGCCCAGAAGCACTGGCACAGGCTGGCTTGGTGCGTCCAGGCTACCCAGTCAAGGTGCTGGCCATGGGGAACGCCAGCGGGGTGAGGGTACATGCCCACAAATTCTCTCAGGCTGCAGCTGAAAAGCTAAAGGCAGCCGGTGGGGAAGCCATTGTGATTGAGGGGGCTTAGGATGCTTGCGGCCTTCCGCTCCGCCATCGTCATTCCCGAGTTACGCAAGCGTATCCTGTTTACGCTTTTGGTGTTGGCGTTGTATCGGTTGGGTACCTTTATCCCTACCCCCGGAGTAGACATCAGTAAAATCCGGGAGTTTTTGGGTACCCAGGCGGGTAGCGCCCTGGGATTGATCAACCTGTTTTCCGGTGGCAATTTCGAGCAGTTCTCCATCTTTGCTCTGGGCATTATGCCTTACATTACTGCCGCCATCATCATGCAGCTTCTGGTAACAGTAATCCCGTCCCTAGAGAAGCTGCAAAAGGAGGGCGAGGAGGGCCGCCGCATCATCACTCAGTACACCCGTATTGCAGGTATTGTGCTGGGAGCTGTACAGGGTTTATTCCTGGCCACGGCCTTCCTGGGCGCCAACAACGGAGCTTTTTTGCTGCCTGGCTGGGAGCCTGGCTTTTTCTTCTACTTTGTGGTGGTGGTCACCCAAGTTGCTGGGATCGCCTTGCTGCTTTGGATGGCCGAGCGCATCACTGAGTATGGCATTGGTAACGGTACCAGCATGGTGATTTTCGCCGGCATTGTGGCCTCCTGGCTACCGCAGTTGGGACGTACTTTTGGCCTGGTGCGCACGGGTGAGGTCAACCTGATCGCACTGCTGCTTTTCTTAGCCTTCGTGGTCCTGGCCTTTGCTGCGATGGCAGCGGTTCAGCAGGCTGAACGTCGCATTCCGGTACAGTATGCGCGCAGGCAGGTAGGCCGAAGGATGTTTGGGGGCCAGGCGACCTATATCCCCATCAAGCTTAACGCGGCTGGGGTGATCCCCATCATCTTTGCAGCAGCCTTGTTGCAGTTACCGCTGTTCATCGCCGGGGCCTTCCCTGATTCCGCAGTGGCTCAAGCCGTCGCTAACTTCTTCACCCCCAACCGTTTCCCTGGTCTGCTGATTGAGGTGCTGCTGATCATCGGCTTTACCTACGTTTACACAGCTGTGCAGTTCGACCCGCGCCGCATTTCGGAAAACCTACGTGAGTATGGTGGCTTTATTCCCGGCATCCGTCCTGGTGAACCCACGGTAAAGTTCCTCGAGCACATCGTCTCCCGACTGACCCTATGGGGCGCTATCTTCCTGGGCATTGTGGCGGCCTTGCCCACTATCATGCAAAACATTACCGGCGTGACTACCCTGGCCTTCCATTTTTCGGGTATCAGCTTGCTGATAGTGGTGGGTGTGGCGCTGGATACCCTGCGTCAGATTGAAGCTCAACTGCAGATGCGCAACTATGAGGGTTTTCTGTCCAAGGGGCGTTTGCGGGGTCGCACCCGCTAGAACCGAGAGGAGGTCGTTGTGGCAGAGGCAGTGATATTTCTGGGCCCCCCGGGGGCGGGCAAAGGTACTCAGGCCAAGCGCTTGGCCGATGAGCTAGGGTTTCGGCAGCTCTCCACAGGAGATATCCTGCGAAGCCACGTGGCCCGGGGTACTGAACTGGGGCGGCAGGCCAAGCCCTTGATGGAGGCCGGAAAGCTGGTGCCTGACGAGGTTATTCTAGGTTTGATTGCTGAAGAACTAGCCCAAATGCCCGACCCTAAGGTCATTTTTGACGGTTTTCCCCGCACCTTAGCCCAGGCGGAGGCCCTCGATCAGCTGCTGGTCGAACGCCAAATTCGCCTTCTGGGTGTGTTGCTTATAACCGTGCCGGAGGAGGAGCTGATTCGTAGGCTTTTGGGGCGGGCCTTGGAAGAAGGCCGCCCGGACGACAACGAAAATACCATTCGAGCCCGCATGGTGGAGTACTACCAAAAAACCCAGCCGCTGGTGGAGTACTATAAGAAGTCCGGGTGCTTAAAGGAAATCAATGGCCTGGGTAAGGTGGACGAGGTGTACCAAGCTATTCAGGGGGCGTTGGGTGTACAGGCCTCCTAAGGCCGCGGAGCTGCAGGCATCAAGTCTTTTATGGCCATCTACATTAAGTCGCCCTGGGAGATTGAGCGGATGACCAAGACGGGTCAGCTGCACACGGAAATTTTTGCTGAGGTGGAGCCCCATGTCCGTCCTGGGGTGAGCACCCTCGAGCTCGATCAAATCATCCTGCGGGCAATTCAAAGGGTAGGTGGCCAGGCCCCACAGATCGGCTACCGCGCAGGTGGTACCGTGCCCTTTCCCAGCGCGACCTGTATGTCCGTTGACGAGGTGGTGGTGCATGGCCTCCCCTCCAAACGCCCTTTGCAGGAGGGGCAACTCTTGAAGATCGATTTCCTTTTCACCTACGAGGGCTACACCACCGATATGGCCCGTACCTATGCCATAGGTAAAGTCTCGCCTGAGGCCGAGCGCCTTATGCGCGTTACCGAGGAGGCTTTCTGGGTAGGATTTGAACAGCTTCAGCCAGGCAGGCGTATTGGCGACGTAGCAGCAGCTGTGCAGGAGTTTGTCGAACGACGCCACGGGTTGTGGTGCATTCGCGAAATGGTGGGGCATGGCGTGGGGCGCGAGCTTCACGAAGACCCCCAGGTGCCCAACTATGGCGAGCCTGGCAAAGGCCCTAAGCTGCGTCCTGGCATGACCCTGGCCTTCGAGCCAATGGTTGCTTTATACCCTGCCAAGATGGTAATATTAGAGGATGGTTGGACGGCCACGGTTGGTAAAGGCAACCTGGCAGCCCACTACGAAAACACGGTGCTGATTACCCACGCTGGTCCTCGCCTCTTGACGGGGACCCAGAAGGCCGTGCCGGTAAAGCGCTAGGAGGAGATGCTTGGCTAAGGAAAAGGACACAATTCGCGCTGAGGGAGTTGTTAGCGAGGCCCTGCCAAACACTAATTTCCGGGTTCAACTGGATAACGGTCCCGAAATCCTCTGCTACATCTCTGGCAAGATGCGAATGAACTACATCCGCATCCTACCTGGCGATCGGGTGGTGGTCGAAATCACCCCCTACGATCCTAGCCGGGGCCGGATTGTGTACAGGAAGTGAACATCCGCTGATTCTAAGGAGAAACCATGAAAGTGCGTACCTCGGTCAAGAAGATGTGCGACAAGTGCAAGGTTATTAGGCGGCACGGTCGCGTCTACGTGATCTGTGAAGATCCCACCCACAAGCAGCGCCAAGGCTAGAAAGGAGGTGGATGAATGGCCCGCATTGCCGGTGTAGAAATTCCCCGCAATAAGCGCGTGGATGTAGCCCTGACCTATGTGTATGGAATAGGTTTTGCCCGCGCGAAAGAGGCACTAGCCGCGACAAATGTCAACCCAGCAACCCGTGTCAAAGACTTGACTGAAGCTGAGCTAGCCCGCTTGCGTGAGTTTGTAGAAAACGCCTATAAGCTCGAGGGTGAACTGCGCGCCGAGGTGGCTAACAATATCAAGCGTCTGATGGACATCGGTTGCTACCGTGGATTGCGGCACCGTCGTGGGCTTCCCGTGCGTGGGCAGCGCACCCGCACCAATGCCCGCACGCGCAAAGGTCCCCGTAAAACCGTTGCAGGAAAGAAGAAAGCACCCCGTAAATAACGGAGGCTTCTTGTATAGCACCAGTATAGAGTGCATTGCATCTGCCAGTTGAGACTCCCGAAGGGGACTCCACCCCTGGGTGGAACTGAAGCGAGGAGAGTATGGCTGAGAAAAAGACTTCTACACGTAAAAAAAAGGTCAAGCGTCAGGTCACAACGGGTAAGGCGTACATCCACGCCTCTTACAACAACACCATTGTGACCATCACTGATCCCAACGGCCATCCTGTCACTTGGTCGTCGGGTGGGGTCATCGGCTACAAGGGCAGCCGTAAGGGTACCCCCTATGCTGCCCAGCTGGCAGCCATGGACGCAGCCAAGAAAGCCCAGAGCTTTGGGATGAACAGCGTTGAGGTGGTGGTACGGGGCACAGGTGCGGGCCGCGAGCAAGCCATCCGGGCGTTGCAGGCCAGTGGGCTTCAGGTGCGCTCCATTGTGGACGACACCCCTACGCCTCACAACGGCTGCCGACCTCGCAAGAAGTTTCGTAAGGCTGTTTAGTTTGTGGGGGGTGAAACTTTGGTTCCCTGCTTCGCCCCTTAGATCCTGGGAACCCGGTTGGGAAAGCGAGCCTTTCTAACCGCTGGAGGAGAGAAGAATGGGTCGTTATAGAGGGCCAATCGTAAAAGTAGCACGTCACCTTGGGGTGAACATAGCCGAGACTGAAAAAGTACAAAAGTATCTGGACCGTCGCCCTTATGCGCCGGGCCAGCACGGTCAAAAACGTCGGGGCCGTCCCTCCGACTTTGCCGTGCGCTTGCGTGAAAAGCAGAAGCTGCGCTTTATCTACGATGTTTCAGAGCGGCAATTCCGCAACCTTTTCGAAGAAGCCAGCCGCAGGAAGGGCGTAACGGGAACGGTGTTCTTGCAGTTGCTAGAGAGCCGTTTGGATAACGTGGTTTTTCGCATGGGCATCGCCTCTACCCGTCGCCAAGCACGGCAGTTCGTGCGGCATGGGCACATTCTGGTCAACGGTCGGCGGGTAAACATTCCCAGCTATCGCCTGCGTCCAGGAGATGAGATCAAGGTCTCTGAAAGGGCCAAAAAGATGGATTTCATCGTGCAAAATGTCGAGCGCTTCAAGAACCGCAAGGGCTTCCCCTGGTTGGAGTTTAACGCCGATACCATGACTGGGCGCTTCTTGCGTTTGCCGGAGCGAGAAATGCTATCGCTGCCGGTAAATGAGCAGCTTGTGATCGAGTTCTATTCGAGGTAAGCGCTGAGCTTGGGAAGTTGGCAGCCGTTCTGCCAGACCCCTGCCCCTCGACACCTCCGGAGGTAATTTTGGAAACCACCAAGACCAAAGCCCCCGTCTTCAATGCCCGCATTGACGGCAATTACGGCGAGTTTGTGCTCGAGCCCCTAGAGCGGGGTTTCGGCGTAACCTTGGGTAACCCGCTGCGCCGAATCTTGCTCTCTTCCATTCCCGGTACAGCGGTTACCAGCGTTTACATCGAAGACGTGCTGCATGAGTTCTCTACCGTTCCAGGAGTCAAGGAAGATGCCATCCAGCTTATCCTGAATCTTAAGGAGCTGGTGGTGCGCTTTGCTAACCCTGGTACAGGGCCCAAGACCCTTACCCTACGTGCCAGTGGACCTAAGGTGATCTACGCCCGGGATCTCGAGTGCCCTCCCGATGCCGAAATTGTCAACCCCGACCATTACATCGCCACCTTGGAGGACAAAGGTAGACTGGTGATGGAAATTCGGGTTGACGAAGGCGTAGGTTATGTTCCCGCGGAAAAGCACGGTATCAAAGATCGCATCTCCTCAATTCCGGTAGACGCGCTCTACTCGCCGGTGCGTCGGGTAGCCTACCAGGTTGAGGACACCCGTCTGGGCCAGCGCACCGACCTGGATAAGCTAACCCTGCGCATCTGGACCAATGGAGCGGTCTCTCCGATGGACGCACTTCAACAAGCCGTAGCCATACTGCGCGAACAGCTAGGTTTCTTCGACCAGGCACCAGTCGTGCGGGCTGAGGTCAGAAACACCTCTTCCCCGGATGCGGCCAATATAACCACTCAATCTACCACGCTGCCGGAGTCCAAGGGGATTGGCCTAACCCTAGATGATTTGGGCCTAACCACCCGTGTCTTGCACAATCTCAAGGAAGAGGGTATCGAGAGCGTGGAGAGCTTGTTGGCCCTATCAGAAAAGGAGCTTAAGCGGGTGCCGGGCATTGGCGAGCGCAGCCTACAAGAAATCAAGGACTGCCTGGCCCAGCACGGCCTGGCAATGAAGGAATGAGGAAAGGAGAGATACATGCGTCACAAAAAGGCTGGAAGGAAACTCAACCGGAGCTCTTCGCACCGCGTGGCCTTGTTCCGAAACCTTGCCAAGAGCCTGCTGCTTTCAGAGAATGGAAGGATCATTACCACCATTCCCAAGGCCAAGGAACTAGCAGGTTACATGGACAGCTTAATCAACACAGCTAAGAAGGCGCCCACCCTGACCGTGCCTGAAGGTGTGCGCTTTACCAAGCCCAGGGATAAGGACGGCCGCCCCCTCCCTCTCAAAGAAGGCGAGCGCATGGCTACCCTCGAGGAGCTGACAGCCTATGCTCGACGCAATCACTTGCGCCGCTTAGTGTTGCGTGATCTGCACGACCCTAAGCTAGTCAAGAAGCTCTTTGAGGAAATTGCCCCCAGATACGCCGACCGTCCAGGTGGCTATACCCGTGTGCTCAAGCTGGCCGAGCGTCGCCGGGGGGATGGCACGCAACTGGCCCTGGTGGAGCTGGTGAAGTAGGGGGGACTTAGGCTGCTCGTAAGGCGGACGGCGGTATGCTGCCTTTCCTGCGCTAAAAGCGCCCACCGGTGCAAAGGGGGTATTGGTCCCCACTGCCTGCTTTTCGATCCTTCCCGGGCCGAGGGACTGCCTTGAGCCACTCATCTCGATACCCACAACTACAGCATGTGCGGATGTTTGGGTAAAATCACTTACCCATGGCTGAGATGAGGCGCAAAGTGGAGCGGCGATGCGAGTCCATCCGTCCTAAGGATGGTTTTGCTTTTGCCTTGCTTGCCTTGGCTTCTGCTAGCGTGCTGCTGCTGGCTACGGGCTGGGTGATGTGGGCAGTGAAAAGAACCATGAGCGCCAACGGCTTTCAGGCCCTTTGGGCCGACGCCTTGTTGCTGCTGCTTATGCTGGTGCCGGTGGGGTTACTAACTATGGCGGCCCGTGGTCTTGTACAGGCCCAAGCAGCCCGGCGAGCCTTGCGGAGCGAGAATCTGATTGCAGCTAGGGTGCATAGCTCGGAAGCCCATACCTGGGCCTGGTTTACCCTTGGCTATGCCGGAGCACTGGCGCTTTTTTTGCTGTTTGTACTATTTTTTATCGCTAACGATGTGGCGGTAGGGCGAACCTTTTTTCAGCTCGAGCTCATCGCCAACTCCTTCGGCCTCATCCTGCAGGCCTTTGGGGTTAATGTCATCATCTTCTTGTTCGCCGGGGTACTTTCCCTGATCTGGGGCCTGGTGGTGGCGGTCGCTAAGCTCCTGCCGGGTAAACCAGCCCAGCCCATCCGCTTCATCGCCACTTTCTACACCGATGCCTTTTTGAGCCTACCCTCCATCATTGTGATTTATCTGATTGGCTTCGGCTTGCCCTTGACCGGAATCGGGTTTTTCCGCAGCCTGCCCTTGGAAGCCCTAGCGGTGCTGGCCCTGACCCTGACCTACGGGGCTTACATGGCCGAGGTGTACCGGGCTGGCCTCGAGAGCATCCACCCCAGTCAGTGGGCAGCAGCCCGCAGCCTAGGACTTTCCTACGGCCAAACCTTGCGTTTTGTGATAGTGCCCCAGGCGGTGCGGCGCATTATCCCGCCCTTGCTGAATAACCTTATCGGGATGCAAAAAGACACCGCCTTGGTGAACGTGGTAGGGGTGATCGATGCCTTCAACCAGGCCCGTATTATCGCTTCCAACAACTTCAACCTGTCTGCTGTGACCACGGTGGCAATCATTTTCATCTTGATTACCATTCCGCAGACCCGCCTGGTGGATCGGCTGGTTGAGCGTGATCGGGCCCGCTTTCGACAAGGCTAAGACCAGGGGAACGCGGATGAGCTTCCTGGAGATCAGGAATGTACACAAGCGCTTTGGTGCCCACGAGGTGTTGCGGGGTATCAACCTAAGCGTGGAAGAGCACCAGGTGGTCTGCTTGATCGGTCCTTCGGGCTGCGGCAAGTCCACACTGCTGCGCTGCATCAATGGCCTCGAGGAGATCCAAGCAGGTGAAATCAGGCTCTGTGGCGACCGCATCAGCGGGCCCGGGGTGGACCTGAACGCGCTCAGACGCGATGTGGGCATTGTCTTCCAAAGCTTCAACCTATTCCCTCACATGACCGTGCTGCAGAACATCATCCTAGCCCCCACCCAGGTTCTGCGGATGCCTGAGGATGAAGCCCGGGAGAAGGCCCTGGCTTTGCTTAGGCGAATTGGTCTCGAGCACAAGGCCCAAGCCTATCCCGACCAGCTTTCCGGGGGGCAGCAGCAACGCGCAGCCATAGCCCGGGCGCTGGCCATGGAGCCCATGCTGTTGCTGCTGGATGAGATCACCTCGGCCCTCGACCCCGAACTGGTCTCGGAGGTTCTGAGCCTTTTGCGCGAGCTGGCCCAGGAGGGGATGACCATGCTGTTAGCCACCCACGAGATGGGCTTTGCTAGGGAAGTAGCCAGCAAGGTCTGCTTCATGTATGGGGGGGTAGTGTATGAAGAGGGCCCTCCTGAACAGATTTTTACCAACCCCCGGCAGCTGCGCACCCAGCAGTTTTTGGCTAGCATCATCGAGGCGAGGCGCTTATAGAAAAAAAAGACCCAGGTTCCCCTGGGTTTGCTGGCTCCGCGAGCAGGGATCGAACCTGCGACCACTCGATTAACAGTCGAGCGCTCTACCAGCTGAGCTATCGCGGACCGACGCGCCGACAGCAAATAGAAATATAACAGAGCTTGGCCAACTTGGCAAGCCGGTGTCATCGGTCAATTGAGACTTTTGAGGAACCGGCTCCGCCACGGAGCCCATGTGGAGTCTGCAGCCGTTGAGCCCCAAGAGCCCTTCTCCAAGCTCCGCACCCGCTTGCCTCCTCTATGCTGCGCCTTGGCCCAGCCCAATTGGGCAAGGCGCTCCCAGCGCGTAAAAGTGCTCGGGCCCTGAAGGTGTTCTTCACCAACCAAGTTGCATCTGGGGAACCTTTCTTCCCCTGTTTTGCTTCGCGTAGAGTCTCACCTGTATCTGTGCGAGTTCTGCTGGTTCCCACTCTCAGCGCAACAACCAGCGCACATCTTGCGCCACCCGCTCGGTTGCTGCGACCCTACCGCTGCTGTAAACCAAGCGCAGTTGCCCCATAGGATCGAGGGCGAAGACGCTGGCAGTGTGGTCTACGTTGTAGTCATTAGGTGATTTGATCTGGGATTTTTGATAAAACACCCCATAGCGCCTAGCTACGTCGGCAATCTGTTCGGGGGTGCCGGTGAGTCCGATAAAGCTGGGGTTGAAGAAGGTTACATAGTCGCGCAGCTTTTCCAGGCTGTCGCGCTCGGGATCTACCGAGATTAGCGCCACCTGTACCCGTGCTTGCTCGGCGGCAGTCAGGGCTTTGTAGACTTTGCTCAGCTCGAGCAGGGTAGTAGGGCACACATCCGGGCAGTTCACAAAGCCAAAGAAAATCAGAACTACCTTGCCCCGAAAGTCGGAGAGGCTTTTGCTTGAGCCGTCGTGGGCGGTGAGGGTGAACTGGTTGGCCTCGGCGGGCCGAACGTTCAAAAGTCGGGTGCCGTAGGGTTGGTAGGTGTCCCGCGAGAGGACAAAAGCTGCTGCCGCCATCAGCAAGGGTAGGCTAACCATCAAGATGATCCAGATCGCTCTGCGTGGCATCTCAAGCTCCTGTGGTGCTAGGGTCCGCTGGTGGACAACAGAGCCTATGCAAGTTAACAGTAGACAATCCGGCCCCAGACAAATGTCCTTTGATCGACACTTGACAATGCCCGAGGCTCAGCAGCCCTGCTTGACGAGCCCTATAGCGAACTGCTCCACATTAGTCTGGCCCTTATGAGGCAAGATAATGTAGATGGACGGTCGTGTAGTTGCCTTTTCTCACCCCCTGGTGCGCTGGGCTGGAGCCTTGTTGGTGGCGCCGTTCTTTTTGCAACTCCTGGGCTTGGGTAATTCCGCGCTGGGGGGTGGGTTGTGTGGAGAGCTGTTCGGCAACGAAACTCCACTGGGGCTTCAGGGTGCGGGCTTTTGGTATGCGCTTTTATTCATGATGCTGCTGGGATTTCAGCTCATGTACGGGGGGTTCTTACTCTTGGCACCATTGCTCGAGCTGCCCAACAGCATGGAGCGAGCCACCTATAGCGGTGGTCTCTGGCTGGTAGGGATTATGACGCTCTCGTTTATCCTGACCCGTACTACTGGCCTTCCTTACCCGAGTCCGCAGGGCTTAGCGATAGGGGAGGCCGCCCCGGTGGACTTGCTAAGCCTTCTTTTGATGGGCTGTGGCTGGACGGCAGGCCTCCTACTCTGGCGTTTGCTCAAAAAGGTCTAATCTCGCTAGGCTATAGGGCATGGAGCGCTTGTTAGAGGTCATGCGCCGCCTACGGAGCCCCGAGGGTTGTCCATGGGACAGACAGCAAACCCACCAGAGTCTGCGTCCCTATCTGCTCGAGGAGGCGGCAGAAGCTGTGGACGCTATTGGCAAGGGGAACCTCGACGAGCTGGCCGAGGAGCTTGGTGATGTGCTTCTGCAGGTGGCCTTTCACTCGGTTATTGCTGAGCAGGAGGGTACGTTTACGTACTCCCAGGTAGAGCAGCGCATTGTGGAAAAGCTAATCAGACGCCATCCACACGTGTTTGGCCATGTGCGGGCTGACACCCCTGAGTCGGTAAGTGCTAACTGGAATGCCATTAAGGCCAGCGAGGGTAAAACAGCTCGTTCTGTCTGCGATCAGGTGCCGCGCAGCCTGGGTGCTTTGGCCCGCGCCAACGAAATTCAGAAAAGGCTGGGAATTCCCTTTCCGGGCAAGGACAGCCTTATCCAGGCCATCGAACAAGGCAATCTAGCAGAGGCGCTGTGGTTGATGGTGGCCTGGTGCCACCAGGAGAAGGTGAACCCAGAGGTTTTGCTGCGGGAACGTTGTGAGCAAAGCTGTGCTTGAGGCCACTATAGCCTAAAATCACCTCGAGGTGATGGCCAACCACTGCACCTCCTGGCAGCATAGGTCGAATGAGCCCCGATGTTCTCAGAGCCATTGTCGCCCGTCCCCCTCAGGAGCTTCCGCTGCCAGAGGGTTTCGTGGATGCAGCGGTTTTGCTCCCGGTATGGGAGGGCCAACTTTTGTTCACCATACGCAGTGCCCACCTGCCGCACCATGCGGCGCAAATCAGCTTCCCAGGGGGCCGTTTTAATGAAGGTGAGAGCGCAGAGGAGGCTGCTTTGCGCGAGGCTTTAGAGGAGGTGGGGCTCGAGCCTGAGCGGGTGCAGGTACTGGGGTGCTTGAACCCCACCTTATCCCCTTTTGGATACCGGGTTTTTCCTCTGCTGGGCTGGATTGCTCAAGAACCCCACCTTATCCCCAACCCTAAAGAGGTGGACGCGCTACTGTGGGTGCCGATTGAAGAATTGCTGATTGCACCGGCTTATACCGAGGAACGCGCCTTACCTCCAGGTAAGCCCTTTTCCCACATAGGAGAGGGGCTTTCTGGAACGAAGGGCCGGCTGGTTCGCATGGTCTGGCATTACCTCTGGCGGGGCTACGATATTTGGGGCGTTACCGGCAACATTGTGCATGATTTCTTAGAGCGGCTGCGTCAGCTTCGTTCTTAGTCCGCCGCAGCAGACCCGTGTGCGAACAATCGGCGGGCCTGCTGGTAAAGCTGGTGATAAAGCTCGAAAAACCGTTCCTTAGCCTGCTGTCCCAGAAAGCCAGGGGGGGTGAGTTCAGGCGGCAGCCCCGGGTCGAGAAATAGGTTTTTACGGGCCTGATGAACCATGTGTGTTAGCTGTACAAAGGCCTCCTCAGGGCTCTGGGGTGGTTCCTGTTTTTGTGTTAGGAAGCTACGGTAGCGGGCTTGAGCTGCTTCGAGGTTGAAGGATTTTTCGATCAGCTCGCGGGCGGGAGTGCTGGAAAAGCGCTGGGCCAAGAAAAGCTCCACATAGCCATGCAGGCCATAAAAATCCACCAAGTCGCGGGCAGCCTCGAGCGAGGCATTAGGGCTCACCCAGACCCCTGGCGCAGGTGTTCCAAAGCCCAACAGAACCAGCTCGTTGCGGAAGCGGTCACGCTCGGTGCGCTTGGCTTCTGGTACGGCATAGACCAGGATGCGCCACCTGCCGTCCCAGGCCGCACCACGGGCGTAGAGCCGCTGGCGCACCTTCTCAACCTGCCAGGCTACCCGTGGCGAAAGCCGGTAATAGGCCCGCCGACCTTCCCTCTCGGGGATAATCCAGCCGCGTTTGACGCTCCGCGAGACTGCTGCCCGTACGGCAGGTTCGCTGAATTGGAGTAACTCCATCCAGCGGACTAGATCTCCTACCCAGGCTCGGTTTGTAGGATATAGGTACGCCATGTAAAGAGTGAATAGGTAGGAGCGCGCACGCATCGCTAGTATAGTAACCTAAGTTGCTGCCCAAGCATTTTCTGAGCCATAAGGCCGAGGTTGTGGGCTGGGACGAAAGAGCGCGCCTTGATGATAAAGCCCTACTAGGCCACGGCGTGAATGTGCTGAAGAACAGCCCATGAAGCATGCGCCTTGCCATCTCCACCGCCCTCCGTCCCTGCAGCCAAGGCCGATGCTTCCTCCTTCGGATCACCCTAGGTCTACCGCAAAGGTAAGTTCTCCCGACCCCTAGGAGTAAGAGCTCATGGAGACTTCCAGTGTACGAAAACCATGAGGTGGAGCTTGAGGCCGAGGAAGAAGACTGGGGACACAGCCCCTGGGCCAGCGCGTGGAGCCTACAATCGGCTTGGGGAGGAGGGTGAAGGCCTCAGACAGGCCTTGTCGTGCTTTCCGCTGAGCTCCCAGCCGGGGTAAGGCGGGAAGGGTCTCCTTTGGCTCGAGGCTTGGAGCAAAAGGCCGCCACGACGCCTATTGGCGCAGCGTCCACCTGGGTTGTAGTACGGATTTTGCACCCGTCAGAAAGCGCCCAAGCATCGGCATGTGGGCTGGAAGTGTGTGGCTCTAGGGAACTAAGTCGGTGTGGAGGCTAGCATTTGAGTGGGCTCCGCCTGTATCAAGCGCATGATCTCCCCCACTAAGTACAGCGAGCCTGTCACTAGGATCGGAGCCTCCTCCTGTTGCGCCGCTGCGATGGCGTGGTGCAGGGCCTCGAGGGGATTTTCAAAGTAGGGTGCGGGGTATTGGTACTGCAGTTCCTTCGCCCGCAAAGCCCCTTTAGCAGCGTAGGTGTAGCGCACGCTTCTGGCTTTGGGCAGCAAGGTTTGCAGCATAGCAGGGTAGTCCTTGCGGGGGAAGGCGCCGAACACCAGGTGAAATCCCTCCAACTCTTCTACCAGCGCCCGGATGGCGGGCGGGTTGTGGGCGCCATCGAGCACTACGCGGGTGTTCTGGTAGGTAAGGTGCTGTAGTCGGCCTGGATGGATGGCTTCGGAAACGCCGGTGGATATAACCGGCTCGTCATAGCCCAGCAGGCGCAAGGCTGCCGCAGCTAGACGGGCGTTCTGTAACTGAAAACGGCCCTGCAGTGAGGGCTGGACCGCTAGATTAAAAATAGGGTCACCCTCGGAGAGCACATACAAAGGCGCTTTTCGCTCGGCAGCGATGGCGCGAATGATCTCTAGTCCAACCCCCTCAGCCCCCGTTACCACCGGAACCCCAGGCCGGATAGCCCCTGCCTTATCCTTCGCTACCCCCTCTAGTGATCCCCCCAGGGTGTCTAGGTGGTCTTCGGCGATGTTGGTAATGACTGTCACGCGAACATCGGATAGGGTGTTGGTCGCATCGAGGGCGCCACCCACCCCTGCCTCAACTGCAGCGATATGCACCCCTACCGAGGCAAAGTGGTGGAACGCTAAGGCGGTGGTAAGGTCAAAAAACGCTACCGGTTCTTGGAATTGCTGCTGCTGTGCCCACTGCACAAAGCGCACTACCTCCTCCTCGGCAATCGGGCCTAGATGGGTGCGAATACGTTCGCAAAAATCCAGCAGGTGTGGGCTGGTGGTAGCTCCGTAGGGTTCCCCAGCAGCCCTGAAAGCCGCCACCAGGTAGGCCACCACACTGCCCTTGCCGTTGGTGCCAATCACATGCACGGCGGGAAAGGCAGCTTCTGGTTGCCCTAAGCGTTGCAGCAACGCCCGAATACGTGTCAAACCCCGGGGGGCTCCAGCCCGGCTCTGGGCAAACAACCATTCCACAGCCTCTTGGTAAACCATGCGCCTCAGTCTACAACGATGAGCCTCAGCCTGTGCCTGAGGTGGTGTGGGAAGGCAGCGTAGGGATTGCTGGGGTTGGCGGAGGCCCCGCTGATTGGGCCGGGTGCTGCCTAGCTGTTGCGTGGTAAGCTGCGCGAAGAATAAGGCTGCTTTGTCTTCTTGTATTTGGCCGTTCACGCTCTAGCCTTCCACAACCATGTACATCGCAATCGCAGGCAACATCGGTTCCGGCAAGTCCACCCTCACCCGGCTGCTGGCAGAGCGCTACGGGCTTCTGCCCGTCTATGAAACTGTGGATGAAAATCCCTACCTGGCCGATTTTTACGCCGATATGGGGCGTTGGGCCTTCCAGTCGCAGGTGTTTTTCCTGGCCAAGCGGCTCAGGCAGCACCTCGAGCAGATCAACCCCGCCCAGCACGTAGTACAGGACCGCACCATCTTTGAGGACGCCTTTATCTTTGCCCAGAACCTGCGGCTCTCGGGCCACCTTTCCGAGCGCGACTGGCAGACCTACCTAGCTCTCTACCAAGGTATTGCACCCGTGCTGCGCAAACCCGATCTGCTGATTTATGTGCGGGCCTCCCTCGAGACCCTGCAGGCCCATATCGCCCGCCGGGGGCGCGACTACGAACAGCGCATTCCCCAGGAATACTTGGCTTCGCTCAACCGCCTCTACGAAGCCTGGATTGGGGCCTACGATCTCTCGCCGGTGCTGGTAATTTCCAGTGACAGTGTAAACTATGCCGATGACGAGGAAACCCGCGAGCTGATGTACAGGATGCTGGAAGCTTATGGCCTGAGCACGCCCTTGGTTTAGTCTGCCGCCACACCCACCTTTTGCCGAATCTCAGGAATGCGAGCGAGAAAGACCCCAGTGGGGCTCTTGCTCTGGGCCACTTCCTCAGGGGTGCCCTCGGCCACAATCTCACCCCCGCGCGCGCCGCCCTCGGGCCCCAGGTCAATCACCCAGTCGGCGGTCTTGACCACATCCATGTTGTGCTCGATCACCACCACCGTGTTGCCCCCATCTACCAGGCGGTGCAGCACGTTGAGGAGCTTGGCGGTGTCCTCGAAGTGCAGGCCGGTGGTGGGCTCGTCCAGGATGTATAGGGTGCGTCCGGTGGAGCGGCGGCCCAGCTCGGTGGAGAGTTTGATGCGCTGGGCCTCGCCGCCCGAGAGTGTGGGCGAAGGCTGGCCCAGCTTCATATAGCCCAGCCCCACATCCACCATCAGCTGCAGTTTGCGGGTGATGGTGGGGATGTTTTCAAAGAAGCTTAGGGCCTCCTCCACGGTCATGTCCAGCACATCGGCGATGTTCTTGCCCCGCAGTTTGACCTCGAGGGTCTCCTTGTTGTAGCGCTTGCCCTTGCAGACCTCGCACTGCACGTAAAGGTCGGGCAGGAAGAGCATCTCGATCTTCTTGGTGCCGTCGCCGCTACAGGCCTCGCAGCGCCCCCCCTTGACGTTGAAGCTGAAGCGGCCAGCCTCATAGCCGCGCTTGCGGGCCTCGGGGGTCTTGGCAAAGAGGTCGCGGATCTCATCGAAAATGCCGGTGTAGGTGGCCGGGTTGGAGCGGGGGGTGCGCCCGATGGGCGACTGGTCAATCTCGATCACCTTGTCGAGGTGCTCGAGGCCTTCCAAGCCATCAAAGCGACCGGGTATGGTTTTGGCCCGCATCAAGTCCCGGGCCAGGGCGGCGTAGAGGATGTCGTGTACCAGGGTGGATTTGCCCGAGCCCGAGGGCCCGGTGATGGCCACAAACTTACCCAGAGGGATTTTCAGGTTTACCCCTTTCAGGTTGTGTTCACGTGCTCCCTTGACCACCAGCCACTTGCCGTTGCCCTTACGCCTAACCGTAGGGACAGGGATGTGCTTGCTGCCCCGCAGATAAGCCCCGGTCAGGCTGTCCGGGTGGGCCAGGATGTCCTCCAGCCGCCCCTGGGCCACCACCTTACCCCCGTGCACCCCGGCCCCCGGCCCCATGTCCACAATCCAGTCGGCCTCGCGCATGGTCTCCTCATCATGCTCCACCACCAAAAGGGTATTGCCCAGGTCGCGCAGCTTTTTGAGGGTGGTCAGGAGGCGCTGGTTATCGCGCGGGTGCAACCCAATCGAGGGCTCGTCCAGCACGTACAGCACCCCAGTTAGGCCCGAGCCCACCTGGGTGGCCAGCCGGATGCGCTGGGCCTCACCGCCCGAGAGGGTGTTGGCCGCGCGGTCTAAGGTCAGGTAGTCCAGGCCCACGTCCTCCAAAAAGCCCAAGCGGCTTTGGATCTCGCGCCAGATGGGTGCGGCCACCTGCATCTGAAACTCACTCAGGTTGCGGTATTCGCTGGGCTCGGCCAGGCCCTCGAGGGGAATACGAAAGGCCTCGAGCTGGGCCCCCACCTCCACCACCTGGTTGCGGGCCAGGGCCTCAAAAAATAGCTTGGCTTCGCGCACCGGTAGGTTGGAGACCTCGGCGATGTTGAACTGCCCCACCCGCACTGAGAGCACCTCGCGTTTGTAGCGCGTACCCCCGCAGGCTGGGCAGGCCTTGAGGGTCATATAGGCCTCTAGGGTCTCGCGCAAGCCCTCCGACTCGGTCTCGCGGTAGCGGTTTTCCAGCCAGGGAATCACCCCTTCATAGCTCACCATGAAGCGCATGGTCTCGCGCCCGTTGCGCCGGAAGACCACCTCGAAGGGCTGGGGCAGACCATACAGCACCGCTTGCTGGGCTTCTGGCGAGAGCTCTTTGAAGGGGGTTTTCATGTCGAAGCCCAGGTGCTCCGAGAGCGCCCGCAGCCGGTCCCACAGGTAGCCTTTGCCGTTGTTGCGCCCCTTGCTCCAGGGAATGATGGCCCCCTCGGCCAGCGAGAGTTCAGCGTTCACGATGAGCTCAGGGTCGAAGACCTGGTTGTAGCCCAGGCCCGAGCAGTCTGGGCAGGCCCCGTAAGGCGCGTTGAAGGAGAAGATGCGCGGCTCCAACTCCTCCAGCACGCTCCCGTGCTCCGGGCAGGCGAACTTCTCCGAGAAAAGCTCCTCCCTACCGCTATCGGGGTATAAAACACGCATCAGCCCCTCACCGCGCAAAAGGGCCAACTCCACCGATTCGGCGATGCGCGCACGCTCCGCTGGCTTCAAGACCACCCGGTCAATCACCAGGTCAATATCGTGTTTCTCGTATTTTTCCAGCTTGAGGCTCAGGGCCTCCTCGAGGGTGTAGATCACCCCATCCACCCGTACCCGCGCGTACCCCTCCTTTTGTAGCTGCTGGAACTCCTTGCGGTACTCACCCTTACGCCCCCGTACCACTGGGGCCATCAGGATGGCCCGGGTTCCCTCGGGCTGCTTGAACAGTCGGTCGGTGATCTCTGAGGCTGATTGCCGCTCGATGGGCCGCCCGCAGCGTGGGCAGTAGGCCGTACCGACACGGGCGAACAGCAGACGTAGGTAGTCGTGTACCTCGGTGACGGTGCCCACCGTGGAGCGCGGGTTGTGCGAGGTGCTTTTCTGGTCGATGGAGATTGCTGGAGAAAGCCCCTCGATGCTTTCCACATCGGGCTTTTCCATCACCCCCAAAAACTGCCGGGCGTAGCTGGACAGGCTCTCAACGTAGCGCCGCTGTCCTTCGGCGTAGATGGTGTCGAAGGCCAGGGTGCTCTTGCCTGAGCCCGAGACCCCGGTAACGACGATGAACTGCCCGCGGGGCAGCTCAACGGTGATGTTCTTTAGGTTGTGCTCCCTGGCGCCACGGACGATGATCTTGTCCATCGGTGGAGTATAACATCTGCGCCGGGGTTATGTAAATAACAAAGGCTTTGCCAAAGCTATCCTAATCGAATAGAGTAGGAACTTGTCGAACAGGGCTTTTTAGGAGAGTTGCGATGACAACTACACCGTTCGAGGGACGTATCCCACCCCACAACCTGGATGCTGAAGCCAGCGTGCTGGGCTCGGTGTTGCTGGACAGCGAGGTTTTGGATCGGCTCGAGGGCCTGCTGTCCGCCGATGCCTTTTATAAGGAAGCCCATCGCAAAATTTGGGAGGCTATGGTGGCGCTGCGGGCCCGGCACGACCCGGTGGACCTGGTCACGCTTTCGGAAGAGCTGCGTCAGGGCGGTGAACTTGAGAACGTGGGGGGGCTTTCCTACCTGGTGGGCCTTTCCGAGCACACCCCCACGGCGGCCTATGCCGACTACTACGGGCGCATTGTGGCCGAAAAGTGGATCTTACGCAAGCTTATAGCTGCCGCGGGCGAGGCCATGCGGATGGCCTACGACGAGGAGGGAAGCCTGGAGGAGATTCTCGACAAGGCGGGGCGCAAGGTGCTCGAGGTCTCCACCCAGGGGGCCAGGTCCGATTTCCGAAGCATGAAGGAGCTGGTTCACGAAACCTTCGAGCGCATTCAGCTGCTTTACGAGAACAAAGGCCAGGTGGACGGGGTTAGAACCGGCTTCCGCGAACTGGACAGCATGATCGGGGGTCTCACAAACGGCTCGCTCAACATCATCGCCGCACGGCCCAGCATGGGTAAGACCAGTTTTGCTCTGACCATTGCGCAAAACGTGGCCCTGCGGGGCGAGGGGGCTGGGGTGGCCATTTTCTCGCTGGAGATGCCGGCAGTGCAGTTGGTTACCCGAATGCTCTGCTCGGAGGCCCGCATAGATATGAACCGGCTGCGTCAGGGCCAGCTCACCGACCGTGACTTCTCCCGCCTGGTGGATGTGGCGGGCCGCATCTCCGAGGCCGCTATCCTGATCGACGATACCTCCGACCTGACCCTAATGGAGCTCAGGGCCAGGGCCCGCCGCCTGCACGCCCAGCACAAGCTAAGCCTGATCGTGATTGACTACCTCCAGCTGATGTCTGGCCCAGGTGGAGGAAAAAACGGTGGCGAGAACCGTCAGCAAGAGATCGCCCAGATTTCCCGTGGTCTCAAGGGCCTAGCCCGTGAGCTGAACGTGCCGGTAATTGCCCTTTCGCAGCTTTCGCGGGCGGTAGAGTCGCGCCCCAACAAGCGCCCTATGCTCTCTGATCTGAGGGAATCGGGGTCTATTGAGCAAGACGCTGACCTGGTGATGTTCATCTACCGTGACGAGTACTACAATCCCCATTCCGACAAGGCGGGTATTGCGGAAATCATCGTGGGAAAGCAGCGCAACGGCCCAACCGGTGTGGTAGAGTTGCAGTTTCACGCCCAGCATGTGCGTTTCAACGACCTGGCCAAGGACGAAATTTGAACCGGGCTCGAGGGCAGGGTGCCCTAAACTAAGGGGGTGCGGCTATTCTGGCTACTCCTGCTGCTGGCAGCTGCCATTTTTGGGCTGATCCGCCATGTGCAGACCCGGCCCATCCAGCGCCCACCAGGGGTGCTGGCTCCCCTGCCCCCCTCTCAGACGCCACTCTCACGCGGGAGCGAGGTAAGGCTGGAAAAGCCCGGCTATCGCATCGAGCCAGTGGCCTATTTCGAGCTCGAGGCCCGCGTGCTTTCCAAGCGCCTCTACCGTTATGACGCCGCCGCCTCTATCTCACCGGTGGATCTGGCTTTGGGTTGGGGCCGGATGTCGGATACAGGTGTGATAGAAAAGTTGCGCATCTGGCAGTCAGATCGCTTTTACTTTTACGCCTGGTTGCGCGAGCCACCCATCCCGCTAGAGGAGATGGTTCGCAGCAGCGCCAACATGCACCTGATTCCAGGCAGCCCCAGTATTGAGCTGCGCCTGAGGCGTCTGAAGCCGGGGCATCTGGTGTGGATCAAAGGCTTTCTGGTCAACGTGACCGGTCCCAACGGTTTTTACTGGAAGACCTCCACTGTACGCCACGATACCGGTAACGGGGCCTGTGAGATTGTCTGGGTGGCCGAGCTGGTGGCGCGCTGAGCCCCTCCTCGAGCCCGGGCACCTGCGCAGCAAATTTGCAACACCCATGGGTCAGTCTAGTCGTTCTTTGAGCGCAGCGGGGCTGCTCAGCGTCGCGCAATCATGGTAACTGTGACGTCCAGGCGACGTCCATTGCGCCAGATGGTAAGGCTAACCCGGTCGCCAGGACGGTAGCGGGCGATGGTCTGGGTGACCTCGCTGGCGTTGCGCATGGTGCGGCCCCCTACAGCTAGGATGATGTCGCCTAGGCTAACCAGCTTGCCACGCTGGTCGCGCTGGGCTGGGCGCAGGCCAGCCCGCGCCGCGGGGCCGCCGGGTTGTACTTTTTCGATCATGGCCCCACGGGTGGAGAGCAGGCCGACCCGTCCGAGCAGGATGGGGTCGAGTTCGCTCAGATCGAGCAGGGTAACGCCCAGGTTGCCGCGCTGGGGTACCCCAAAGCGCTCGAGGTCGCTCACGCTTTGCCGCACCAGGTCGCTCGGGATAGCCACCCCTACTCCGCCAACCCCGCTCAGGTCGCCCAGCGTAGCGTTGGCAACTCCCACCACCCGACCCTGCAAATCCAGCACCGGGCCGCCTGAGTTGCCCTGTACGATGCGCGCGTCAGTGAACAGAAGGTCGCTTATTTCCACGCCTACTTCGGGGTCGAGGTCGTTTTTTTCTGCGGCCGTGGGGCCAACTCCGGCCAGAATGCCATACGAAGCTAGGTTTCGTTGCCCAAAGGGGCTGCCGATGACCAGCAGACCCATGCCCACAGGCAGGTTTCGTGAGCTGGCGAAGGAGAGCTGGGCGGGAGCCGTTACCCCTTGTACGCTTAGGATGGCAATGTCAATGCCTTTGTCCACTGCAAACACCTGGGCTGGAAACGAGCGCCCGTCAAATAGTTCCACACTGATGTCGCGCAGATCCTGCACCACATGATAGTTGGTGATAATGCGGCTGGGGGCATAAAAAAATCCCGATCCATTGGTGGGGCCCTCATTGCCGGTTTGTGGGTCGCGCAGGATGCCGAAGATCTTAACTACCGCAGGCAGGGCCCGACGAATCACCTCCACCCGGGCCACTTCCTCGGGGGTGGTCAGGCGAGGGGCCTGGGTGAGGGCAAGCGAGAAAGCTAATAGAATAAACACGAGTACCATGCGCATCGTTAACAAGCCTTTTTCATTCTTGTTAGGACTTACGCAGTTGAGGCAAACTCATAGACACGATGCGCCAGGTAGGTTCGGATGGCGTCGCGAACTATCGCGGTCTTGGCCTCATACCAGCTCACCCCCGTCTTCAACCGATACA
>Ga0209691_1000405_pt1 | contig 31016 bp, 22 predicted proteins | sample YNPMSBMetaG_FD_187120 | JGI IMG/M metagenome (GOLD analysis project Ga0209691, IMG submission 187120) | Anoxygenic and chlorotrophic microbial mat microbial communities from Yellowstone National Park, USA - YNP MS-B MetaG (SPAdes) (version 2) ... | reverse complement strand
CAGCCGCATTTTTGTTCATACTGCCGCCGCCACGCCGACCGTCTTGCTCGAAGCCCTTGCTCAACGCGCCGATGAACTTGATGATATTGAGTTTATTCATTTGCACACCGAAGGACGCGCGCCGCAAGTTGCCCCTGAATTTTATGGGAAGTTCCGAGATAGTTCTCTCTTCATTGGCGCAAACGTTCGCAAAGCCGTGCAAGAAGGGCGAGCCGATTACATTCCGATTTTTTTATCGGAAACGCCGCTCTTGTTCCGACGCGGAATTTTGCCGCTCGATGTTGCGCTCGTGCAAGTCTCGCCGCCTGATAAGCATGGTTATTGCACGCTTGGCGTTTCGGTCGATTGCTCGCTTGCCGCTGTTGAGACAGCAAAATTGGTCATTGCTCAAATCAACCCGCAAATGCCGCGCTCGCACGGCGGAAGTTTGATTCATCATCGCCAAATCCACTACGGCGTTGAAGTCAATATGCCAATTTTTGAAGTCGCCCCCGAACCGTTAGACGAGATTGCGATTGCGATTGGAAAACATGTGGCCGGCATCATTGACGACGGCGCAACGCTTCAAATAGGGATTGGCACAATTCCAAACGCCGTGCTTGCCTCGCTCGGTCAGCACAAGCGATTAGGCATTCACACGGAAATGTTCTCCGACGGCGTGATTCCTTTGGTCGAGAGCGGTGTCATTACAGGCGAAGAAAAGCGCGTTCACCCGCATAAAATCGTAGCAACTTTCGCAATAGGCACCCGCAAACTCTACGATTTCATCGATGACAATCCCGAAATCGCTATGATTGATGTTCAATATGTTAATGATACTGCGGTCATTCGCCGCAATCCGAAAGTCACAGCCATCAATAGTGCTGTTGAAATCGATATGACAGGACAAATCTGCGCCGACTCTATCGGAACGAAAATGTATTCAGGTGTGGGCGGACAAATGGATTTTGTGCGCGGGGCTTCACTGTCAGAAGGCGGAAAAGCCATCTTTGCGTTGCCGTCTGTAACATCAAGAGGCGAATCGCGCATTGTGCCACTCTTAAAGCCTGGTGCAGGCGTCGTAACTACGCGCGCTCACGTGCATTACATCGTTACCGAATATGGCGTCGTGAATCTCTACGGAAAAAGTTTGCGACAACGCGCCGAACTCTTAGCCTCTATCGCTCACCCAAATCACCGTGAAATGCTTTTGAAAGCGGCGCATGAACGCTTCGGCTCTAATCAATTTGCATTAGCATAAGTGCATTGGGCAGGGTTGACACCTGCCCACATTGTTTAAGAATCACACCACTCGATTTCGACTTCTCTCTTTGAAGCGTTCAAAGGCAAGTTCGATAAGTCGCGAAACGAGTTCAGGATACGACACGCCCGCCGCTAAAAACATTTTCGGATACATGCTGATTGAAGTAAAGCCAGGAATCGTATTGATTTCGTTGATGAAAATTTGATTTGTCTCTTTTTCCAAGAAGAAATCGACACGTGCCATGCCTTCACACCCTGCCGCTTTGAAGGCTCTTTCTGCTTGCTTTCGCACTTGTTCTGCCAATCGTTTTGGCAACGGCGCAGGTATGAACAGTTTTGAATCGCTTTTGATGTATTTGGCTTCATAGTCGTAAAACTCATTGCACGGCACAATCTCACCAACAACTGAAACTTGCAAATCATGATTGCCCAAGACAGCAACTTCCAACTCCCTCACATTCAATCCTTGTTCAATTAAAATTTTTCCATCGTAAAGTGCGGCGAGTGTAAGTGCTTCTTCAAGTTGCTTGCGATTTTTGGCTTTTGAAATTCCGACCGATGAGCCCAAGTTGGCAGGTTTGACAAACATCGGATACGACAAGGCTTTTTCGCATCGTTTGACAACTGACGCCATGTTTGATTCCAACTCATGACGAAATCCAACAACATAACTCACAACACTTAACCCTGCCTCTTTGAATGTTGCTTTTGCCATTGCTTTATCCATGGTGAGTGCGGAAGCCAAGACACCATTTCCGACGTAAGGCACGTTCATCATTTCAAGCAAGCCTTGCACTGTGCCATCTTCTCCGAATGTGCCGTGCAAGACAGGAAAAACAACATCGATTTTTGAAAAATCAAACTTAAATTCGCCTTTGAGTTTTGAGACGCGCAATTTTTCTTTTTTGAGTGCTTCTGAATTTTTAATCAAGGCTTCATAGTTTTGACTCAATACCGACGCCGAAGCCGATTTATTGAGCCATTTGCCTTCGCGGGTGATGTAGATAGGAAGCAGGTTGAATTGGTTGCGATTGACAGCATCAGCGACGGAACGCGCAGAAATGATTGAGATTTCATGTTCGCCGCTCCGCCCGCCAAAAAGTAGAGCCAGTGTTTTTTTCATTGAACCATAGAAAAATGAAGTCCAAGATTAACGAGAAAGCACGAGTTGCACAAGTTTTTTCACGTATTTCACTCAAATGTTATCTTCACTTCAACTTTAACTGATTCAAGAAAGGAAGTAAGTAGTATGCCTTCGATTGAAAATCCCAAAGCCGCTCCTAAACTCCCGTATACCGCTAATTTTCAAAATGCCATTGAACGGATTCTTTCTTACAACTGGCGCACTGGCATGTGGGCGTGGATTCTGCATCGTGCCAGCGGTATCGGTATGGTGATTTACCTGACGATTCATGTGTTTGGGCTTCGCGCACTTTACGACCCTGTGCAATTCGATGCCTTGATGTCAACCTACCGCAGTCCGCTTTTCAAAATTGGCGAGTTCGCCTTGCTTGCGATTGTTACTTATCACTCTATCAATGGGTTTAGAATTGTGATGGTCGATTTCTTGGGCTGGTCGCCGAAGCAAAAGAAGATGTTTTATGCGACGCTTGCGCTCTCGGCGTTGATTATCTTGCTTGGTGGCTATCCAATTCTCGCGCCGTATTTCATCACCCCGTTTATTAAGTAATTCAATCCAGAGGAGTTCAACATGTCAGATAGAAGTGCAAAGAAAAGTGGAGCGTTTGGATGGTTTATGCAACGCATTTCAGGAATTGTGTTGCTTGCAACGCTCATTGGTCACTTTTGGGTTCAACACATGCCAACCGATTACCTTGCCAACGAGACCGAGTATTTGGAAATTCGCGAAGCCTACGCCGCAAAAAATCCTGAATACAAAAAAGCTGTTGAGCAAGGACTGATTTCTGACCCGAAGTTCGGCGAACACATCATCACTTACGAAAAAGTAACGAAACGCCTTTCCAATCCGCTCTGGAAAGTGTTTGATATGCTGTTTCTGATTTTCGGATTGTATCACGGCTTCAACGGTATGCTGAACATCATTGATGACTATGCCAAAAACAAAGGGGTTAAACTGACCTTAGTAGCAGTTTGTTGGGTATTAGCAATTACGCTTTTCGTGATAGGCACACAAACGGTTTTGACGGCTGGACCTTACAATCCGCCGAATTTCAGTTTGACTGAACTTTTGCCTTAACCGAAGTTGTGTTGCTGATATTTTGCAACGACTGAGCATTGTTGAATGAACGCACACTGATTTTCAAAAAGATTTCAAACCTTAAATTGTTGTAGTAAGTAGTATGTCTGTAATCAATCATGATGTTGTTATTGTCGGCGCAGGGTTAGCAGGGTTACGCGCCGCTGTTGAAGCCGCCGAGTATTGTGATGTGGCGGTGATTTCTAAGTTGCACCCGCTTCGCTCGCATAGTGGCGCGGCACAGGGCGGAATTTGTGCGGCGTTGGGAAATGAAGAAGAAGATTATCCTATCTGGCACGCTTTTGATACCGTGAAAGGCGCAGATTACTTGGGCGACCAAGATGCGATTGAGATTATGTGCAATGATGCGCCCCGCGCCATTATTGAAATGGAGCATTTCGGCGTGCCGTTCTCACGCACAAAAGACGGCAAAATCGCACAACGCCCGTTTGGCGGACACACCCGCAACTTTGGCGAAGCCCCTGTTCGCCGCGCATGCTACGCCGCCGACCGAACCGGACACGTATGCCTTCACACGCTCTATGAACAATGCATCAAGCGCAAAGTCCGATTCTACAACGAGTATCAAGTCTTAGACCTTTGTGAAACCGATGGAGTCATTTGCGGCGTAGTCACCTACAACATTCGAACAGGCGAGATTAACGTTTTCAATTCTAAAGCCGTCATGTTTGCTACTGGCGGATTCGGACGCGCCTACAAAACTACTTCCAACGCACACGCCAACACGGGCGATGGACTTGCGATTGCGATGCGACACGGCATTCCGCTTGAAGACATGGAGTTCGTGCAGTTTCACCCCACAGGCTTATATCGTTTGGGAATTCTTGTAACCGAAGGCGCACGCGGCGAAGGTGGCGTGTTACGCAATGCCGCAGGCGAACGTTTCATGGAACGCTACGCACCCACCGTTAAAGACCTTGCCCCACGCGACATGATTTCTCGCTGTATGTATCAAGAAATACGCGAAGGTCGAGGCGTCGGCAAAAATAAAGACTACATCAACCTTGACCTCACGCACCTCTCGCTCAAACAAATCGAAACAAAACTGCCTGAAATCTCAACCTTTGCGAAAATTTATCTTGGCGTTGACCCATCAAAAAATCCGATTCCTGTTCAGCCGACTTGCCACTACGCAATGGGCGGTATTCCAACGAATGTTGATGGGCGCGTCGTTGTTGATGAAAAAAACACGGTCAAAGTTGGATTCTGGGCAGCAGGCGAATGTGCATGCGTGTCGGTTCACGGTGCCAATCGTCTCGGCACAAACTCTCTGCTCGACTTGATTGTTTTCGGACGCCGTGCAGGCAAAGACATCGTTCAGTTTGTCCGCGATACCAAAGGCAAAATGCCCGTTCAAAAAGATGCTGATAAAAAAGTGCGCGAAAAAATTAACGCCATTCTTTCTCGCACCAAAGGCGAACCCGTCGGAAAAATTCGTGAAGATTTGCAACAAATGATGATGGATAAAGTCTCCGTGTTTCGCACCGAAGAACTGCTTTCAAGTGCATGCCGAGAGATTAAAGTGCTTCGCGAGCGTGCCAAGAATGCAGTTGTCCAAGACAAAGGCAAAGAGTTCAACACCGATTTGCTCGATGCGATTGAACTCGAATTTATGATTGATTATTCGCAAACGATTATTGAAGGTGCGTATCATCGCAAGGAATCGCGCGGCGCACACGCACACGAAGATTATCCAAAACGCGATGACGTCAATTTCATGAAGCACACACTTTGCCTTGTTGATGAAGGCGGACACACCGAAATCAAATACAAGCCTGTCAACATGGCACTGGCTGAACGCGATTGGGAACACCGCGACAAATTCATTCCAAAAGAACGCAAATACTAATGCCGATGCAAGGAGCGGATTCGCACTTTCCGCTCCTCATTTTCATCATTAAACCTTCATCACTGTGAAATGATTGCTATCACCGGCGGCGCAGGTTTCATCGGAAGCGCAATGCTCTGGAAACTCAATCAAGCAGGTATCACGAATGTCTTGATTGTCGATGAACTCGGCACAACGGAAAAATGGAAAAATCTCGTTGGGCTTCGCTATGCCGACTATATTCACAAAACCCTCTTCCTTGAAAAATTATTGAGCGACGCCTTTCCACGCTTTGAGGCTATCATTCATCTTGGCGCAAACAGTTCAACGACAGAACGCGATGTCGAAGGGTTAATGGATAACAACTATGCCTACACAAAAGACCTTGCGACATATGCCGTGCGGCGCAGTATTCGATTCATTTATGCTTCCAGTGCCGCCACCTACGGCGACGGTTCACACGGCTACAAAGATGACCACGAAACGCTCTACCAACTCCGCCCGCTCAACGCCTACGGCTACTCCAAACACGTCTTTGACCTTTGGGCGTATCAACATCGCTTGCTCGATAAAATTGTTGGGCTGAAATTTTTTAATGTTTTCGGTCCAAATGAATACCACAAAGGCGATATGGCAAGTGTTGTCTACAAAGCCTTCAATCAAATTTTAGCCGATGGCAAGGTCAGGCTGTTCAAATCGCACAAAGTAGGATTCAATGATGGCGAACAACTGCGCGACTTTGTATATGTCAAAGACTGCGTGGAGGTGATGTATTGGTTACTGCAAAACAATCATATCAATGGTATTTTTAATCTCGGCACCGGCAAAGCACGAACCTTCAAAGATTTAGTTACCGCCACTTTCAATGCGATGCAGAAGCCTGTAAACATTGAGTATATTCCAATGCCTGAACATCTTCGCGGGAAGTATCAATACTTCACAGAAGCCGATATGACAAAACTGGCTTCCGTAGGCTGTCCGATTCACTTTCGCTCGCTTGAAGAAAGCGTGTTTGATTATGTTCAATCGCATTTGCTCAAAGAGCCACAAGAATTGCAGATTGTAGAAGAACTTCGTGCTGTAACGACTTAACTTTCTTTTGATGCAAACGCTTGTCTTATCGGTTGTTGGAAAAGATTTAGATGATGCACTTTCTTTCAATCGTTTGAAAGCCGACATTAAAAAGTTGGCAATGCGTTTTCGCCTTGTCGTCATTCATGATGCACGCTTTCAGTATGAACGAGAGATGAAACAGCCCTTTCCCGCAATGCCTTCACAAGCCGACCTTGAACGCTACGCTGATTTTCTTGTTCGACTTGGAAAAATTTTCACTTCGAAACTTTCTGAAGACCTTATTCCTGCCTTGCAAATGAACGCCCACCATTTGGGCTTGATTCAAACCGAACAGTTTCCGAATGAATCAATAGGGCGAATTGTTGCTGTTAAAAAAGAAGTTTTAGAAAAGCAGTTGGCTCAAAGTGCTGTTCCGATTCTTGCGCCTGTAACGAGAACAAAAGAGGGGTTATTGAGTTTCATTCCTGCCGACGCGATTGTGTCGCGACTTGCCTCCGAGATGTGCGCCGATATGGTTTTCTTTATTGATGAAAACTCACATCTTGAGAAAGAAATCCGAGAGAAATTTGCGCAAGAAAGTTTAATGCGTGGTGCGCGTCGCGCATTTGTTTGCAATCTTTCAGGGCTTGAAGCGGTTGCACTTCGCGGCGAAGTTCATTCGTCTGAAATTCTTTTGTCACCAACAACTTAACTTACAAGCAACTTGGAACACGAAAGAAAGTTTTCGCTCAAAGGTGCCGAACCGATGCTGATTTTCGGGGCGCAAGATGTTTATCTCAAACGCATTGAATCGGAGTTCAGCGAGGTCAGCATTATTGCTCGTGGCAATGATGTGACTTTGCGCGGCGAAGAAGATGATGTCAAGCGTGTTGAGAAAATCTTTATTGAACTGCTTGCACTTCTTAATCGCAATGGTGAGTTACATGTGCGTGATGTTGAAGCAGTCATTCGTCTATCAACGATTGGCGAGGCACGCTCAACGCAGGCAAAGGAAGGTAAAGAGTTGATTGAAGGCGAAGACGATGTAATTGTTGTAACTAAAACTGATGCGGTGCGCGCCAAAACGCCCGGTCAAAAACGCATGGTGTATGAATCGAGACGCAATGATGTGGTATTTGCGATTGGTCCCGCTGGCACTGGTAAGACTTACACGGCGGTTGCGATTGCAGTTGCCGCACTCAAAGCCAAACAAGTTCAACGCTTGGTGCTTGCTCGCCCCGCTGTTGAAGCTGGCGAAAGTTTAGGCTTCTTGCCCGGCGATTTACAGCAGAAAATTGACCCCTACTTGCGCCCGCTCTACGACGCACTTTGCGACATGCTCACGCCCGATAAACTCAAAGAGTATATGGAGAAAAAAGTCATTGAAGTTGTGCCACTTGCTTATATGCGCGGTCGCACACTCAACAATGCGTTCATCATCCTTGATGAAGCACAAAATGCAACAAGCATGCAAATGAAAATGTGCCTGACGCGACTTGGCACACATTCCAAAGCCATCATCACCGGCGATACCACCCAAATTGATTTGCCAAGAAAATCTGACTCAGGTTTAGCCGAAGCCCCAAAACTTTTAGCAGATATTCCGGGAATCTCTTTTGTTTATCTTGATAAATCTGATGTCGTGCGCCATCGTTTGGTGCGCGATATTATTGATGCCTACGAAAAACGCGCACGCGAAAAAATGCCCGCCGAAGAACGCCGACACACTGAACGCCGACAGGAAGACCGCCGCGAAGAAGACCGATTGAAAAACCTTGCCACACAAGTCAATCCATCACTGTAACTCACTGCTTCAATGCGGCACCACCGCTTGCCCTCGTTGCCAAACGCTTTACGCATATCTGACCCATTTGAGAATTTCGGCAAGCGTTGGCTTCTTGCCATACATCAACACACCAATTCGATAAATTTTCGCCGATACAAACATCACTCCGTAAAAAGTGCCAATCATCAACGCAATCGAGAGCAACACTTGCCAAAACGGCACATCAGTTACCGCCAATCGCCCCATCATCAATATCGGCGAGAAAAATGGAATTAGCGATAAGATGACCGATGCAACGGAATCTGGCTTTGAAATCACGTAGCTCATTGCAACAATTGGAACAATAACGAGAAAGGTTATTGGCGCAGTAAGCGATTGTGCATCTTCCGGATTTTCAAACGCTGAACCAACCGCCGCATATAGCGTCGCATAAATCAAATAGCCCAACATAAAATACAGCACGAAATACATCAGTAGGATTGGCGAAAGGTCAATTTGAAACTTTGGATTGTATTGAAGCGACACCGCAGAAAGCGCAAACGCAACCACTGCCCAAATGAGATACTGCGTGAACGCCACAAGCCCAATGCCTACCAACTTGCCCACCATCAGTTCAAACGGCTTCACCGACGCAATCAAAACTTCCATGACCTTGCTGGATTTTTCTTCCATAACCGAACTCATTACTGCAATGCCGTAAGAAAGCAGTGTGCCATAAATCAGCATCACCATTACGTAGGCAAGGAGAAATTCCGAGAGCGCGCCCTTATCGCCTTGCGAACTGCCTGAAATTTTTTGTGTCTTCAACTCAATCGGTTTTTCAAGCGTGGCGATGTCATCGTCCGTGAAGCCTTTATTTTTCAAGAAAAGACGGCTTACGGCTTTTTGAATGGTGTTTTCAATTTTCCGATTGATGCCGAAATCGACAATGTTCTTTGCGGTATAAACGGCTTCTAATTTTCCATCAACTTCCTTGAGCAAGAGGTATCCTGTGATTTTGCCTGTCTCAATGCCTTTGAGTGTGGCTTCGCGTTCCGATTCTTTCTGCCAATCTACCCAAAGTATTGAAAATGTCTCTTGTTTTTCAAGTGCCGATTCAATCGCTGATTGATACTTGCCTGTTGCATCGTGAATAGCAATAACAGTTTTGGAATCGCGCGAAAGAAATGTGATTAAAATCGGAATCACGATGAAGCTTGACATCAAAACAGGAATGAGAATAGTTGAAATGATGAAGCCTTTGCTTTTGACACGCTCCAAGTATTCTTTTCGGATAACAATAGCAGTTTTGTTCATAACATTATTCAGTTTGGAGTTATTGATTAGGCTAAAAAAGCGTTCAGTGCATCGTGCAACTTTGAGCAGAATCGAAGTTCTATTTCGTGTTTTTTAGTGATGGATTGAACGGCATCTTTGCTTTGCTTTGGGACAACGACTTTTTCGAAGCCCAATTTTTTGGCTTCTACAATTCTGCGTTCCAAGTGTGCGACTGAACGCAGTTCGCCTGACAACCCAATTTCGCCGATAGCACATGTGCTTGAATCGGCGGGAATATCGCGCAAACTGGATACAATCGCAACTGCAACGGCTAAATCAATAGCGGGTTCATCTAATCGCAATCCGCCTGCAATGTTGAGAAAGACGTCGTGCGACCACATCGGCAAGCCGAGTCGTTTCTCCAAGACTGCAAGCAAAAGCGCGAGCCGACGTTGGTCGAAACCGCTTGAAACGCGCTGTGGCGCAGAGTAATTCGTTTTAGACACTAATGCTTGAATTTCCACAAGCAATGCACGCGAGCCTTCAATCGTAGCGGCAACGCACGCGCCCGACACACCATAACTTCGCTCCGATAAAAAAATCTCTGACGGATTTGAAATTTCTATCAGCCCTTTATCGCTCATTTCAAACACGCCAAGTTCATTCGTTGAGCCAAACCGATTTTTCAACGCACGCAACACACGATAACGATAATGTGAATCGCCTTCAAATTGCAAGACCGTATCAACAATATGCTCCAATACCTTCGGTCCTGCAATCGCACCTTCTTTGGTGATGTGTCCAATGATAAATGTGGTAATGCCTTCGCGCTTAGAAAATTGCATCAGTCTTGCTGTGCATTCGCGCACTTGCGAGACACTTCCTGACGAACTTTCCAACTGACTGGAAAAAATCGTTTGAATTGAATCGATGATAAGAATGTCAGGCTTTTGCACGGCAAGTGTGTCTAAAATCGTTTCCAGTTCAGTTTCGGAAAGCAGAAAGAAGTTTTCGGAATCGATACCCATTCGTTCCGCACGGTTGCGAATTTGATGGATAGATTCTTCGGCTGAAACATAGAGGATTTTTTTATCGGAAAGATTCGGAACAATTTGAAGCATCAAGGTTGATTTGCCAATGCCTGGTTCGCCGCCAATCAGCACCACGCTTGATGCCATTAAGCCGCCGCCAAGCACATGGTCAAATTCTTTGATGCCTGTTGAAATCCGTTCTTCTTTGAGCGTATCCACTTCGCGCAAACGTCTTGGAACAGCAACCGTGTTCAAGCGACTAACAGTGGCACTACTGCGATTTTTCGGCTCTTTCTCTTCTTTGATGATTTCTTCGACAAGCGTTCCCCAACTTTGACACTCGTTGCACTTGCCTTGATACTTGATGTATGTTGCGCCACAATTCGAACAAATGTAGCGCGTCTTTGTTTTTGCCATTGTTGATGTGTTTAGCCTGAACAAAAAGAGCGTTCATGAAGAACGCCCTTTATGCCGAAATCACAAGCCACTTACTTTTTCTTTGTAGGCGTTTTTGATGTTGTGGCTTTTGCTGTGGTGATGCGTTTTATTGTTTCACCTTTCTTAGCGACTTGTTTTGTTTGTGTTTTTTTGGTGGTGGTTTTTGCGCTTGTCGTTTTCGTTTGCGCTGTTTTTGAGGAAGTTATCTTCGTGCCGCTCTTGTTAGAAAGCCTTGTTATCGTTGGCTTTTCAGTCTTTGATTTTACTACCGTTTTTGAAGATGCCTCTACTACGGTTTCCTTCGCTTTGGCTTTCTTTGCAGTGGCTTTTCCTTTCTCAACCGTTGTCAGACTTTCCGCCATGCCTTTCTTCATCTCATCAGAAAAATGTAACTCCGTCTCAACTTTCTTTGCTTTGGCTTTCTTTGCAGTGGCTTTTCCTTTCTCAACCGTTGTCAGACTTTCCGCCATGCCTTTCTTCATCTCATCAGAAAAATGTAACTCCGTCTCAACTTCTTTCGCTTTGGCTTTCTTTGCAGTGGCTTTTCCTTTCTCAACCGTTGTCAGACTTTCCGCCATGCCTTTCTTCATCTCATCAGAAAAATGTAACTCCGTCTCAACTTCTTTCGCTTTGGCTTTCTTTGCAGTGGCTTTTCCTTTCTCAACCGTTGTCAGACTTTCCGCCATGCCTTTCTTCATCTCATCAGAAAAATGTAACTCCGTCTCAACTTCTTTCGCTTTGGCTTTCTTTGCAGTTACACTTGTCTTGCTTTTGGGTTTGCTTGGTGTTAGTTGCGTATCAGTAGGTTCTTCTTTTGGTTTAAGTGCTTCGGTAAGTTTGGAAAGGAGGTCATTGTATTTGTAGCCGACCGCTGTTGCTAATTCAGAATAAGTTTTCAGGAGACTAAAAATTGGTGCAAGCGTTTTTTCTGACAGGTTTTCTTTTCTGACAGTCTCGAGTGCGGAGAGTGCAAAAAACGCTTCAAGCAGGCGTTCAAATTTTTCTTTGTTGAAATAGACAATGCCTTCGTATTGATTGACACCTAAAAAGACATTCGCCTTCCGTCCCTCGAGCACATCATAGAGCGATGCGGTGAATGCTTTTGATGGCGACTTGCTAAAATCAAGCATGATGCGCATTAAGTCTGTTTCATTTTTTGCGCGTTCTTCGGTTAGTCCAAGTTGTTCGAGCGATTTTGAGACAAACTTTGAAAGTCTGAAATCTGACATCAAGTTATTTGCATGCGGGTTTTCGATTTGATTAAAGCCGTTGAGCAGTGTCCAACCTAATAAGATACGCCAATCAGAATTGCCGTTGGCTTGTTCGGGGAACATGATGTTTGCGATATGCTTACCGACTTCTGTTGTGGCAAATTTTTTGTTTTTACTTGCCTCTTGAAGGGTGCGATAGGCGCGATAGCGTTCTACGGTTTCATCGACAATGCTTTTCGGAAGCGCAACATCGTGCTGAACCGCAAGCATTGCTTCACGAATTGCGCTGACTTTTTCTTTTAGCAGTTTTTCTGCGCCGCTGTGATGTTCGTAGAGTGCAACAAGGGTTTCAGGCGAAAAGGCTTCTTGCACAGCGGCATGGAGCGGACGAAGCGAAAGTTCAAGCACCGCATCTTTGATGGACGGCACACCTGCGTTTCCAAGTTGCCGTGCCAATTCATCGTAAGGAAACAGCACAGACGGTTTGACCTCTTGAAAATCCAACAAGACTTGATACTTGTAGGCATGCAGGTCAAAATACATTCCTTTCTCCCACACTTCGCGATTGGAACGGATATACTCTAAGCCTGAAATCGCATCGCGGAAAATGACAAAAGTGTTCGGCTCTTTGGAAAGCATCAGCCCTTCGCCTAATGTCCGCACAACATACGTATTGGTATCTATGTCAAGATATTTTGAAGCAGTTTTAATCCAGCCTGATGTTTCAGCGTATTTGTTGTGATAGATGACAAGGGCTTTTTCATCGTTGTAGCGATTGCTATAAGCGAAGACATTGTTGTCGATACCGTGCGGTGTGATGAAATCGTAGAGCAAGAAGTTATCGACTTCGGCGAAGAGATAACGCTTTTTGAGCAGGGGGAAAATTTCTCTTTCGTGCCTTGCCACAAGCCATTCATCAGGTGTTTCATTGTAGTAGGCGCGTTGATACTCCATGCCATACTTCTCGGTAAAGCCTTCGATTTGACCGTGCCCAAACATCGGCAAGCCGGGCATGGTGCACATCATCACGCAGACGCCGAAGTATTTATCGCCTTTGCCGAACTGCTTCACAGCAGTCTCTTCATCAGGATTGTTCATGAAATTGACGTAGCGTTTGAGAATGCGCGGGTCGTATTCAAGCGTATCTTTGATGAGTTTGTGATATTCGGCATTTTCTTCTTTTTTGAACATGTGCATGAATGCGCTGTTATAGACGCGGTGCATGCCGAGTGTGCGCACAAAATAGCCTTCAAGCATCCAGAAGGCTTCGGCAAGCAGAAGCGTATCAGGTACTTCTTGTTGGACACGGTCGACAACTTCGCGCCAGAATTCGACGGGCATGGCTCTATCGAATTCTTCTTTTGTCATGGCAAATGCGGCACGAGATGGAATTGCGCCGCCTTTGCCCGGTTCAGGAAACCATAGGCGTTGAATATGTTGCTTGGCAAGCACCATTGCCGCATCGAAGCGAATAATGGGGAACATGCGAGCCACGTTCAGAATTGTTTGAATGACTTGCTCACGCACTTCGGGTTTAAGGAAGTTGAGTTGCGCCGTATCGTTCCACGGCATGTTGGTGCCGTCATTGCCATGATAGATGTATCGAACTTCGCCTGTCCAACGGTCAAGGCGTGCGAACACAACGGCAGCATCGGTTTTGCGCCAGTAGCCATCTTCGATAAAAATGCCAATACGTGGGTCAGGCGAAAGGTCAGTGCCGTGAAAGGTGTAATTTGGGAACGGCGGATAATCCACTTGCAAGAACCATTCAGGGTGATGAATAACCCATTTGGAATCAATACCCATGTGATTTGGCACCATGTCGCTGGCGAGTCGTACTCCTTTTCGGCGTGCGCGTTCTTTGAGATTTGCGTAGGCTTCGTAGCCGCCTAAATCTTTTGCAATTACATAGTCATCGAGCGAATACGCAGAAGCAATGGCATCAATGTTTCCATTAAGGTGCTTAATGCGTTTTGAAGCATAACTGCGTTCCCAGAGTCCAATGAGCCACAAGCCTGTGAAACCGCGCCGTGCCAGTGTGTCGAGTTCTTCGTCAGGAATTTCATCAAGACGTTTGATGGGGCGTTGATATGTTTTTGAGAGTTGGTCGAGCCACACATAGGTATTTTTTGCCATCAAGACAAGGCGTGGCATCCAGTTGACATCGGGCGTGAAATTTTCAGGGGCTTCTTCATACATTGCGCTTTTGTAATCGGCAACGGGTGGTGTTTCCTTTTCGTAGTCGCCGAAAAATTGTGCTTGGCGCACTTCGCTTGGCATTCTCTCTTTTTCTGCGCGTGCCGCTTCAAGCATCATAAAATACTTGCCCTCTTCCTTGACAAAGTCAAGGCTTTGTAGCAGAAGTTTTTTCAGTGATGGTGAGCGCGAAATGATGGCGTCCCACTTTTCTATCACATACTTTAATTGTTCGAGAATGGAGTTTGGAGCGGCTTTAATCGGTGCAAGAAGCAAGCGCAAAAGCGGCAAATTTTCTACGCCGAAAGTCGGCTGTGTGGCAAAAAAATTATCCACGCTCGTTATCACTTGATTGTAAGGCGTATTCTGAACAAGTGATTCATCATCGATTAAATCCTCGAGTTGATTGAGCGCAGGGTTTTGATTTTCAAGCCACACAAGCATGAGTTCTTCAAGGGCAACTTGTGTATTTGGCGTGCCATCACTGGTGCGAGAGAGATACTGTTCGACCGTTTCATCGCCGCGATAGACGGTCATTGTCGGGAACTCGTCGACAAACCGTTGCAAAAATGTTGTGGTTGTCTCTTCGCCAAACTCGCTACGAATCCACCCTTCGCATTTGGCAAATGCATCAGGATTGGCATCTTCCAAATAAACAGAAATGACAAAGTGGAAAACCTCATGCATTAAGGCAGCGGCAAAGACTTCCGCTGTGCGCACGAGGTCGCGGTCGCTAACTCCACGTGCTTTGCGATTGGCATTAACTTTCGCTGAAAACTCTTGACAAGCGGCAAAGTTCGTGAAAACCGCATTCCCGCGAATCGTGAAAAAGCGGTCTTCGAGTTGATACTGGTTTCGTCCTTTGCGCGAAACGTGAAAGTGATACTCTGTTTGTCGCATAGCGAACTTTTTTAGTGGCTTGATACACTTTGTTGGCACAAGCCTTGGTTATCAAAGTTGTTAAGAAAGTTTTTGTTTATCTTCAATGCGAAATCCCATTGGTGTAGAGCTCGCCTGAACATCGCTGAATTTAATGACCCCAAAGGCAGTTTCATATTTTGCAATGTTATCCTGTAACGCCGCAAGAAGCGATTTTGTGTGTTGTGGCGTCATAATGATGCGCGAATGCACTTTGGCACGTTGCATTCCGGGCAAAAGCGTGGTGAAGTCCAAAATAAATTCAGCAGGCGAGTGGTTGATGATGGCAAAGTTTGAGTAAACGCCCTCGGCGGTTTTGTCATCAACTTCAATGTTGATTTGAAGCGGTTGTTGTGGCTCGTTCATTAGTAGAAAATTTGGGACAGTTGAATTGCGGCTTAAATTGTTTCAAAATGGATTTCAAGTATACACACTTCCGAGAGAAAAAGAAAGCGGACTTTGAAGAGGTTGTAACGCTTTTTCCAACGCTTCATTTTTCGCCGCACATTAACTTTATGTCAATTCTTTTTGTGTGATTGCATCACTGTTCAAACCTGTTTATTAGCGAACCATGTCGACACAACTTGAAACTTCGCGCCGTGCCTTCACCACCAGTCAAGCGATTGAAATGAAAGCGAAGGGAGAGAAAATTTGCATGCTTACTGCCTACGATTTCACGACTGCTCGCTTGCTTGATTTGGCGGGCATTGATATTGTGCTTGTCGGCGATTCCGCCAGCAATGTGTTCGCAGGCAACGAAACCACACTTCCAATGACGCTTGATGAAATGATTTATCATGTGCGTGCCGTTGTCAAAGGGGTGCATGCAGGCACAGGCAGAGCGATGATTGTCGCCGATATGCCGTTCATGACGTATCAACTTTCTGCGGAAGATGCGCTCAAAAATGCAGGCAGGTTAATGAAAGAAACAGGTTGCCATGCAGTCAAGTTGGAAGGCGGAAAGCCTGTTGCTGATGCGGTCAAACGCATTACAGATGCCGGCATTCCTGTCATGGCACATTTAGGCTTGACGCCGCAATCCATCTACAAATTTGGCTCTTACAAAGTCCGCGCCAAAGATGAGCGCGAAGCCGAAACCTTGCTTCGCGACGCAAAACTGCTCGAAGAATCAGGCGCATTTGCGATTGTGCTTGAAAAAATCCCAAAAGCATTGGCAGAACAGGTTACGCGCTCGGTTAGTATTCCAACTATTGGCATTGGTGCAGGCAATGCTTGCGATGGACAAGTGCTGGTCATCAACGATATGCTTGGACTCAACAATGCCTTCAAACCACGCTTCGTGCGCCGCTACGCAAATTTGGAACAAATTATCAGCGATGCAGTTAGAAACTACGTTGCCGACGTCAAACGCAAAGACTTTCCAAATGAAAGCGAAAGTTATTAAGTTACGCTCAAACAAATTGTTCAATCAATAACACATTCCAAACTATGACAACTCACTCCGGTTTTACACATAGAAAGCCTGTTCAGCATAACCTAAGTATTCCTCATCTGATTGAATATGCGATTAAAAACGGTGAAGGGTATTTATCCAACACAGGTGCGCTTGTTGTTAGAACAGGCAAAAAAACGGGTCGCTCTGCCAACGATAAATTCATCGTTAAAGAACCTTCAAGTCAAGACAGAATTTGGTGGGAAAACAACAAGTCCTTCGAGCCTACGCACTTCGACGCGCTTCATCAAAAAGTGCTTCAATACCTTTCTGAACGCGAGGTGTATGTGCAAGATGTTTTTGTCGGTGCCGATAAAACCTACGGCTTGAAAGTGCGCGTGATAACCGAATTTGCTTGGCACAGCGCGTTTGCAAAAGCCCTCTTCATTCGCCCAACGCCCGAAGAACTCGTAGGTTTCTCGCCTGATTTCACTGTGATTGATGTTCCGAACTTCACAGCCACTCCTGCCGAAGACCATACGCTTTCTGAAACGTTCATCATTCTCAACTTCGAGAAGAAAGTGGTTTTGATTGGTGGCACAGGCTACGCGGGCGAAATCAAGAAATCTGTCTTTACGATTATGAATTACCTTATGCCGTTGCGCGATGTGCTTTCGATGCACTGCTCGGCAAACATTGGTAAAGATGGTGACACTGCAATTTTCTTCGGGCTTTCAGGCACAGGCAAAACAACGCTTTCCGCTGACCCCACACGCGGCTTGATTGGCGATGATGAACATTGCTGGTCTGAAACAAGCATCTTCAACATTGAAGGCGGTTGCTATGCGAAGTGCATCAACCTTTCGCGCGAAAATGAACCTCTAATCTACGATGCCATTCGTTACGGTGCGATTGTTGAAAACGTGGTGATGGACGAGCAAACACGCGCTATCAATTTCGCTGATGACTCACTGACCGAAAATACTCGGTGCGCCTATCCGATTGATTACATTCCGAATGCTGTTCTGCCGAGTGTTGGTCCGAAGCCGAAAAACATTGTGTTTCTCACTTGCGATGCCTTTGGCGTTTTGCCGCCGATTTCTCGCCTTTCGCCTGCGCAAGCGATGTATCACTTTCTTTTAGGCTACACGGCAAAAGTTGCGGGAACTGAAATCGGCATTAAAGAGCCAACAATGACGTTTAGCGCATGCTTCGGCGCGCCGTTCTTACCGCTTCACCCAACGGAATACGCCAAGTTCTTGGGTGAAAAAATTGCCAAAGAAAACGTGCGCGTCTGGCTTGTAAATACAGGCTGGTCGGGCGGCGGTATTGGCACTGGCAAGCGTATGAAACTTGCCTACACACGTGCAATGGTTAATGCCGCACTAGCAGGTGAACTCGACCACGTTGAGTATACCGAAGACCCCATTTTCAAAGTCTTCGTTCCAACAACTTGCCCTAACGTTCCGAATGAAATCCTCATTCCCCAAAACACTTGGGCAGATAAGGACGCCTACGACCAAAAAGCCTTGTGGCTTGCCAAAGAGTTCGTGAAAAACTTTAAGAAGTATGAAGCCTTTGCGACTGACGAGATTAAAGCCGCTTCGCCGAATGTCGCCTTTGAAATTGCGTAATGCTTGTTAATGTGAGTAATGAGTAATAAATAGTGAATAATGTATCTTGTTTTCTTCATTACTCATTACTCGTTACTCATTATCATCATGCCGTCGAATGCGATTGTTTATACCAAACAGAGCAAACTTGACTTTCTTCCGATTGTTTCTGCGCCGCTTTGCGAGTATGATATTCGGATTCGCACGATTGCCACAAGCATTTCTGCGGGCATGGAGCGGTTTTTGCTCACAGGCAAATCCATCACGCGCAAGGAACTGAAATTTCCTGTTGTTCCCGGAAGCGAGTGCATTGGCGAGGTGATTGAAGTCGGCTCAAGCGTCAAGGGCGTTGAATTAGGCGAGTATGTGTATGCGTGGAAGTCGGAACGATGGGAAGAGGTGCAATCGGTTTTTGGCTGTCAAGCCGAGAGCGTGATTGTCAGAGAAGGCGATTTTCTGCCGCTTCGGCGCACGCCCGAAGAACGCGATGTGTTGATAGGATTGCTTGCCGATGCGCTTTCTGCCGTCAATAAACTTGACCTTGCAACCACTGAACGCATTTTAATTCTCGGACTTGGTGCGTTCGGCTTGATGATTGCTGAAGTGCTACACTTTTACCACTTCAACGAGGTTGATGCGTGCGATATGTTTATTCAGCGTGGCGACCTTGCCACCGCTCGCAATATTGCTCTCGACCTTTCCGACTTCACCGCCGATTACAACAACCGCTACGATGTGATTATTGAATCCACAGGCAGACTCTTACTCCTTGAATCTGCTCTTCGTTTGCTCAAACCACAAGGCAAATTCCTACTCTGCGGCAACTATGAAGTTATGAAAACTGATTACCGCTTGCTTCAAGACAAAGAGCCACAACTGATTTTCTCTTCCCTCACAACCTTCGCACATCGAGAAACGGCTAAAACTTTGATTGAAACTCATGCGATTGACGTTGCGCGTCTTCTCACGCACCGATTTCCGATTGGTCAATATGAAGTGGCGTATGATGTTGCGCTCAATCGCCCTGATTGCATTAAAACCAGTTTGCTGTGGTAATGAGGAATGAGTAGTGAGTAGTGAGTAGTGAGTAGTGAATAGTGAGAAATGAGAAATGAGAAGTGAGAAGTGAAAAATGAGGAGTGAGTAGAGAACTCGCTTGCTGTGTGAAATCCGTTCAATCTGTGTGTTCCGTGTGCGATTCTCTTTGCGCGCTTTTGTGGTAATGCAAAAAGAAACCACGAAGAACACGAAGGCAGACACGAAGGGCGCAAAGCCAATCTGCGAAAATCCCTTAATCTGTGTTGTTCGTGTACCGTGTTGTTAAATGGATTCCTTGCATTATTTGACCTCACCCTGTCGCTGCACGACGTCCCTCTCCTTTCTGAAAGGAGAGGGACGTTTTGGCAACGCCAAAACAGGGTGAGGTAAATTTCGCGCTGTGTGTTGAAGAGAAACCACGAAGAACACGAAGAATGCACAAAGAACACAAAACGTCAACCCGTTCAATCTGTGTGTTCCGTGTGCGATTTTCCTTTGCGCGCGTTACGAGTTTGTTCACAAGGTTTTGTATTTTCACGCCCGCACGATTACAGTGAACTAAACAACGCATGACCAAACACACTGACACGCTCCACGAACTTTCAAAAAAACTTCCCAAAGAAAAACTACTGCAAGCCAAAAAATTCGGCTTTTCCGATATTCAACTGGCGCACATCTTTGGCGTGTCTCAACACGAGATTCGTGCCTTGCGCGAAGAACACGGCATTAAGCCTGTCTACAAAACCGTCGATACTTGCGCCGCCGAGTTTGATGCCCAAACCCCTTATCACTACTCCACCTACGCCGAAGAAAACGAATCTAAACCTTCAAAGAAAAAGAAAGTTGCAATTTTAGGTGGCGGACCAAACCGCATCGGACAAGGCATTGAGTTCGATTATTGTTGCGTTCAAGCCGTTTATGCGTTTCGCGAAGCCGGCTACGAAACCATTATGATTAACTGCAATCCCGAAACCGTTTCTACCGATTACGACGTCGCCGATAAACTTTACTTTGAGCCGCTCACCTTCGAAGACACAATGAACATCTTGGAACTTGAACAGCCCGACGGCATTGTCGTAAGTTTCGGCGGACAAACACCACTTCGGCTTTCCACATCACTTGCAGAGGCAGGCATTCATATTCTCGGCACATCAAGCAAAGGTATTGATTTAGCCGAAGACCGCAAGAAGTTCGGCGCACTGCTCGACAAACTCGACATTCCACACCCTGACTACGGCACTGCCACTACGCTCGCCGAAGCCACAACGATTGCCAAACGCATTGGCTATCCTATTTTAGTGCGCCCCTCCTACGTGCTTGGCGGCAGAGCCATGCAAATTATCTACAACGATGAATCGCTCGAAAACTATGTCAAACAAGCCTTGAATGTCTCTGATGAGTATCCGCTATTGATTGACCGTTTTCTCGAACACGCCAAAGAGTTTGATGTTGATGCGCTCTCTGACGGTAAAGACTGCGTTGTCGCAGGCATTATGGAACACATCGAAGCGGCGGGCATTCACAGCGGCGATTCAACATCAATTTTGCCACCAATAAGCGTTCCTTCATCGGTGATTAAAACGATGAAAAAATATACGCGCATGCTTGCCAAAGCCTTGAAAGTCATCGGATTGATGAATGTGCAGTTTGCTGTGCAAGGCAAGAAAGTGTATGTGTTGGAAGTCAATCCGCGTGCATCGCGCACTGTGCCGTTTGTGTGCAAAGCCACAGGCATGCCGCTGGTCAAAGTTGCATGCCGTTTGATGCTTGGCGAAAAACTCTCAAAACTCAAATCAACTTACAACCTGAACGATTGCGATGATTTAAAACTCAAACACATTGCAATTAAAGAGCCAGTATTTCCGTTTGCGAAGTTTTTGAAGTCGGGCGTTTATCTCGGTCCTGAAATGCGTTCAACAGGCGAAGTGATGAGTTTTGCAAATACTTTCGGCGAAGCCTTTGCCAAAGCGGCGTTAGCGGCAGGCAGTAAATTGCCAACCAGCGGCACTGTCTTCGTTAGCGTTAATGACAGCGATAAAAATTTACATACCGTTGAAATCATCAAACGTTTTTACGATATGGGCTTTGACCTGATTGGCACAGGCGGCACGGCGAAGTTCTTGCAGGAACACGGCGTTGAGTGCAAGCCAGTTTTCAAAGTGGGCGAAGGACGACCAAACATTTTTGATGTGATTATGCTTGGCAAAGTGCAGTTTGTCATCAATACGCCGCTTGGTGAAAAGTCGCGCTTCGATGAGCAAGCGATTGGAACAGCATCAGTGCTTTCGGGGGTCTCTTGGGCTACCACGATTGAAGGTGCAGAAGCGGCAGTTGCAGGCATTGAACAACTGCGCAAATCCGATTTCGGCGTCAAATCGCTTCAAGAGTATTTGAACTACAAACCTAAAAAACGCAAATAATGAGTAATGAGGAATGAGAAATGAAGAAATAGATACTAGACTTACTACATTCAAAATCATTTCAAAAAGGTAATTTGAAATACTTGAAGACACTTTCAAAGACAGGTGGCTTCATAGGCAAGCATTTACACGCACCCGCGCAACCGAGCGTTACTCGTGTGCAAGGCGTGGGGAACTCACCCTGTCAAAATGCGGCGTTCTTCTCCTTTCGTAAGGTGAGAGACGTTTTGGCGAAGTCAAAACAGGGAGAGGTCGTGGGTAAGGCTTTTGCAGTCAAGGTTGCCAATATCAAGCCTATAATGATGTAGTAAGTCTATTACTCATTACTCACTATTCATTACTCACTATTCATTATCGACGTGTCTCCGTTTAGAAAATTTCTGTTTCTCTTCTCCGTTCTTGCGACGCTCTTGTGTGTTGCAATGGTCTTTCCGCCGAAAGGCATTGCCATCACTGAATCCTTTACGCTTTATTTTCCAACGGTTGAAGAAATTTTTTTGCCGAAAGCACGCAAGCATAATATCGTAGCAGAAAAAATGATTCAAACCTTGACGCGCGATACGGTTGAAGCCATTGCCACACCTGTTGTTGATGATAAAATTGAATTTGTGATTGATAGCACCGATGCCACACGCTTGCATTATCCCAACAACAACAAAGCCGTTTTGTATCCCTTGTTTGAACTGCTCGACAGCGTGAAGCACCACGGCGGCTTGATTCGCATTTTGCATTACGGCGATTCGCAAATTGAAGAAGACCGAATGACAGGCGTAATTCGTGCGCGATTGCAACAAGAGTTTGGAGGCTCTGGTCCAGGCTTGATGTGTCCTGTGCCTGTGGCTGTGCCAATGTCAATGCAACATTGGTGGTCAGATAACTTTGAGCGATACGTTGTGTTTGGAAATTATTGGGACCAAGCCGACCACAATCGCTATGGAGTGATGTGTGCATTTAGCAAGTATGAGGGAAACTCGGCATCGCTTTCGTTCAAAGAAGGTCGATTGTCGTTTGAAGTCAGTCGCCGTGTTGAGCGCGTCAAGATTCTGTATGGCTATGGCGAAAGTTTGGCAGAAGTCACGCTCATAGCCGACGGCGTGCCGCAAGGCATGAGATTGCTACGTGCAGGACCCGGCTTGCACAGTGTTACCTGGACGCTTGATTCCAGCGCAAAAGAACTTAAACTGCAATTTTCAGGCAAAAGCCCTGAAATCTACGCCGTTGCCCTTGATGCCAAAACAGGTGTTTGTGTCGATAATATCCCTATTCGTGGCTCATCAGGATTGGACTTCACGAAGGTTGATTCTGCGTTGCTTGCCGAGTGCATTCGCGAGCTGAATGTGCGTGCTGTGATTTTGCAATTCGGCGGCAATGTTGTGCCTGTTATCAGAAGTCAGAAAGATTTAGATTGGTATCGCCAAACCTTTGCAAAGCAACTATCCATTTTCAAAAGTCTTGGGCTTCATATCATTATGATTGGCTTAGCAGATATGTCGACCAGTGAGCGTGGCGAGATGGTCAGTTATCCTGCCGTTGCGCAAATTCGTGATGTGACCAAAGAAGAAGTGCATAAGGTCGGCGGCGTCTTTTGGGATATGTATGAAGCCATGGGCGGCGAAAACTCTATGCCTGAATTTGTCAATGCTACACCGCCACTTGCGATTGATGACTACATTCACTTTAATCGAGATGGAGCGGCAAAAATGGCACGTCTTTTTGTCAAATCGCTCATGAAAGATTACAACGAATACAAAATGCGAATGGAACTCAAAGCCTTGCTTTCAAATGCCTCAACGAAATAAATCCCACAGTTTCCTCTGCGCCCTATCGTTGCTCATACTTCTTCATGCCTTGTTTGCTTGTGCGCAAGAACGCAAGTTGCCGAAGATGAACACTGATTCACTTCAAATCGTGGATTCGCTTGCTATCCTCGATTCGCTCATCTCGATTGACTCCCTAACGATTGAATCATCATCGGCAAAGATTGATTCTATTTATCCCTTCATTCGTTACAGCGAAAACAAACTGCAATTTTATGGCAACGATTTTGAGAAGAGCGGCTACGCACATTTTTTCAGAGGAATGGAAGAATTGAGACAAGGGAAAAAACGCAAACTGAAAATTTTGCACATTGGCGGTTCGCATATTCAAGCCGATGTGTGGTCAGGCGAAACACGAAAGTTGCTCCGAGAATGGTCGGGGCATGAAGGCGAGCGTGGGTTTATCTTTCCGCAAAAATTGGCACGAAGCAATGGGTCGCCGAATTTTCTTGTTAGTTACACAGGCTGGTGGTCGTATCACAAAAACATTTTGCCGAGAGTGAATTATCCGATTGGACTTGCAGGCGTGGCGGCGGCAACGCACGACAGTTTAGCACACTTGTTAATTACACTTGTTGGAGAAACGCACGCTGAATTTCCTTATCCGCAGTATCACTTCACACGCGCCAAAATTTTTCACAACGCCGATAGCACTGGTTTTGAATTAGAACTTGATACTGCGATTGCCTACAAGAAAACTCGAAGCGCAGGCTGGGGTTACACAGAGTTTGTATTTGAACAGCCACAAACGCGCTTGCCACTGAAAATCTACAAATCTGCACCCAATCAAGTGCAGTTCGTGTTATTCGGCATTAGTTTAGAGAACGATGCGCCGGGATTTAGTTACACGGCAGTCGGAATCAACGGCGCAACAGTCAACGCCTTTCTGCACTGCTCACTGTTAGAACTACATCTGAAAACCCTTCAGCCTGATTTAGTCATCTTTTCGCTTGGCGTGAATGATGCGCGCCATGAGCCGTTTAATGTTCAGGCTTACGAAAAAAATTATGACAACCTTGTGCGCATTGTAAAGTCGGCATCACCTCATGCGGCGATTCTATTCACCACAAACAGCGACAATCTCAAGCGGCGTTGGAAGAAGAACAACAACACGCTTATTGCTCGCGATGCACTCATTCGACTTGCTAAACGCCACAATGCGGCAGTGTGGGATTTGTTCAACATCATGGGCGGATTAGGTTCGTTCAAGCAGTGGCACAACGCCAAACTCGCCAAAAAAGACCGCGTCCACTTCAACCGTCAAGGCTATCGCTTGATTGGCAAATTGATGTTTGATGCGATTATCGATGGCTATGAAACCCGTTTCAACACGCGCACTGCAAAACATTAGGTCGGCATGGAGTTCCTATCTCAAATTGATGTGGTTGCTGTGCTACGAGAGACTTTTGTTTATTCGCCGAAAGCACCACTGATTTTCACACGCCTTTACTTTTGGGGCTTTTTGCTGGTTGTGCTTCTTTTTTACGGAAGCGTTCATCACCGCCCTGCACTTCGTAATGCTTATCTCTTTTTTGCAAGTTTCTTTTTCTACTACAAAACTGCTGGCTTGTTCTGCTTGATGTTGCTGGTCATGACTTATTTCAGTTACCTAATTGCATTGTTGATGGACGCACGGCGGCAAAAGCATAGATGGGTAAATACGCTTTTACTTTCTTTGGGGGTCTTGCTCAACTTGTTTGTGCTGGCGTATTTCAAGTATGCGTATTTCTTTACCGAGAACTACAATGCTTTGATGCACACGAATCATCAAGTCTTCAATTACTTTGCTTACTGGACAAATAGTTTTTTTGGCACACACCTTGATGTTGATAAAATCATTCTGCCGATTGGATTGTCGTTTTACACATTTCAGAAAATCGGCTATTTGATTGATGTGAAGCGTGGCGATGTCAGACCTATCATCAGTTTTTTCGATTTCAGTTTCTTCGTGTTCTTTTTTCCACAACTCGTTGCAGGTCCGATTCTTCGTGCGGCACAATTTCTGCCGCAACTCTATCGCCCGCTTCCACATACGAATCGCGATTTTGGCACTGCGGTCTTTTGGATTCTCAAAGGCTTAATTAAAAAGATGTTTATTGCTGATTACATCGCTATTAATTACTTGGATAGAGTCTTTGCGAATCCTTGGGCATATACAGGCTTTGAAAATCTGGTGGCGTGCTACGGCTACTCGCTTCAAGTGTATTGCGACTTTTCAGGCTACACGGATATTGCGATTGGCGTCTCGCTTTTGTTTGGATTTGAACTGCCTGCAAACTTTAACGAACCGCACAAAGCCCAAAGCCCTGCCGAGTTCTGGCGGCGGTGGCATATTTCGCTTTCAAATTGGCTTCGCGATTATCTCTACATTCCGCTCGGAGGCAATCGACACGGCGAGTTTCGAACCAATCTTAATTTGATGACAACTATGTTGCTTGGAGGCTTTTGGCATGGGGCAAGTTGGAACTTCGTGATTTGGGGCGGCTTGAACGGATTAGGATTGCTTTTCTATCGCTATTGGCGACGCATCAGTCCGATTAAAGACAATCACACCTTGCCCGTCGTGATTCTTTCCGTTGCGCTCACATTCACCTTTATCAGTTTCACGCGCATTTTCTTTCGCTCACCTACCTTTGAACACGCACTTGGTATGATTGAAAAAATTGCAAGCGGAATCAACTTTGGTCTTGTGCCGAACATTGTGTCGGGCTATGCACTTCCGTTCAGTGTGATGCTCTTTGGCTTCTTTGTGCAGTGGATGCCGACACAGTGGAAAGAGAACGCAAAAGAGTTTTTTATCTCAATGCCTGTACCTGTCAAGGTTGCAGTTTGTTCGCTTGTTGTCTTTATTGTCTACCAAGCCGTTTCAGCAGATTTTCAGCCGTTCATTTATTTTCAGTTCTAATCCCACCCTCATTGATTTCGTTCAACGGCAAAGGAAACTTTACGCTTAATCTTGATGAATCATTTGAAATTCAGGAATTGCGACTTCAAACGGCTCTCCATAAATCATAAAAATGTTCTTATCATTGAAATAGCCTTCGGGTTCAGATTCGTAAGTGAATGTGCCATAGTAAAATCCGTGCGCACTGCCGTAGCGTGAAAGCATCACCATGTAACTGCGATAGGTAAATTTTTCACCGGGCTTCAAGATGGGAAATTCGCCAACCACGCCTGCGCCTTCAACGATTCTATCTTTCATATCGCCATCTTTGATTATCCACTTGCGCGAATGAATTTGAATCGTATAAGGCGAGGGATTATGAATTGAAATGGTATAGGCGTAAGCATATTTGTATGGTGGCTCAATATGCTCCGGCGCAATTTCCACAAGCCTATCAAGCTCAACACGACAAATCTCTGTCATCTGAATTTTTGAAATGAATTAAATTACGGCACTGAATATATCTCAATCTTTAAGTAAATTTCAACATCAAGTCAAAAACCGTTCTTGAATGAAAATTGCACTTGTTACTGATTCTTCTTGTGATTTACCCCAAGACATTCTTTATCAATACAATATCCGCGAAGTGCCGTTCAAGGTCATTATTGATAACATAGTTCACTACGACAATCACATTGACCTTGACCGAGAATCTTTTTACAGCGAAACGTTCAAAAGTCGCCGCTCAATCAAGATTGAAGAGCCAAGTGTTGATGATTTTATTCAAGTCTACAAAAAACTTGCGACCAGCTACGACATTGTGCTTTCGATTCATCAATCTGCCTTGCACAGCAACACCATAAAGAATGCGCGTGCAGCCGCCATTCAAGGTGCAGAAGTCTATCGTAAACTTCGCACTCAAAAAAACATCTCTACGCAGTTTCAAATTCGTGTCTTAGATTCTAAAAGCACTTCGATTGGATTAGGGCTTTTAGTGCTTCGCGCCGCTGAACTTCTTTACGACGAAATCAATTTCACCAAGTTCGCCAACGAATTGGAGTCGCTTGCTGATAAAATTTTCTTCTACCTTGTTCCTTCCGATTTGTCTTACTTGCGAAATGCAAAGGGCATCACCAAAGTCTCACCGCTTGAAACAGGTCTTGCTTCGACTCTTGACCAAAAAATGATTTTCATGTTCAACAAAAACGACACGACAAAGCTTGATAAACTCAAAGGCTTTGACAGTGCCTTAAAAGAAATGGGAACTCTTGCTCTCAAACGCTTGCAAGAGACCCAATCATATGACAAAGTTGGGATTGTTTTTGCAGGACAACGCGCCGAGATAGAAGCACTTGCGCCGCTCACTTCGTTTCGTTTAGAACTGGCTTCAAGCGGATTGGGGTCAGTGGTTTCAACTCTATGCCCTGCGGTTGGATTTTATGCTGGACCCAGAGCAGTTGGCATTGCCTTTATCAACGGCGACATTAGCGTTATGCAACTTATCGGGCGATAATCTCTTGCATCAATCTATATCACTGGTCAGAATCATTCGCAACACGCGACCATTGTTCGTGTCGGAAATGTAGAGATAGGGACGCAAGAAACACACTCCTCTTGGATTGTTCAGCCTATCTGGATTAGAAGCATCAATCCCAAACTCGCTGAACGAGACAATCACATTGCGGCGGTCAGGCGCATTTGGCGGTGGCGGCACGCCTTCAACACCTTGCGATGTGAATTGGTAAAATTTGTTCTGCTCTGAATCCACAATGAAAATGAAGTTGCCTGCAACGCTAATATCGGCGGGGCGCGAGAAGCGATTCGGCTCGCCAATAAAGCGCGTGCCGACTGCCGTATTTTGATTGAGGAGCGATTCATCAGGCGCAAACACATCGCCTGCCGCTGACTGCACAAACCGAATCCGATGCACTTTAAGCGGTTGCGTGGGCACAACAGTCGTAAAAAGAAAATCAAATGAACGATTCACATCAGGCGACTGCGGCGGCACAGCAAGCGTGGTGATGCTTGAAACCGAATCCGCAAAACCATACCCATTCCCATTGACACGCAACGGCACTGCGCCCGGCTCACGAAGCGCAGGGTTCGGACTATTCACATCAAAGCCGCGCGGAAAAAGCAATATCGCATTGCTTGAAACGGCAGGATTATCAGAGCGAATCGCCCCTGTGCGCGAAACGATGAACGAATTATCAAAAAACGTCGCAATGCCTGTATATCGCACATTTGCATTGGCTTGCGCAATCGAAGGCGTCGGATGGCGATAGACAATCTGCGGCACAACATCACTCAAATTTCTTCGGCGCGGAACTCCGCCAACTGTATCGACCAAGTTCAATCGCCAAATGACTGCTTGCTCAACGAGCGTGCCGCCTAAACGAATCGTATCTACTGCTGTTACCAAGAGTTGCATATTGCGTGTTTGTGCAATCGCCATTGGCTTGCGAATCGGTCGCGAAACACTTATCACTTCACCTGACGCATCAAGATTAACGATTCGATTTTCGCCTTCCTCAATGAAATAAAATGTGCCGTCGTAGCCTGTAATAATGTCGGTCGGTTTATTGAACGTATTTCGTGGCGATGCCGCCCAAGGTAGTGGAATGTAGCGCACTGGCACAGGGTCGTTGACCGCAGTCGTTGGAAATTGATTCAGATTCAATTTCTCGCCACAACGCATTAAAAGAAGCGAGAGCAAGAGAATGTAAATGATGTTTCGTTTTGTGTTCATCATCGTGTTGAAAGAAAACTTACAGATTGAATCCGCCGAGCGAGAGCGTAAGCCGATGTGTCGCACCCAGCGTTTTGAAATTCACAAATGCGTAATCGAAGCGCATAGTTGCAAAGCCGATGTTGTATCGCAAGCCAGCCCCTAAATCGGGGAAGGTTTGTTCTTCGCGTCCTGTGTTGTAGCCTGTCCTTAAAAAGAGCAATTCGCGCCATGCATATTCTATCGCTATCGAGACTGTTTCTACATTATCGTTGGGGTGATTGAGTTGCGTAAAGATGATGAGTTTTTGTGTTGGCGTTGAGATGGGTTCAATCGATGCGGCAAGTCGGAACAAGGTAGGCGGGTCAATGTCATCAAACGAATCACGAATTTCAGTGCCGTTCAGCGATGGGCTTACGACTTCGGCTTTGCCTTTTGTGTTCGCACTTCCGCCAAAGTGCTGAAAGACAGCGGCAAGTCGCATACCCGCAAATGGAATTTTGTAGCACACGCCTGCATCAATGAGATAAGTTCGGAATTGAAGCGAAGCAATGGTTTGCTGAACAAAACTTGCCGTTACGCCAAAACTGAATTGTGTTGTTAATCGCCGTGCAATCACAAGCGACGCAGAAATATCGCCGTAGGCAAATGTCTCACCTGTGCCGTCAGGATTGAGCTCGGTGGTTACAGGCATATTTGGCGTATTGAGCGCAATGAAGCCTGCACCAAACGCCCAATCACTTGTAGGCTTATAGACCACACTTGCCGATGAGTGCGCAAGTTCCGCAAACCACGGCGAATACGAGAACGAAAGACTATTGCGTTCGACTTCAACCGCCGTAGCAGGATTGATAAACATTGCCGATGCATCCGATGCCGTTGTAATGTTTGCGCCTGCCAGTGCCGCTTGCTCTGCACTGATAGGAATTTTCAGAAACTGCAAGCCTGAAATGCCTGTGCGCTGTCCGCCCAAATTCGGAAATAGTGATTGTGCCTTCGCTCCGAGCGACATCACCACAAGCAAAAAGAAAAGTAGAAATCGCGTCATAATCGAGTATTGTGAAATTTCTTGTTGGACTTTGTCAGTCCGTTCCTGCATCGAACTGCGATTGCGATTAAAAATCAACGGCTACCCCAAACAGCACTTGTCTTGGCGGTAAGTATCGTGCAGGGTCAAACGGTGGCGGCGAAACGCCCCCCAGTCCAAGTGCGTTAGGATACAACGGGTCTTGGCGATTCGACGGAAGCGGGTCGCCAAATTCATATGCGCGTCCTGTTACGGGATTGATAATCGTTGCATTCTTATTGTTGAGCAAGTTGCGCACTTGCAAAGTGAACTTTCCGTTCATCACGCCGAACGCAAAGTTTTTTTCCACGCTTAAATCAATCCAAAACCAAGGGGTTCCAAGTTCGCTGAATCGGCGTTCTAAATCGGCAGTATATCGTAGCCTTCCGTTTGGGAAATAAAGCGGCTCGCCGCGCGAATCGCGTTCAACCACAGCGGGCGTGTAGCGCAAGCCTGACGAATACTGCGCCTGAACTAAAATTCTGAAATCGTTGAGCCACGACAAGCCGAACAAACCGATAGGCTCTTTGTATTGATAGAGAACAGAACCTTTGACATCAATCGGTCTATCCCACGCAAGGAAAAATTCTTCATCGAATCGGTCGTTGCCTTGAATGACTTGTGCGCGTGTTTCTTCGGCGGAGTTGCTTTTGCCTGTGGCGATTTGATACGCAAAAGAGCCTTTTGCTTCAATCTGCTTGCCAATGCGCTTGATGTAGGAAATTTCAAGTCCGCGCGTGCGTGCATAATCTTGATTGAAGAAGGTTGCCCGTGGTGCTGTGTTGCCTGTTCTCGGGTCAGTGTAGCGAATCGTGCGACTGACAATGAAATCAAATCTATCGCTGTAGAACGCCGTTA
>Ga0209691_1000404_pt1 | contig 31023 bp, 26 predicted proteins | sample YNPMSBMetaG_FD_187120 | JGI IMG/M metagenome (GOLD analysis project Ga0209691, IMG submission 187120) | Anoxygenic and chlorotrophic microbial mat microbial communities from Yellowstone National Park, USA - YNP MS-B MetaG (SPAdes) (version 2) ... | reverse complement strand
CTTGACCTCGTGTAAATCCGAACTGACGTTAATCTAAGGATGTTCCCACACCAATGCAGGAGATGGCTTTGTCCCTACTCATAACGCGCCCACGCCCGACGTACTGGGCGCATTCACCATAAGGGCAACCTTCCACCAAGCGATGCTGTTCGCAAAGGCGAATCTATAGAGGGGGTGGGCGATGGCAATGCCGTCGTTCACTCAGGATTCTGCACCTAGCCATGAACGCACCCCAAGCAAGACTTGTTGGGCAGATACGTCTGAGCGTCCACAAAGACATCCCTAAGCGTGCTCCACGCCCTGTGCTGAGCTGGTCAGCAACCTCCCCGCCGGCTTTCTTCATCATGAGTTAACCGCTCAGCGGGCTATTCTTAACAATTCTCGGTTAATATTAGCCCCGAATAAGCCTTCATTTATGACCTATCCGTCACCGTCCGCCCACGTGGTCGGCGAAGCGTTGTTTGCGCCGCATGTGCGAAAGCCTCGCCTTGACCGGATCGCCAACTGGATCTCCAACGCTACCCATCCGCCCATCATCGGCATCTTGAGCGCCATGATCGCCCTGCTCGCCTCCGCTCGACAAGACGCCTGGGGATGGGTGGCGGTGTATTTGGGCCTTGCGATCAGCGTGCCGATGCTATACGTGGTATGGCTGTTTTGGCGCGGCAAGATCGCCGACCCGCAATTGCCCGACCGACAGCAGCGCTTGAAGCCCTACTTTGTGGCGATCGCCTGCGCCGGCGCAGCGACCTGGCTGCTACATGCCTTTCAAGCCCCGCGACTCCTTCAGCAGGTCGCCCTGGCGAACGCAGTTCAATCAACGATGCTCTATCTGCTCACCTTGCGCTGGAAGGTGAGCGCACACTGCGCCTCAGCAGGCGGCCTGGCGGTACTGGCAGGACTGACGTTCGGAGCCGGTGGTCTGCCTTTTATGGCGGCTGTGCCGTTGATAGGCTGGGCGCGGGTGCGCTTGAAGCGTCATGACCTGGCGCAGGTGATCGCTGGCGCACTGCTCGGCGTGGGCGTTGCCTGGATTGTGTTACGTTAGGGGAGATTTAGGGAGATCATGCGGATCGCGTTATTTACAGAGACCTTTCTGCCGCGGGTTGAGGGCGTGACCAACACGCTGTGCCGCGTGCTAGAGCATCTCGCCGCGCGCGGCCACGAGAGCCTGCTCTTTGCTCCGGAAGGAGGGCCGACCCAATACGCCAATACACCGATCATCGGCCTGCGCGGCTGGCGGTTCCCGCTATACCCCGACTTCAAAATCATCCCGCCGCTGCCTTCCATTCGCAAGCCCTTGAGCGCGTTCAACCCCGACGTGGTTCACGTGCTCAATCCTTTGTCGCTGGGGCTGGCGGCGATTCAGCAATCGCGCAGTTTGGGCCTGCCGGTGGTGGCTTCTTACCACACCGATGTGCCTGGCTTCATGCAACGTTGGGGATACCAGTGGCCCTCGCAACTGATGGCCTGTTACATGCGCTGGCTGCATAACCGCGCCGACCTGAACCTATGCCCATCGCAAGTGACGTTGGAAGCGCTGCGCCGGCAGGGCTATCGCCGGCTCAAAGTGTGGAGCCGCGGGGTGGACACCGTCCTGTTCCATCCATCGAAGCGCTCGGCCGAGTGGCGCGCGCGCCTGAGCGGCGGGAACCCCGATCAGCCGCTCTTGCTCTTCGTGGGCCGGCTCTCTTACGAGAAGCGCATCCACTGGTTGCACGCGGTGATCAACGCCCTGCCGGATGTGCGGGTGGCCATCGTCGGTGACGGACCGGCACGGGCGGGGTTACAACGCCTCTTCTTCGACGCGCCAGTGGTGTTCACCGGCACGCTGCATGGCGAAGATTTGGCCGCCGCATACGCCAGCGCGGATATCTTCGTCTTTCCGGCAGCCAACGAGACGCTGGGCAACGTCGTGCTGGAGGCGATGGCCTCCGGTCTGCCGGTGGTCGCCCCGCGCGCAGGCGGGCTGCTTGATCATGCCGTGCATGGCGAGACCGCGCTGCTCTTCGAGCCGGAGGATCGCAACGCGCTGGTTGAGGCTGTGCAAGCGCTGGTCGAGGATCCAGCCCTGGCGCGCAGGTTGGGCAGCGCCGGACGCGCGCGCGTCGAGCCGCGCACCTGGATGGCGGTGCTGGACGGCCTGCTGGAGGACTATCGCAGCGTTATCGCGGCACGTCGCGCGAAGGCGCACCCATCGTTGGCCTCGCGCCGGCTAGCCGATGGCCTCTGAAGCGGCATCCCCCTCAACAGTCTGGCGGCTGGCAGGCATCGTCTCAATCAGCTTTGGCCTTAACCTGGTCAGCGCAACGCTTGAGCCGGCGCTGCTGGGCCACAAAGTTATCGCCCTATTCCCCGACCGCGCCACAGACGCGGCTGCTTTTGGCGCGATCACCTTCGGCGGCTTGCTCGTCGCGGTGGTCGCTCAACCCCTGATCGGCGCGTGGTCCGACCGGACACGCTCTCCGCTGGGGCGCAGGCTGCCTTTCATGTTGACCGGGACGATAGGGCTGGCGCTGGGGCTTGCCCTGATCGCATCGGCCCGCGACCTCGTCGGCTTGGTGGGCGGATTGCTCATCACGCAGCTCGGCCTGAACAGCGTGCTGGCCACCTGGCAGCCGGTGATCGCTGAGGGTGTTGCGCCCTCTCAGCGCGGGATGGCCGCAGGGTTCAAGGCAGGCTTCGACCTGGCCGCGGCAATCGTCGGCCGGCTGGCTGCTGCCGAGCTGGTGAGCCGCGTGCCGGAGTGGGGCGAGTTGGCGTTGTATGCCACCATCGCTGCGCCGATTCTCGCAATCGTGTTCACACTGGTCATCACCGTGGCGGCGATGGGCAAGAACGTGTTCACTGCCACTGTGGTCAGACCAGCCGAAGGCAGCTTGCGCGAGATGTTCGGCGTGGATCTACGCGCCTATCCGGTGTTCGGCTGGTGGTGCGTCAATCGCGTGCTGTTTTGGGCCGGCATGATCGGGGCGAGCGCTTTCTTGCTGTTCGCCGCCCGCGATGTCTTCGGCCTCAGTGAGCCGGAGGCACAGCGCGTCATCGGCCAGGTCAGCGTGGTGCTGGGGCTTGCGTTGGGGGTTGTGGTGCTGCCGGCCGGCTGGCTGGCCGATCGGCTGGGCCGGCGGCCAATCATGATCGCTGCGGGCGGCATCGCAGCGCTCGGGGCCGGCATGGCCGTGGCTGACTTCAGGCTGATTTTGCCGGTGGCGATCCTGATCGGCCTGGGGGCCGGCATCTACCTGAGCAGCAGCCTGGCGCTGATCAACGACATCGTCCCGCAAACGGACGCCGCGCGCTACTTAGGCATAGCGAACATCGCCACTGCCGCGGGCAGCGCGCTGGCCAGGCTGGGCGGCGGCGTGACGATCAGCAGCTTCAGCAGCGTGCCTGGGTTGGGCTATCAGGTGCTCTATGCCATCGTCGCGCTGTGCTTTCTGCTCAGCGCGCTGGTGATTGCGGCGGCTCCGCGTGTGGCTGTCCCTGTGTACCAGGCGACCAATATCCCCAGTCCTGGCCGCGCCAGCGCGCAGGCAGGAGATTGAAATAAAGCAAAAGGCAGCGCAGCGACGAATGGGCCACCTTGCGCGCCACCCCACGCTTGAGCCGGCGATGGTCGCGGGCATAGACGATGGCATCCGGCGCGAAGCGCGTGCGATAGCCCCGCCGCTGAATGCGCCAGGCGATCTCCGAATCCTCGTTGCAGGTCAACGTGAGGTCGAAGCCCCCTACCGCCTGAAGGACCGAGCGACGAATGATGAGGTTGGAGCCGGTGGCGGCGGGGATGCCGAACGCCGCGAACAGGCGCTGGCCACGGGTGAACCAGCGGTAATAACCCTGAAAGTGATCGCGCGACAACTTCGGGCCGTAGATCGCGCCGAGCCGGGAGTCGTCCGTGTCGAGCTGCGCCAATCGCTCGAAGTAGTCCGGCGCAAAGGTCACATCCGCGTCGGTGAAGAGCAGCCAGGGGGCGTGCGCGGCCTCAATGCCGACCTGGCGGGCGACTACCACGTTGCAGGCCCGCTCGATGACAACGGTTCGCTCAGGACGCGTGTTGCGAATGATGTGCGGCGTCTCGTCATCGCTGCTATCCACGACGATCAACGAGATGTCGTCGGGCAGCGAGGCGAGGAAGGCGCGGATGTTGTGCCGCTCGTTGCGCGTGGGCAGGATGATGGCCAGGTCAGATCGTTGCACAGCTAGTCATCCTCGTCGCTCAGCAGCCAACTGGCCAGCCGGCGTTCTAATACGATGCGCGCTTTGCTGGGCTGTTCCTCGCTTGGCATAATCGCCAGATGACAGGCCCGCCAGCCCTGACGCCCCCACCGGTTAAGAACGCTGGCCAATTGCTCGTCGAAGCAGTTTGGATCAAGGCTCACCGTCTCGACGCGATACTCAAAGCGCTGCACCCCGTAACGTTCCTATACGGACGTTAGGGAAACATTAAGACAACGCGAGTTCGGATTCACACAGGAGCGTTTATGGATATCGTTCAGCTCGTCATATCAGCCTGTCACGCCAGGGGCATAACGCCAAGCATCCAAAATCCCGCCCGACCGAAGCCCCGCGAAGTCACTTATACCCAACCCTACTGTCATGCTTCGCTGGCGCGAAGCATGACATGGAGTGTGGCTTTGGCGATGCCGTTGCCCGCCCAAGGTTTGGCTAAACGCACCCGCGCTCAATGGATGCACGTTCACAGTTGTGTTGGTGGATTCCAGACTCGCGCCCTCCTCGTCCCATCATCTGCCGGTTTCAATCCGGCCAGATTTCGCAGAATCCTCTTGACATCTTAGAACATTTGTTCTAACCTAACGGTCGCAGATTCCAAATCCGGAGGTGTTGAATGACCAACTTTACGACCGAAGTGGTGACGCTGGGCGAATTGATGCGCGCGCAGCGCCGCGACGCCGTGCGGGCATTCGCCGTGTTTTTGGCCGTGGTGCTCTACGCCGCCGTGCTGGTTTACACCGGCGTGCATAACTTCAACCTGCTCAGCCGCACCGTGCCGGCTGACCAGCGCTTCTTCGCGATCATCGCGCTGCTGTGCCTGGAGGGGGCAGCGGTGTTCCTGCCGCTGGCGATCCACTTTTGGTTGGCGCCCGGCCCGCAGCGCTTGGTGGGGTATCTTCTCTACGGCTTGAACTTCGCGGTGGTCATGTTGAACACGGTGTTGGATGCCTTCACCCAGCGCGCCGAGCAGCTCCCTGATTGGCTTCAGCTCTACGCAGCCTTCATCCTGCCGGCCTCGCCGGTCTTCATCGGGGTTGGGATCGCCTTCCTCTTCCTGCTCGATCCCTCCAAAAAGATTCACGACGCGCGGGCAGCGGCCCAGGCAGCCTCTATGGATGCGTTGGCGATGCATATGCGCGAAGCGGCCAACCGGCCGGACATCAACGCTGCCCTTCAGCGCGCTGCGCTAAAGGACGTAGAAGCGGCCACCAGCCAGGTAACCGGCGTGCGCGTGGTGACAAAAACGCCGCCGGCGCTGCCCAAGGGCGAGGCAAACGGGCGCGCGCAATCGGCCAGGCGGGCGAGCCGCGCGCTCAAGAAGGAGGATTAGCGCGCTGTGCTCACGCCCAGCCGTCGGCGGGCCGCATCACTGAGCGCAGCCAATTCCGGGATGCGCAAGGCAGCCGCACACAGCGCGTAAATGCCCACCCCGACCAGTGCCGCGCCTAGGGTCACGATCGCCTGGTCGGTCAACGTCTCCAGCCCGAAGCGCTGGCGCAGGGCCGCGGCCACCCACCACACCACGCCGCCCATCAGCAGGGCAGCCAGGCCGGCCTTGACCGCCAACGCCAGCAGCCCATAGCCGCCCAAGCCGCCCACTTTGCGCCAGAGGAAGAGGCCCATCAGCGCCGCATCCAGGCCGGTCTTCAGCGAGTTGGCCAGGATCAACTCATCCAAGGTGAACGGGCGGGCGTCGGCCTGGTCCAGCCAAGCCAAGCCGGCGACCGCGAGCAGGTAGGCGCTCGTGGAGACAAGGCCGATCAGGGTGGGCGTGCGTGTGTCGCGCCGGGCATAGAAGGCGAAGAGCAGCGGCGTATCGAGCGCAGCGAAGAGCAACCCCGGCACAGCCGCGCGCAGGGCGAGCGCGGTGTAGGCAGTGCTTTCGGCGGTGAACGCGCCATGTTGGAAGAGCAAGGCGACTACCGGTGTGGCCAGGACGTAGAGGCCGACTGATGCCGGCGCGATCAGCACCCAGACCAGACGCAGCCCCTGAGCCAGGGTCGCCTTGAACAACGCGCCGTCGGCAGCGGAGAGCGAGGGCAAGATGGCGGCTGAGACAGCGGTCACCACCATGCCGAGCGGGAACTGGATCACCTGGGCGGCATAGCGCATGGTGGCCGGCCCTTCCGCGCTGATGCGCCCAGCGACGATGAAGCTGGCCTGCACAGCGAGCTGGGCCAGCGCCAGGCCGCCGGCGACGGGCAGGAACAGGCGGATCACCTGCGCGACCCCCGGCAGTCGCCAGTTCAGCGAGAGGCGAATCGGCACGCCGCGCAAGCCGGGGAGCTGGATGAGGATCTGGGCCACGCTGCCGGCCAGCAGACCCATCGCTAGCGCTGCCACGCCCAGCCGAGATTCCAGCAGCACCATGCACGCGATTAAGGTCAGATTGAAGGTGGTCGCAGTAAAGGCAGTGTAACCAAAGCGATGGCGGGCGAAGAGCGCCGCGCTCACCACGCCGCTTAGGTTGAGGAAGAGGATGGCCGGGATGGTGATCCGCAGCAGCAGCGCTACCAGGTCGGCGTCCTGGTTCGGCCCACCGCCGATGAAATGGGCGATCGCCTCGGCGAAGAGCCACAGCAAGCCAACCAGGATCGCCAGGCCCAGCGTAAACAGGCCGATCAGCGCGCCGAGCAACTCGCCGAACTGCCTTCGGCTGGCCTCGTCTTCCGCTTCGCGGGCCGCCAGCGCGCTCAACGTGGGCACCAGCGCCGAGCTGAGCATGCCGCCGGCGAGCAGGTCGTAGAACTGGGTCGGCACGTTCGCCGCCAACTCGAAGGCGCTGGCCGCCTGGCCGTTGCCGAAGTAGAACGACTTGACCATCTCGCGGACCAGGCCGACGATGCGGCTGCTGAGGTTGCCGAGCGAGGTGAGCGCGGCAGCGCGGGCGATGCGCTGCTGGGTGGGCTGGGAAAGGCGCGCGCTCGGTGGATGGGCGGTTGCCGGCGCGCTGCGCAGCTCTGGCTGCCTGGCGGGCATGATGCGTTTGATTCTACGCCCCGCCCCCTGGTGGGGAGTGCGCCACTTGAAGTTAATACAAGAAACACGCACCGCAGAGACGCGAAGGACGCAGAGATTTTTACATCTCCTCTGCGCCCTCTGCGCCTCTCATCTCGGTGAGCCAAATCACCCCAAAGTTGAGCACTCCCCAATCATGAACGCACCCTCCCAGGTAGGCTACAATCCTCTGGGAGATGGGATGTGAATCCAAATCGCAGGCTGACTTGTATTCCTTTCCCGATCCGGCCATGCTGGTGGTCCTCTCCGGTCCATCGGGTGTGGGCAAAGACACGTTGCTCAAGCGCCTAAAGGAGCGCGGATACGATTTCTCGTTCGTCGTCACCATGACCACCCGCCCGCGGCGAGAGGACGAAGTGGACGGCGTGGATTACATCTTCGTCAGCAAGTCCACCTTTGCCGACATGATGCAAGCCGATGAACTATTGGAACACAGCCTGGTTTACGGGGATTACAAAGGCATCCCCAAGAAGCAGGTGCGCGACGCGCTCGCCAGCGGCAAGGATGTGCTGATGCGTGTGGATGTGCAAGGGGCGGCCAAGATTCGCAAGATCGTGCCCAACGCAGTGACTATCTTTCTGGCCCCGGAGAGCGAAGAGGAATTGATCCGCCGGCTCACTGAACGCAAGACCGAGACCGAAGACGGTCTGAAGATGCGAATCGCCACTGCGCGCGAGGAGATGAAGCGCCTGTGCGAGTTTGACTATGTGGTCGTGAACCGAGCTGGCCGCCAGGACGAAGCTGTGGACCAAATCGTCGCCATCATCACCGCTGAGCATTGTCGGGTGGGCCGCAAACCGATCTGTTTGTGATGAACCTCCGCCGGCGCCTGTCTGGATGGTAGAAAATCTTATGCCGATACCACTTGGCCGGCCACGTTGGACTTATGTCATCATCGGAATAGACATCGCCATCTTTCTGCTCATGACCCTCGCCGGCGGGACGCAAAACCCGGTCGTGCTCGACCGCTTCGGTGCTAATACTGCTTGGCTGATCGCCGGCCAAGGGGAATACTGGCGGCTTTTCACAGCCAACTTCATCCACATCGGGATCGTCCACCTGGCCTTCAACATGTTCGCTCTCTACCAGTTGGGACGCCAGATCGAGTCTCTCTACGGCCAGCCGCGCTTTTTGACCATCTATTTGCTGAGTGGGTTGTCGGGAACCGTGTTCAGCTATCTGTTGACCCAGGGGCGTTCGGCTGGGGCTTCCACCGCGCTGTTTGGCTTGTTCGGGGCGCTGCTGGTCTACTTTTATAAATATCGGGACTACTTCGGCAGCTTCGGTCGCCAGCAGTTGATCAACCTGGCCGTCATCTTGCTGATCAACGTGCTGATCGGCCTTTCGCCCGGCAGCAACATTGACAACTGGGGTCACTTCGGCGGCTTCGTAGGTGGCCTATTCCTCGGCTGGTTTCTCTGTCCGCGCTATGCGCCTGTCGATCCATTTTTAAATGCCTTTGCGCCGGTTCTGGTGCGCCGGGTCGAGCTTTCCAACGGCATCCTTATGGACACCAACGCGCTCTCGCGCCAAATCTTGCCGGTCACACTATTCATCGGCATTCTGGTGATGCTCACCGCGCTGGCGACCAGCCTACAGCAGCTTGGCCTGTGATGTCCGCTCGCCCTCCACGCTATGCAGGCCGCAGCTACTTTGCCGATCCAGGCCGCCTGCGCGCCTCGGTCGAGGCATTCATCGAGGACGCTGCCCAGCCTGCCTTGAGCGGATCGCTACGTGCGCTGGTCGTGCCGCATGGAACGCACGGCGAGATCGGCCCGCTGGCCGGTCGCGCTTACAAGCTGCTGCTCAGCTTGCCGCTGCCCTCAGCCCCTCTGTTGATCCTCGCGCCGGCCGCCGAGGGAGACGACTCAGCCATTCGGTGCGACCCATCATTTGCTTACGCCACCCCGCTTGGCCAGGTCGCAATTGACAACATTTGCCTCGACGCGATCGAGCAGGCTGGTCTGCCAGTCGTCCGCGCGCCAGATGGCGATCCGCACATCGAATCCCACTTGCCGTTTGTGCAAGTCGCGCTGGGCGATGAGCAGATCGTGCCGTTGCGCGTCTCTGCCGGCTTGGACCTTGCGGCGCCGGCCTGGCAAAGCGTGGGCGATCAGGTGGGCTTGATCATCGCAATCGCCAATTTGCCGGCTGCGGACGCAACAAGCGCGCTGATGCGGCTGGACGAACGCGCGCTGATGGCGCTGCCCACACATCGTCGGTGGCTGTGGGGCGGCCCGCCGGCTGCGCCTGCTTCGCCGTCCGCCGATCGCGCTGTGTTAGCCTTGGCCGTGAAGCTGGCTAAGGCCAAAGGCGCTAACCGCGCCGCGCTGCTGGAAGGCGCCGGCGCGCGCGCCGCGCTCGCCCTCTATCGCGCGTGATCAGCGCGCTGGTAGCTTGGCCAGCTCCTCTTCGATGAGCGCGCGAAACGCCTCGAACGGCTGCGCGCCCACCAGCGGCCGACCGTTCACCAGAAAGGAGGGCGTGCCGCTCACTCCCAGCCGCTGACCTTCCTGCGCATCGCTGAAGACCTGCTGTTGTATGGCGCTGTCGTTGAGACAGGCAGTGAACGCTTCTATGTTCAGCTCCAGCTCGCCGGCCAAGCCAGCCAGCGCCTGTTTGACGCTTGCCTCGTCCTCGCCGCCGCCTACCTCACTGCTAAAGAGCTTGCCGTGATAGTCCCAGAAGCGTCCTTGTGCGCCGGCACATTCCGCCGCTTGCGCCTTCCAAACCGACGATGAGCGCAGGAAGGGGTAATGCTTATAGCTCATGCGCACCTTGCCCGTGGCGACATATTCGTTGACCAGGCGGGGGAACGTTTCCTGGTAAAAGCGCCGGCAAAAACCGCAATTGAAATCGCTGTATTCCACGATGACGAGCTTCGCATTTGCATCGCCCATCGTATTCTGCGGGCGGGTGGCCACTTTAGGCAAGAAGGGCTGCGGATCAGAGAGGATCACCTCGTTGCCTGATGTCGGCGCTGTGCTCAGTCCTGCCAGGTTGGTGCGCTGCGATTCAGTCGTGGCGCCGATGACCAGAAATGTGACTAAGGCGCCGACGGCTGCGCCGAAGATAAACCAGACAACTTTAGTGCGGGTTGTCCCCGTAGGCACACGCTCAGTTTGCATCACATTCTCCTCTTGCTGGAAGGGTCTACTTGGCAGCTTGTGATGGTGTGAACGGCGGAGTGCGTCGCTGTGTAAGCAAATCATACAACTGTAGATAGTCACGCACCGTGCGCTCCGTGCTGTAATGCTGGGCGATGAATGCGCGCGGCTTGACGTAGTGGGCGCGATGGTCGCACACGTCCAGGATCGCCGCAGCCAGCGCGGAGGCGTCGCCCGCCGGCACCACCCTGCCCATGCCGGTCGTCTGGATGGCCACCCGCACGCCGGGTAGGTCGCTGCACACCACCGGCGTGCCACATAGCATAGACTCCACCTGCACCAGGCCAAATGACTCCGTGGAGTTCAAGCTGGGCAGCACGGTGACATCGCAGATGGTGTAGAAGGCCGCCAACTCGCGCCCGTGCAGGGTGCCGACGAAGGTCCAGGCCGGCCCAAGCGCGTCGAAGGCGGGTTGCAAGCGCCGCGCGTAGGCTTCTTCGCCGATCACGTCGCGGTAGGGGCCGGCAAAGAGCACGCGCGCACCTGGCCGCTGGCGACGAATGATCTGGAGCGCCTGGACCAGCACCTCGACGCCCTTCTCCGTGGCTAACCGCGCACACATGCCGATCAACGGGCGCTGCGCCGGCGCGACCTGCCACTTGTGGCGGAACGCTTCGAGGTCTTCTGGCGTCGGCGACTCGATCTCAATAGGCGGGGGGATGATGGATAGCTTTTGTTGATAGCGCGATAAGTAGCGCGAGTGACGCGCGAAATCCTCGGTGTATGAGACGACGCGATCTACCGCATGACCCGCGATACAGTTCATTAAGTTAATCACCCGCTGCACCATCCAGTTGAGCGGCCCATTGGGCAAGCGGATGTCACCATGCACGGTAAGCAGCGATGGCTTATTGGACAAGCGGGCGTTGATGGCGACGCCTGCGCCGTCAAACTGAGGAAGGTGCAAATGAACGAGGTCTTGCGATGGCAAGAGCCGGCGCAGGGTGATGCCGAATTCCGGCATCAGGACGCCTTTGCTGATCCGCGCCAACACGGGCACACGCACCACGTTGACGCCATCGCGCAGTTCCCGGCGCGGCAACGCGCGGTCATACTGCGAGGTGAGCACCGTCACCTGCTGGCCGGCAGCGGCGAGGCTGCGCGCCAGCCGCTCCACGTAGATGGTCAAGCCACTGACATGAGGGCGATAGTAAGTCAGCACGTGCAGAATGCGCATTGGCCCTCACTCATATATCGGTTATTGGTGACCAACGCTGGCTGGCTGTAATTGACCGAGCGACAAGCCAATGCGCAGCAAGCCGAACAAACCCAGCCCGATGAGCGACAACTGTTGAGAAAGCGACCAGACGAAGACGAACGCCGTGGCCTGCGTCAGGTCAACGTCGAATGGGACGACCAGGGCTGTGCGGGCGAAGAATTGCACCGGCCCCAGGCCGCCCGGCGCCGACGGTGCTGCGCCGCCCAAGTTGGCCGCCACCAACACCAAGCCGGCTTGGTCCAAACGGGCCGGCAAGAACGCAGCCATCACGAAGTATGCCAGCAACACCTGCACCAGCCAGATGCCGAGGGTAGTCCCTACCACGATCAACAGCCGCCTAAGGGAGTTGATTAACTTGAAGCCGGCGCAGAAGTCGCGGTAGCGCTGAAGCCAGCGCTGGGCATCCACCTTCGGCAGCCACGCCAAGATGCGCGCTGCGACCTGCTCCACGCGCGCCGATTGCCAGAGCACGACTCCAAGCGCGATCAGCAGGGCGATGATGAGGCCCGCGCTCAGCAGGGCGGCCCGCGAGAGGGTCGCATCGGTGGGGATAAAGGCAGCAAAGCCGGCGAACATCAACACCACCGCCACCAAATCCAGCAATCGTTCCACAACCACCGAGGACATCGCCGTGGCAGTGCTCACCGCCGTCCGCTGGCCAATCACCACGGCGCGCCCAATCTCGCCCATCCGGAATGGCAGCATCATGTTGAGCATATAGCCGATGTTCATGGCGTGGAAGACCGTCCCGAAGTGCGCTTCGCCCATCAGGGTGGCCCAGCGCCAGGCGCGAATGAACAGCGCGGCGAGAAAGCACGCCGTGGCCGGCAACAGCCAAATGACCTCTGCGCTTGCAACGGCGCGCACGAATGCATCAAAGTCCACATCGCGCAGGGTGAAGTAGAGCGCCAGGGCGCTGATCGCCATCCCCAGCCAGAATTTCCATTCCCTCAACATGGTGCGTTGTCCAGGCGTTCGAGCAGCGCTGTGATGGCCGATTCGGGCAGCGACACGCTGCCCAGCGGCGCCGCACCCTCCCCTTCCAGGCTGTGGAAGTCGCTTCCGCCGGTGAGCAGCAGGTTGCGCGCGCGGGCAAGGCGGGCGAACGCTTCCACCTGCTCAGGTGTGTGCAGCGGATAGAACACCTCGAGGCCATCCAGGCCGGCTTCGACCAACTCGTCAATCAGCGCCAGCGCATCTCCCAGATACAACCCTGGATGGGCAAGGACAGCCAGGCCGCCGGCTGCGTGGATGAGCCGCACAGCCTGGACGGGCGTGAGTCCCAGGTGCGCGACGAACGCCGGCTTGCCTTCGGCCAGGTATAGGTCGAACGCCTCGTTCTGCGTGGCCACGATGCCGGCTTCGACCATCGCGCGCGCCACGTGAGGGCGTCCAATCACGGCGTCGCCGGCCAAGAGGCGCACGCGCTCGAAGGGGATATGAATCCCCAAACTCGCCAGCTTGTCCAAGATCGCACGGGCGCGCGCCTCTCGCACGCCCCGCAGCCCGTCGAACTCGGCTTGGACATGCGGGTCGCGCGGTTGAACGCCATAGCCCAGCACGTGCACTTCGCCGCCCGGCGAAAGCGCGCTGATTTCAACGCCGCGGATGACCCGCACATGGAGGGCCTGACCGGCCAACACGGCTTCTTCATTGCCGGCCAGCGTGTCATGGTCGGTGATCGCCAGCAGCGTCACACCGCGCTGATGCGCCAAGCGCACCACCTGTGCCGGCGCATGGCGACCGTCCGATGCCGTAGTGTGACAGTGGAGTTCCGTTCTCACGCACCATAGCATACTGGAAGCACGGCGGGGGAAGATGGCACAATCCCAAGCGCAAGACGGGGTTGCCCCTGTTGATGAACGCACCCCGGCAAAGCAGCGAGATAGGATAATCGCAGCGTTTAACGAATGAACATTCTGTGCATTGCCAGTGAGTGCGTTCCCTACGCCAAGACCGGTGGGTTAGCCGATGTGGTGGGCGCATTGCCGCGCTATTTGCGCGCCCTGGGCCACCAGGTGCTCGTGGTGATTCCTCGCTACGGATGGATTGACGGGGAACGCTATGGGATGCGCTGGTTTCATGGGCCGATGGGCGTCTGGATGGGCGACGCGCTGGAGTGGTGCGCCGTGCACATCGCCGATGGCAAGGGCGGCCCAGTCCACTTTGTCGAAAGCCAGAAATACTTTGATCGGCCAGGGCTGTATCACGACCAGGACTTTCACGATTACGCAGACAATCCGCGCCGCTTCGGCTTTTTAACGCGCGCGGGTCTGCAACTGTGCAAGGACATCGGCTTCGTCCCTGACGTCGTGCACGTTCACGACTGGCATACGGCCCTTGGGCCGGCTTATCTGAAGCTCTGGCATCGGAATGACCCTGTGCTGGGGAATGCGGCCAGCCTGCTCACGATTCACAACATCGCATACCAAGGCAAGTATCCGGCCCATCACATGAATTACCTGGGCCTGGGATGGTCCAACTTCACGGCTGACAAGTTCGAGGATCACGGAGCGATCAACTTCCTTAAAGGCGGGATCGTCTACGCAGACATGGTGAACACAGTCAGCCCAACGTATGCGCGCGAGACGCGCACGCCGGAGCAGGGTTATGGTCTGGCCCCTTACTTGAACGACAAGGGCGAGAACTATGTTGGCATCTTGAACGGTTGCGACTACACGGTGTGGAACCCGGAAACCGACCAACTGATCCCAGCTCGCTACGCAGCGCACGACCTAGCGGGCAAGGCGATCTGCAAGCAGGCGCTCCAGGAACGGATGGGGCTAGCGGCTGCGCCGGACATCCCGATCATCGGCATCGTCAGCCGGTTTGTGGAGCAGAAAGGCTTGCATTTGCTGGCGCAGTGCATCGAGGGCATCGTGCGCGAGATGCGCGTCCAGTTTGCGATTCTGGGAAGCGGCGACAAATGGTTGGAGCATTTTTTTGGCTCGCTGCCGGCGCGCTATGGCGGGCAAATCGGCAGCTTCATCGGTTACAGCGAAGAACTGGCGCACTTGATCGAGGCTGGCTCAGATTTCTTCCTCATGCCGTCGCTGTTCGAGCCGTGCGGGTTGAATCAGATGTACTCACTGCGTTACGGAACGCTGCCCATCGTTCGCGCCACAGGGGGACTGGATGACACGGTGGAACAGTACGATGAGCGAACGGGCAACGGCACCGGCTTCAAGTTCTACGAGCCAAGCGCACACGCGGTTTACTATACGGTCGGATGGGCAGTGAGCACCTACTACGACCGTCCACAGCACATCCAGCGCATGATCCAGACAGCCATGGTCCAAGACTTCTCCTGGGAGCGCAGCGCGTCTGCTTATGTTCAGGTTTACGAGAAGGCGATACGGAACAAGCGTGCTTCATGAACTGATCAAAGCCCTGCGGAGCGCCAAACACCCCGCCCAGCCACAAGCCCCGAGGCCACTCAAGCCTGACCCTGTGTAATCCACCAAAGCACCCCAGCCATTCAATCAGCCGCGAGTTCAGATTGGGTGCGTTCACCAAATAGTATCCCCAGCGACTTTTGCATTGATGTACCTCTTGGAGGCTGCGAAAGGATTCTGTCATGCTTCGCTGCGCTAGCATGACAGTGAGGGGTGGCATGGGTGGCTGCGCAGGCTTTGGTGGGGCGGGCGTTTAGATGCTTTGCTACGCTCAGAATGACAGGGGCGGGATACGGGTAACCCTGGTGCGCTTTACGCCAAGCATACGCGCCCCAAATCATGAATGCACCCCCGTGAACGCACCCCGCCGCGATCGACTAGAATCCCAGCGTGTTCTCTCCATCGCCTTCACACGGCCTGCGCACTACGGTCGGCTGGCCAGGCGTCATCGCTCACTATCGCCCCCGCATCCAGATCACCGCACTCGTCCCCCCCGTGACGCTACTGGAGGGCAACACGCCGCTGATCCCGGCACCGCGCCTGGCCGCGGCCCTCGGCGGCCAGTTCGAGCTGTTCTTGAAGTACGAGGCTGCCAACCCCACCGGCTCGTTCAAGGACCGCGGCATGACGGCTGCGATCACCCAAGCAGTGGCTGATGGCGCGCGCGCCGTCATCTGCGCCAGCACCGGCAACACGGCTGCGTCCGCCGCGGCCTACGCCGCGCGCGCCGGCCTGAAGTGCGTGGTGCTGGTGCCGGAGGGCAAGATCGCAGCCGGCAAGCTGGCCGGCGCGCTGAGCTATGGCGCACAGGTGATTGCCATCAACGGCAACTTCGACGACGGCCTGCGCATGGTGCGCCAGGCCGCCGAGCGCGCGCCGATCGCCCTGGTGAACTCGATCAACCCCGCCCGCCTGCAAGGGCAGAAGACGGCTGCCTTTGAGATTTGCGATGCGTTGGGCGATGCGCCGGACTGGCTATGCCTGCCAGTAGGCAACGCCGGCAACATCACCGCCTATTGGCTGGGCTTCAGCGAATACTTCGCCGATGGGCTGATCACCCGCAGGCCGCGCCTGCTGGGCGCACAGGCCGCCGGCGCCGCGCCAATCGTCATCGGCCATGCCGTGGAACACCCGGAGACCATCGCCACCGCCATTCGCATCGGCAACCCGGCGCGCTGGCGCGAAGCCGTCGCCGCGCTCGACGAGTCCGATGGGCGGATCACTGCCGTGAGCGACGAAGAGATTCTAGACGCCTACCGGCGAGTGGCGCGCAGCGAAGGGGTGTTCTGCGAACCCTCATCAGCGGCTGGGCTGGCTGCGTTGGCCAAGGGGCTGCGCGAGGGATGGCTCGATCTGCGCGGCCAGCGCGTGGTGTGCGTGCTCACCGGCCATGGCCTGAAAGACCCCGACACGGCCATCCGCGACAGCGCGCCGCCGATCAGCATCCCGCCGCGCATCGAAGCGCTCCTGGACGCCATGAACCTTTCATAGATTGGCGCGTGGTCGGAGAGATGGAGAAGCTGCTCACCGTTCGCATTCCTGCCACCAGCGCCAACCTCGGCCCGGGCTTTGACTGCATGGGCCTGGCTCTGGATTTGTGGAACACCTTCGAGCTATACCGAGGTGAAGGGAGCGGGATCAGCGTGGCATCGCACGGCGAGGGCCAGGATGTGCTCCCCAGCGACGCCAGCCACTTAGTGGCCCATACCATGCTCGAAGAGCTGAACCTGCACGCGCCGTTTGACGCGCGCAGCCAAGCGTATCACATCGTCTGCCACAATCACGTGCCCTGCGCCAGCGGGCTGGGGTCTAGCTCCACGGCGGTGCTGGCCGGCCTGCTCTTCGCTCACGCGCTGTTGGATTCGTCAATCTTGCGCACATCGGCTGGCTTAGCCCAGGTGCTTCGGCGCGCCTTTGAGATCGAAGGCCATGGGGACAACGTGGCGCCGGCCCTGCTGGGCGGGCTGGTGGTCGTGGCGAGCCACAACGGCGAGGTGATCGCGCACAAGATCGAGCCGCCGCCGCTGCGCCTGGTGGCGTGCGTGCCGCGCTTTCACTTCATGACCGCTCATGCCCGCTCGGTACTGCCGCTGCGCTACGCCCGCAGCGACGCCGTGTTCAACATCGGTCGGGCGATCCTGGTGGCCGAAGCGCTGCGCACGGCCAATGCGCAACTCTTGGCAAAAGCAATGGACGACCGATTGCACGAGCCATATCGCCTGCCGGCCATCCCCGGCGCCATCGAGGCCAAGCGCGCTGCGCTCGCGCACGGCGCGTATGCAGTGAGCCTGAGCGGCGCCGGCCCGGGCATCCTGGCTTTTGCCGACGAGAATCACGAAGCCATCGGCCAAGCCATGCAGTCCGCCTTCGCCTCGGCGGGTGGGCTGAGCGCGCGCTACTGGATACTAAACGTGAGCTTGGCCGGCGCTCAGATCATCGTTTGACGGTTATCATGGTTGTTTGTAGAATCCAAGCGCTTACTTAACCCAGTTGGAGAGTGACCCCATGGCGAGTGTGACCTACGAGCACGTGACCAAGCGGTTCGGCGATGTGGTTGCGGTGAACGACCTCAATATATCTATTGCCGACCGAGAGTTCCTCGTCTTCGTTGGGCCGTCGGGGTGCGGCAAGACGACCTCGCTGAGAATGCTGGCCGGCCTAGAAGAAGTGACCGAGGGCAATATCTACATCGGCGACCGCATCGTGAACGACGTGCCGCCAAAAGACCGCGACATTGCGATGGTCTTCCAGTCCTACGCGCTGTATCCGCACATGTCCGTGTACGACAACATGGCGTTTGGCCTGAAGCTGCGCCGTGTGCCCAAAGACGAGATCGATCGGCGTGTGCGCGAGGCCGCTCGCCGGCTGGGCATCGAATCATTGCTCGACCGCAAGCCCAAGCAACTCTCCGGTGGCCAGCGCCAGCGCGTGGCCGTCGGGCGCGCCATTGTGCGCAACCCCGCGGTGTTCCTGATGGACGAGCCGCTCTCTAACCTGGATGCCAAGCTGCGCGTACAAGCGCGCGCCGAGATCAGCAAGCTGCACATGCAACTGGGCACGACCTTCATCTACGTCACCCACGACCAAGTCGAGGCCATGACGATGGGCACGCGCATCGCGGTGATGAAGGATGGCGTGTTACAACAGGTGGACACGCCGCAGGTGCTCTACGAGCGACCGGATAACGTCTTCGTGGCCGGCTTCATCGGCAGCCCCTCCATGAACTTCTTCGACGCCACGATCACCGGCAGCGGCAACGACCTCTACGTGGACACCGGCGCCTTCCGCGTGCGCATTCCTGAGAACAAAGTCGCGCCATACAAGCCACACCTCGGCAAGCAGGTCATCTTCGGCATCCGCCCAGAGGACATCCACGACCCAGAATATGCGCCGCCGGGCATTCACCAAGCCATCGTGGAATCGAAAGTGGACGTGGTCGAGCTGATGGGCAACGAGGTCATCCTCTACATGATGACCGCCGACAACCAACCGTTCCTCGCGCGAGTGGATCCGCGCACCAAGGCGCGCGTGGGCAACACGATGGGGCTGGCCTTCAACATGGACAATATGCACATCTTCGACAAACAGACGGAGAAGGCGATTCGGTAACAGAAAGCCCCTGCACGACAAGCAGGGGCTTTCGATTTTCAAGAGGTCTGCTTTTTATAGGTCTCAGCCTCATCGAGCAACTGCTGCGCGCTGCGCAGGCCGGCTTCGCCGCTGGTGCCCAGCATCTGGGCCAGTTCTTCCAACCGTGTTTCCCGATCGAGAGGGCGAACGACGGTCGTCGTGCGGCCGTTGCGTTGAAGCTTCTCCACCTTGTAATGCGCGTCGCCGAAGCTGGCCAACTGCGGCAGATGGGTGATGCACAGCACCTGATGGGTGCGCGCCAGTTGCCACAGCTTCTGGCCGACGACCGTGCCCACGCGCCCGCCGATGCCCTGGTCAATTTCATCGAAGATCAGCGTGGGCGTGCTATCGGCGTGCGCCAACGTCGCCTTGAGGGCCAGCATCAGGCGCGCGGCCTCGCCGCCGCTGGCGACCTTGGCCAATGGCTTCAACCCCTCGCCCAAGTTAGGGGCAAGCATGAACTCCACGTGATCGGCGCCGGTCGTATCCGGCTCTTGAGGGGTGAAGCAGACTTCGAACCGCGCGCCGCTCATGCGCAGGTCGCGCAGCTCAGCCTCGATGTCTCTGGCCAGCCTATGCGCGGCTTCCCGCCGCTTCTCAGAAAGCGCGCCGGCCAGGGTGTTGACGATCTCCGCCAACGCCACTTCCTGCTGTTGGAGCGATTCCAGGTGTTCGGCGCTGTGCTCGATCTGGTTTAGCTCGGCCTCGGCTTGTGCGGCAAAGGCCAGCACGGCCTCGACCGTCTCGCCATATTTGCGCTTGAGCTTTTTGATCAGCTCCAGCCGTTCTTCCACCTTCTGCAAGCGCTGGGGGTTGAACTCGATCGCGTCGCGATAGTCGCGCAGGGTGCGCGCCACCTCGCCCAGGATGGCGTTGGCTTCTTCCAGCGCGGCGTGATATGCCTCGAAGCGTTTGTCGAAGCGCGCCAGTTGGGCGACGGCGCGCATGGCCTGGGCGAGCTGGTCGAGCGCCGCCGGCGAACCGCGCGACGATTCGTAGAGCAAGGCGTAGGCTTCATCGGCGTAGGCGGCCAGCGCCTCGGCGTTGGCCAGGCGGGCGTGTTCTTCCAATAGCGCGTCTTCCTCGCCGGCCTTTAAGCGTGCCGCGCGGATCTCTTCAATCTGAAACTTGAGCATGTCCACGCGACGGGCGCGCTCGCGCTCGTTGCGCTGAAGGGTCTCTATCTGCCGGCGCACCGCGCGCAGTGCGCCGACCTGAGTCGCCATCTGCTGGCGCAGGTCCCAGCACCCCGCATAGCGGTCTAACAGGTTGACGTGCTCTCTCACCCGCAGCAGCGAGAGGTGCTCGCTTTGTCCGTGCAGGTCCACCAGCAACTCGCCCAGCGCGCGCAACACATCCTGCCCCACCGTGCGACCGTTGACGCGCGCAATCGAACGACCGTTCGCGCGCACCTCGCGCGCCAGCGTGAGATGGCCCGGCGCATCGTTATCCAGGCCATGCTCGGTGAGCAGCGCCTCAATCTGATCGCGCAGCGCAGGGCTGCTGTCAGAGCAATTGAAGAACCCCTCGATGAGCGAGGCCGAAGCGCCGGCGCGCACCATGCTGGGGTCGGCGCGATCACCGAGCAACAGCGAGATGCAGTCCACGATGATGGATTTGCCCGCGCCGGTCTCGCCGGTGAGCACGTTCAGCCCAGGCGCAAACGACAGATCGAGCGCCTCGATGATTGCAAAGTCGCGCACGCGCAGTTCAGCGAGCATCGCGGTAATGAACTTTATCCCCCTTCAGGCGACTTGGTCAAGGGCAGCGGCAAAGATCTGGAGCGCCTCATCAATCTGCGCCTCGTTCACCACCAGCGGCGGGATCCAGCGGATCACGTTCTCATACGAGCCGCAGGTGAGCAGCAACAGATTGTGGTCGGCGCAGTGTTTGACGAGCTGCTGCGCGAGATGCTTGCTTGGAGCGCCGGTGTGCGGGTCAATCAACTCGGTCGCCACCATACAGCCCAGGCCGCGCACATCGCCGAGGATGGGGAAGTCTCTCTGTAGCGCGCGCAAGCCCTGGAGCAATTGCTGGCCGCGCGCCAGGCTGTTCTCCGGCAGCCGCTCATCCTTCATCACGCGGATCGTCTCGACGGCGGCAGCCGCCGAGACCACGTTAGGCCCGTAGGTGCCGCCGTGCGAGCCGGGCAGCCACGTCTGCATGATCTCGCGGCGGGCGGCCACGCAACTCAGCGGCATGCCCGAAGCCAACCCTTTGGCCATCACCAAGATGTCGGGCACGACCCCGACGTGCTCAAGGGCGAAGAACTTGCCGGTGCGCCCGAAGCCGGTCTGCACTTCGTCAAAGATGAGCAAGATGCCGTGCTCATCGCAGATCTGGCGCAGCGCGCGCAGAAAGGAGGCCGGCGGCACGACGTAGCCGCCTTCGCCCAGCACCGGTTCGACGATGATCGCTGCGGTCTCCTGCGGCGCAGTTTGTGTCTTCAGGAGAAAGCGCACCGCCTCCGGCGCGTAACCGCAGCAGCGCCCGCCGTCATTCGGGCAACTGGCGCTGAGGGCGGCGCGCTCGGCAGCGCTCAGCGTTCGCTGGGCCACCGGACAGTGATAGCAGTGCGCATAGGGCGCGGCGAACACACCGGCCGGCAGCGGCTGATACTTCGAGCGATAGCTCGTCTTGCTCATCGTCAGCGCCATCGTCAGATGCGTGCGCCCGTGGAACGACCCCTCGAATGCGATCACGTTGGTGCGGCCGGTGGCCTGTTTGGCCAGCTTGATGGCAGCTTCGACGGCCTCGGCGCCGCTGTTGCTGAAGAAGAACTTGTCAAGCTCAGGCGGGCAGATGCTGGCCAGCTCGTCGGTCAGCTCCAGCACCTTGTCGGCGATGGCGATGCCGATCTGCCCATGCAACAGCCGCGCAGCCTGCTCCTGGATGGCGCGCACGATGCGCGGGTGGGCGTGGCCGGTGTTCGTCACGCCGATGCCGCAAGTGAAGTCCATATAACGCCGACCGTCTTTGTCATACAGATAGATCCCTTCGCCGCGCTCAACGTGAATGTCGAAGGCGCGCGCCCAGACGGGGGAGAGATGCGCTTTGGCCATGGTGCGCCCAGTGTACCCGCAGGGGATTCGCAAGTGCGTCCACGATCCGGGACAACCCTTTCAGGATGTGCTGCCCAGCGAAGTTTGTGCTAGCCGTGCGACGGCACTGCCGTCGCCCACCCAGCATCTTGTCGAATGCACCCGCATGACAGGCAAGCCTATAAAATCCCCACACGCATGGTGCGCTGGCTGGTCAACAACGTCAGCCTGATGATCCTGGCCGTGCTGATGGCGTTCCTCGTCTGGGTCGTGGCTTCGCTCCAGCAGGATCCGATTGTAGAGAACACGCTCAGCGCGCCGGTTGTGGTCGTCTCGCCGCCGCCCAACGAGACCATCCTCGCCAGCACGCTGCCGGCCTCGGTGACGGTGCGCGTGCGTGCGCCACAGAGCACGTTTGACGCGCTCAGCGCCGGCAGCATCCAAGTGCCGGTTGACCTCTCGCAACTGGGCGCGGGCGAACACGCGATTAGGCTAGAGCCGATGGTTCGCGCATCGCCGGCTATGGTGCTCTCCTGGCGGCCGGTGACCGCCAGCGTGACGATCGCGGAGGTGATCAGCACGAGCGTGCCGGTGCGCGTCGTCCTAGAGGGGGTGCCTGCGATCGGTTATCGGGCGCAGCCGCCGATGGCGGATCCGGAGCAGGTGCTCGTCACCGGCGCACGGCAAATCATCGAGCAGCTCGAGCGGCTGGAGGTCAGGGTCAACATCGAGGGGGCGCGCTCAGCAGTTGAGCAGATGGCCAGGCCGACGGCGCGCGACCGCGACGGCGCAACCATCACAAACATCGTCCTGTCGCCGACGATAGTGGCCGTGCGCGTCCCGCTGGAACAGCTCAGCAACTTCAAGGATCTGGCGGTGCGGGTGCGGCCGGTTGGCCAGCCGGCTGAAGGCTACGCCATCACCAGCATCTCGGTTTCGCCCCAGGTGGTGACGGTGTTCGGGCCGCGCGAGGCCATCCAGCAGCTCCCCGGCTTCATTGACACGCTAGAGGTCTCAGTCTCTGGGGCTACGCAGGACGTGGAACAGCGCGTCGGGTTGAACGTGCCCCCCAACATCTCGCCGATCGGCGAGAACATGACGGTGCTGGTGCGCGTGCGGATCGAACCGCAGCAGGGCGCGCGCACCGTGTCTCGCCGCCCGATTATCGTCGGCATCGGCGACGGACTCACCGCCAAGGTCTCACCGCTCACGGTGGACATCGTGTTGGCCGGCCCGCAGCCCACGTTAAACCGCTTGACCCTCGATAACGTGCGCGTGGAAGTGGACGTCACGGGGCTGGACGTGGGTGTACATCAATTAACCCCCAAGGTGACCGTACCTGAGGATGTCAGCGTGCAGAGCGTGGTGCCCTCCGCGGTTCAAGTCGAGATCACCAACGCCAATCGCTAGGCTCGCCCAACCGGACTAACGATGCAGGGCGCTTTTTACGAAAAACCATAGGTTGGCCGGTCGCTCGGCCAGCCGGCGCATGAAGTACGGGTACCAGTGCGTGCCATACGGCACGTAGACGCGGACGGCAAATCCATCGCTGGCGAGCTGCGCTTGTAGGTCGCGCCGCACCCCGTAGAGCATCTGGAACTCAAACCTGTCGCGCGAGAGCTGCCTCTCCGCTGCGTATGCCTGAGCGTCCGCGATCAACTTCTCGTCGTGGGTTGCCAGCGCAGCCAGCGGGGGAATGCGACCATCCCTGGCCGGCTGAGCTTGGCCGCAGCGATCAAGCAACAGGCGAGCCAGCTTGGCATAGTTGGCATCTACTTCGGCCTTGCGGGGGAAGGCTTTATCCGCCGGCTCGCGGTAGGCGCCCTTGCACAAGCGAATCGAGATGCCGGCATCGGCCAGCGCGAGCAGGTCGGCTTCGGTGCGGTAAAGGTAAGCCTGCAAGACGGCGCCGACGTTGCCGAATTCTGCGTGTAGCGCCCGCACGATCGCCAGCGTGCGATCCGTATAGGCCGTGCTCTCCATATCCACACGCACGAAGTTATCCAGCGCTTTGGCGTGGGCGACCACGCGGCGCACGTTGCGCAGGCAGAACTCCTCGCCTAGGTCCAGGCCGAGCTGGGTGAGCTTGAGCGAGATGTTGGAGCGCGCGCCGGTTGCGGCAAGCGCATCCAGAGCGCGCAGGTATTCGTCGCCGGCGTTGCGCGCTGCTTGCTGGTCGGTTACGCTCTCGCCGAGGAAGTCCAAGGTGGCATACAGCCCTTTGCCGTTTAGTGTGCTCACAGCGTCAATAGCGGCGTCAATAGACTCCCCGCAGATAAATCGCCGCGCCATCTGGTGCGCTACCGGCAGGCGAGTGATCGTGTGCTGCGCCCAAGACAGACGGGAGAGGTGCAGTAGCGTGCTCTGAAGCATGGGCCAATGTTAATAGTAGAATATATGAGTAATCCTCTCTTAGCAAAGGTAAACGGATATGCCGACCACTTCTGACCTCCGCCGCGGGATGCTGATTCGCTATAACGGCGATGTCTGGCGCGTGTTGGAATATCAGCATATTGCTCCTGGCAACTGGCGCGCGATGGTGCGCATGAAGCTCAAGAATATTTACAACGGCAAAGTGATCGAAGACCGCGTCCGCGCCGGGAGCGACATAGATGTTGTCCAATCGGAGTTGCGACCAGCCCAATACCTCTATAGGGACGGCAACACCTTTTACTTCATGGACACCGAGAATTATGACCAGATCGCCCTGGATGAGGAGATGGTGGGCGACGCAGCGCAGTTCGTGCGCGAGAACGATACGGTGAACTTGCTGATCCTCGATGGATCACACATCGCCGGCGTGGAATTGCCCACATTCGTGACCCTAAAAGTCGTCCAGGCTGATGTGGCTGTGCGCGGGGATACGGCGACCAACGTGATGAAGAACGTCACCCTGGAGACAGGCGCGGTGATTCAGGCGCCCAGCTTCATCAAAGAGGGTGACATGCTGAAGATAGACACCCGCACCGGCGAATATATCGAGCGGGTGAAGGAATAACTAGGGCATTACCTGTTTTGCGAGCGAAAGACAGAGCACAGGCCGGCGCGGGTGCATCCACAAACAAGGTCAACCGCTGGCGGGCTGCCAACTGGCGAAAGTTTATTTAGGGTGGGCAACGGCAGTGCCGTCGCCCACGCAGGGTTAGTTATGTATGTACCTGCCGGCACGACCGCCGGCCCGAAATCATGCTACCGGATTACCGCGTCCGTCAGCGCGACTATCTGCTGGAGATCAGCCGTGCGCTCACCTCGCGCCTGAACTTGAACGAAGTGCTGCGCCTGATCTTGCAACAGGCCGCGGAGATACTCAATGGCCATGCCGCCCTGATCGCGCTGGTCGAGCCGGATAACCGTTACACAATCCGCCAATCCTACGGCATCCCCCAGCCACTCCTCGATCAGCTCCAGCCGCTGTTAAACCAGCTAGAGGATGTGGGCGAGGCCGTCACTGCGCTGGAGCGCAACCTCATCGCCATCGCGCGGGCGGTCGGGCTAGGGCTGTGGCAGGTTGTCTCTTTGCCGCTCAAAATAGAAGGGGAGGAGTTCCTGGGCGCGCTCTACGTCTTTCGCGTGCGCGGGGGGGAGTTTAGCCGCGACGACCGGCGCGTATTGCAAAGCTTCGCCGACCAAGCCGCCATCGCTGTCCACAACGCGCGGCTCTATGAGCAGCTCAGCTACGAGAAGAGCCGGCTCAACGCCATCCTGGAGTTCAGCGCCGATGGCGTGGTGATCATGGACGCAGCGCATCGCATCCAGATCTTCAACCGGGCAATTGCGAACCTGCTCGGCATCCCGGCCAGCGAGGCGATCGGCCGCAAGTTCGAGGAGGTGCTGGTGCTGCGGCACAAGCGCGCCGGCATCGCCCTGGAAGAGGCCGAGGCACAGGGCTGGCCGTTGGTGAGCGCGCCCTCGCTGCTGTTCGTCGAGGGTGAACTGGTGCGCCGCAACGGCAGCCTGGTAAGCGTGGAGATCTCCTTCGCGCCCCTGTTCAACCGCGAGCGCAAGCTCGTCAACATCATCGCCGACGTGCACGACCTCACCCGCATCCGCGCTGCCGAGGAGATGAAAGCCACGTTCATCTCCGCCGTATCGCACGAGCTGAAGACGCCCGTGGCGCTGATCAAGGGCTACGCCAGCACCCTGCGCCGCGCCGATGCCCAGTGGGATGAAGCCACCGTGCGCGAAAGCCTCAGGGTGATCGAGGAGGAAGCCGACCACCTGACCGAGCTGATCGAGAACCTGCTGGATGCCTCGCGCGCCCAGGCCGGCAGCTTTAAGCTTGCGCCGGTGGAGCTGGACATTGATGACCTGGTGGTGCGCGTGGTGAAGAAGTTTCAGGCCCAGACCCCGACCCATCGGATCATCGCCGATGTCTCCCCGACCATGCCGTTGGTCTTCGCCGACGAGGCGCGGATCACCCAGGTGCTCAGCAACCTCATCTCAAACGCGGTGAAGTACTCGCCGCCCGGCAGCGAGATTCGTATCAGCGGGCGCGCCACGCCCAAAGAAGTCATCATCACCGTAGCCGACCAAGGCATTGGCATCGCGCCGGAAGAGCGGGATAAGCTCTTTGAACGCTTCTATCGTTCTGAGCGCGCTGTGCGGCGCGGCACGCCCGGCACCGGCTTAGGGCTGTATCTCAGCAAGGCAATCGTCGAGGCACATGGCGGGCGGATCTGGGTGGAAGATAACGAAGCCGGCCAGCCCGGCGCTCGCTTTAGCTTTAGCCTGCCGCGCGCACATTAACCGGCCAGGCGCTGAGCAATGAGTTCCACCGGATGCCGGGCCACCCGACCGGCGAAGTGGCGAATCTGCTCGCGGCAGGAGGTGCCCGGCGCGGCGATGAGGGCGTCGCCATCGGCAGCGCGCAGCGCCGGCAACAGGCCAAGCTCTGCGATCTTCTTCGAGAGGTCGTAGTGTTCTGCTTCATAGCCAAACGCGCCGGCCATGCCGCAGCACGTGCTCTCGATCTCGCTGACGTGGTAACCGGCGGCAGTGAGCAAAGCCCGCGTTCCCGCGGTGCCCCACAGCGCTTTCTGGTGGCAGTGACCGTGCAACAGCACTTGTTGCGCACCACTCCCTTCTTTGAACGGGGGCAGGTGCGCAGCGAGGAAGTCCTCGACCGACATGGCTGCCTGGGCCACCGCCTCGCTCGCCTCGCCGGGCCAAAGGTCGCGGTAGTCATCCTTGAACATGCTCAGGCAGCTCGGTTCTAGGGTCAAGATCGGCAAGCCCTGCTTGGCCAGCGGCGCGAGCTGCGCCAGGTTGAAGCGCGCTTGCTCGCGCGCTGCCGCCGGCTGGCCCTGCGACATCAGTGGACGTCCGCAGCACTTCCAGGGCGGCACAACGACTTCGCCGCCGGCGGCTTCCAGCGCGCGCACCGCGGCGATGGCTACCTCTGGGTGGTTATAGCGCGAGAAGGTATCCACGAACAACACGGCGCGAAAGCGCGCCTCATGCGCAGGCCGGCTGCGCCACCAGCGGTCAAATGTCCGACGGGTGAACGAAGGCAGCGCGCGCGGTTCAGCGATTCCCAGGGCGCGCTTGAACACAGGCTGATTCAGCGCCCAGTTTGAGATCGGCGCAAGCGTTGCGGCCAGCGGACTGAGCGCGCCGATGCGCCCCAGCAGCCAGGCGCGCAGCGGCATACCGCGTGCGGCGTAGAAGTGGGCCATGAACTCGCTCTTGAGCTTGCTCATGTCCACCCCGGCGACGCACTCGGTGGCGCACGCCTTACAGCTCAAGCACAGGTCCAGCGCCGCTTTGACCTCGTCTAGATTTGGCCTGGGCGAGCCGTTCAGCGTCTTCTCGCTGATGAACGCGCGCAGCAAGTTCGCCCGCCCGCGTGTGCTGTGCATCTCCTCGCGCGTGGCGCGGTATGACGGGCACATCACCCCTCCCTCCAGCTTGCGACAGGCGCCGTTGCCGTTGCACTGCTCGACCATGCCGGCAAACGACCCATCCACTCGAAAGGTCAGCGTGGTGGGCAGCGCGCGCGTGGGGTGATAGCGCAGGTGCTCATCCATCATCGGCGCGCGCACCTTCTTGCCGGGGTTGAGCAAGCCGCGCGGGTCGAAGAGGTCTTTGAGTTCACAGAAGGCGCGATAGACCTCGCTGCCGAAGAGGGCCTCATTCTGATGTGAGCGCTCATAGCCATCGCCGTGCTCGCCGCTCATCGCGCCGCCCAGCTCGCGGCACAGCGCGAGCGCTTGTTGACCAATGCGCTGCATCTGCTGTATCCCCTCTTTGGTGCGCAGATTGACCAGCGGGCGCACGTGTAACACGCCGGCGCTGGCGTGGGCATAGAACGCGCCCTCCGTGCCGTTGGCGGCGAAGATGGCGTTGAGCCTCTCCACATATTCGGCCAGCCGCTCCACCGGCACAGCCACGTCTTCCACAATGCTGATCGGCTTGGCCGGGCTGCGGATGCTGGTGAGCACGTTCAGGCCCATCCTGCGCACATACCACACGTCGGCCTGTGCGCGCGGGTCGAACAGCGGATTGAGCGCGCAGGGCAGACGCTCGGCTGCCACGAGGCGTCCCAGCCGCGCGACGCCCTCGGCCACCTCGCCGGCGTCGTCGCCGTCGAACTCCACCACCAGCAATCCTTCGGGAACTGCGCCAGCCGGCAGCCAGTCAATGCGCCCGCGACATTCCGGCAGCTCGCGCGCCAGGCGGATGAACATACCGCCGATGAGTTCAATGGCCGCCGGCTGCGCCGTCAGCAGGGCCGGCACGGCGCGCATGGCCTCGACCAGCGACTCGAACGCGGTGACCACCAGCGCGGTCTGGCGCGGCTTCGGGAAGAGATGCAGCGTGGCTTCAACCACGATCCCCAGCGTGCCCTCGGCGCCGGCGAAGAGCGGGGTGAGATGGAAGCGGCTGACCTGTTCAAGGTGGCGCGCCAGGTTGCTCCCTTGTCGCTTGGTGTTGGCCTCGGTCAGGCAGGCGGTGGGGGCGAGGGGATCATAGGTCAACATCTCGGCGATGAAGTCCAGGTTGTAGCCGCTGGCGCGACGCCAAACTTTAGGGAAGTCGCGGCGGATCGCCGCCTCGTAGCGTCGGGCGAGCGCTGCGACATCTGTCGCCAGATGGTTGGCGGCCTCGCCCGCGTCCGCCGAGCATGTGAGCAGCGTCCCATCGGCGAGCACGACCTTGGCCGCGACCAGGTTATCGGCGGTCATGCCATAGCGGATGGAATGCGCGCCGGCAGCGTTGGCGCCGATCACGCCGCCGATAGCGGCCCGCTCGGCGCTGGCCGGGTCAGGGCCAAATTGCAGCCCGTGCTGCGCCAGCCGGCGATTGAGCTGGGCGAGCACCAGGCCGGGCTGGACGCGCGCGCGGCGCCGCTCAACGTCCACGTCCAGCAGCGCGTCCATGTATTTTGTGGAGTCCAAGATGACCCCTGGCCCAACGGCCGAGCCGCATAGGCTGCTGCCGCCGCCGCGCGGGGTGATCGGCACGCCGTGCTCGGCGCATAGGGCCGCCGTGGCAATCACATCGTCAATAGTCTTCGGCAGCACAACGCCCAGCGGCATCATCTGGTAGTTGCTGGCGTCGGTGCTGTAGATCAGCCGGCTGGGCGCGTCGAAGCGCACCTCACCCGCCACATGGCGCGCGAGCTGGCGCGCCAGCGGGTGATCGTCTGGAGCGATAGGCATCGCGCCGATTGTAAGTCGGCTATGCAGGCGCCTGTGTTGGCCGGACTGCGCGCCGGCCCGACTCGGTTATAGCCCGCGCGACGTTCACCGTCATCAAGATCGCCAGCCCCACCACGAAGAAGAGCACGACCGAGAGGATGGCCGGCCGCAGATTGCCCACGACCTGGTTAACGAAGCCGAAGAGGAAAGGCCCTAGCCAAGACGTGCCGCGCTCGCTGATCTCATATATCGAGAAGAACTCGGCTTCCTTCTCCGGCGGGATCATCTGGGCGAACATGCTGCGGCTGAGCGCCTGGCTGCCACCCAGCACCGTGGCGATGAAGATGCCGAGGATCCAGAACTCCAGCTCGGCCTGGGGAATGCCCAGCGCCGACGGCCCGTAGTCGCGCATGCCGAGGAAGGCGTAGATCACCACCCCGCTCCAGATCAATAGGCTGATCACCAACGCGCGCTTGCTGCTGACCCGGCCGGCCAGCCAGCCGAAGAACAGCGCGCCGGCGAAAGCGACAAACTGGATCATCAGGATCAGCAGCGTCAGCCGTTCAACCGGGATGCCCAGCCCGCCGCGCTCGACCGGCGCCGCGGCAAAGAGCGCCGAGACGGCGATCACCGTCTGCACGCCATCGTTGTAGATCAGATACGCCAGCAGGAAGCGCGCCGTCTGCGGCAGGCTGCGCGATTTGCGCCAGAGGAAGATGCCGATCATCACCAATGGGCCAAGCACAGCGATGAAGATCACCTCCAACGGCAGGCCAAGCAGGGCAACGATCGGGAACAGGACGAAGACGATGAGGGGGGAGAGCAGCAAGCCGGCCACCGTCCGCGATGGCGTCTCCATCGTCTCGCTGAGCTGATCAAACGCTACTTGCAAAATGCCTCGACCAGGCGGAAGGGCGCGCGCGGGCCGGCGCGGGCGCAGCGTGAGCCACGTCCAGACCGACCAGCCCAGCCACCACAGGCCGGCTGAAGCCAGGTTGATGCGCACGGCCAACGCGCCGTCTAGCCCCAGTTGCTCGCGCAGCAAAAAGATGCCGAGGTTGATCGCAAGCAGCAGGCCGCCGCCCAGATAGCCCATCGCCCAGCCAAACGAGGAGACGCGGTCGCGCTGATCTTCGCTGGCGATGTCGGGCAGGTAGGCGTTGTAGAACACGATGGCCGCGCCAAAGGACAGGTTGGCAATGATGAACAGCAGGCCGCCCAGCGGCCATAGGTCCCCTTGCACGAAGAACAGCAGCGTGGTGGCCAGCCCGCCGATGATGGCGAAGAGTTGGAGCATCGCCTTGCGGCGGTGGGCATAGTCGGCGATCGCGCCGAGGATGGGCAGCAGGCCGGCCTGCATGACCACCGAGAACGCGATGCAATAGGGCAGGAAGGACTCCGGCGCCACCGGCAAGCCGAAGAAGCGGGCCAGCCCATCGGGGCTGGCTTTGGCGGCGGCAGCAGCCAGCGAGGCGAGGTATGGGCCGAGGAAGACAGTCCCTACTGTGGTGCTGAAGGCGCTGTTGGCCCAGTCATACATCGCCCAGCCCACAATTTCGCGCCGGTTGTTCACCGGCTGATCGAGCGCGAGAGTGGCCATGCCTGAACTATCAAAGACGGGTGTGAAGAAAGGATTAAGCAGAACGCGTTGCGCACGCTGGACTACGCACTACGGAATAC
>Ga0209691_1000399_pt1 | contig 31336 bp, 28 predicted proteins | sample YNPMSBMetaG_FD_187120 | JGI IMG/M metagenome (GOLD analysis project Ga0209691, IMG submission 187120) | Anoxygenic and chlorotrophic microbial mat microbial communities from Yellowstone National Park, USA - YNP MS-B MetaG (SPAdes) (version 2) ... | reverse complement strand
GATCACGCTGCTCAGCGACGGCGTCGCATACTGGGACGGCGGCGGCGCGTTCGGGCTGGTGCCGCGCACGCGCTGGACGAAGCTCTTGCCGCCTGATGAGTTCAACCGCATCCCACAGGCGCTGCGCTGCGTGCTGATCGAGGCCGACGGCAAGCGCGTGCTGGTGGACTGCGGGGTTGGCGACAAGCCCAACGAGGTGATCGCCACGCAATACGAAGTGCGCCGGCCAAACGGCACGCTCATGGACGACCTGGCCCGGCGCGGCCTGACCCCAGAGGCGATTGACATCGTGATCCTGACCCACCTGCACGGCGACCACTGCGGCTGGGCCACGTCATTGAACGGCGGCGCGCTTGTGCCCACCTTCCCCCGCGCGCGCTACTACGTGCAAGGTCAGGAATACGAGGACGCCACGCACCCCAACGAGCGCACGCGCAACACCTACTTCGCCGAGAACTTCGTGCCCTTGGCGCAGGCGGGGGTACTAACATTGCTGGACGGCGAGGCGCAGATCACGCCCTCGCTGCGGGTCGTGCCCACGCCCGGCCATACTGCCGGCCACCAGAGCGTGATCATCTGGCCGGCGGACGCCGCGTCGCCGGTCTTCCTGATCGGCGATCTCGCCCCGTTCATGATCCACTTCGAGCGGCTGGCGTGGGTGACCGCCTACGACGTGTTGCCGCTGGTCACCATCGAGACCAAGCGCGCCTGGCAGCGCTGGGCGTATGACCACCATGCGCTGCTGATCTCATGCCACGATACCCAGCAGCCTGTGGGCCGGCTGAGCCGCAACGAGAAAGGCTTGTTCTCCGTCGTCGCGCCAGAGGAGGCACACGCCGGATGAACAAGCGCTGGAGCCTGCTGGCGCTGTGCGTCCTCCTGGCGGCGTGCAGCGTGCTACAGCCGCGCCGGGTGCTGATCGCCTGGCATGCGCTCGATGGCGTGCAGGAGCGGGCCTTCCTCGATCTGGTTGACCGCTGGAATCGCGCCAACCCTGCCGGTGCCTTCATCGTGCCGGAGCGTCACTCGCCGGATGCGCTCCACCGTGCGATGCTGGGCGGCCCACGCCCGGCGCTGGCGCTGGTCGAGCCGGCGCAGGCCGCGCTGTATGCCCAGCGCGACCTACTTGCAACGCTCGAACGCTTCATCGAGGACGCTAGCCCGGAGGTTGGCTGGCAGTCCGCCGATCGCGTTGACCTCTTTCCCTTCGTGTTTCAGGCCGGCCTGCGCCCGGACGGACGGTTGATCGGGCTGCCCTTCGGCGGCGACATGGGCCTGGTCTTGGCCAACCGCACCTTGCTTGGAGAGGCGCAGATGCCCCAGACCTGGGAGGCATTCGACGCCCTGTGCGACAAGGTGACCGATCAGCCCCTCGGCACGTTCTGTTTTGGCTTTGACCTCAACGATGGCCGTGCGCTTGAAGATTGGTTGCGCGCGCGCGGTGCGCCGATCTACGACCCATCCACCCACCAGCCCGCCCTGGCGAGCGCCGGCGTCGGCGCGGCGATCGCCGCGCTGGCGAAGTATCTCGACGCTGGGCAGGCCTATCGCATCAGCACAGCAGCGCGCAGCCAAGATGACTTCGCCGCCGGGCGCGCGCTCTTCCTCTTTGTCAACAGCCGCGACCTGCCAGCCATCCAAGAGCTGGTGAGCGAGAGGGAGAACTTCCCGCTCGAGCTCGGCGCGTTGCCCGCGCCGGCTGAGCGCCCAGCCGCCCTGCTAAGCGCGCCGCTGTGGGTCATTCCAAAGGGTGCGCCGCAGGATGCGCGCGATGCCTGGTTGTTCATTCGTTGGCTGCTGGCGACGGAGCAGACCGCGGAGTGGGCGATGCGAACGCACGCGCTGCCGGCGCGCGTCTCCGCCCTGGCTCGCACGCCGCTCGACACCCGGCAGCCGCTGGATGCGCTGCGTGTCAAGCTCATCTCGCAGGTGGCGCCTCGCGCGCAAGCGCTGCCCCTGCTGGCCGGCTGGCCATGCGTCCACGATGAATTGGTCATCGCTGTTCGGCAGATCATCGAGTTAGGACAGCCGGCCACGGCGGCGCTGGCGACGGCCCAGGCAAACGCCCAGCGCTCCGCCGACGCGAACTGCGAGCGCGAAGGCTGGCGTCACTTGCGAGAACGCCTCGGCTGACGGACAATAAACAAACACGAATTGCGATGGAAGTTGTCGTCTTCACCGGTGGTGTTGGAGGAGCAAAGCTGGCCGACGGCCTAGCGCGCGCTCTGGAGGCGGATGCCTCCCTCACCATCATCGTCAACACCGCCGATGATTTTGAGCTATACGGCTTGCACATCTCGCCGGACCTGGACACGGTGATGTACACGCTGGCCGGCATCGCCAACCCGACGACCGGCTGGGGGATTCAGGGCGACACTTTTCAGAACTTCGAGATGCTGGAGCGATACGGCGTCGCGCCGTGGTTTCGCATCGGCGACCGCGATATGGCCACCCACCTGCTGCGTACGCAGATGCTCCGCGGCGGTGCCACGCTCAGCCAGGTGACGCACGTCCTGGCCAGCCGGCTGGGGGTCAAGCCGCGCATCCTGCCGATGACCAACGACCGCGTGCGCACCGTGGTGGATACCGACGAGGGGCTGTATGCCTTCCAGGAGTACTTCGTCAAGCTGCGCTGGCAGCCTGAGGTGCGCGGCCTGATCTACGAAGGGGCAGAGGAAGCGGAACCGCAGCCCGAGGCGCTGCGCGCCATCGAAACCGCCGACATCATCATCATTGCGCCCTCCAACCTCTACCTCAGCATTGACCCCATCCTCGCCGTCCCAGGCATGCGGGATGCGCTGCTCAACGCCAGCGCGCCGGTCATCGCCGTCACGCCGATCATCGGCGGCGAGGCCGTCAAAGGGCCGGCCGCCAAGTTGATGCGCGAGCTGGGCATCGAGTCCTCGGCTGTTGCGGTGGCCAAGCATTACGCCGACTTTCTGAACGGTTTTGTCTTGGACGAACGCGACGCCCACCTGGAGCCGCACGTGGCGGCGTTGGGGATAGGCGTGCTGACCACCGACACGCTGATGCACGATGCGGATAGTCGCGCGCGCCTGGCGTGTGAGGTGATAGGCTTTGCTGATCGGCTGCGCCCGGAACGCCTGGGCGGCTGTAGGCTCGGCCAGACCGCCAACGAACAAGCGTCAACTTCCCAGCGACCTGCCAACCTCGACCATTTGCCCAAGCTGTGAGTGCTGAGCAATTCCTCGTCACAGCCCTCATCCCGGTTAAGCCATTAGCAAACGTAAAATCGCGCCTGAGCAGCCGCTTGGACCTCTCGCGCAGGATCGCGCTGACCCATGATTCGCTGCGACACGTGATCCATGCGCTGAAAGCGGTGCCCCAGGTTAATCCCATCGTGATCATCAGCCGCGACCCACAAGTGGCCGATTGGGCGAGAAGCTGGGGCGTGGCGCATCTGCGCGAGCGCGGACGCAGCCTGAACACCGCGCTGCGCGAGGCGCGCGCGCAATACGCCCACGCGCCGGCCATCCTCGTCATCCCCTCCGACCTAGCCGCCCTGAGCGCGATTGACGTGCGGGGGATGCTCGCGCTGGCCGCCGATAGCGACCGCTGCGTGGTGATCGCGCCGGATCGCCACGGCCAGGGCACGAACGCGCTGCTGCTTCGCCCACCGGACGTGATTGACTTCCAGTTCGGCCCGCGCAGCGCGGAGATGCACATGCGGCGCGCGCTGGACGCAGGGGCGCAACTGCGCTGGTTTCGATCCGACTCGATCTGCCTGGACCTCGACTCACCGGAAGACCTGGCGCTCTACCTGGACCAGTGGTAGGGCAGCGGAGGGGCGATGATCTACACCGGCTATGTAGATTTCTGGTTTCGCCATCTCCCACTGCCGGAGCGAGTGGCGCGCTTCGCCGAGCTGGGCATCCACCACCTGGACGTATGGGCTTGGCGGAGCAAGGGCGCGCTGATGGATGAATTGGCTGCTGCCTGCCGCGCCGCGGGCAGCGTGATCAATTCGACCTTCGATGAAGCTGCTGGCTCGCTCACCGACGCGCTCGACCACCCCCTGTGCTTAGACGCCTGGGCCGAATCGTTAGAGCGCGCCCAGCGCTGGGGCGCGCTGCACCTGTTCATGTTCAGTGAGCAGATCAACCTGCTCCCCGCCGATGGACGAAGGCGACCCAGTTTCATCCAGGGATGGGTGAGGCCGCCCGCCCGCGACTACACGCCGGCGCAGAAGTTTGCCAACCTGTTAGAAGGCGCGGCGCGCGTGATGGAGCTGGTGGGCAAGACCAGCGTCGTCGTGTGGTTCGAGGCGCTGAACACCTACCACTTGCACGGCGGCGTGACGGTGCATACGCACGAGCTGGCCGCCGAGGTGGTGCGGCGGATCGCCCATCCCCAGCTCCGGTTGGCCTTCGACTGCTATCACCAGCAGCGCACTGCCGGCAACCTGATCCAGGGGTTACACGACTGCTGGGGACTCTACGACAGCGTGCACATCGCCGACGTGCCGACGCGCCAGGAGCCGGGGACCGGCGAGATCAACTTCGCCAACATCGCGCAGACGCTCAGGGCGCTGGGCTTTGCGGGGAAGATCGGGCTGGAGTTCTATCCCTCCACCAGCGAGGCAGAGGCGCTGGCCGCCGTCCGCGCGCTATTTGACTGAGCCGAGGTGTGTTCGCCGGCAGGAGCACAACGCCATCTCTCGCGTTGGGGTATGAGGAAGCAGGCTTGCGAGCTGCGGGATGATGGAGGGGCTACTAGCACAGCAAAGCGTCTAAGCGCCCACTGAACCAAAGCGCCGCGACGCCATCAAACACCCCGCCCAGGGGAAAGCAAGAGGGCTGTCATAGGGCGCTACGCGCTCACCATTGGTCATGCTAAGCGACGGGGTCACCCGCCCCAAATCATGAACGCGCTCCTGAGCCAAGCGATAATTCGCCCCGATGATCGCCCCGCGCTGGCGCAAGGTGCTGCGCGAGCTTTGGCTGAACAAGACGCGCACGCTGCTGGTCATCCTCTCGATCTCGGTCGGCGTGTTTGCTGTGGGCGCCGTGGTCGGCGCACGCGCCATCCTGGCCCGCGACCTGCGCATCCAATACGAGGCCACCCACGAAGCCAGCATGACGATCACGGCCTCGAACCTGGACGAGCAGTTCGTCCGGTCCATCGCGCGCATGCCGGAGGTGGCCGACGCCCAGGGCCGGGGATTGCACCTCCTGCGCGTCCACTTGGGCGAGGCGCGCAGCAACTTGATCCTCTACACCATCTGGGACTTCGACAACGTGCGCCTGGATCGCTTCTTTCACGAACAGGGCGCGCGCGTGCCGGGCCGCCGCGAGGTGCTGCTGGAGCGCAGCTCGCTCCGGTTGTTCAATAAGCAAATCGGCGACCTTTTGACCATCGAGCTGCCGGATGGCAAGACGCGCGACCTGCGCATCGTCGGCACGGTCTTCGATGTCAACGCCCCGCCGGTCAACTTCGCCAACTTCGGCAGCGCCTACATCACCCCCGACACGCTGGAATGGCTGGGCTTCCCGCGCGCCTATAACCAGATGCGCGTGCGGGTCGCCGAGCGGCAGACCGACCGCGCCCACATCCAGCAGGTGGCCGACATGATCAAGGAGCGGGTGGAGGACAGCGGGCGCGTCTTCTTCGCCGCCAGCATCCCCCAAAACCCCGGCCAGCACTATGCCGACGAGCAAATCCAATCCATGCTGCTGATCCTGGTGGCGCTGGGCGCGCTGTCGCTCTTCCTCAGCGCCTTCCTGGTGATCAACACCACCCTGGCCATCATCGGCCAGCAGATCAAGCAGATCGGCATCATGAAGTCAATCGGGGCGCGCGGGCCGCAGATCGCCGGCCTCTACCTCACCAGCATCGCCATCTTCGGCGTCCTGGCGCTGATCATCGCCGTGCCGCTCGGCTCGCTGGGCGCGCTGGGCCTGGTGGGCTTTGTAGCCGGCTTGCTGAACTTCGACGTGCTGACCACGACGCCCCCGCTCGAGGTGCTGCTGGCCGAGATCGCGGTCGGCGTCATGCTGCCGCTGTTGGCCGCGCTCGTGCCCATCGTGACCGGCGTGCGCATCACGGTGCGCGAGGCGATCACCTTCACCGGCATCAGCGACGACAGCCCAGGGCGGCACAACCCGCGCATAGACGCGCTGAAGCAGCGCCTGGCCAGCATCGTCCTGGTGGAGCGCTGGCTCTCGCGCCCCTTCCTGCTCTCGATCCGCAACACCTTTCGGCGCAAGGACCGCCTGATCCTCACGCTCGGCACGCTCACCCTAGCCAGCGCCATCTTCGTCTCGGTGTTCACCGTGCGCGATTCGCTCAACCGAACGCTGGATAACTCGCTGCGCTACTGGCAATATGACATCGAGGTGAACCTGCGCGGCACGCACGGCGAAGACAAAGTGCTGAGCCAACTGCGCCAGGTGGACGGCGTAGCCTACGCCGAGGCATGGAGCACCGGCGAGGCGCGCCGCGTGCGCGAGGACGGCAGCGAGAGCCGCATCATCAGCGTGATCGCCCCGCCGGCGGACACCCCGCTGCTCCAGCCGCTCATGCTCCAGGGCCGCTGGCTGACCTCAGCGGACACCAACGCCGCCGTGGTGAACGCCGACGTATTAGCCGATGAGCCGGACATCCGCATCGGCGACTTCATCACCCTCAAGTTCGGGACGCGCCGAGTCGCCGTGCAGGTCGTGGGCGTCACGCAAAGCACGCTCACCGGCCAGGTGCGCAACCCGCGCGTGATCTACATGACGCTGAACGGCTATCGCAGCGTGCTCAACGCCGGCCGCCAGGTGAGCAACGCTGTCGTCGTCACCCAGCGACACGACGGCGAGTTCCAATCCCAGGTGGCCAGGGCGATCGAGTCGCACTTCCGCGCCGTGAACATGCCCGTGGACACCACCGAGACGATGACCGAGCGGCGGGATCAAATCACGTTTCAGTTCAATCTGCTGATCATCTTCTTGTTGCTGATGGCGGGGCTGCTGGCGCTGGTGGGCGGGCTGGGGCTGGCCGGCACGATGAGCATGAGCGTGCTGGAGCGCACGCGCGAGATCGGCGTGATGCGCGCGATCGGCGCCAGCGACGGCGCGATCCGCCGCATCGTGATCGGCGAGGGCATGACCATCGGCGCGCTGAGCTGGGCGCTGGGCGCGCTGTTGGCCTGGCCGATCAGCCGGCTGCTGTGCGACGCGGTGGGCATGTCGTTCTTGCGCCGGACGTTGGACTTCGTTTATTCGCTGGAGGGGGTCGGCATCTGGCTGGGCGCGGTGCTGGCCCTGGCCGCCGCGTTCAGCTTTTGGCCGGCCTGGCGCGCCTCGCGGCTCACGGTGCGCGAGGTCTTGGCCTACGAGTGACCGATAAAGGGCATCTCAGACGATTCGGAGGTGTTTAGAAAGGCATGACAACCTACCCTGCTTTCGTTCAAGTCTTGTGGAAGCCACTCACGCTTAGGCGCGACGTGGCAGTGGTCCTGCTCGGCAGTTGGCTGGTCGCGTTGGCCGCGCAGGTCACCATCCCGCTCCAGCCGGTGCCGATCACCGGCCAGACCTTTGGCGTGTTGCTGATCGGCGCTGCGCTCGGCTTCCGGCGCGGCGCGCTGGCGCTGGGCGCGTATCTTGTTCAGGGCGCGCTCGGCCTGCCGTTCTTCGCCGGTGGCGCCGGCGGCATTGCGCGCCTGTTTGGCCCAACCGGCGGCTACCTGATCGGGTTCGTCTTCGCCGCCGCGCTCGTCGGCGCGCTGGCCGAGCGCGGCTGGGATCGGCGCTTCCTCTCCACCCTGGCGGCCATGGCGCTGGGCAATCTGGTCATCTATGCCTTCGGGCTGCCCTGGCTGGCCCAGTTCGTGGGCTGGGAGAAGGTCGCGGCGCTCGGCTTGCTCCCCTTCCTGCCCGGCGACGCGCTGAAGATGCTGTTGGCGGCGGTCACCCTGCCCGCGCTCTGGGCTTGGGTCGGCAGGCGCGCGGATCGTTGATGAACCCGAAGCACCGCGCGATCCTGGAGCGGCTGGGCCTGTCGGAGGTCAACCTCGGCATCTGCGGCGAGGATTGGATCCACGACCGCGACGGCGGCCCTTTGGTCTCTCACAACCCGACGACGAACGCGCCGCTGGCGACGGTGATCCAAGCCACGCCGGCCAGCTACGATGCCGTGGTGCGCCAGGCCCAACACGCTTTCATGACCTGGCGACTGCGGCCGGCCCCGAAGCGAGGTGAGCTGGTCCGCGACCTGGGCAGCGCCCTGCGCGCGCTCAAAGAGCCGCTGGGCGACCTGGTCTCGCTGGAGATGGGCAAGATCCGCGCCGAGGGCCACGGCGAAGTCCAAGAGATGATTGACATCTGCGACTTCGCCGTTGGCCTCTCCCGCCAGCTCTACGGCCTGACGATGCACTCGGAGCGGCCAGGGCACCGCATGTATGAGCAATGGCATCCGCTGGGGCCGATCGGGGTGATCACCGCTTTCAACTTCCCGGTGGCGGTGTGGGCGTGGAACGCAGCGATCGCCGCGGTCTGCGGCGACGTGGTGATCTGGAAACCATCCCCGCTCACCCCTTTGTGCGCCATCGCTGTGCAGCGCATCTGCCAGCGCGTGATGCGCGATCACGACGCGCTCGGCGTCTTCAACCTGGTGATCGGGCCGAACGAGACCATCGGCGAGGGGATGCTCAACGACGCGCGCTTGCCGCTGATCTCGTTCACCGGATCAACCCAAGTAGGGCGGCACGTGGCCGAGACGGTCGCCCGCCGGCTGGGGCGGACGATCCTTGAACTCGGTGGCAACAACGCCATCATCGTGACCGAGGACGCGGATCTGGACCTGACCGTGCGCGCGGTCGTGTTCGGCGCGGTCGGCACCGCCGGCCAGCGCTGCACCACCACCCGCCGCCTGCTCGTCCATCGGTCGGTGATGCCGGCGCTGACCCGCCGGCTCTGCGACGCCTACGCCCAGGCCACGCAACGGATGGGCGACCCGCTGGACGATCACACGCTGATCGGCCCGCTGGCGACGCCGCGCGCCGTGCAACGCTATCTGGACGCGCTGGAGGAGGCGCGCGCGCAAGGCGGCGAAGTGATCTTCGGCGGTCGCCCACGACCCGACATCGGCCCGAACTTCGTCGAGCCGACGCTAGTGAAGATGCCCTGGCAGACGCCGGTGGTGCGCCGCGAGACGTTCGCTCCCATCCTTTACCTTATCGAATACGAATCGCTAGATCACGCCATCTACCTGAACAACGAAGTGCCCCAGGGGTTATCCTCGGCGATCTTCACCAGTAGCCTGCGCGCGAGCGAGCAGTTCCTCTCCGCTGCTGGTTCAGACTGCGGCATCGCCAACGTCAACATCGGCACCTCCGGCGCGGAGATCGGCGGCGCGTTCGGCGGCGAGAAAGAGACGGGAGGCGGGCGCGAAGCCGGCTCGGACGCCTGGAAGAGCTACATGCGCCGGCAGACCGTCACCATCAACTACTCGCGCGATTTGCCTCTCGCCCAAGGCATCCGCTTCGAGGCATGAGCGCAGATCGCCCAAAAGCGCTGCGGAGCCACTCGGGCGGCCCCCCGACCCTGTCATTCTGAGTAAAGGTGAGTCTATAGAGGCTGGGCGACGGCAGTGCCATCGCCCAGCCAGGGTGAACACACCCATGCGCGCGGAGCGATAATAGCCAGGCTTATGGAATACCGCAGACTGGGCCGCACCGGCTTGAAGGTGAGCGCGCTGTGCTTGGGCACGATGACCTTTCTCTGGACGTGCGACGAGAAGACTGCCTTCGACGTGCTCTCGGCCTTCTACGACGCCGGCGGTAACTTCCTGGACACGGCGGATATTTACTCGCGCTGGGTGCCCGGCAACCCCGGCGGCACTGCCGAAGTCGTGATCGGCAAATGGATCAAAGCAAATCACATCCCGCGCGACCAGGTCATCATCGCCACCAAGGCGCGCGGGCGCATGGGCGATGGGCCAAACGATGAGGGGGCCTCGCGGGCACACCTGACCAAGGCGCTGGAGGACAGCCTACGCCGCTTGCAGACCGACTACGTGGACCTCTACCAGATTCACTGGCCAGACTATGAGACGCCGCATGAGGAGACGCTGCGAGCGCTGGATGACTTTGTCCGTGCCGGCAAGGTGCGCTACATCGGCGCGAGCAACTACCCGGCCTGGTGGCTGATGAAGGCGCTTTGGGTGAGCGACGTGCGCGGCCTGGTGCGCTTCGAATCGCTCCAGCCGCATTACAACCTGATGCACCGCGCCGAGTTTGAGCGCGAGCTGATGCCGCTGTGCAAAGACCAGGCGCTGGGGGTGATCCCCTACAGCCCGCTGGCCGGCGGCTTCCTCACCGGCAAGTACCGCGCCGGTCAGCCCATCCCTGCCGGCTCGCGCGGCGAGAGCAACGAGCGCATCCGGCGCTACATCGAAAGCCCAACCGGCCAGCGCGCGCTCGCCGCGCTTGAAACGATTGGGCGCGCCCACGGCAAGACCATCGCGCAGACGGCGCTGGCCTGGCTGCTCAGCAACCCGGTCATCACCGCCCCGATTATCGGCGCGAACACGGTCTCGCAACTCCAGGAGCTGCTCGGCGCGATCGCCCATCGGCTGAGCGCCGAAGAAATGCAAACCTTGAACGAGGCAACTGCTTGGCAATGAAGATAGACCTAAATGGCCAGTGGCCAATCTTGATCGTCGTCCTGTTGTTCCTGCTCATCCCGTTCTCCACGATCCCCGGCCTGTTTGACTTCGTCTTCGTCCTGGCCATGGGCGTGGCGCTGATCATCGCCATTTTGCTGATCGCCACGCTGGTGAGCGCGCTGCGCGCCCGCCGCCAACAGCGCTAGAGACATGGCGGCAGCGGGCGTTCACCCAGAGCGCACGATCGCGGAGTTGCGCGAGCTGGCCGCGCTGACCAGCGACGAACGCGGCGCACAACGGGTGGCCTGGACGCCCACCTGGGCAAAGGCGCGCGCCTGGTTCCGCGCCAAGCTGGACGGGCTTCCCGTCCAGGTCGAGCAGGACGAGGCCGGCAACCTGTGGGCGACGCTGGCCGGCGATGCTCCCCAGGCGTTAATCATGGGCAGCCATCTGGATAGCGTGCCAGATGGTGGTTGGCTCGATGGCTGCCTGGGCGTGTTGGCCGGCCTAGAAGTGCTGCGGCGCATCAGCGCGCAATATCAAGGCCGCCCACCCGTGACGGTGCGGCTGGTGGACTGGGCGGACGAGGAGGGCGCGCGCTTTGGCCGCAGCCTGTTCGGCAGCAGCGCCGTCGCCGGTCGGCTGAACGTCGCGTGGGTGAGCCGGCTGGTGGACACCAAAGGGGTGCGGCTGGTGGACGCCGTGCGGGAGTTCGGCGTGACGGTAGAGACCGCGGAACAAGCCGCGCGGCAGATCGCCCACGCCCGCGCTTATCTGGAGCTGCACATCGAACAAGGGCCGGTGCTGGAGTCGCTGGGGCTGCCGCTGGGCGCGGTGATCGGCTGTTACGGCATCGAGCGCCACCAGGTGATCTTCAACGGGGTGGCCGCCCATGCTGGCGGCTTCCCGATGCACCTGCGCCACGATGCCTTCCTGAGCGCCGCGCGCTTCGCGCTGGCCGTGCGCGAGATCGCCAAGCGACACGGCGGGGTGGGCACCAACGGTCGCGTGCGCAACGCGCCCGACATCCCAACGGCGGTGGCCGGCGAGTGCGCGATCACGCTGGACATGCGCCACATAGACCCACAGCGCCTCCAGACCATGTTGACCGAGGCGCGCGCCGCCAGTGAGCAGATCGCCGGCGAGGAAGGCACAACGGTGAGCTGGCGGACGATCTACCAATCTCCCCCGCAGCCGTTCGACCCTGCCTTGATCGAGATGTGCGACGCGGCCATCGGCGAGGTCAACGCCGGCCGCTCGCATCGCTTGCCCAGCGGCCCCGGCCACGATGCCATCGAGATGGCCTGGGCCGGCGTGCCCACCGCGATGATGTTCGTGCAGAGCGTGCGCGGCCTCTCGCACAACCGCGAGGAAGACACGCGCGCAGAGCACCTCGCGCTGGCCGTGCGCGCCTTCGACCGGCTGGCCGAGAAGGCGATCGCTTGGCTCGCCGGTGATCAGCGCGCCGCAGACGCAGCGACGAGCTGATAGACCGCGCCGCGGTGGTCAATGAAGTATAGCTCGCCGGCCTCGTCCTCGCCAAAGGAGCTAATGTTCAGACCGGTCTCGAAGAGCACCTCGCCCTGCCAGGCTTCGTCATCGCCTCGGCGCAGCGTCCAGACCAGGCCGGAGCAGTAATCGCCAAAGAGGTAAGCGCCGACCAGGCGAGGCAGCGCCTCGCCGCGATAGACGTAGCCGCCAGTGATCGAGCAGCCCTGGCTGTGGTCATACTGAAAGACGGGATCGGTGAGCGCCAGGCCGCGCGGGTCGCCGGCGAACGGCTCGAACCCTTCGCGGAACCTCCAGCCGTAGTTCTGGCCCCCCTGTCCGGCGGGCTGGAAGTTCACCTCCTCAAAGCGGTTTTGGCCGACGTCGGCGATGTAGAGATCGCCGGTCAATCGGTCGAAGCTGAAGCGCCAGGGATTGCGCAGGCCGGTCGCCCAGATCTCCGGCGGGGCATCTGGACCAAAGCTAGGGTTATCGGGAGGCAGCCGATAGGGTTGCGCCGCCGACGACTGAGACACGTCAATGCGCAGCAGCTTGCCCAGCAGCGAGCGCGGATTCTGCGCGAAGTTCTGCGGGTCGCCGGCGCTGCCGCCATCCCCCATGCCGATGTAGAGCATTCCATCTGGGCCGAAGGCGATCTGCCCGCCGTTGTGGTTGGCATAGGGCTGGGGGATGCGCATCACCTGCCATTCACTACTTGGGTCAGCGGTCAGACCGTCGTCGTTGGCCAGGAAGCCGGCGATCACCGTCGCGCCCTGGCGGTCGGTGTAGTTGACGAAGAAGCGGCGCGATTGTGGGAAGTCCGGGCTGAAGGCGATGCTCAACAGGCCCTGTTCGTTCGCTCGGCTGCCCACGCGGTCGGTGATGTCCAGAAACGGCTCAGCCAGCAACTGGCCGGCCTGCCAGACGCGCACGCGGCCCGGCTGCTCGGTGATGTAAAGCCGGCCGCTGCCGTCGCCGGCGTGGGTAAGGAAGGTTGGCCGCTGCAGGCCATCGGCGATCTTTTGGAGCGCGGGGACGACATCAATCGGGAGCGCTGTGGGGTCGGATGGAGGGACGGTTGGAAGCTTTGCCGCTGCTGGCGTCTCGACCGCCGCGGTCGCCAATGACGCTGGCTCGGTTGTCGGAGTCGCAGGCGCAGAAACGATCGGCGCAGTTGGCGCCGGCGCGCGCGCGTCAGACGCGCCAGGGCCGCTGCATGCCGAAAGGACGACGGCGCACGTCACACTCACCAAAACAGCCATGGGAATAGCATCCGGTCTTTGCATCACATAGCTCCTGCCCAAATGTGGTTATCATCGTAAGTTAGGCGCATGAGAAACGCGCAAGAGGTGAGCGTGGCGTATGTCATCGGCGGTCAGCGTCGCATATCAAGGTGAGCCAGGCGCTTACAGCGAGCAGGCCATCTTCGATTTCTTCGGCCCACAGGAGGCGGTACAACCCGTGCCGTGCGCGACGTTTGACGATGTCTTCGACAACGTGACGGGCGGCAAATGCGATTACGGCGTAGTGCCGGTGGAGAACTCGCTGGGCGGCAGCGTCCACCGCAATTACGACTTGTTCATGCGCCATGCCCTGCACCTGGTCGGCGAGGTGATCGTGCGCGTGCGCTGGTATCTATATGCCTTGCCTAGCGTGACGCTGGAGGAGGTGAAACGGGTCATCTCACACTGGCAGGCGCTGGCCCAGTGCGAGCGCACGCTAAGCCAATTGTTGCCGACCGCGGAACGCGAGCCGGTTTATGACACCGCCGGCAGCGTGAAGATGCTGGCTGAATCCCGCCGACGAGACACGGCGGCGATCGCTGGCCGGCGCGCCCACGACCTCTACGGGCTGCCGATCCTGCGCGAGGGGCTGGAGGACGACCCGACCAATTACACACGCTTCGTCGTGCTCTCACGTAGTCCGGAGCTGCCCCCCCAGGCGCGCGCTGAGGTGGCCTCTGCGCAGACGTTTAAGACCTCGATCGTGTTCGCTATGCGCAACCGACCAGGGGCGCTCTACCGCGCCCTGGCCGTCTTCGCCCTGCGCGACATTGACCTAACCAAGATCGAGTCGCGCCCGCTTCAAGGTTCACCCTGGGAGTATGTCTTCTATTTGGACTTTATCGGGCGCGCAGACGAACTGAACTGTCGGCGTGCGCTTGACCACCTGGGCGAGTTTGCGACAATGTTGCGTGTGCTGGGCAGCTACCCGCGGGCAGCAACCCAAAATGAAAAGGAACAGTCGCCATGAAGATGATCCTGGCCGTAGTCCAAGCTGACGATGCGAACAAAGTGACGCAGGCGTTAATCGAAGCCGGCCATCGCGTCACGCGCATCGCCACCCAAGGCGCCTGGCTGCGCCGCGAGAACGCCACGCTGCTGCTGGGGGTGCAAGATGAGCGTGTCGAGGACGTGCTGAGCATCCTGCGACAGGTCGCTCGCCGGCGCACGTCCTACATCAGCACGCCGCGCGAGGTGCCCGGCGCCCTCAACGCGCAGGTGATTGACGTAGAGGTGGGCGGGGCGACCGTCTTCGTCCTCAACGTCGAGCACTTTGAGCAGGTCTAGCGCGCCTCATGCTGACTCCATCAGGCGCGCGTATTCCTCTTGGAGGCGCAGCGGCAGGCGCTGTACGGTGAGAGAAGGGGCACGCAAGTTGAAGTGAAAGATGTCGCGATTGATCTCGTTCACCGCTTGCTCAAACCGAGCGCGCGCCTGGAGCCAAGCCTGTTCCACCCGCTGGCGCTCGGCGGGGTCGTCGCTGGCGGCCAGCCGCTGCTGTCGCCAGAGGTATGCGCGGCGCAGCGCACTGCGCGCCGTGGCCACTTTCTCGCGCAGCGCTTTGTCCTCTTCGATCCAGGCCGGCAGTGCGTCGTTAGACTTCAATATGTGCATTCCCAAGCGTTCTTCCTCTGGGACGAGCGCGTCCTCAGCGAGGTCGAGGCGACCCCTCTGTGGCAGGCTGCTGAGCGCGCCGGCTTCGCACGCAGCCTGCCACTTGCGCTCAAATAGGTAGCTCAGGTTCACGATGCCGATTGTAACTAGCGTAACGTGAGTCTGGATTTACAGGGCGCATTCACCAATAGGGGCAACACGCGAGTCAGGTGCACCGCCTTCTAGGCAACTAGCAAGGATGCTGCGCTTTCTATTTCTCTGTGTTCTCCGCGTCTCCGCGTGAGATCAGCCTTACCCCCAACTGTGAACGCACCCAATCGTCAATGCACCCGTTTTAGTGATAAACTGGTTAACACATTATGTGCATCACGCGCTCATAGACAACATGGCCAGACAACGACGCGCAGCTTCTGTGCACCAAAGTGGCGCACAAGTAGCGACAGACCACAAGGTCACCATCAACGACATCGCCAAGCGGGCCGGCGTTTCCAAAACCGCCGTGTCGTTTGCTTTCAATAAACCGGGACGATTGGCCGCGGAGACTGCGCGGCGCATCCTAGAGATCGCCCACGAGATGGGCTACATGCCTAACCCCGTTGCGCGCAGCCTGAACACGCGCCGCACGCAAGCACTAGGGGTTATCGTGCCGCAGGACATCCCTTCCATCTTTAGCAATCCCTTCTTCGCCGAGCTGCTGAGCGGCATTGGCGAAGGCTGCCGAGGGGCGGACATGTCGCTGGTGATCGTGCCGCCGATTCGCGGCTCGCTGGTGGAGGCGGCTTATGCCGCGTTGATTGACGGCTGCATCGTCACCGGCCTGAGCGCCGGCGACCCCGTGGTGCGCGCGCTGCGCCAACGGCGCATCCCGTTCGTCATGCTCGACGCCGATGCACCGGAGGACATCGCCTGTGTGCAGGTGGACGACTATCGCGGCGCCTACCTGGCCATGCAACACATCTTGTCGCTGGGCCACCGCCGGATCGCCATCGCCACCTTTGAGCCGTTTACTGGCCGCATCGAGGGCTACCATGGCACGCTGCGTCACCGCTTCGAGGGTTACCGCGACGCGCTGCTGGAAGCCGGCCTCGCGCTCGAACACGAGCTGATCTCCGTGATCACTTGTCACTGCAGCCTGAATGGTGGGCGAGAGACATTCCGCGCCTTGACCAACCTGCGCCCGCGCCCGACTGCGCTGGTCGCGCTGAGCGACGTGATCGCGTTCGGGGTGATTGACGCAGCACACCAAGCCGGCTGGCGTGTGCCAGAGCACCTGAGCGTGGTGGGCTTCGACGACCTGGAGGCCAGCCAGTTGCTGCGGCCAGCGCTGACGACCGTGCGCCAGCCCACGCGCGAGAAAGGCCGCCGCGCCGCCGAGCTGTTCCTTCAGATGCTGCGCACTGAAGGCAGGCCAGTTCAGCCACCACATGTCAAGCTGCCGGTGACGTTCATCGCCCGCGAGAGCAGCGCGCGGGCACGTGCTGCGTGATATGCCCTGGCAAGCCATCGCTGAACATCAGGGCAGCCGCACCCCTGCCATCCGCTTCGAGCGCGGTGAGGTTATCACGGTAGCCCACCGAGACGCGCGCTTCCCGCGTTGGTGGTGGTGCGTGGACAAGCAGGGCCGAAGCGGCTGGGTGCACGAGCAGTTCTTCGAGGAGGACGATTACCGTTTTGTGGGGCGCGAGGACTTCGACGGGCGCGAATTGACCGTCTATCCTGGCGAGCAAGTCGAGGTCTTAGAGATGCGCGATGGGCGAGCGCTGTGTCGGAATGCAGCGGGCGAGGTCGGCTGGTTGCCGCTCGACATCCTCGACGCAGCCTCGCCGCGCTGACCGTTTGGCTGCCCTCGCTCGGTTGCTGAAAAGGCAAAGCACCCATTGCGCCCTTCTCGGTGGTGCTTATAGGGTCACCCACTGGCCGATGAGGACTGGTCAGCTTACAGGAAGCAAGCTGCCCCAAATCATGAACGCACCGCGAAGAGAGGTGCATTCACGGATAGGGGCACAACGCTGGGTGGGCGACGGCAGTGCCGTCGCCCACCCTCTGTAGATTCGCCTTCGTTGGCAGTATGGCTAAGGCTGCCCCTGTTGGTGAATGCGCACCCCGAAGACAGACCGATTTCCTATAATCATCTTGTCAAGAAGCAAGCGAGCGCAGTTCGGAGACATACCATGCCTGACTACACCCCCAAACCAGAGCATAAGTTCACCTTTGGATTGTGGACTGTTGGCAACGTGGGCCGCGATCCATTTGGCCATCCCGTGCGCGATCCAAAGTCGCCGGCGGAGCTGGTCCATCTGTTGGCCGAGGTCGGCGCGTATGGCGTGAACTTCCACGACAACGATTTGATCCCGATTGACGCCACGCCGGCAGAGGCCGAAGCCATCAAGCGCGAATTCCGCCGGGCGCTCGACGCCACAGGGCTGAAGGTCCCGATGGCCACCACCAACCTGTTCAGCGATCCGGTCTTCAAGGACGGCGCCTTCACCAGCAACGATCCGCGCGTGCGCGCCTATGCGCTGCAAAAGACCATGCGCGCGATTGACCTGGGCGTTGAGTTCGGCGCGCAGGTATATGTCTTCTGGGGTGGCCGCGAGGGCACCGAATCCGACGCCACCAAAGACCCCGTGACTGCCATCCAGCGCACCCGCGAGGCCATCAACTTCCTCTGCGAGTATGTCCTAGACCAACAGTACGACCTGAAATTCGCGCTGGAGGCGAAGCCAAATGAGCCACGCGGGGACATCTACTACGCGACCACCGGCCACATGCTGGCCTTCATCGAGACGCTCGATCATCCAGAGATGGTGGGGGTGAACCCTGAAGTCGCCCACGAGCACATGGCGGGGTTGAATTTCCTCCACGGCGTCGCCCAGGCCTGGGAAGCCGGCAAGCTCTTCCACATTGACTTAAACGACCAGTACGCCGGTCGCTATGACCAGGACTTTCGCTTCGGCTCGCGCGACGTCAAGGCCGCGTTCTTCCTGGTCAAGTTTTTAGAGGACGTGGGCTACGCCGGCTCGCGCCACTTCGACGCGCATGCCTACCGCACCGAGGACTACGAGGGCGTCAAAGACTTCGCGCGCGGCTGCATGCGCACCTATCTCATCCTCAAAGAGAAGGCCGCACAGTGGAACGCCGACCCAGAGATTCGCGCGCTGCTGGCCGAGATCAACGCCGACGACGGCAGCTTGGCGCCATACTTCGGCCCATATACCCCTCAGAAAGCGGCAGCGCTCAAAGAGTTGCCCTTCGACCGACAGGCCATTGGCCGGCGAGGGCTGCTCTACGAGCGGCTCGACCAATTGACAATGGAGGTTTTGCTGGGCGTTCGTTAAGGGTGTATTCACGAATGAGCGCGTCATGCTGAGCGGCAGCGAAGCATCTAAACTCCTGGCGAACTGCGGAGCATCCGCTGGGCCAGGTCCGCGCAGCTTTGGACGGCAGTGAACGCACCCGAATGATCCTGCGAGGGGCTGACTACAATATCACCGCTATGGTGCGCGCCCATCTCATCAAATTAGTCGAAGCAGCCCTAGCGAACGCCCAGGCCGCCGGTGACTTACCCCCTCTGCCGAAGATGAACGTATCGGTCGAGCATCCTCGCCAGACCGAGATGGGCGACTACGCTACGAACATCTCGCTCCAGCTAGCGCGCCTGGCCAAGATGCCTCCTCAGAAGATCGCTGAGCTGCTCAGCGGTCATCTCTCCATCCCTGATACCCAGACCATCTTCCCGGCTTCGGCGGCGCGCGAGCCGGCTTTCACCGTGGAGGTCGTCGGCGGCTTCATCAACTTTCGGTTAACGCCGGCTTGCTTGGCCTGTGCCGTCGAGGAGGTCATCCGGCAGGACACGCAGTGGGGGACGATAGACCTGGGCAAAGGGCGCAAGGCGCAGGTGGAGCACGGCAGCGCCAATCCCACCGGCTATGCGACGGTCGCAACCGGTCGCAACGTGGTGGTGGGTGACACGCTGGCAAATACGCTGGAAGCAGCCGGCTACCAAGTGCACCGCGAGTGGTATATCAACGACGCCGGCAGCCAGGTGCGGGTCTTCGGCCAGAGCGTCTTCGCCCGCTATGCCCAGGCCTTGGGCCGCGATGAGCCAATGCCTGAGCGCGGCTACCTGGGCGATGACGTCAAAGAAGTAGGCGCGCTGATCGCGGCGCGCGAGGGCGATCGCTTCCTGCAGATGCCCAAGGAACAGGCCGCGCGTGAAATAGGCCGGCTGGGCATAGAGCTGGTCATGGAGCGCATTAAGCAAACTATGGCGCGCCTGAACATCCGCTACGACAATTTCTTTAGCGAGAAGAGCCTCTGGACGAGTGGGCTGGGTGAACAGATGCTTGGCCTGCTCCGCGCGCGGGGGCTGGTGATAGAGCACGACGGCGCGCTGTGGTTCAGCGAGGACGGCTCGCCTATTCGTAGCGGTCAGGGCCTGCTGCGCAGCGATGAAGAATATGCCGAGACGCCTGACGACGAAGGCAAAGCCCTGCCCGTCCAGGCTGTGCTCATCCGTTCTCCCCGCGTGATCCCAGATCCCGAAGAGCGCCCTACCTACTTCGCCAGCGACATCCCGTATGCCTGGAACAAAGTGATGATCCGGGGGTTCAACCCTGCCATCTATGTCTGGGGTGAAGACCATCAGGGTGATGTGCCCAGGCTCTATGCTGCTGCGCGCGCCCTTGGCCTACCGGAGGGCGCTATCCGCATCGTGATCTATCGCTTCATCACGCTGATGAGCGGTGGGCAAGAGGTGCGCATGGGCAAGCGCAAAGGCAACGCACTGCTGATAGACGACCTGCTGGACGAGATTGGGGCAGATGCGTTTCGCTACATCATGCTCTCACGCAGCATAGACACCAAGTTCGCCTTCGACCTGGATGTGCTCAAGCAGCAGAATGACGAGAATCCCGTGTATTACGTTCAGTATGGTCATGCGCGCATCTGCTCCATCGAGCGCAAGGCGCTAGAGGAAGGCTGGGAGACCGCTGTCCCCGCCGGCGGATTGCGCTACGACCATCCGTCGGAACAAGCGCTCATCCGCAAGCTCATGCAATTGCCAGAGATCGTCGAGCTGGTAGCGACGACGCTTCAGCCGCATCACTACACGACCTACGCGCGCGAGGTGGCCGGGGCATTCAGCAAGTTCTACGAGGATTGCCGGATCAAAGGGTCGCCGCCGGAGATGGCCTATGCCCGGCTGATGCTCGCGCGCGCAGCGCGCCTGACGCTGGCGAGGACGCTCAAGTTGATGGGCATGACAGCTCCAGACAGGATGTAAATAAACGTGAGTTCGGAGCTTACACGCTTGGCGTGACCAGCGTGAAGCGCACAAAAGGGACACCCGCATCCTGCCCCCTGTCATTCTGAGCCTGTGAGCGCTTGCCTCTATTGACGAGATGACCAAAACGTGCGTCCAAGGACGCAGCCTTTCATTCCGAATTGGACACTCCCGGCGAACGCATCCTCTCGCTTTCTTCCTTACAATCAAGCGCTATGGGCATCAAACCTGATCATTGGATCCGTCGAATGGCAAAAGAGCATGGCATGATCGAACCATTCGTCGAAGGCTCGGTCCGCCAGGGTGTAGTGAGCTTTGGCCTGTCTTCCTACGGCTACGACATACGGGTGAGCGACGAGTTTAAGATCTTCACAAACGTCAACTCCGCCGTTGTTGACCCCAAGCACTTCGTGCCGCAATCTTTTGTGGACTTCAAGGGGCCGGTGTGCATCATCCCGCCCAACTCGTTTGTGCTCAGCCGTACTGTGGAGTACTTTCGCATCCCGCGCGACGTGCTCACCATCTGCGTGGGCAAGTCAACGTATGCCCGCTGCGGGCTGATCGTCAATGTCACTCCGCTGGAGCCGGAGTGGGAAGGCTACCTCACGCTGGAGATCAGCAATACCACCCCCTTACCAGCCAAGGTATATGCCAACGAGGGCATCGCCCAGCTCCTCTTCATAAGCGGCGACGGCCTGTGCGAGCAAAGCTACGCCGACAAGAAGGGCAAATATCAGGGGCAAACCGGCGTCACCTTGCCGCGCATCGAGCAATAGCGCTCACTCGTCTGTCGCCCTTTCGGGCGCGGGGGTGATAACCGCTGGGATAGCTGTAGCGGTTGGTGTGGGCCGCGGCGCGTAGCGTATGTTAGCCGGCGTCGTCTTGTGGTAACACGCCTCAAAGTCCTGCCCAGCAACGATGCGGTAATGAAACCTGCTGCGGCTGGGCTGAGCGATCACGCTGTCCGGTCGCAGGTTCAGCGCCCGCTCCAACAGCGGGATGGCGCTGCCTTTCCTCGTCGTTGTGAAATCTATGACTTTTGTCTGTGTATATACCTCTGTTGTGTCTTGCACGCTGAGGACGCTGAAGCCCAGATCGCGCAGCCGCTCCGCAGCAACCAAACCGAAGTTGCGCCAACCGGTGGCGTTCCACACCTCTACAGGGATACCCTCGCCCGCGCGCTGGTTAAGCGGCGCGTTGAGCGCTCTTTGCAAATACGGGGCGATGTTCTCTCGGTTCGGGATGAGCACCGCGCCGACCGGCTCCAACACTGCACCAGTCATGCCCACCTCATCCAGGTGACGGCTGCGCAGCGCGACGTCTCCCAGCCGGTCAGCCTGGAGCGCCAGCGAGACGATCTGCTCAAGCGTCAGGTCGGTCTGCACGTGGCGCCGGAATTGCGCGTAGAGCGCCGGCAAACGGGTGATTGTGAGGATACCCTGTTGGCGGGCCTGGCTGATCAGCGCACGCACAACTTGCTGCGCGCGCCGCATACGGTCCAAATCGCCCCCTCTTACACCGGCGCGCGCCCGGACGTAAGCCAGTGTTTGTAGGCCGTTCAGCTTATACACGCCAGCTCGCGGGATGGCGATCGTCAGGGTTGGCACGCGCTGACCGGGCGCCCAGACCTCGCCGGTGAACGTGTCGGTGTAGGTCGTTGTGACGGTGAGCGGGGCAGTGGGATCAGCGAGATAGTAGGGATCTTTTGGGAAGATTTGATAAAGCGGGCAGGTCGCCACGATCTCCAGGCCACCCAGAATGTCCACGGCGTTCACCAACCCAGCAAAGTTAACTGCTGCGTGGTAGTGCACGTCTAGGCCGAAGTTGTATTTGATCGTCTGTCGGAAGACTTCTGGCCCGCGCGCAAATGCCGTGTTGACCTTGTCCATGCGATGGCCAGGGACATACACGAGCGTATCGCGTGGGATGGAGAGGAGTGTGACCGCCGGCGCGTAAGGATCAATGCTGGCAAGCATGATGACGTCGGTCAGCCGCCCTCCCTGCAGCGGACGAGTGTCAACGCCCAGCAACGCGATGTTCACCGTGCCGGCCCGCAGCCTAATCGCCGGGACGGGCGGCGGGGGCATCGTAAGCGAGAAGGCCTCGCTCGGCACAATGCCGGTCGTTGCCGTGACCGGCACGTTGGGCAGCACAACCCGCCCGGTTGCGAAGGCGCTCAGGTCGAGCACCGCAGCGGGGGCGGGGCTATTCCTGGGCAAAGGTGGCGGGGTCGCGTCCACGTCAATGGGCGCAACTGTGGCAGCCGGTCTTACCCTTGGCACAGGAGTGGGCGACACATTTTGCGCAAGGGCCCCGCTTATGTCGCTCGCAAAAAGGAACGCAGCGACGATCGTCAGCGCCTGTCCACAGCGCATTAGCTTGGCGTTAGCGCTTAGTTTCAATGCTGAGCGTTTCCTCCCCTGTTTGTTATTCAATCCCAAATCCACACGCCTGCTATCCACATGATGTGCATGCGCTCCAAAAGCCCACAGCGGCCAGGCCAGATATGGCTATTGGCCACACCATGTGGAGAATCGCCATGCACAGACCTGGACAGGCGGCAATGTTAAACAGACTTAATTGTAGCCCTATATCTGGGAGCAAAGACAGCGTGCTGCGCCAAAGAGAGGGAGCAACTCCCTTCTTCCACACCATCCACATCCCTGCTGGTGACTACGAAGAAAACCTTATGAAGATGATGCCGCGCGACAGCGTTGCTTTCATAAGCGAAAATCGGCAAAGGCATCCACCACGGGCTTGATGTCATCCATGAGTGGATAGAGGATGGGACAGGTCACGCCGGCGGCGATGTATTCGCGCACTTTGGCGACGCACTCATCGGTTGTGCCAACGGCCATCAGCATGCGCGGCACGTCGTCGGGGATCACCTTGGCGGCAGCGATGTAATCTGCCTCGGTCGCCGGCCATCCCATCACGCGCTGCACTTGGGCGATCAGATCTTCTGGCACGCCGCTGGCCTTCATGATGTGCGGTTCGGTGGCCAAGTAGTAGGCCACTAACTTCTTTGCCTCGAAGTAAGCCGCTTTGGGGTCGTCATCGCTCAGCGCGCAGACCAGCAGTTCTGGGCGATCCACCTGGTCGAGCGTCTTGCCGGCTTTGGCGGCCCCTTTGGCCACCAGTTCCACTGCGCGCTTGATGTAATCCACGCTGACGACGTAGTTGAGCACCACGCCATCGCAAATTTCCCCGCTCAGCTCTAGCATTTTGTCGCCGGTGGCACCGATGTAAATAGGGATGTCACGCGGTCGCGTGTCGCCGAACACCACGTCCAGCCGAACGCGGTCCAGCTTGACGAACTCTCCCTGGTAGGTCACTTCCTCCATGGTGAAGAGCTGGCGGATGGCTTCGACATACTCACGCATGGCTTGCAGTGGGCGCTCGCGCCTGACGCCGACGCGGCTGGCGATTGGCTCCCACCAAGCGCCCAGGCCCAGCATCACCCGGCTAGGGGCGTCTGGGTCGCCGCTGATTTGTTTGCCCAGCTCCCACATGGTGCTCCACGTCGCTGCGATCACGGCGGGGTTGCGCGTCCAGATCGGCAACACCCCGCTGCCGATGCGCAGGCGCCTGGTGCGCGTTAGAAAAGCACTCATCATCACAACGCAATCTCGCGCTAGGCGCGTATCGGCCTGCCAGATCTCGCTAAAGCCGTGGGCTTCGGCGTATTCAGCCATCTCGAGTTCGTAGGCCAGTGGGTGCTTGTCCTGCATGTAGAGAGCGAAGCGCGGGGATTGAGGAGAAGATGCGTCCAACATGTGAGTAATCATAGGGGAGGCAGCCTCGCCGGCAAGCGCATTCGATTATGGGGGCAACCCTCCACCAGGCTGTGCTGTCAGTGAAGACCAACTTCATAGAGGGCGGGCGACGGCAGTGCCGTCGCCACCCAGAGTTCTGCTCCTAGCTGCGAACGCACCCCATACAAGGAGTGCGCCACTTGAAGGTGATACAAGAAACACGCACCGCAGAGACGCGAAGGGCGCAGAGGGTTTTGCATCTTCTCCGCGCACTCTGCGCCTCTCCTCTCGGTGAGCCAAATCACCCCAAAGTTGAGCACTCCTGAACACCCCCTCTAGCGCTGCTCCCTTATAATGCGCGCCATCTTATCCTTCGTGAGTTACTTCGTGCTTGCCGGAGGGATGGTGAATTGTCCGAGTTTGCTGTTGAATTGCGTGACGTGAGCAAAGTGTTCGGCGACATTGTCGCTGTGGATCACGTCTCGATGGGCATTCGCCATAATGAGTTCTTCGCTTTGTTGGGGCCTTCGGGCTGTGGGAAGACCACGTCGCTGCGCATCATCGCCGGCTTTGAACGACCCACCAGTGGAGAGGTTTACATAGATAACAAAGCGATGGGTGCCACCCCGCCGTTTCAGCGCAATGTCAACACCGTCTTCCAGTCCTACGCATTGTTTCCTCACATGACGGTCGAGCAGAACATCGGCTTTGGCTTGGAGATGAAAGGGGTGAGCAAGGCGGAGATCGCGCGGCGGGTGGGCGAGGCGCTAGAGCTGGTGCGTTTGCCGCACATGGCCAAGCGCTACCCAAGACAGATGTCGGGCGGCCAGCAGCAGCGCGTTGCGCTGGCCCGCGCCCTGGTGAACCGCCCCAAGGTGCTGCTCCTGGATGAGCCGCTGGGCGCGCTCGATGCCAAGCTGCGCAAGGAGATGCAAATCGAGCTGAAGACCCTTCAGCGCGAAGTTGGCATCACTTTCATCTTCGTCACGCATGACCAGGAAGAAGCGCTTTCGATGAGCGACCGCATTGCAGTCTTCTCCAAGGGGAAGGTGCTCCAGATTGGCACGCCGCTGGAGATCTACGAGCGCCCGACATCGCGCTTTGTGGCCGACTTTATCGGCGAGACGAACTTTCTGACCGGCAAAGTCACACAGATGGATGGGGAATTCGCCCAGATAGTTATCAATGGCGGGGCGACCTTTCGGGGACGTGCGATGCAAGGCGTGCAGGTCGGACGCGAGGCCACGCTCTCGGTGCGCCCTGAGAAACTACAACTGGTCGAACAGGCCGACGGTGGCGTGAATTGCTATGAGGTCATCGTGCGCTCAATTGCCTATGTCGGCTCGGATACGCGCGTGGAGGTGATGCTCGGCGAGCATCGCATAGACGTGTGGGAGCAGAACACCGTCAGCACCCTTGATCCGAATTACTTCTTTAAGCCAGGAGAACGGGCCTGGTTAAGCTTTAAACCAGAGAACGCGCTGGTGCTTGCTGAATAGAGATGTTGCGTATCTTGCGAGAGCGACCGGCGATGCGCCTGGCGGGCCTGATGGCGCCGGGTGCATTTTGGCTCTTTGTCTTCTTCTTCGTCCCGTTGCTGATCATGGCCGGGATCAGCTTCCTATCGCGCGACCGATTGGGCTTTCCTACGCTGCCGCTTACCTTGCAAAACTACTGGGAGATCGTCCGCGACATCCGCTTTGCACCGTCCATCTCACTGGCGGGTGGTTTAACGATTCGGCTGTTTGAGGGGCTATATCTGGAGCTGTTCTGGCGCTCTATCTGGCTCTCCCTGCTGAGCACCCTGATAACGCTGTTCATCGCTTTTCCGGTGGCGCTATTTATGGCGCGCCTGCCGTCGCGCTATCGCAACCTGGCGCTGTTCCTGGTGATGATTCCTTTCTGGACGAACTTCTTGGTGCGGACCTACGCATTGCAATTCATGCTGCGGGGCAACGGCCCGATTAACACGCTGCTGAGCGCGCTCGGCCTCGAGCCGATTGATTTGCTCTTTACGCCTGCGGCAATTATGTTGGGCTTGGTGTATGGCAATTTGCCCTTTATGATCCTGCCGCTGTATACGTCGCTGGAGAAGTTCGACTGGACGATGATCGAAGCAGCGAACGACCTAGGTGCTGACATGCTGCGCGCTTTCCAGCGCGTGATGCTGCCGTTGATCTCGCCCGGGCTGCTGGCCGGCTCGATCCTCACCTTCGTCCCGGCCATTGGCTCGTATATCACCGTGGAGCTGATGGGCGGCGGGCGCACCAACTTGATCGGCTATGCCATCGCCCAGCAGTTCAGTGCCAGCGTCAACTGGCCGTTCGGCTCGGCCATGTCTCTCTTGATGATGATCATCGTCACTTTCGCTGCAGTGCTCTACTTCCGCAGCGGTCGCGGAGAATATCGCAACGTAATTTGAGGCGGCGGGGGCGGACGTGGCTTCGGATGTCATCCTGATCGGCGAGCGCAGCGAGATTAAACCGCGACCACGCAAAGAGTCGCGGGGAATCGGCCTTGGTCGCTTTGCGCTGGTCACCATCACTTTCTTCACATTCGCTTTCCTCTACGTGCCGATCGCCATTTTGATCGCCTTTTCTTTTAACAGCGCGCGCACCGGCGCGACCTGGCAAAGCTTTAGCCTACAGTGGTATGAGCGCGTCTTCAGCAACGCTCGCATCCTGGAAGCTGCCGCCAACAGCCTGATCGTCGCCACGTTGGCCACCATTGGCTCCGTGATCATCGGCACGCTGATGGCGATGGCCATGGAGCGCTATCAGTTTCGCGCCAAGTTGGCGTGGGATGCGCTGCTCTACCTGCCGGTGATCGTCCCAGAGATCGTGATGGGCATCTCGCTGCTGATCTTCTTTGCGGCCATCAACCTCAGCCGCGGCATCGTGACGTTGGTGATCTCTCACATAGCGTTTTGCATGCCGTTCGTCTATCTCACCATGCGCGCGCGGCTGGCCGACTTTGACAAATCGTTGGAAGAGGCGGCGCAAGACCTAGGCGCAGATGAGTGGACGACCTTTCGTCGGATTACGCTGCCGTTGCTGATGCCCGGCATCATCAGCAGCGCGCTGCTGGCCTTTACACTCTCACTGGATGACTTCGTGATCTCTTTCTTCGTCACCGGCGTCGGCTCTCAGACGTTGCCGGTGTATATCTGGGGGCAGATCCGCCGTGGCATCACGCCGGAGATCAACGCCATCTCTACCTTGATGCTCCTGCTCTCGATCGCGCTGGTCATCATCACTCAGCTCATCCAGCGGCGACAGCGGGCATAGGCCCTCTGAGATAATGTGGGTAGCTTGCGAAACGCTGCGCTAGAAAGAATCTTCGTTTAAGGAGGTTGTAAATGAATCGCCGAAGTTTCCTACGCCTGGGCTTGGGTTTGACTGGTTCTACTGCACTGATGGCGGCCTGTGGAGGCGCGCCGGCATCTCCACAGCCACAAGGGGAGCAGACGCCGACGACCAACACGGCGCCAGAGTCACTCGCTAAAGAGTTGACCTGGTACAACTGGGGCAATTACATCGCCGACTCCGTGTTGGAGAAGTTCAAGGCCGAGTTCGGTGTGACGGTAAAGGTGGATGTCTACGGCTCGAACGAGGAAATGGAAGCCAAGTTCAAAGCCGGCGGTAACCCAGGATACGGCTTAATCACGCCATCTGACTACATGGTATCGAAGATGATCGCCGCCGACCTGCTGGAGAAGATCAACTTCGACCGCATCTCCAACTTCAAGCACATAGACGACAGCCACAAAAGGCTCTACTTCGACCCAACGAATGAATACTCCGTGGCTTACAACTGGGGGTGCACCGGCTTTGCCTATGACAAGACCAAGCTGCCCGAACCGATCACGAATTGGAAGCAGGTCACCAACTGGCCAGAGGCGCTGCGCGGCAAGTTGGGCATGCTCGATGACGTGCGAGAGTTGCTGGCCGTCGGCCTGCGCGTCCTCGGCTACAGCGGCAACGCCACTGATCCCGCCGAGATCAACGCGGCGCGCGACCTATTGATTAACCTCAAGCGTCAGGCCAACTATACGCTGACCGATAGCCCCAGTGCTGCGACCAACATCGTGGCCGGCGATGTCTTCGCCACGCAGATTTACACCAACGACGCGGTGAACGCCCGCCGCGAGAACCCTAATGTGGTGTATTTCATCCCCGGTGACGTCAGCACGATCTGGCAGGATAACCTCTGCGTGCCAAAGGGGGCGCCCAGCCGATACACCGCCGAGGTGTTCATAGACTTCCTGTGCCGGCCTGAGATCGCAGCCGAGAACGCCAACGAGATAGGCTTGGGCACGCCTAACGTAACTGCGCTAAAGCAGGGCCTGATCGCGCCAGAGTTGGCGGAGGATAAAGCCGTATATCCGGATGTGGCTGCGCTGGGCAACGCGCTGGAGTTCCTCAAGAAAGGCGATCCGCAGGTGGATGAGCTTTATCAGCGCGCCTTTGACGAGATAAAGACCGCCTGATGTTGCTGCGATGCGGGGTTCAACCTCGCATCGCAGTGCTGCTGCTCAGATGGCCGCAGAGCGTTCGCGCCCGTCCGATCTCGTCCTGCGGACGGTTGGCCCAGTTGCGGAGTCACTGCTTGACTTGGGTTTTTTGGCCACGCCGCTGATCGCGCCGGCGGCGGGGGCAACCACGCTGTACTTTGCGCTCAACGCTGCCTGGTGGCCCGCTGCCCTCGCGGCCTTGACCACCGCCGGCGCAGCGGTGGGCATTTACGCCCGCTTCGTGGCCCCCTGGCAACTGCGGGTGACCCGGCTCGATCTGGGTTTCTCCAACGCCTCGCTGCGCGTGGTCTTCTTCTCCGACCTTCACTTGGGCAAGTTCAAGCGCAGCGAGTGGCTGGAAGGGGTGGTCGAGGTTGTGAACGCGCAATCCCCTGACTTGGTGCTGATCGGCGGGGACTTCGTGGGGCGCGCGCGGGGCCTCGACATCGCTGAGTTATTTCAACCGCTGCGCCGGCTGCGCGCACGGCATGGCGTTTATGCCGTGCTGGGCAACCACGACTATGGCCTGCACGGGCCAGATCATTCCGCCGATCTCATACGGCTCTTGCCCCAACTCAACGTCCGGCTCTTGCGCAACGAATGCACATCCATCGGGAACAGGCTATGGCTGGTGGGGGTGGATGAGCTGTGGATGGGCTACGACGATCTGCCGGCTGCGATGGCGGCCTGCCGTCGCTGTGGGGCCGCTGAGCGCATGTTGGTGTTTGGCCACAATCCAGACCTGATGCTGACGCTCAAGCGGCCGCCTTCGACCGAGGCCTTCTTCATCTTCGGCCATACCCATCACGGTCAGATTCACGTTCCCTTGTTGCCTGGCCTGGCTGTTCCGATCAGGTCGCGCTTCTATCGCGGCTTGCATCGCACGCGGGATGGCCTGGTCTACATCTCTTCGGGCTGTGGCGAACATCACACGCTCGCCCGGCTGAATACTTGGCCGGAGGTGGTCGTATTTGATATTTGAGTCCCTGCCTATTCTTTTGATTGCCAGCGCGTCATGACCTCGAACGGATCCTCGGCGATGGTGTTGTGCGCGTAGAGGTCTAGCGCGCCGATGTCGGCGGAGATCGCATCAGGCAGGCCGCGGTCGCCCACGCGGGCAATGACAGGGAAGCCGCGCCAGTTTTCTCCATCATCGGCAGGGAAGAGGGGCGGCATGAGGATGGCGACGTTGAAAGCGCGCATGTCGGCTCGGGTCACCAAGCCGTGCAAAACAGCGTAGAGCGCGTCGGCCAAGTCGTCGTCCATCGCCCGGCCATAAATCCAGGTGTCCTTTGGGCGGTTGGCAGCCAGGTAGAAGAAACCGCGCAGCCGGCCAACCTGAAAGCCCAAGCCGACATCCTCGTGGGCAGCCAATAGGTCGTCGAAGAAGTTAACCCTGTAGCGCTCAAGATAGGCCAACGCCGCACGCCTGAGCCACTCCACCCTGGCGTAGTGCATCCCGCGCCCCAGCGCCAATTGGGCATGGGCGTGTGGGATCGACGCGCCGCCCTTCGGCCCGCCGTTCCAAATCCAGATGAAGTAGCGCGCCTCTGGGTCGTGCTGATGCGCACGCTGCGCCCATGCCAGCGATGTGCGCAAGTAGTCGCGCAGCGCGGCTTGGGTAAAAGCCAATGGGTCTGGCTGATCGAAGATCAACACCGCGCACAGCCCTTCCCATCGCGCGATGTTGCTGGCGGTGATGCACCCTTGCCCACGCACGCGCCCAAAAGGGTCTTCGGGCGTGTGGCGCAGAGGGTCGGCGAAGCGGTCAACGGTCTGCGTCGTGAAGAGTTTGGCTGCGCTCAATTCCTGCGGTCGCCAGCGTCGCAACGGGTTATACAAGGCACCGTCGAACGTGACGAGGTTGGTCACCCGCACCACGTGTTGGCGCATGACGGCGTCTAGTGAGCCAAACTGCGCCTCGACCCACGCGCGCATGGTGTCGGGAACCAGGCAATCACCCGTCACGCGATCCACGCGAAAGAGGCGCTTAAAGCGCGCCTGACATGCCGCGGGGAGCGCTGCGATCCGCTCTGGCAGGTCAACAATGCTCGGCGAGTTGCCCATGAGCAGGGTGTTCAGAACTGCGACGGACTTACCAAGTTGTCGTGGCGAAGTCGAAAATCCCACTGTGCTGCGACCAGAAGTGCGGTGCGCGACGGGCCACTTGATGCGCAGCCTCTGGCGTGAGCCAGAACACCAGCCCATGGGGCTGCTGGGCCAGCAATTCGCGCTGGTAGTCGAGCGCCTTGAGCGCGTCGGCAGGTGCGTCTTCCAGTCCCAGGAAGAAGATGACCGCTCGCTCCGTGCGCTGCGCTTCGCTCAGCCGGCTCAGATAGCGAATCGGATAGGGGTCCAGCGCGGAACAGGTCCATTTCAGGGTTGCAACCGGCGACAGCATATTGCTCAATGTCGTCATCACGCGCTCGCGCGCAGCGGGGTCGTCCCAGAGCGCGATGGCGAAGCAACCATCGCGTGCGTGGCGCAGGAGCGTGCTGAGCTTGGCGAGTGTTTGCGTCGAAGCCCGTCTTGGCCGGACAAGGGGGGCGTTAAGCGGCCTCATGCGCTTTCGTTGATCTTAAAGCCGGCCACGCGCTCCTCCAGCAGCGGGAGGATGGCCGGATGCACATCACACCAAGTGTCGTCGTTCTCATACTCCAAGAGCGCGCGGGTCTGCAGCAGCGGCTGTAGCGCGTCATCGTTGCTCAGGCGCTTGTCTTTGTAACGCGCGGCCAGGATGGGGTAATCCTCGCTCTTTAGCGCAGCGATGAAATCCTTGCGCAGATCG